>Ga0102590_1000188_pt1 | contig 169222 bp, 144 predicted proteins | sample AraplaMF_Col_mMF_FD_76859 | JGI IMG/M metagenome (GOLD analysis project Ga0102590, IMG submission 76859) | Arabidopsis root microbial communities from the University of North Carolina, USA - plate scrape MF_Col_mMF | ecosystem: Host-associated > Plants > Roots > Endosphere | place: USA...
CCGAAAATCTTGCTTCTGCCCGCTCTTCAACCTTCCGATCCATATCAGCACCTCGCGCGCCAATCCTGAATCTTCTCAAATAATTGATTCTCAAGCCCGAAGCGTGAGACCTTCTGACTCAGTACGATTTGCCCACCCTACAGCAGCTGCGGTTGCGGCTACCTGCTCCCGTCCGGTCCCATCACGAGGTCCGGCAGCCAGGTCGAGATCCCCGGCACGAAGCACAGCAGTAGCACTGCGAGCATCATCAACAGCACGAAGGGCAGGGTGCCCCAGATCACCTCGCGCAAGGGAATATCCGGCGCGACGTTGCGGATGACGAAGATGTTGAGGCCGACCGGCGGATGGATCAGCCCCATCTCCATCACGATGGTCATGACCACGCCGAACCAGATGATGTCGAAGTTCGCTGCGCGGAGCGGCGGCAGGATGATCGGCGCCGTCATCAGGATGATCGAGACCGGCGGCAGGAAGAAGCCGAGCACGACGACCATGACCAGGATCGCGAACAGCAGCTCCCAGCGCGGCAGGTGCATCGCGACGATGGATTCGGCGACCGATTGCGAGATGTGCAGATAGCTCATCACGTAGGAATAGAGCAGCGACATACCGATGATCATCATCAGCATGGTCGATTCCCGGATCGTCGATTTCATGATCGGTGCGAGATCGCTCGGCCGCCACACGCTGTAGATCGCGGCGATCAGCGCCAGCGCCAAGAGGCCGCCGAGCCCCGCGGTTTCCGACGGCGTGGCGTAGCCGCCATAGAGCGCGATCATGACGCCGGTGAGCAGCAGCACGAAGGGGATCACGCGCGGCAGCACGCTGAAGCGCTCGGCGAGCGTGTACTCGTCACGCTGCAGGATCGGAGCCTCTGGTCCGCCATTCTTGTAGGCCGCTTCGGCCGCGGCATATTCCTGGCGGAAGCGGATCACGGCGTAGGCGCCGAACAGCGTCACCAGCAGGAGGCCAGGCCCGATGCCGGCCAGGAACAGCCGCCCCAGCGACTTTTCGGCCGCGACCGCAAACAGGATCATGGTGATCGAGGGCGGCAGCAGGATGCCGAGCGTGCCGCCGGCGGCGATGATGCCGGCCGCAAAGCCGCCGGAATAGCCGCGTTTGCGCATCTCGGGGATGCCGGCCGAGCCGATCGCCGAGCAGGTCGCTGGGCTCGAGCCCGCCATCGCCGCGAACAGCGCGCAGGCGAACACGTTGGCGACGCCGAGGCCGCCGGGAACCCGGTGCAGCCAGGCGTGCAGCGCCGAATAGAGGTCCTGGCCGGCGCGCGATTTTCCGATCGCCGCGCCCTTCAGGATGAAGAGCGGGATCGACAAGAGCGTGATCGAGGCCATTTCCTCGTAGACGTTCTGCGTGACCGTATCGAGCGAGGCCGAGGGCATGTAGATGCCCATGAACACGACTGCGACCGCGCCGAGCGCGAAGGCAATTGGCATCCCCGAGAACATCACCAGCAGGGTCGCAATGCCGTAGGCGAGGCCGATACCGAAGACACTCATGGCCGCTTGGCTCCGGTGAAGGGCAGCGCAAGCTGCACGAGGATCTGGATGCAGAGCAGGCTCATCCCGAGCGCCATCAGCGAATAGGGGATGGCGAGCGGCGGCGACCACATCGAGTTCGAGACCTGGCCGTCGACATAGGCCTCGTGGGCCAGCGTCCAGGACTTCCAGGTGAAGAAGGCGCAGAACAGGAACGTGGCGGCGTCGACCAGCCAGAGCCGGATCTTGTTCGCCAGCGGCGACAACAGGCCGACGAAGGCCTCGATGCCGATGTGGCCGCGGTTCTGCTGCACATAGGCGGCCGTCATGAAGGTCGCGCCGACCAACAGGAACACCGCGGCCTCGTCCTGCCAGTAATTGGCGGCCTTGAACAGCGCGCGGCTGAGCACGCTGTAGCTCAGGATCATGCAGGCGGCGACCAGCGCGACCGCTGCGAACACCACGATGACGGTGTTGAGGATGGCAAGACCGCGATCGACCGCTGCCGCAAGGCCCGTCCTTGCGACAGCGTTGGTCGTGTCGTCACGATCCGGAAGCGGACCGTGGCTCATGCCGCGACGTCGGTGGCGAGCTTGAGCAGGTTAGCCGCGGTCGCGGTCTTGGCGCTGTAGTCCTTCCAGGCGGTGTCGCGGGCGATGTCGCGCCACTTGCCGACGGTCGCGGCATCGAGCGCCGAGATCTTGGCGCCCGCCTTTTCGTAGACCTTGGCAACCTCGACGTCGTCGTCCTGCGCGCCCTTGCGGCCGAAGGCTTCGAGCTCGGTGCCCACCGTGAGCAGGATGTCCTGGTGGTTCTTCGGCAGCTTGTCGAAGATGGCCTTCGACATCATCAGCGGCTCGAGCATGAACCAGTAGGAGGTGCCAGCGCCCGAGGTCAGGGACTTGGCGACCTCTTCCAGACGGAACGAGATCAGGCTGGTCGAGGAGGTGATGCCGGCGTCGCAGGCGCCGGTCTGCATCGCCGCGTAGATTTCGTTCGAAGGCACCGACAGCACCGAGGCGCCGGCGGTCTGGAGCACCATGTCCATCTCGCGCGAGCCGCCGCGCACCTTCATGCCCTTGGCATCCTCGGGCGCGACGATCGGCTTGGAGCGGCTGGCGACGCCGCCGGCCTGCCAAACCCAGGTGAGCAGGATGATGCCCTTGTCGGCGAGGAAGTCGGTCAGCGCCTTGCCGACCGGCTCCTTCTTCCAGCGCAGGCCCTGGTCGTAGGTGGTCACGAGGCCGGGCATCAGGCCGATATTGGTCTCCGGCAGCTCGCCTCCGGCGTAGGGCATCGGATAGAGGCTGATGTCGAGCGCGCCCTTGCGCATCGCCGAGAACTGCGCGTTGGTCTTGATCAGCGAGGAATTCGGATAGATCTCGGCAGCGATGTCGCCATTGCTGCGCTTGGACACTTCAGCGGCGAACATGCGGCAGAGCCGGTCGCGGAAATCGCCCTTGTCGATGGTGCCGCCCGGGAATTGGTGCGAGATCTTCAGCGTGGTCGCGGCCTGCGCGGTGCCGGTGCCGAAGCGGAGGATGGCGGGTGCGGCGACGGCTGTCGCAATCAGATGGCGGCGCGTGAGCATGGCGTGATCCTCTTGAACGTTTCTTTGAACGATTCTTGGTTGGCGTGATTGGGCGGGTCATGTGTGACCGGTGCGTAGGCCCATCCTAGCCGGTCTTTCACCCGATATTCTCTCATCTGATAGTTCGAGATGGAATGCCGCGGCAAGTGCCCCCTGTGCTGCGCTGCACACATCCGATCGCTGCGGCAGGCTGGGGCTCCCTGGAACGACCGATCGCAGGCGGCTCTCGCTGAAATTTATCGGTGGCGGCGTAACAACGCCGACTGTCGATCCGTCGAGATTGAATAGCGGCGCATGTCGCTGACAAACACCACCTCGAAGGGAAGATGATCCATGACCATTCGCACCCGCATCGCGCTCGGCGTCTCGGCTGCCGCTCTCTCGCTCGGCGTTGCGCTATCGCCGGCCGCTTTTGCCCAGGACAAGATGGGCAAGGATGACGGCATGATGAAGAAAGAAACGATGTCCAAGGACGGCATGATGAAGAAGGACACCATGTCCAAGGACGACGGCATGAAGAAGGATCACATGTCGAAGGACGGCATGAAGAAAGACGACGGCATGATGAAGAAGAACTGATCTTCGCCCGTTCGCGATCGAGGCGTTTGGCAAAGCAAACGCGCGCTCGAAGTTTGGGGCGGTCAGCTGGACCGCCCCAAATCATGCCTTGCTTCAATTTGAATTGAACGTGACCTGCGAAGGTCACGCGTCAGATTACTTGCGCTTGGCCTTGCGGGCTGCGTAACGCGCGTCGCGCTTGGCCTTCTGCTCGGCTTCGAGGGCCGCGGCCCTTTCGGCAGCTTCCTGGGCCTCGCGCGCGATCCGCGCAGATTCGGCGGCCTTGGCCTCTTCCTCCAGACGCTTCTGCTCGGCCTTTTCGGCCTCGCGCGCAGCCTTCGCCTCGGCGCGCTTGGCCGCGAGTGCTTCACGCTCGGCACGCTTCGCCGCCACCGCGGGATCATCAGGCCCCGGTTGGGATTTGAATTTGTTCAAAAGGTTTTTGCGGGCTTCCTGCGCCGCCTTTTGCCGGTCTGTGAAGCCGGGTTCCCTGAATCCACTCATCGACGAGCCTTGTCTTCCTCGCTTTCGATCCTACATCACTGCCTGTTGGTACGTCGGCTGGGCATAGCGGGCGCCGCGCGACACAGAAGCGTGTACATCGCTGCGCGTCGCGATGCCACCCATAATCGCAGCCGATCAGGACAACGAAAATCGCCACCCCCCGACGATCTCTCGTAGCCCAAAAAAGCTGCCGAATTGTGATGTCCCTCATATGGGATCACGAGGGCGACGCCTAGCGTCCGCCGCGATACGGAGCACGGGCATGGCGATCTTGAGATTAACCCTGAAGACGCTCTCAATTGCGTTCGCGGTGGCAGTCGTGGCCGGTGCCGTGCTGCTGCTCGCGCGTCCGCAGCCCATCGAGAGTGCCGTTCTGGGTACCGACTGGGAGTGCACTCAGACCGCGCTCGTGCTCACGACTTGCGCACCGCGGGCGATCCCGGCGGTCGAAACCTTGCGCAAGGAGGCGGCCAGCGCGACCCGGGGCTGAGCCTCTGATGCTGGAGCGAGCGGCCCACCAGAGGATGTGACGGGACGTCGCAGAGGTGATAAGCCGGCCTGCCCACGCGACCAGGTAGCCATGTCCACCTCCAAGCCCGAACCGGGCGAGAAGCCGAAATCCAGACCGAAGCCTCCATCCGGCGACAACCGCCGCGGCGCGATCGCCGGTTTGATCATTGCGATCGCGATCCTCGCTATCGGCTGGTGGCTCGCCCGGGACCTCACCGCGGCCAGCAAGATGCAGGACTGCCTGATGTCCGGGCGAAGCAATTGCAACGTGATCGAGCCGGCCCGCTAGAAGCCTCCAGCGTGGCTCTTCGCAGCCCGTGGGGGCCGAAAAATTGCCGTCATCTTAATGATTTGTAACGGGACTTCGCCGATCAAAGCAGGTCAGCTATGCCAGCCGGCATCAAGCCCGGCGCGGTCCGAATCATCTATCGCGCCAGGCACCACGGCAATTGCGAGAGCAATCGAGAGAGCAGGGGTCAAGCACGCATGAGTGCGTCCAGCCGCATGAAGATCATCATTCCCTTGGTTTCGGCCATGTCGTTGCTCGCGCTGCCGGCGCAGGCCCAGGACGCCAGGCCATCGAGGGACGCCGGCCAGCCTCCGGCCGGCCCCGCCGCCGGGGCGCCGCCTCCGAACAATCCTGACATGCGCAAGAGCCCGCCGCCGCAGCAGGCGGCGCGGCCCGCACCGCGGCCCGGTGGTCAGCCCCATACGAATCCCGGACCGCGCGCGGCCGGCGGCCCGCCGCCGGGACGCTATGTCGACCGCGGGCCGGCTCCGGCGCGTGACTGGGGCGGACATGCTTATCGCGGCCACCGCGCCTGGGAGGGCGGGCGCTGGCGCCATGAGGTTCACAATGGCCGCTCCGGCTGGTGGTGGGACGTTGGCGGCGTCTGGTATTATTATCCGCAGCGAATGGCCGGCGCGCCTGCCTACATCTCTGATGAATATTACGACGACGTGCCGGTAGCCTATGCGCCGCCGCCTCCGGTCGCCTACGCCCCGCCACCGCCGCCTCCGCCACCGGCTGATCCCGGCGCGAGCGCGCTTGGCGGCGCCATCGTCGGCGGCTTGCTGGGCGGACTGATCTCGGGCAACGCAACGGGGGCTGCTGCCGGCGCGGTTCTCGGCGGCGCAACCGGCGCCATTACGGGCGCCGCCGCCGCTTCCCAGCCTGGCTATTACTGGGCACAGGGCAATTGCTACTACCGCTATCCCAGCGGCGAATATGTTCAGGCCGATCCCCGTGCCTGCTATTGAGTTTTCCGAGCCGGTTTGAAGCATAGAGGCGGGCCTGGCCCGCCTTTTTCGTGCGCTCCGGCCATGGCTTCAAATTGGCGCTGGCGCTCGTTGCCGCCTCACGCAAATCTCAAAGAAAATTGTCGGGATGATTCGCGGGGACGTGGGACATGCTGGATGCAATCCAGATCAGCTTGGCGCTTTGGGCCATGATCGTTTGCGGCGGGATCAAGCTTGGGCAGGTGCTGCACTGCCTGTTTTAGCAAGGGACCGGTCGCCTTGCATCAAGCCACGAGCCAGTTGAAGAACGCCATCGCGCCCCAGACCAGGCCGGCGATCCAGGCCAGCATCACGATGCCGATGGTCCCGAGATAGGCGACGCCGATCAGGTCGCCCCTTTTGCGTCGCGTCGGGACGTTGGCTGAGGCCGCTGCGTCTTGTGTCATGACGGAAAACACCATCGCTGCCTTCACGCTTCTTGAAGCGTCGAGACATTCTTAACTGAGATGCCGGACCAGGACTGTGATGCCGTTCACAGATCGTCTGAATGAATCCCGGCCTCGAGGCTTCGCAATCAGCGCATGCGATGGGGCCGTGGGGACCGGCGTCACCCCGCAATCATACGGACGAAATTGCCATGCGCTGGTCCAGATGGCGAGCTAGGGTCGGCCGCATGTGTACCAAGTACGACCCACAGCGTGAGGCCGAGGCCGCGATGAAGCGGGCCGCGGCATCGGAAGGCGACGACCGGCAACGCCTGATCCAGCTTGCTTTGGCCTGGCACGAACTTGCGCGCGACCGGCGCGACGAGCAGGCGGACTGAAGACATTTCGGGGAAATTGGCGGGACAGGGCGAGGTCGGTCAGTCCTCGATCTGCATGAGAAAGCCCCGTGCTCGGGGGACAAGCACGGGGCCCTTCAAAGCCGATCGGGGCTGGCGGATCGGCACCACTTGATTTCATGGCGTCAACGCGCCGGTCACGATCTCGTTCCGCGGGGCCTTCAGATTTATTGGACCGTGGTCGTGCGTGGGGAGGCGTGCGGTGCCCGCGTTCAAGGAGGAACATCCGTTCCTTGCGGACGTTGGCTGGCTATGACCGACCCCGAGCTACGTGCACAGTCTTTCGAGATCGCCTGGAAATATCTCGATCGATCCGGCCTGCTCACAGGTGACCACCGGGAGTCGGCCCGCTTCATCCTGAACAGAATCGATCGCATGATGCTGCGCGGAGAGCGACGCAGATTGCTGCTGTCGAATGCGGCGATCGACGCCTACCGCTTGCGGCCGGGTGCCGGTGACGCTGAATGCGTGAACAAGCTGGTTGGGTGAAACGCGGCATTAAGAAATGCGCCGCGCTGATTTCTCCGGTTACGATTCGTGCTTTGGGAACGAAGCGGAGTCGGATCGTGAACAAACAAAAAGCCCCCGAAGGGGCTTTAAGTTTCAGGCGGCTTCCGTCTTCGGGACTGCGTCGGCATTCACCGAAAGCTTGACGACATCGCCCTCGACGGCGCCGACATATTTCGTGTCGATGTAGTGGTGATGATCCTTGTGACCTTCCGGGCTGTCCTTTCGCGTCAGCTTGATCCGGTTGCCCTCGACGCGGTCGACGGTGCCGACATGTGCGCCGTCCTTGCCGATGATCTTCATGTGCTCTCTGATGTCAGCCATGTGGTCCTCCTTGCTGAGGTCTCAACTGTGAACATCGACGTTCGTTGCAGCCGCCGCGCGTTGGACCCAAGGCGGTTTCCGTACGTTGAAATCCGATCGGATTCGCCAAGACGCGCATGGAGACCATTCGGGCCTATCTGGAACGCAAGCATGAGGAACTCGGGCTGTTGAACGACTGCCTGAGACATCGGCTCGATTTGGCCCGTCCGCGATCGATCGACGAGGTGATCAGGTCCAAATTCCAGCTCACCGCGGCGCTGAGGGCGGAGCACGAGCTGCACGAGTGGAACGCGACGGAGACGGCCTGGTCGCATACGGCCGATCCCGTCAGCGGGCCCTTCGAATTCAGTTACGATTACCAGCGGGCCGATCTGACCGTGCGCGGTCCTTCCTTCTATGAGCTCGACTGCGGCTGCGCGAGCACGGCGATCTACACCGCGTCCGGCATGGCCGCGATCTCCGCCGTGCTGCTGGCCTCGGCGCAGATCGTCGAGAAGGCCGATATTCTGGTGCTTCCAGGCTCCTATGGAGAGACGCTGGAGCTGATCCGGGGCTTCGTCCCGCATTTGCGGCTCGTGGCGTTAAGTTTGCCGCTGGGCGATGCGCTTGCTCGGGCGAACTCGCCGCGGATTCTTCTGTTGGATTCCTGCTCCGTCGCCGGCGCCTTTGATGCCGTGCTGCGCTGTGACGGCTCCGGTCTCGATCTCCTGATCTGCGACACGACGTGCTTTGCGGGCAGGTCGGGCCGGATCCGGCGCGTCCGGAGGTGGGCTCGGCGATTCCGAGTTCCGCTGGTGCTGGTGCGCAGCCACAACAAGCTCGATTCGCTCGGGGCGGAATATGGCCGTCTCGGCTCGGCGGTCTTCGTGAACGACAATCAGCACGAGCCACGGACGGAGCATCCTTGGATGCGTCTTTCGGCCGAAACGCGCAACGCGGTGCGACTGCTGGGCGGCGCGGCGTTGCCGGCGCATTTCCCGCCTTTTGTGGGCAGCGCGGCCTATTGGAACCTCACGCAGCGGCGTGTTGCGGCGATCCTGCGCAACGGCCGCAGCATGGCTCGCCATTTTGCTGCGAAGCTCCCGGAGCTCTCGGCCGAGCTTCATTTCGCCCACGGTCTCTACGTCACCCTTCGGGGCAGGCGGTCCCTCGACGAGGCGAGCGCCCGGCAGGCCGCCGCGGACATGAGCAACGACCTTCGCGCAGAAGGCTTCCCGATCCGCCATGCCGGCAGCTTCGGTTTCGATTTCGCGGCGACCGAGTGGTTTCACGACGCGACCACGGGCCGGTACAGCGTTCGGGTGGCAGTCTCGGATTTGCCGACGGAGGTGTGGAGCGATCTCACCGTGGCCATCGCGCGGTGGTGGCGGGCCCATCAGTCGACGGGCGTCGGCGAAGGATGAATGTTTGGCCGACAAGTCCAGGTGGGCGCCTCGATCAGTCGATCGCCAGGCAATGCTCGAGTTGCCGCTTCTCGTGGCCGCGACGCGACCACTCCTGAACGGCGAAGGCCAGGTGATGATGGCCCATCCCGGCGCCAAAGATGGACGCCTGAGCCACCTTGATCGGCTTCGTGACCACGCTGGTATTCACCAGGCCTGCGTCGATTGCCAGATACGACATCGCACCGATCGCCACCGCAGAGGCGATCGCCATTCTCGTCAATTCGGATTGCTGCATTAAAAGAACCTGTCGAGCGGCATCTCGCCCGGCGCATAGATAGGAGTGATCGGCGCGATGCAAAGGCCGGGGGATGGTTACCCACGCGTTCGTGAAGAGCGGGTTGATTTGGCAGTGGGCTGGCGATCCCGGCAGGACTCGAACCTGCAACCCGCGGAGTAGAAATCCGCTACTCTATCCAGTTGAGCTACGGGACCGTCTTCAGCCGCCCCGGTTTGGGGGCTGGCTGTTCATCTAGCATGCCAATATGAAAAATATCGTCTTTCGCCAAGCCTGAACCGAACCGTTTTCCTCATTGCCGCGACAAAGCGAGACGGTGGCATGTCAGGGTGCCGGGTTGAGCGGCAGCGCAACGGACGATGGATCACATCGCCGGGAGCGCTGAAAAGCTTCCGGGATGTGGCCGCCGGACGACGGGTCAGGTGTGGCTGCGCCCTCAGGACGGCGTGCGCGGCGGTATCTCGATCGGTCCCCTCTGGGCTTGCCCAATTATGGCGAATGCGACGATTTGCACCTTTGGTTCCATCGCCTTGAGTCCGTCACCTTTCCGCGCACCTCATGCTGCCTGCGGGCGGCTGTCCGCGATTTCCGGGAGTCCATCATGATCGGTCTTGTTCGCGCCGTTACACTCTGCGCCGCGCTGGCGCTCGGCCTTTGCGCGGCGCAAGCCGCGGACAAGGCGTTCAAGCGCGACGAGCTCGCCGATTCCGCGATTAAGCTGGAAGCCCAGATCAAGAGCGAGGCGGGGCCGGTCGCCAAGACCAGCGCGACGCTGAAGACGGACGCCGACGCCGCTTTCCGGCGCAACGATTATCGCACCGGTCTGTCGGTGCTCGGCCAGATCGCGGCCATCACGCCGGAAGACACCGGCAACTGGCTGCGGCTCGCCAAGGTCATCTTCCAGATCTCGCCGAAGAGCTCGAGCGAGCAGACCTTCCTGCTGGAGCGCGCCTCGACCGCGGCCTACATCGCCTACCAACGGGCCGGCAATCCGGGCGAGGAAGCCGATGCGCTCGCCGTGCTCGGCAAGTCGCTGGCCGAACGCAAGCTGTGGCGGCCGGCGCTGGATGCGCTGCGGCTCTCGCTCGACATGCGCGAGGTCGCCGATGTCCGCGGCCAATATGAGAAGATGCGCGACGAGCACGGCTTCCGGCTGCTCGACTATACCGTGGATTCGGACTCGGCGAGCCCGCGCGCCTGCTTCCAGTTCTCCGAGGAGCTGGCAAAACGTACCGATTTCGCGCCGTTCCTGGCGCTGGCGGGGCAGGACAAGCCGGCGCTGTCGGTCGAGAGCAAGCAGCTCTGCGTCGACGGGCTGAAGCACGGCGAGCGCTACAACATCAATTTGCGCGCCGGCCTGCCGTCCACGGTGAAGGAAGGCCTGCCGAAATCGGCCGAGTTCAACATCTATGTGCGCGACCGCAAGCCGTTCGTGCGCTTCACCAGCCGGGCCTATGTGCTGCCCAGGACCGGGCAGCGCGGCATTCCCGTGGTCAGCGTCAACACGCCCTCGGTCAACATCAACGTGTTCCGGATCGGCGACCGCAACCTGATCAACACGGTGGTCGACAGCGACTTTCAGAAGACGCTGTCCAGGTATCAGCTCACCGATCTCGGCGACGAGCGCGGCGTCAAGGTCTGGTCCGGCGAGCTTGCGACCGCGATGACGCTGAACCAGGACGTCACCACGGCGTTCCCGGTCGATCAGGCGCTCGGCGAGCTTCAGCCCGGCGTCTACGTGATGACGGCCGCGGCCAAGGGCCCGGAGGACGATTATCAGCTCGCCACGCAATGGTTCATCGTCTCCGATCTCGGCGTGTCGGCCTATTCCGGCAATGACGGCATCCACGTCTTCGTCAACTCGCTGGCCTCGACCGATCCGGTCGGCAAGGCCGAGGTGCGGCTGGTCGCCCGCAACAACGAGATCCTGGCCACCCGCAAGACCGACGACAGCGGCCACGTGCTGTTCGAGGCCGGCCTTGCGCGCGGCGAGGGCGGCCTGTCGCCGGCGATGCTGACGGTCACCGGCGAGAAGGCCGATTATGCCTTCCTCAGCCTGAAGTCGTCGGCCTTCGACCTGTCCGACCGCGGCGTCTCCGGCCGCGCGGCGCCCGCTGGCGCCGATGCCTTCGTCTATGCCGAGCGCGGCGTCTACCGCTCCAGCGAGACCGTCTATCTCACGGCGCTGTTGCGCGACGGGCAGGGCAATGCCGTCACCGGCGGGCCGATGACGCTGGTGATCGAACGCCCCGACGGTGTCGAATACCGCCGTGCCGTGCTGCCCGACCAGGGCGCCGGCGGTCGGATGCTGGCCGTGCCGCTCAACTCGGCCGTGCCGACCGGCACCTGGCGGGTGCGCGCCTTCACCGACCCGAAGGGCTCCTCGGTCGGCGAGACCACCTTCATGGTCGAGGATTACGTCCCCGACCGGATCGAATTCGACTTGTCCGCCAAGGACAAGCTGATCAAGGCTAACGCTCCAGTGGAGCTTAAGGCGAACGGCCATTTCCTCTATGGCGCGCCGGCCTCGGGGCTTGCACTCGAAGGCGACATGCTGGTCGCGCCCGCGGCCGAGCGCCCGGGCTTTGCCGGCTACCAGTTCGGCGTCGCCGACGAGGAGACCAATTCGAACGAGCGCACGCCGCTCGAGAACCTGCCTGAGGCCGACGCCAATGGCGTTGCGACCTTCCCAGTGACACTGGACAAGCAGCCGGCTTCGACCCGTCCGCAGGAGGCGCAGATCTTCGTCCGCATGGTCGAGACCGGCGGCCGCGCCGTCGAGCGCAAGATCGTGCTGCCGGTCGCGCCCGGCGCGGCGCAGATCGGCGTCAAGCCGCTGTTCGGCGACAAGAACGTCGCCGAGGGCGACAAGGCCGAGTTCGACGTGGTGTTCGTCTCGCCCGAGGGTGAAAGGCTGCGCCGCGACGGCCTGCGCTACGAGCTGCTGAAAATAGAATCGCGCTACCAATGGTATCGCCAGAACAATTACTGGGAGTACGAGCCGGTCAAGTCGACCTCGCGCGTTGCCGACGGTGACGTGACCGTTGCGGCCGACAAGCCGGCGCGGATTTCGCTCAGCCCCCAAACCGGCCGCTACCGGCTCGACGTCAAGTCGAGCGACGCTGACGGCCCGGTGACCTCGGTGCAGTTCGACGTCGGCTGGTATTCCGACGGCAGCGCCGACACGCCGGACCTCCTGGAGACCTCGATCGACAAGCCGCAATATTCCTCCGGCGACACCATGACGGTGTCGGTCATTGTCCGCAGCGCCGGCAAGCTCACTGTCAACGTGCTCGGCGACCGCCTGCTGACGACGCAGACCATCGACGTCAAGGAAGGCACCGCCCAGGTGAAGCTCCCGGTCGGCAAGGACTGGGGCACCGGTGCCTACGTGGTGGCGACGCTGCGCCGTCCGCTTGATGCCGCCGCCCAGCGCATGCCGGGCCGTGCGATCGGGCTGAAATGGTTCGGCATCGACAAGCAGGCCCGCACCTTGCAGGTGAAGCTGTCGCCGCCGGCGCTGGTCCGGCCGAATTCGGCGTTGAAGATTCCGGTCAAGCTCGACGGGCTCAATCCGGGCGAGGACGCCAAGATCGTGATCGCTGCGGTTGACGTCGGCATCCTCAACCTGACCAATTACAAGCCGCCGGCTCCGGACGATTACTATCTCGGCCAGCGCCGCCTGAGCGCCGAGATCCGCGATCTCTACGGGCAATTGATCGACGGCATGTCCGGCACGCGCGGCCAGATCAAGTCCGGCGGCGATGCGGGTGCCGGCGAATTGCAGGGCTCACCGCCCACGCAAAAGCCGCTCGCGCTCTATTCGGGCATCGTGACCGTCGCCGCTGACGGCACCGCGGAGGTGAGCTTCGACATTCCCGAGTTCGCCGGCACCGCGCGCGTGATGGCGGTGGCGTGGACGGCCACCAAGCTCGGCCGCGCCAACACCGACGTCGTGATCCGCGACCCGGTCGTGCTGACCACGACCCTGCCGCGCTTCCTGCTCAACGGCGACCGCGGCACAGTCAACCTGGAGATCGACAATGTCGAGGGCCAGGCCGGCGACTACGTCATCAACGTGAAGACCGGCGGTCCGGTCAAGATGACGGGCAATCCAGCGACCACGGTCAAGCTCGCCGCCAAGCAGCGCAATTCGTTCTCGCTCGCGATCGACGCGACCGCGGCAGGGCAGGCGACGCTCGACGTCGACATCAAGGGGCCGAACGGGTTGACGCTGGCGCGGCATTACGCGCTCGACGTCAAGGCGGCGACGCAGGTCCTGGCACGGCGCTCGATCCGCACGCTGGCGAAGGGCGAGAGCCTGACGCTGACCTCGGACATGTTCTCCGACCTCGTGCCGGGCACCGGCAGCGTCTCGGTTTCGGCGAGCCTGTCGACCGCGCTCGACGCCGCGACGATCCTCAAAGCGCTCGACCGTTACCCCCATGGTTGCTCGGAGCAGATCACGAGCCGCGCCATGCCGCTGCTCTATGTCAATGACCTTGCGGCCGGCGCGCATCTCGCCATGGACACCGAGGTCGACCAGCGCATCCGCGACGCGATCGAGCGGCTGTTGGCGCGCCAGGGCTCGAACGGCTCGTTCGGCCTGTGGTTGGCCGGCGGCGACGACGCCTGGCTCGACGCCTATGTCACGGACTTCCTGACCCGCGCCCGCGAGAAGGGGTTTGCGGTGCCGGACGTGCTGTTCAAGAACGCGCTCGACCGCATCCGCAACTCCGTCGTCAACGCGAACGAGCCGGAGAAGGACGGTGGGCGCGATCTCGCCTACGGCCTCTACGTGCTCGCGCGCAACGGGGTCGCGCCGATCGGCGATCTCCGCTATCTCGCCGACACCAAGCTGGCCAATCTCGCAACGCCGATCGCGAAGTCGCAGCTCGCGGCGGCGCTCGCTCTGGTCGGCGACCGCAATCGCGCGGAGCGGGTCTATGGTGCCGCGCTCGACAGCCTGGCGCCGAAGCCCGTGCTGGAATTCGGGCGCACCGATTACGGCTCGCAGCTTCGCGATGCCGCGGCTTTGGTGTCGCTTGCCAGCGAAGGCAACGCGCCGAAGGCGACGCTGACGCAGGCGGTGTCGCGGGTCGAGACCGCGCGCGGGCTGACGCCCTACACCTCCACGCAGGAAAATGCGTGGCTGGTGCTGGCGGCGCGGGCGCTGGCCAAGGAGAATCTGTCGATGGAAGTGGACGGCCAGCCGGTCAAGACCGCGCTCTACCGCAGCTACAAGGCGGACACGCTGAGCGGCAAGCCGCTGAAGATCACCAACACCGGCGATGCGCCGGTGCAGGCCGTGGTCTCGGTGTCAGGCTCGCCGGTGACGCCGGAGCCGGCGGCGTCGAACGGCTTCAAGATCGAGCGCAACTACTTCACGCTCGACGGCAAGCCGGCGGACATCAGCAAGGTCAAGCAGAACCAGCGCTTCGCGGTGGTGCTGAAGATCACCGAGGCCAAGCCCGAGTACGGCCACATCATGGTGTCGGACTATCTGCCGGCGGGCCTCGAGATCGACAATCCGAAGCTGGTCTCGTCCGGCGACAGCGGGACGCTGGACTGGATCGAGGACGGCGAGGAGCCTGAAAACACCGAGTTCCGCGACGACCGCTTCACCGCGGCCGTCGACCGGGCCTCGGACTCCAAGTCGGTCTTCACCGTCGCCTATGTCGTGCGCGCGGTCTCGCCGGGCAAATACGTGCTGCCGCAGGCCTATGTCGAGGACATGTACAATCCCTCGCGCTATGGCCGCACCGGCACGGGGACGGTCGAGGTGCGGGCGGCGAAGTGAGGTGGTGAGGTGAGCCACGGTGGCAACAGCTCTCGTCATTCCGGGGCGGCTCGAAGAGCCGAACCCGGAATCTTGAGGTTCCGGGTCTGGTCCTTCGGACCATCCCGGAACGACGGCAGCGAAGGAACGGGCTGGGGCCATCGCGTCCTCTCCGCCCTGGCGTTCACGCTCATCCTCGCCATCACCGGCTTCGTCGGTTGGGTCTACTCCCTCGGTCCGCTCCCCCTCGACGAGGCGCGGCAGGTCTCCACCACCATCGTCGACCGCAACGGCAAGCTGCTGCGAGCCTATGCGATGGCGGATGGCCGCTGGAGGCTGCCGGTCGATGCCAGGTCCAACGTCGATCCGACCTATCTCAAACTGCTGCTCGCCTATGAAGACCAGCGCTTCTACGCCCATGACGGCATCGACCCGCTGGCGCTGGGGCGCGCTGCGCTACAGCTCGCAACGCGCGGCCACATCGTCTCGGGCGGCTCGACGATCAGCATGCAGCTGGCCCGGCTGATGGAGCCGCGGCGGCAGCGCTCGCTCTATGCCAAGCTGCGGCAGATGGTGCGCGCGATCGAGATCGAGCGCAGCATGAGCAAGGAGCAGATCCTCGACCTCTATCTGGCGCTGGCGCCTTACGGCGGCAATCTCGAAGGCATCCGCGCCGCCTCGATCGGTTATCTCGGCAAGGAGCCGAAGCGCCTGTCGCTGGCCGAAGCGGCGCTGCTGGTGGCGCTGCCGCAATCGCCGGAGACGCGCCGGCTCGACCGCCATCCCGAGGCCGCGCGCAAGGCGCGCGATCGCGTGCTCGACCGCATGGTCGAGGAGCAAGTGGTCAGCGCAGACGACGCACGCCAGGCCAAGGCCGTGCCCGTGCCAAGACTGCGCAAGCCGATGCCGATCCTGGCGCCGCATGCCTCCGACACCGCGCTGTCGACGGTCAAGGATACGCCGGTCGTCAAGCTCACGCTCGATGCGAATTTGCAGAAGGTGCTGGAGCCGCTGGCGCGCGACCGCGCCATTGCGCTCGGGCCGAACATCTCGGTCGGCATCATCGTGGTCGACAATGAGAGCGGGGACGTGCTCGCCCGCGTCGGTTCGGCCGATTATTTCGACGAGAGCCGGGCGGGGCAGGTCGACATGACCCGTGCGATCCGCTCGCCGGGCTCGACGCTGAAACCCTTCATCTACGGGCTCGCCTTCGAGGACGGCTTCGTTCATCCGGACAGCCTGATCGACGACCGGCCGGTTCGCTTCGGCTCCTACGCGCCGGAAAATTTCGACATGACCTTCCAGGGCACGGTGCCCGTGCGGAAGGCGCTGCAATTGTCCCTCAACGTGCCTGCGATCGTGCTGCTCGACCGGGTCGGCTCCAGCCGGCTCGCCTCGCGGCTGCGGCAGGCCGGCGGCAATCTGGTTCTGCCCAAGGATGAAGCGCCGGGGCTCGCCATGGGTCTCGGCGGCGTCGGCGTGACGTTGCAGGATCTCGCCCAGCTCTATGCGGGCTTCGCCCGCCTCGGCACCACCAAGCCGTTGCGCGAGGTCATGGCGGAAAGGGACGACCGCGAGCCGCTCCGGCTGCTGGATCAGGTCGCGGCCTGGCAGGTCGGCAACGTGCTTTTGGGAACGCCGCCGCCGGAGAATGCCGCTCACAACCGCATCGCCTTCAAGACCGGGACCTCCTACGGTTATCGGGACGCGTGGTCGGTCGGGTTCGACGGCCGGATGACCATCGGCGTCTGGGTCGGCCGGCCCGACGGCGCGCCGGTTCCGGGCCTGATCGGGCGGGTCGCCGCCGCACCGATCCTGTTCGATGCCTTCGCGCGCAGCGGCAAGACGTTGGCCCCGCTGCCGAAGCCGCCCAAGGGAACGCTGGTTGCCAGCAACGCCAAGCTGCCGTTGCCGTTGAAGCGGTTCCGCCCCGTCGGGGAGCTGGTGCGGACCGGCCGCGAGCAGGCCCTGCACATCCAGTTTCCGCTGAACGGCTCGCGGATCGATGTCGATCGCTCCGGCGGGCAGGAGAGCGCCGCGATGCCGGTCAAGGTCGCCGGCGGCGTTCTGCCGATGACTGTCATGGTTAACGGCACGGCGCTTGGCGAGATCGACGGCCGCCGCCAGCGCCTGATCGATCCACCCGGTCCGGGCTTTGCACGGCTCACCGTGATCGATGCCACGGGCGCCGCGGACACAGTCGTCATTCGAATTCAATGAGCCTGCCTTAAGCGGTTGTGGCGATGGCGGTTTCAGCGTAAGCGGAACCAATGGCCGAGACCTACCCATCACCCCGTTTTGGAGCCCCCCGCGAACCGAAATCGCCCGCAAATCCGGGCAGCGGGCTCGTGCGCATGCTCGATATCGTCACGGCCAGCCATGCCCGCGCCGTCGCCTTCCTGGTGCTGTGCGCGCTGCTGTTGTTCCTGCCGGGCTTCTTCACGATCCCACCGATCGATCGCGACGAGGCGCGGTTCGCCCAAGCCACCAAGCAGATGGTCGAGAGCGGCGACTATGTCGACATCCGCTTCCAGGAGGACGTCCGCTACAAGAAGCCGATCGGCATCTACTGGTTGCAATCGGCGACAGTGGAAGCCGCCTCGATGCTGAAGCTGCCGAAGGCCGAGTTGCGGATCTGGGTCTATCGGCTGCCGTCGCTGTTCGGGGCGATCGGCGCGGTGCTGATGACCTATTGGGCCGCGCTCGGCTTCGTCACGCGGCGCGCCGCGGTGCTGGCGGCGCTGATGATGTGCGCCTCGGTGCTGCTCGGCGTCGAGGCGCGGCTCGCCAAGACCGATGCGATGCTGCTGCTCTGCGTCGTCGCCGCGATGGGGGCGATGGCGCGGGCCTATCTGTCCTGGCAGCGCGCCGAGGAAGAGACGCGTCCGCCCTGGAGCTGGCCCGCGATCTTCTGGACCGCGCTCGCGGTGGGCATCCTGATCAAGGGCCCGCTGATCCTGATGTTCGCCGGCCTGACCATCGTTGCGCTCGCGATCCAGGACCGCGATGCCTCCTGGTTGTGGAAGCTGCGCCCGGTCTGGGGCCTGATGTGGATGCTGGTGCTGGTGCTGCCGTGGTTCGTCGCGATCTTCTGGCGCGCGGGCGAGGCCTTCTTTGCGGATTCCGTTGGCGGCGACATGCTGAGCAAGTTGGGCGCCCAGGAATCCCATGGCGCGCCGCCCGGGCTCTACCTGGCGCTGTTCTGGATCACGTTCTGGCCCGGCGCGCCGCTCGCGGCGATGGCGGCGCCCGCGGTCTGGCGGGCGCGGCGCGAGCCCGGCGCGCAGTTTCTGCTGGCCTGGCTGATCCCGTCCTGGATCGTGTTCGAGGCGGTGCTGACCAAGCTGCCGCATTACGTGCTGCCGCTCTATCCGGCGATCGCCATTCTCACCGCCGGTGCGGTGGAGCGGCGCGTGCTGTCGCGCTCCTGGCTGATGCGCGGTTCGGCCTGGTGGTTCGCGATCCCCGCGGCCGCCTCGATCATTGCGGTGGTCGGCGCGGTGATGCTGACGCGGCAGCCGGCCTTCGTGGCCTGGCCTTTTATCGCGGCGTCGCTGATCTTCGGCCTGTTCGCCTGGTGGCTCTACGACAACAATCGCGCCGAGCGCTCGCTGCTCAACGCGCTGGTCGCGGCCCTGATGCTGGCGGTGATCGTGTATGGCATCGTGTTGCCGTCGCTGACGCCGCTGTTTCCGAGCATCGAGATCGCGCGCGCGCTCCGCAACGTCACCTGCGTCGGGCCGAAGGCGGCTGCGGCCGGCTATCACGAGCCGAGCCTCGTGTTCCTGACGGGCACCCAGACCGTGCTCACTGACGGCTCGGGCGCGGCGGATTTCCTGCGGCAAGGAAGTTGCCGTTTTGCGCTGATCGAGCAGCGCTCGGAGCGCAGCTTCGTGCAGCGCGCCGAGGCGATCGGACTGCGCTACAAGGTCGGGACCCGCATCGACGGCTACAATTTCTCGCAAGGCCGCGCGATCTCGATTTCGATCTTCCGGTCGGAAGGTACCGAGTAGGATGTCGGCCTCGACCAGCCCCGCGCCACGTCCGGGCTATGCCGCGCAATTGCTCGCCGTGTCGAGGCACGCGCTGGCGCAGCTCGTCCGCACGCCCTCGCATTCACGCCGCGCGGAAGCCGCGCGAAAGCTGGCGCGGCATTCGCTGTGGCTCAGCGCGGCGGGAGCGGCCTTCGTCATCGTGCTGATGGTCGCGTTCGACCAGACCGAGATCCAGCTGATGCCCGCGCGCGGCACGCCCGGCCTGTGGCCGATCCGCATCCTCACCGATTTCGGCAAGGACGAGTATCTGCTCTCGGTGTTCGGGGCCGCGCTGGTGGTGTTGGCGTTCGTTGCGGCAGGGCTTCACGGAACGCGCCGCACGCTGCTGCTCGGTCTCGGCACACGGCTGCAGTTTGTATTTCTGTCGATTGCCGTGTCGGCATTCATTGCCGAGATCCTGAAATATTGCCTCGGCCGCGGACGTCCGTTTGTCGGCGGCAAGGCCAATCCGTTCAACTTCGTTCCGTTCGAGGGGACGGGGGCTTATGCCAGCTTGCCGTCAGGCCATGCCGTGGCCGCGTTCGCCCTGGCGTTCGCGGTATCGGCATTGTGGCCGCGCCTGCGCGTGTTCATGTTCACTTACGCAATCGTGATCTCGTTGACGCGGCTGGTGCTGGTCGCGCATCACCCGAGCGACGTCGTGGCCGGCGCCCTGGTCGGCACGGTCGGCGCCATGGCAGTCCGCTACTGGTTCGCGGCCCGAAGGCTGGGCTTTGCCATCCGCGCCGACGGCACCATCGTGCCTCTTGCGGGGGCGGTCTCGGGCCGCCTCAAAAGGGTTGCCCACGGGGCATCCGCCCCATAAAAGCGGCTGCCTGCCGGGACCGCCGGTTCCCGTGGCAGGCCAATTCCAACCACGAGCCTCACTTGTCGACGTCCCAGCCTTCGGTTTCCATCGTCGTTCCCGTGCGCAACGAAGCCGACAACATCGCGCCGCTGATCGCGGAGATCGGCGCGGCGCTCGACGGCCGCTGGGACTACGAGATCATCTATGTCAACGACGGCTCGACCGATGCGACCGGCGAACGGATCACGACGCTGATGGCGCAGCGGGACAACCTGCGCCAGCTCCGCCATGCCAGATCAGGCGGCCAATCCGCGGCGGTGCGCAGCGGCGTACGCGCCGCGCGCGGGGTGATCGTGGCGACGCTCGACGGCGACGGCCAGAACAATCCGGCCTTCCTGCCCGACCTGATCGCGGCGGTCGAGAAGGGAGCAGGGCGCGTCGGCCTCGCTGCGGGCCAGCGCGTCGGACGCAAGGACACCGGCTTCAAGAAATTGCAGTCGCGCGTGGCCAACGGCGTCCGCAATGCCATCCTGAAGGACGGCACGCGGGATACCGGCTGCGGGTTGAAGGCATTCCGGCGCGAGGTCTTCCTGATGATGCCCTATTTCGACGGGCTGCATCGCTTCCTGCCGGCGCTGGTCCGCCGCGAAGGCTACGACATCGCCTATGTCGACGTGATCGACCGGCCGCGCCATTCCGGGGTGTCGAACTACGGTTTCTTCGACCGGCTGTGGATCGGCATCTTGGATCTCGCCGGCGTGTGGTGGCTGATCCGCCGCAAGAAACCGACACCAGATGTGACTGAGGTGAACGCATGATCATCCAATACGGTCAGGCGCTGAGCAACTATCTCTACGACGTCTTCGTCGCCAAATTCGATTTCTGGCTGGCCTTCGGTCTCGTCGCGCAGCTGTTCTTCACCGCGCGCTTCCTGGTGCAGTGGATCGCGAGCGAGCGCGCCGGCAACAGCGTGGTGCCGATGGCGTTCTGGTTCTGCTCGATGGGCGGCGGCCTGATGACGCTGGTCTATGGCGTGGTGAAGCGCGAGCCGGTCATCATCCTCGGACAATCGCTCGCGACCATCATCTACATCCGCAACATCATGCTGATCATCAAGAACCGCGGCAGCGCCTCGAAGACGCTGGACCGCTGAGCGGAAGCGCTAGTCTAGCGCGGCAACGCCGATGCCGCGCCGGACGCGGGCAGGGTGGCCGTCTCGGCCTCGGTCCTTCGATAGGGCTCGCCGGCCGCGTCCAGCACGGGATAGGCGACAGAGCAGATATGCGAGTGGATGCGCCTGAGGTCACGCAGCACGTCGAGATGCAGCGACGTCGTTTCGATGGTTTCGGGACGGCCCTCGCGCAGGCGATCGAGATGCCGTTCGACCGCGGCAAGCTCGGTGTTGCGCAGCGCGGTTTTCTCCACCAGCAGCTTGCGGGCCTCATTGGCGTCGCCCGACATGAAGACGCCGAATGCGATCCGCAGCGAGTCCATCGTGCGCTTGTGGAAGGCGGCGAGCTCGTCGGCCCCTTCCGCAGAGAACTGGAAGCGCCGCTTGATCTTCTTGGTCGCGAGCTCGCTCAGACTCTTGTCGATGATGTCGCCGATATGTTCGAGATTGATGGCGAAGGAGATGATCTCCATCGCGCGCCGTCCTTCGCTCTCGTCGAGGCTGCCCCGCATCAGCTTGGTCACGTAGAGCTTGATGGCCTCGTCGAGACCGTCGACCAAATTGTCCATCTTGGAGACCTGCTCGACCAGCGCACGATCGCCTGTCATCATCGCGGCCATCACCTTGCGCAGCATGACCTCGACGAGATCGCCCATGCGCAACGTCTCGCGGGCGGCGTCGGCGAGTGCCAGCGACGGCGTCTCCAGCGCGGTCTCGTCAAGATAGCGCGGCCGGGCCGGGTCGGCCTCCTGCACGCGATCCGGTAAGAGGCGGGTGAGCAGGCGCGACATGGCGTCGAGCAGGCCGATGAAGACGATGGCCGTGCCGACATTGAAGGCGATGTGGAAGGCCGCCGTCATCTTGGCGAGATCAGGCTGCCAGGCGTGCATATGCTCGGCGATCCCGCCCAGGAAGGGCAGGACGAGGGCAATGCCGATCACGCGGTTGACGAGATTGCCGACCGGCAGGCGATAGCTCGCGGGATCGTCACGCTTGCCGCCCTCGAGCACGGGATTGATGGCGCTGCCGAGATTGGCCCCGAGCACCAGCGCCAGCGCCGCGTAGGGCGTGATGAACTGCGAATAGGCCAGCGACATGATCAAGAGCACGCTGGCGACGCTCGAATGCACTGTCCAGGTGACGAGGGCGGCGATGACGATGCACAGGATGGGATCGCCCGTGATGGCCGACATCACGACGCGGACGCCGGGCGCGTTCTCGGCCGGCGCCAGCGTGTCGAGCAGGATGTGCAGCGAGAGCAGCATCAGGCCGAGGCCGATGCAGACGCGGCCGATGTCCTTGATCCGCGAGCGCGGGCCGGAGCGGAAGGCGACGAGGCCGAGCACGAACAGCACCGGCGCAACGGCTGCGATGTTGAACGACAGCACCTGAACGATCAGCGTCGTGCCGACATTGGCGCCCAACATGATGGCAAGCGCGGCGGCGAGGCTGACAAGGCCTTCGGCCGCGAACGAGCTCGTGATCAAGGCGGTCGCCGTGCTGCTCTGGAGCAGGGCGGTGAGCCCGAGGCCGGCGGCAAAGGCGCTGACGCGGTTGCTCAGCGCCTTGCCAAGCAGGCGCCTGAGGTCAGGACCGAAGGCGCGCAGAATCCCGCTGTGGACCATGTGCAGGCCCCACAGCAACAGCGCCACGCCACCCATGAGATCGAGCAGTACCAACGTTCCCATGCTCCGTGTCCGGATGAGAGTCGATTGGTGAAGCTAGCGCCAAACGTCAGTGGATCAAATCATTTGTTGGCGCGTCGGCGTTAACGTTTACGGCAGTTGCACGTTCCCGCGCCGTGCGTCCGTCGACGCACATTGGCGCGTCGGCAGGCGCATTGCTCAGTGAGCAGGCTCACATTGCCGCCTTGAGGGCAGCAAAGCCGCGATCGAGATCGGCCTTGAGATCGTCGGTGCTTTCGAGCCCGATGTGCAGGCGCAGAGTCGGCCCGCCGGGCGCCCACCTGGTCGCGGTGCGATAGGCGTCGCAATCGAAGGGAATCGCAAGGCTCTCGAAGCCGCCCCAGGAAAAACCCATGCCGAACAGCTTGAGCGTGTTGAGCATGGTGTCGACGGCATTCTGCGGCGCCGGCTTCAGCACGATGCTGAACAGGCCGGATGCGCCGGTGAAGTCGCGCTTCCAGATGGCGTGACCGGGATCGGTCTCCAAGCCCGGATGCAGCACGCGAGTAACCTCGGGTCTGGCAGCGAGCCAGCGCGCCATGTCGAGACCGGAGCGATGATGCTGCGCCAGCCGGACCGACAGCGTGCGCAGGCCACGCAGCGCGAGGAAGACGTCGTCGGGACCGGCGCAGACACCGAGCAGGCGTATGCCTTCGGCAATGATCGGCCAGGCCTTGGCATTGGCCGAGATCGTGCCGAACATGATGTCGGAATGGCCGCCGATATATTTCGTTGCGGCTTGCATGCTGATGTCGACGCCCTGTTCGAGCGAGCGGTGATAGAGCGGCGTCGCCCAGGTGTTGTCGTCGATGACGAGCGCGCCGCGCGCATGCGCGACCTCGGCGATGGCGCGAATGTCCGGCATCTCGAACGATTGCGAGCCCGGCGCCTCCACCAGCACCGCGCGGGTGTTCGGCTTGAACAGCTTGTCGATGCCGGCTCCGATCAGCGGGTCAAAGTACGTGGTCTCGACGCCGTAGCGGGCGAGCATGCCGTTGCAGAAATTGCGCGAGGGCCGGTAGACGTTGTCGACGACCAGAATGTGGTCGCCGGCCTTCAGCACCGCGAGCAGGGCGGTGGAGATTGCCGACAGCCCCGACGGGACGATGCCGACGCCGGCGCATTGCGGCCCCTCCAGCGCCATCAGCGTCTCCTGGAACGCCTTGGTGGTGGGGGAACCGTGCCGGCCATAGGTGAACTCGCCGCGATGGGCGTGCAGGTCCTCGGCGGTGGGGTAGAGCACGGTCGAGCCGTGGAAGACCGGCGGATTGACGAACCCCTTCTGCGCCTTGGTGTCGCGGCCGGAGGTGACCAGCCGGGTCTCGGCCTGCTGCTCTTGGGGGTGCGAGGAATCCATGCGTCTGCTTTCAAAACCGCGTTTCCGCTCGGGGCTTGGCGCCCGACGGGCCGGCCGAAAGGCCGCTGTCGTTAATAACAGAACACAGAAGAGTCCCGTCAACCCCTTGACCCGGCACGCCAGTCGTTCTGTGATGCGCGGGTGCTATTCAGTCGCCGCATGTTGAGGGGCCTGCCGCGACCTTCGATCCATCGTCTGACCGAACCTTGCGCCATAGCCCATAGCGGCGGGCGCCAGCGGCGGGGATTAAGGTATGGCCTCCCGGGATCGGCGAGTGTTCGGCAAGGTTTTCCAGCATGACTCTTGCAAGGCCGGACTTGATACGCCCGGCCCGGCAGGGATGATCCTGAGACAACGTTCCTTGAGACGACTTTGAAAGGCCCAAAGCCCATGAAACGCGTAACCCTGGCTCTCACTCTTGCTCTCGCCGCCGGTCTCTCCGCCCAAACCGCCGATGCGCAAACCCTCAAGACCATCAAGGATCGGGGCATGCTGTCCTGCGGCGTCAGCCAGGGCCTGCCGGGCTTCTCCTCGCCCGACGACAAGGGCAACTGGACTGGCCTCGACGTCGACGTCTGCAAGGCAATCGCCGGGGCGATCTTCAACGATGCGAGCAAGGTCAAGTACGTGCCGCTGTCCGCCAAGGACCGCTTCACCGCGCTGCAATCGGGCGAGATCGACGTGCTCTCGCGCAACACCACCTGGACCATCTCGCGCGATACCTCGCTCGGCGCCAACTTCACCGGCGTGACCTATTATGACGGGCAGGGCTTCATGGTGAAGAAGTCGCTCAAGGTGAATTCGGCGCTCGAGCTCAACAGCGCCTCGGTCTGCGTGCAGACCGGCACCACCACCGAGCAGAATCTCGCCGACTACTTCAAGGCCAACAACATGAAGTACGAGGTGATCGCGTTCGGCACCAACGACGAAACGGTGAAGGCCTATGAGGCCGGGCGCTGCGACGTCTTCACCACTGACCAGTCGGGCCTCTACGCCAATCGCCTGAAGCTCGCCAGTCCCAACGACCACATGGTGCTGCCCGAGATCATCTCGAAGGAGCCGCTCGGCCCGATGGTGCGCCACGGCGACGACCAATGGTTCGACATCGTGAAGTGGACCCTGTTCGCGATGGTCACCGCCGAAGAGCTCGGCGTGACCTCGAAGAACGTCGACGAGAAGGCCAAGCTGGAAAATCCCGAATTGAAGCGCGTGCTCGGCAGCGACGGCAATTTCGGCGAACAGCTCGGCCTCACCAAGGACTGGGTGGTGCGGATCGTGAAGGCGGTCGGCAATTACGGCGAAGTGTTCGACCGCAATGTCGGCGCCGGCTCGCCGCTCGGCATCAATCGCGGCCTCAACAATCTCTGGAACAAGGGCGGTCTTCAGTACGCGCCGCCGATCCGCTGACCGCCCCTGACCCGCTGGCAGCGGCATGAGCACCGAGGCCCGAAAACCGCCGCCCCAGATCGCGCTGAAGATCAGGCGCATTCTGGGCGGCAAGGCAGGCTGGAACGGCGTCGCCGTCCAGTTTGCCTTCGCGGCGATCCTTGGCTGGATCGGCTATGAGATCGTCTCCAACGCCCGCGCCAACCTGGAAAACCAGCACATCGCCGCCGGCTTCGGCTTCCTGCGGAACAATGCCGGCTTCGACGTCAACCAGACCCTGATCTCCTATACCGGCTCGGACACGTTCCTGCGCGTGTTCGTGGTCGGGCTCCTGAACACGCTCGTGGTCTCCGTGGTGGGCATCGTCTTCGCCACCTTGATCGGCTTCATCGTCGCGCTGTGCCGGCTCTCGCCGAACTGGCTGTTGTCGCGCGTCGGCGAGATCTACGTCGAAATCATCCGCAATTTGCCGCTGCTGTTCCAGATCCTGTTCTGGTACCTGGCGGTGCTCGCGGCCCTGCCCAATCCGCGGCAGAGCATCTCGCTGCTCGGCGTCGCCTTTATCAGCAATCGTGGCCTCGTCGTCCCCAGCCCGATCGGTGAGCGGGGCCTCGAGCCATTCCTGGCGATGCTGGCGCTCGGCATCGTCGCGTCACTGGCCTTGCGCTTCTATGCCCGGCGCGCATTGTTTCAGGAAGGGCGGATGATCCGCATCTGGCCCTACGTGCTGGGTCTGCTGTTCGGTCTGCCGCTCGCCACCATGCTGGTGTCGGGCCCGCCGTTCAGCTTCGAGCTGCCGCAGCTGAAGGGCTTCAATTTCGCCGGCGGCTCGCGGATCATTCCCGAGTTCGTGGCGCTGACGCTGGCGCTGTCGACCTATACCGCCGCCTTCATCGCCGAGATCGTGCGCGCCGGCATCCTGTCCGTCCACAAGGGGCAGATGGAGGCGGGATCGTCTCTGGGCCTCAGCCGCGGCACCACGCTGCGGCTGATCGTGGTGCCGCAGGCCATGCGCGTCATCGTGCCGCCGCTGACCAACCAGTACCTCAATCTCACCAAGAACTCGTCGCTGGCGGTCGCGATCGGCTATCCTGACCTCGTCTCGGTGTTCGCCGGCACATCGCTGAGCCAGACCGGGCAGGCGATCGAGATCATCGCGATGACGATGGGCATCTACCTCCTGATCTCGTTGCTCACCAGCGCGATCATGAGTGTCTACGGATGGCGCGTCAGCCGGAGTCTGGGCGCATGAGCGATATCGCCTCGAGCAGCTTCGTCCGCCAGGACCTGCTCACCGAGCGTCCCGCGCCGGTGAAGACCACGGGCTTCGTCGGGCTGATGCGGACGCGCCTGTTCAACTCGCCGACCAACATCCTGCTCACCATCGTGGGCGCGCTGCTGCTGTGGTTCACCATCGTTCCCTCGGTCAAGTTCCTGATGGTCGATGCGGTCTGGAGCGGCAAGGACCGCGCAGCATGCCTCACCGAGAACGCCGGATTTGCGGTCGGCGCCTGCTGGCCCTACATCCAGGCCAAGCTGCCGCAATTGATCTACGGTTTCTATCCCGAGGCCGAACGCTGGCGGGTGAACCTCACATTCGTTCTTGCGGTGGTCCTGCTGGTTCCGCTGCTCGTGCCCCGCCTGCCAGCGAAGGGGCTCAACGCCAGTCTGTTCTTCGTCGCCTTTCCGATAGTCGCGTTTTTTCTGCTGCACGGTGGCGGCATCAAGGGCTTTGGCCTCAGCTGGACGGCGGGCTTGCTGGAATTGTTCGACGAGAGCATCAGCGGCGCCGGTCAGGCCCTGCTCAGTCTCAGCAAGACGTCGGCTGGTGGGCCGCTGTTGTGGCTGGTCGGGAGTTTGATCGTGCTGGTCGGCACCGCGATCCATTGGCTGATCCTGCCGCTGATCTGGCTGCGCGACCAGATCCAGGGAGCGGGCCAGTCGCTCTGGGCCGATTTCGCCGTCACCGCCGCGGTCGTCAGTCTGATCGCCTTCGGTCTCGGCGGCGGCTTGCGCACCGGTTGGCGCGCACTGGCCTCGAGCATCGCTGCCTTCGTCGCCATCGCCGCCGTGATCAAGCTGATGGGGCTCGATCGCGGCGGCCTGCCGGTCGTGACGACCAATCTGTGGGGCGGCCTGCTGGTGACGCTGGTGGTCTCCGTCACCGGCATCGTCACCTCGCTGCCGATCGGTATCGCGCTGGCGCTCGGGCGCCGCTCCACCATTCCGCTGATCCGGATCTTCTCGATCGCCTTCATCGAGTTCTGGCGCGGCGTGCCCCTGATCACCGTGCTGTTCTTCGCCACCTACATGCTGCCGCTGTTCCTGCCGGGCAATTTCACGGTCGACGGTCTCGTCCGCGCGCTGATCGGCATTGCGCTGTTCACGGGCGCCTACCAGGCCGAGAACGTCCGCGGCGGGCTCGCCGCGATCCCGCGCGGGCAGGGCGAGGCCGCGGCAGCCCTGGGCCTGTCCTGGTGGAAGACGACCTCGCTGATCGTGCTGCCGCAGGCGCTTCGGCACGTCATCCCGAACCTCGTCAACAGCTTCATCTCGCTGTTCAAGGACACCTCGCTGGTTTCGATCGTCGCGCTGTTCGATCTCTTGGGCTCGCTCAGGGCATCGTTCTCGGATCCGAAATGGTCGACGCCTTCGACCGCGTTCACCGGCTTCGCCTTCGCCGGGATCATCTACTTCATCTTCTGCTTTGGAATGTCGCGCTACTCGCTGTTCGTCGAGCATCGTCTCAACGCCCATCGTCGCAACTGATCGAGGTCCCCCATGTCAGACCCCATCGTCAAGATTTCCGGCCTCAACAAATGGTATGGCGACTTTCACGTGCTGCGCGACGTCGACCTCGATGTCCGCAAGGGCGAGCGCATCGTGATCTGCGGGCCCTCGGGCTCCGGCAAGTCGACGTTGATCCGCTGCATCAACGCGCTCGAGGAATTCCAGGAGGGCGAGATCGTCGTCGACGGCATCGAGCTCGGGCCCAATCTCAAGCATGTCGATGCCGTGCGCCGCGAAGTCGGCATGGTGTTTCAGAGCTTCAATCTGTTCCCCCACCTCACGGTGCTCGACAATTGCACGCTGGCTCCGATCTGGGTCCGCAACATCCCGAAGAAGGACGCCGAGGCGGCCGCGATGAAGTTCCTGGAGCGGGTCAAGATCCCGCATCAGGCCAACAAGTTTCCGGGACAGATGTCCGGCGGCCAGCAGCAGCGCGTCGCCATCGCCCGCGCCCTGACGATGAATCCGAAGGTCATGCTGTTCGACGAGCCGACCTCGGCGCTCGACCCTGAAATGGTCAAGGAGGTGCTGGACACGATGGTGGACCTCGCCGAGGAGGGCATGACCATGCTGGTCGTCACCCACGAGATGGGTTTTGCCCGCGAGGTCGCCAACCGTGTCGTGTTCATGGATGCCGGCCAGATCATCGAGGCCAACACCCCGAACGAGTTCTTCGCGGCGCCTCAGCACGCCCGCACGAAGCTGTTCCTGAGCCAGATCTTGCGCTGAGCCCCCGGGAAATCCCGGGGCGATGCTGGTCCGGTGACCGGGCGGTCATGGCTCGCGAATCAGTTAGACTCGGCCTTGGGCATCCTCCGGAGAGACACCTTGCAGAAGAGCGGCGGCGGCGCGCGCGCATTCCAGAATGCGCGATTGCAGAAGAAATTGATGAAGCAGGCCGACGCCGTTATTGCCGCTGCGGCGAACGCCTATGGCCAGGGCCGGTATGCCGAGACCGAGGCGCTGTGCCGCGAGATCCTGAAAGCCCTTCCGGATCATGTCGACGCCATGCATCTGCTGGGCATGTGCGCCCATGACGGCCGGCGCCTCGAGGAGGCGAAAGAGCTGCTGGAGCGCGTGATCGCGCTCGATCCGCGCCTGCACGATGCCCATAACAACCTGGCGACCGTGCATTTCGATCTCGGCAATTACGAAGAGGCGCGGCGCTGCCAGGAAAGGGCGATCGCGCTGAAGCCGAATTTCGCGGTCGCGCTCACCAATCTCGGCAACACGCTGATGCATATGGGGCAGTACGAGCAGGCGCTCGAGATGCACGAGCGCGCCATCAAGCTAAAGCCGGATTACGCCGATGCACTCTGCAACCGCGGCATGGTCGAGATCGTGCTTGGGCAGGTCATGCGCGCCAAGGAGAGTTTCGATCGCGCCCTGCTGTTTCAGCCGCGTCACGCCGAGGCCATCGTCGGCAGCGGCATGGTCAGCATGGAGCTCCGGCACCACGACGAGGCGGCCGCCAAGTTTGCCGCGGCGCTGGCGATCAAGCCGGGCGCGCCGAGGATCCTGGCCCAGCGCGGGCGGCTCAGTTACGAACTGCAGCGCCTTGAGCCCGCGCTTGCGGATTTCGAGGCGGCGCTTGCGATCTCGCCCAAGCTCGAGCTGGCGCTCCGGGGCAAGGCGCAGGCCTGCCTCGTCATGGGAAAGACCGCGCAGGCGATGGCGGCCGCGACGACCTTGATCGAGCGAAACCCGCGCTCCGAGATGGGAATGGCGCTGATGGGATTCGCTTATTCGAACCAGGGCGACATGGACACCGCGATCGAATATCTCGACCGCGCGCTGGCGCTCCGACCGGACTATGGGGACGCGATCAGAGGAAAGATCTTCCTGCAGGATTACCGCGCCGAGGCCGATTTCGTGGTGCAGCAGGCGGTGCGAAAATCCTGGTGGGATGCGATCGGCTCGAAGATACCGCAAAGGACGCTGCCGAAGCGGCCGCTCGATCCGGAAAAGCGGATCGTGGTCGGCTATGTCGCTGCCGAATTCCGCCAGCATTCGGCGGGACTCACCTTGCTGCCGGTGCTGCGCCATCACGATCACACCAAGTTTCAAATCATCTGCTACTATTCCTGGCCGGGAGCGGACGAGTACACCGCCAAGTTCAAATCATTGGCTGACGTCTGGGTCGATGCCTGGGGGCTCTCCGACGACGAACTCGCCGATCGCATTCAGGCCGACAATGTCGACATCCTGATCGACGTGTCGGGCCACACCACCGGAAACCGGCTGCCGTGTTTCGCGCGGAAGCCGGCTCCGATTCAGGCGACCGGCTTCGGACACGCGACGGGCACGGGCATGCCGACCATGGACTATGTGCTCGCTGATCCCATCTTCATTCCGCCATCGGTCCGGCACTTGTTTCCCGAGAAGATCCACGATCTGCCGTGTCTGATCACGATGGAGCCCGTCACCAATCTGCAGCCCTCCGAGCTGCCGATGCTCCGCAACGGCTACGTCACTTTCGGCGTGTTCAACCGCATCTACAAGATCTCGGACGATGCGATCCGCGTCTGGGCGCGCATCATGTGGGAGGTGCCGGGATCGAAGATCGTCCTCAAGCATGGTCTGCTCGACGATGCCCTGCTGCGCGACAGCCTGATCGCACGCTTCATCGCCCAGGGTATTGCGGAGGAGAGCATCACGTGCCTCGGCACCACCTCGCGCGACGACCACCTGATGGCCTTCGACAAGATCGACATTTCGCTCGACACGTTCCCGCAAAATGGCGGCATCAGCACCTGGGAATCCCTCTACAAGGGCGTTCCCGTCGTCGCCAAGCTCGGCATCGGCGCCTCTTCGCGTGCCGGCGCCTCCATCGTGGCGGCGGTCGGGCTCGGTGACTGGGTCGCCGAGGACGACGATGGCTATGTCGAGATCGCCCGCAAGTTTGCCTCGCAGCCCGAGCATCTGGCGAAATTGCGTGCGGGCTTGCCGGCTCAGATCGCAGCCTCGCCCGCCGGCAATGTCGAGATCTACACCCGCGAGCTGGAAGCGGGCTACCGCAAGTTCTGGCGCGACTATTGTGCCGCGCCCTCGGAACGCGGCGACGCTGCGGTAGACGGGGCGGACACGCCCAGCGGCTCCTGAGCCCACAGGTCCTGCGCACCGGGATATTCCGGAGGGATTTTCGGTCCCGCCGGGTGGCCGTGCGAATCAGTTAGACTCGCCACGGGCCATTTTCCGGAGAGACACCTTGCAGAGCAGCGCCGGCGCGCGCGCATTCCAGAATGCGCGATTGCAGAAGAAGTTGAAGAAGCAGGCCGACGCCATCATCTCCGCTGCTGCGAGCGCCTATGGCCAGGGCCGGTATGCCGAGAGCGAGGCACTCTGTCGCCAGATCGTGGAAGCCGTTCCGGACCATTTCGACGCCACGCATTTCCTCGGCCTGAGCGTGCAACAGCTCGGGCGTCTCGATGAGGCGCAACAGCTGCTTGAGCGCGCGGTCGCGCTCGATCCGCGTTCGCACGAGGCGCATAACAATCTCGGTTCTGTGTACTTCGCCCTTCAGAAGCTTGAGGCCGCCCGCGCATGTCTGGAGAAGGCGATCGCTCTGAAGCCGAATTTTCCGCCGGCCCTGGCCGGCCTCGGCAACGCCCTGCTCCAATTGAACCTGCCGGAACAGGCGATCGAGCTGTATGACCGCGCCATCGCCCTGAAACCCGACTACGCCGATGCGCTCTGCAATCGTGGCCTGGCCGAGCTGGCGCTGAGGCGGTTTGACCGCGCCGGGCAGAGTTTCGCGCGCGCGCTGTTGTTTCAGCCGCGTCATGCCGAAGCCCTCGGCGGCAAGGGTGTGGTCAGCATCGAGCTCAAGCATTACGACGAGGCGGAAGCCGCGCTAGCGGCGGCGCTCGCGGTCAGGCCCGGCTCGGCGAAGCTCCTCGCGCACCGCGGACGGCTCAATTTGGCGCTGTCGCGGCCGGAGCAGGCGGCCGCGGATTTTGATGCGGCACTGACGCTTGCACCAAAGCTCGAAGTGGCCTTGCGGGGGAAGGCGGAAGTCTCGCTGAGTCTCGGCAATACCGCGCAGGCGATCCTGGCCTGCACGGCCTTGCTCGAGGAAAATCCGCGCTCGACGATCGCGCTGGCGCTGCTGAGCTCTTGTTTTGCAAACCAGGGCGAGATCGCGGCTGCGATCCAACATCTCGACGCCGCGCTCGCCATCGCGCCGGACCAGCCGGACCTGATCGCGCTGAAGATCTACTTTCTGGACTTTCTCTCCGACGCCGATTTCGCGGTCCAGCAGGCCGCGCGCAAATCCTGGGGGGATGCGATCGGCGCCAGATTGCCCCAGCGCAAGCTCGCGCCCCGGCAGCTCGATCCCGACAGGCGGATCGTGGTCGGTTATGTCGCGGCCGAGTTCTGGTACCACTCGGCAGCGTTCGGTCTGTTGCCGGTGCTGCGCCATCACGATCACGCCAAATTCGAGATCGTCTGCTATTCGTGCTCGCCGCTGCGAGACGAGATGACCGCAAAGTTCAAGTCGCTGGCGGACGTCTGGGTCGACGCCTGGCAGCTGTCCGATGACGAACTTGCCGATCGTATCGAGGCCGACAAGGTCGATATCCTGATCGACGTGTCCGGGCATACCACCGGCAACAGGCTCCCGGTATTCGCCCGCAAGCCGGCTCCGGTCCAGGTCACGGGTTTTGGACACGCCACCGGAACCGGCCTGCGGACCATGGACTACGTGCTTGCGGATCCGATCTTCATTCCGGTATCGGCCCGCCACCTGCTGGCTGAAAAGGTCTACGATCTGCCGTGCCTGATCACGACCGATCCGATCCTGGACGTACCGGCGTCGGAGCTCCCCATGCTCCGCAACGGCCATGTGACCTTCGGCGTCTTCAATCGCATCTCCAAGATCTCGGACGAGGCCATTCGCGTGTGGTCGAATGTGATGCGGGAAGTGTCGGGATCGAAGATCATCATCAAGCACACGCTGCTCGACGATCCGTTGGTCCGCGACGGTCTGATCGCGCGCTTCGTGGCGCAGGGGATTGCCGAAGAGAAGATCACCTGTCTCGGCTCGTCCGAGCGCGCCGCGCATCTGCGGGCCTTCGCGGAGGTCGATATTTCGCTCGATCCATTTCCGCAGAACGGCGGCGTCAGCACCTGGGAATCCCTCTATGCGGGCGTGCCGGTCGTTGCCAAGCTTGGCCACGGCGCCTCTTCGCGCGCCGGCGGCGCCATCGTGGCGGGCGTCGGCCTCAATGACTGGGTCGCCGAGGACGACGAGGGGTACGCCGCGATCGCATGCAAATATGCTGCGCAGCCGGCCCATCTGGCGAAGCTGCGTGCGGATTTGCCCGCCCAGATCGCAGCCTCGGCCGCCGGCAATGTCGAGATCTACGCGCGCAGGGTGGAGGAGGGATACCGCCAATTCTGGCGCGACTATTGCGCCGCGGCCTCGGAACGCGGCGAGATCGCGTAACCCGGCCGAACTGCGCCGAGCTTGTGGACGCGCGTCCCGACCCGAAGGGGGCGCGCGACGATCACACGAACGGCGGCTTGATGTTGCTGCGCTTCTCCAGCCACTCCGGCACCGGCAGGTTCTTGGCGCGCATGAAATCCGCGTTGAACAGTTTTGATTGATAGCGGCTGCCGGAATCGCACAGCACGGTCACGACCGTCTTGCCGGGCCCGAGCTGCTTTGCGAGCCGCATCGCACCGACGACGTTGATGCCGGTCGAGCCGCCGAGGCACAGGCCTTCGTGCTGGAGCAATTCGTAGATCGCCGTGACGGCTTCTGCGTCGGGAATGAGATAGGTATCATCCACCTTCGCGGTCTCGACGATCGCGGTCGCGCGGTTGAGGCCGATGCCTTCGGTGATCGAGCCGCCCGGCGTCGCCTTGGCATCGCCGGTCCTGAAATATTCGTACATGCCGGCGCCGTGCGGATCGGCGCAGGCGATCCGCACGTTCTCGTTCTGCTCCTTCAGATAGCGGCTGGTGCCGGCGAGCGTGCCGCCGCTGCCGACCGAGCAGACGAAGCCGTCGACCTTGCCGCCGGTCTGCTCCCAGATCTCGGGCCCCGTGGATTCGTAGTGCGCCTTGGCGTTGTCGAGGTTGTTCCACTGGTCTGCGAACAGCACGCCGTTGGGCTCGGTCTTGCGCAGCTCATCCGCAAGCCGCCGGCCGACGTGTTGATAATTGTTGGGGTTGGCATAGGGCAGGGCCGGCACCTCGATCAGTTCGGCGCCGCACAACTTCAGGAAATCCTTCTTCTCCTGGCTCTGCGTTTCCGGGATCACGATCAGGGTGCGATAGCCGCGCGCGCTGGCAACGACGGCAAGCCCGATGCCGGTATTGCCGGCGGTCGCTTCCACCACGAGACCGCCGGGCACGAGCTCGCCGCGCTTCTCGGCCTCCAGGATCATCCATTTGCCGGCGCGGTCCTTGACCGACTGGCCGGGATTCATGAATTCGGCCTTGCCGAGAATGGTGCAGCCGGTCAGTTCCGAGGCGCGCTTCAGCTTGATCAGCGGGGTGTTGCCGATGGCTTCGACAACGTCGTTTCGAATGCTCATGTCAGGAAAATCGCCACCAAGAGGGTTGATCTGGTTGGCCAGAACCTAGTGCTTGGGGGGCCAAAGGGGAAGGCTTTTGCGCTGCGGCGAAACCGGCTGAAACGCCTGTCCCGACAGTGATATTCTCGCGCGGCAATGTGCGCGGCCGCGAGGCGGGATATCAGGAGGAGGAAATGGCTGAACTCCGTCCGAGGACGGAAGATGACCGTCGTCGGCAGCCAATCCGCGAACGCTTCTTTCCAGGGACCAGCGGGGCCGACATCGTGGGCCGTTGACGGCTTTGTGAGATGGCTCCGGCCAGAGAGCGGATTGAAGCGAAGCCGCGCGAGGCTTCTTGTGGCCGCATGGAAGGCCCCGGACGCCTCTGTGGCAGCAATATCACATGAAATCTTGGTAAGCTTGATCACGCCTCTCGGTGTTTTCAGAACGAGAAAAGTGACTGCTAGACAAGCACCTTTTGTATTTTCATCGATTCGTCTCAGGCTCGTTGGCAGGACCGTCTCGATGCTGTGGCCCTGTCCCACAGTTCAGCGCCCGGCTAGTATCATCTCGAGTTTCCGCAGAAAGCCATCACGGTTGTGAGCGAGTTGTCCAAAGCCCCCCGATTATCCCGCCGCGAATCGGTTAATCCGGTCGCGCGGCGGCTTGATCTGCCCGGCGGGGGGTGGATGTGACACAGGGTGTTCCGGGGATCGCCATGCGGCGGTCCGAAGGTTCAGCGGCCCGGACGCTGCGTGCGGCGCGCTGGCTTGCGGTGGTGTGCCTCGCTGCCACCTCAGGCGCTTGCGTGCTGACCCAGGACCTTCCTGATCCCGCCCTCGACGTTCCCATACAGTACAAATACGCCGGCAAGGGCGATGCGCCGCCCTCATTGGATTGGTGGCGCGGCTTCCGCTCCACGGAGCTGACGCAGCTGATGGAGGAGGCGCAGACCGTCAATCTCGACATCGCCGCAGCCGTTTCGCGCATCGTTCAGGCCGACGCCCAGGCGCGGCAGGCCGGCGCGGCGCTGCTGCCGAGCCTATCGACCGCCGGTCCGGAAACCTATTCGCGCACCTCGGGCGCAAGCTCCTCGGGTCTGTCCATCGGCGGCCGCGAAGTCGTCAACTATTCGGCTTCGCTGAGCGCGAGCTATCAGCTCGACTTCTGGGGCCAGAACCGCGATGCGCTGCAGACTGCGGAGGAAACCGCCAACGCCAACCGCTTCGATCGCGACACCGTCGCGCTGACGACGCTCGCTGCCGTCGCCAACGCCTATTTCCAGGTGCTGGCCTCACAGGACCGCATCCGGACCTCGCAGCGCAACATCGCGAGCGCGCAGCGCATCCTCGATGCGGTCCGGGAGCGCCGCAGGGCCGGTACCGGCACCGATCTCGACGTCGCCCAGCAGGAGAGCGTGCTCGCCAACCAGAAGGCCCTGGTGCCGCCGCTGCGCCAGACGCTGGACCAGAACGTCAACGCGCTCGCCGTGCTGGTTTCGCGCCCGCCCGAGAGCGTGCGCGTGCACGGCGGCTCGCTGGACCGGATCGCGATCCCGCGCGTGACGCCCGGCCTGCCGTCGGAGCTTCTGACGCAGCGGCCTGACATCCGCCGGCAGGAGGCGCAGCTTGCGTCTGCGACCGCCAACATCGGCAATGCCCGTGCCCAGTTCTTTCCGACCATCCAGCTCACCGGCAATGGCGGCTATCAGAGTACGGCATTGGTCTCGCTGTTCCAGCCGCATGCGGCGTTCTTCCAGCTCGTCGGCAGTGCCACGCAGCCGATCTTCGACGGCGGCAGGATTCTCGGCAACTTCGAACTCGCCAAGGCGCGGCAGGACGAACTGCTCCAGACCTACCGCAAGACCATCGTGCAGGCCTTTGCCGACGTCGACAATGCGCTGTTCTCGATCAAGCAGACCACGATCAAGCTGCAATTGCAGCGCGACGTCGTTACCGCCTCGCGCCGCGCCTTCGATCTGTCCGAGCAGCAATTGCGCGCCGGCACCGCCGACATCGTGACCGTGCTCAACACTCAACTGACCCTGTTCCAGGCGGAGGACGCGCTGTCGCAGGCGCAACTGGCCCGCTTGCTCGCCATCGTCAGCCTGTATCAGGCGCTCGGCGGCGGCTGGGAGCCGCGAATGGAGAAACCCGTCAATGCTCTTTAAGCCGGACGGCAAGCCAGGCGTGGAGGAGGGGACGGCGAGAAAATCGCGCGGCCGCGGCTTCGTCGTGACCCTGATCACGCTCGCGATCCTCGGAGGGCTCGGCTATCTCGGCTGGATCGCCATGCATCAGCAGCAAGCCAACAACCGCAACAACCAGCGGCCCGATCTGCCGGTGCCCGTGCTGGCGGCGACCCCCCGGGTGCAGGACGTGCCTGTCTATCTCGACGGCGTCGGCGCGATCCGCGCGCTCAACACCGTGACCGTGCGCTCGCAGGTCGACGGCAAGCTGGTCGCGGTGAACTTCACTGAAGGCCAGGACGTCAAGAAGGGCGACGTGCTCGGCGAGATCGATCCGGCGATCTACCAGGCGCAGTACGACCAAGCCGTCGCCAAGAAGGCGCAGGACCAGGCCCAGCTCGCCAACCAGCGCATTGACCTGACCCGGTACGAGCAGCTCGCCGCCTCCAATGCCGGCTCCAAGCAGCAGGCCGACACCCAGCGCGCGCTGGTGGCGCAGACCGAGGCGCTGGTCAAGGCCGACCAGGCCGCGATCGACAATGCGGCGGCAACGCTGAGCTACACCAAGATCGTGGCCCCGATTTCGGGCCGTGCCGGCCTGCGCCAGGTCGACCAGGGCAACATCATCCACGCCTCCGACACCACGGGTCTGGTGGTGATCGCGCAATTGCAGCCGATCGCGGTGTGGTTCAGCCTGCCGCAGCAGCAGATCATACGCGTCAATGCGGCCGCGGCGAAAGGCACGCTCGCGGTCGACGTGTTCGGCAATGACGGCGTCACCGTGATCGACACCGGCAAGCTGACCGGCATCGACAATCAGGTCGACCAGACCACCGGCACGCTCAAGCTCAAGGCGGAATTTCCCAACGCCAATTACCAGCTTTGGCCGGGCCAGTTCGTCAACGTCCGCCTCAAGGTCGAGACCTTGACGCAGGCGCTGGTGGTGCCGACATCGGCCGTGCAGCGCGGCCCGATTGGGACATTCAGCTATGTCATCGGCGAGGACAATGTGGTCTCGGCCAAGCCCGTGGCGGTGACGCAACAGAACGAGCATGATGCGGTGATCGCGAGCGGCCTGTCGGCGACCGACCGGGTCGTGACCACGGGCTTTGCCAATTTGTCCGACGGCTCCAAGGTGATCGTCGGCCGCGACGACCAGACCCCGTCGGCCGATCTCGCCCCGCGCAAGCGCTCGCGCGGGCCTGACGCCCAGAAGAAGGATGGCGCCAAGGAAGGCCAGAAGGACGGTCAGAAGGACGTGCAAGGCAAGGACGGCGAGTTCCGGGCCAAGCGCAAGAGCAGCGAAGGCGACCAGAAGGGACAGACCGGACCGGCCCCGGGGCCGGGGGCAGCGGGAAGTGGAGCCAAGCAGCCATGATCCCGACAACAGCCGCCTGACGCGGCAGGCAGATCCCATGGGTGTCTCCGAACCGTTCATCCGCCGGCCGATCGCGACCTCGCTGCTCGGCATCGCGCTGCTGATCGGCGGGCTGCTGGGCTATTTCGCGCTGCCGGTCTCGGCGCTGCCGCAGGTCGATTTCCCGACCGTGCAGGTGACGACGCAGCTGCCGGGCGCGAGCCCCGACGTGATCGCGTCGCTGATCACGGCACCGCTGGAGCGGCAGCTCGGCCAGATCCCGTCGCTGTCGGCGATGAACTCGACGAGCTCGTTCGGCGTCAGCCAGATCTCGCTCCAGTTCGATCTCAACCGCGACATCGATGGCGCGACCCAGGACGTGCAGGCCGCGATCAACGCCGCGGCAGGCGTGCTGCCGAAGACGCTGCCTTATCCGCCGACCTACGCCAAGGTGAACCCGGCGGACGCACCTGTCATGACGCTGGCGCTGCGCTCGGACACGATCTCGCTGCGGGCGATGAGCGACATCGCCGACACGCTTCTGGCGCAACGTTTGAGCCAGATTTCCGGCGTCGGACGGGTCTCCGTGCTCGGCGGGCTGAAACCGGCCGTGCGCATCCAGGCCGATCTGGCGCGGCTCGCCGCCTACGGCATCGCCATGGAAGATCTGCGCACCGCGATCGCCAATGCCAACGTCTCGGGGCCGAAAGGCTCGCTCGACGGCGCGCAGCAATCCTACATCATCGCGGCCAACGACCAGATCGCCGCGGCCGAGGCCTACAAGCCCGTCATCATCGCCTATCGCAACGGCTCGCCGGTCACCATTGCCGACGTCGCGCAGATCGTCGACGGCCTCGAGAACGACCGCACCGGCGGCTGGTACCAGGGCACGCCGGCCGTCATCATCGACATCCAGCGCCAGCCCGGCGCCAACGTCATCGACGTCGTCAGCCAGATCCGCGCCGAAATCCCCAAGGTGCAGCGCGCGATTCCGGCCGGGGTGAACCTCACCATCGTGTCCGATCGCACCGTCACCATCCGCGCCTCGGTGCGCGACGTGCAGTTCACGCTGGTCCTTGCCGTCGTGCTGGTGACCCTGGTGGTGCTGCTGTTCCTGCGTTCGCTGCGCGCAACCTTGATCGCGGGCGTCGCGCTGCCGCTGTCGCTGATCACGAGCTTCGGCATCATGTATTTCGCCGGGTTCAGCCTCGACAATCTGTCGCTGATGGCGCTCACGATCGGCACCGGCTTCGTCGTCGACGACGCCATCGTCATGATCGAGAACATCGTCCGCCACATGGAGAACGGCGACGACGCGATGGAGGCTTCGCTGAAGGGCGCCAGCGAGATCGGCTTCACCGTGATCTCGCTGACGGTGTCGCTGATCGCGGTGTTCATCCCGCTGCTGTTCATGTCGGGACTCGTCGGACGCATGTTCCGCGAATTCGCGCTGACCTTGACGATCGCGGTGGTGACCTCGGCCGTGGTCTCGCTGACGCTGACGCCGATGATGTGCTCGCGCCTGCTCAAGCACGCCCATGAGGAGCTGGCGGTGCCGGGATTGGCCGCGATCAGCCGCTTCATCGACCGCACCGTCGAATTCTACCACCGGACGCTGCTTTGGGTGCTGGAACGCCAGCGCGCCACGCTGGTCGTGACCTTCGCCACGCTGATCGCGACCCTCGTTCTTTATGTCGTCGCGCCGAAGGGCTTCCTGCCGCTACAGGACACCGCCTCGATCACGGCGGTGACGGAGGCCGGACCCGACGTGTCGTTCGCGGAGATGCAGAAGCGGCAGGCCGAGGCTTCCGACGCCATCAGGGCGGATCCCGACGTGGTCGGCGTGGTCTCCGTGATCGGGGCGGGCTCGGTCAATCCGACCACCAATGTCGGCCGGCTCGTCATGAGCCTGAGGCCGCGCGGCGAGCGGCGTGACGATGTCGCGGCCGTCATAACCCGGCTGAAGGAGAGGGTCGCGGGTATTCCCGGCATGACCGTGTATTTCCAGCCGGTGCAGGACGTGCAGATCTCGACCCAGTCGAGCCGCTCGCAATACCAGTACACGCTGACCGGCACCGACGCGGCGCTGGTGTCGGAATGGGCGCGCAAGCTGGTGACGGAGATGCGGCGCGATCCCTTGTTCCGCGACGTCTCTTCCGAGGCGCAGGAGGGCGGCCTGCGGGCGCAGCTCGACGTCGATCGCACCCGCGCCGGCCAGCTCGGCGTCAGCCTCCAGGCGATCACGGATACGCTCAACGATGCGTTCGCGCAGCGGCAGATCTCGACCATCTACGGCCAGGCCAACCAGTACCGCGTGGTGCTGGAGGCGCTGCCGATGTACCAGCGCGATCCCTCGATCCTGTCAAAGCTCTATCTGCCGGGCGCAGCGAGCGCCACCGCCGGCGCGCCGAACGCGCAGGTGCCGCTGTCGGCCGTGGCGACGCTGAAGCGCACCACCGCGCCGCTGGCGATCTCGCACCAGGCCCAGTTCCCCTCGATATCGCTCAGCTTCAACCTCGCGCCGGGCGCCGCGCTCGGCGATGCGGTCAACGCCGTCAAGACGATCGAGACGCGGATCGGCATGCCCAACAGCATCGTCGGCGTCTATGCCGGCGACGCCGCCGAATTCGCCAAGGCGCTCGCCGGACAGCCCTGGCTGCTGCTTGCCGCCGTGATCACGATCTACATCGTGTTGGGGGTGCTTTACGAGAGCTACATCCACCCGATCACGATCCTGTCGACGCTGCCCTCGGCCGGCGTCGGCGCGATCCTGGCGCTGGTGCTGTGCGGGCAGGACCTGTCGGTGATCGGCCTGATCGGCATCATTCTCCTGATGGGCATCGTCAAGAAGAACGCGATCATGATGATCGACTTCGCGCTCGAGGCCGAGCGCGGGCAGGGGATGTCGCCGAACGAGGCCATCGTGCAGGCCTGCCTGTTGCGCTTCCGTCCGATCATGATGACGACGCTGGCGGCGCTGTTCGGCGCGCTGCCGCTGGCGATCGAGAGCGGCACCGGCGCCGAGCTGCGTTTCCCGCTCGGCGTCTCCATCATCGGCGGACTGCTGCTGAGCCAGCTGCTGACGCTTTACACGACGCCTGTGATCTACCTCGCGCTCGACCGCATCAACCGCCGCCTCGAGCAGGCGCTGCCGCCGGCCGAACCCGGCGGCCCGCCGGTCGCGGGCGCGACCGAGGGGATGCAGTGATGGCATCGATCTCGGAGCCCTTCATCCGCCGCCCGGTCGCGACCACGCTGCTGTCGATCGGGTTGTTCCTGCTGGGTGTGGTCGCCTACGAATTCCTTCCCGTCGCCTCGGTCCCGAACGTCGACTTCCCTGCCATCTTCGTCTCGGCCAGCCGCCCCGGCGCCGATCCGTCCGTGATGGCGGCGACGGTAGCTTCGCCGTTGGAGCGGCGGTTGGGCGAGATCGCCGGCATCAACCAGATCACCTCGACCTCGACGCTCGGCACCACCACCATCCAGCTCCAGTTCGACATCGGCCGCAGCATCGACAAGGCCGCCCGCGACGTGCAGGCGGCGATCAACGCGGCGATGGTAGACCTGCCGAGCGACCTGCCGACGCTGCCGCGCTTCCGCAAGGCCAACACGGCCGGCGCGCCCGTCTTCGTGCTGGCGCTGACCTCGAAGACGCTGTCCGCCAGCGCAATTTACGACGTCGCCGATACGGTCCTGGCGCAGCGCATCTCGCAGGTTCCCGGCGTCGGTGACGTCACGGTGTCCGGCGCCGACCAGCCAGCCGTGCGGGTCCAGCTCAACCCCGTCGCGCTGTCGAACGCCGGTATCGCCACCGACGACGTGCGGACCGCGATCGTCAACGCCAACCCACTCGGTCCCGTCGGCATCTTCAACGGCGAACGCCAGAGCGAGACGCTGGCGCTCAACCGGCAGATGCGAACCGCCAAGGAATTCCGCGACATCGTCATCAAGAGCGCCAACGGCAACTTCGTGCGGCTCTCCGACGTCGCCGACATCGAGGATTCCGTCCGCAACGCCCGCTCCATCGCCTGGTTCAACAAGCAGCCGGCGGTGTTGATCCAGATCACCAAGCAGGGCGACGCCAACGTCATCGATACCGTCGACCGGGTGAAGGCGCTGGTCCCGCAGCTGAAGCAGTGGATTCCGGCCGGCGTCGAGATTTCGACCCTGGTCGACCGCACCGGCACGATCCGCGCCAGCGTGCTCGACATGCAATGGACATTGCTGGCCACCGCGATCCTGGTGATGGTCGTGGTGTTCGTGTTCCTGCGGCGGCTGACGCCGACGATCGCCGCCGGCGTCTCGGTGCCGCTGGCGCTGGCCGGCACCTGCGCCGGGATGTGGATCGCAGGCTTCTCGATCGACAATCTGTCGCTGATGGCGCTCGCCATCTCCGTCGGCTTCGTGGTCGACGACGCCATCGTCATGATCGAGAACATGTATCGCAATCTCGAGCACGGCATGACCCCGTTCCGGGCGGCGCAGGAGGGCGCCAGGCAGATCGGCTTCACGGTGGTCTCGATCAGCCTGTCGTTGATCGCAGCGTTCACGCCGCTGATCTTCATGGACGGCATCGTCGGCCGCCTCTTGCGCGAATTCTCGCTGACGCTGACCTTCGCCATCCTGGTCTCGACGTTGGTCTCGCTCACGGTGACACCGATGATCTGCGCCCATTACATCCGGCGGACCACGTCCGGCACCGCGACCCTGTTCGACCGCATCATCGAGGGCTCGCTGTCGCGCATCGTCGCCTTCTACGCGAGAACCTTGCGCACCGTGCTGGACTACCCGCTGGCGACGCTGCTGGTGTTCTTCGCCACCATCGGCCTCACCGTGACGCTCTACATCAAGATCCCCAAGGGCTATTTCCCGACCGACGATTCCGGCTTCGTCATCGGGGCGACGCGCGCCTCGGCCGACATCTCGTTTCAGTCGATGCTCGGTCTCCAGCAGCGGCTCGCCGACATCGTGATGAAGGATCCGGCCGTGGCCGGCGTCGGCTCGACGGTCGGTGCCGGAGGCGGGCCGGGGGGAGCGACCTCGAACCGCGGCGTCATGTATATCAGCCTGAAGCCGCCGGAGGAGCGCGACCACGTCTCGACGGAGGTCGTGATCGACCGTCTGAGACGCGCGCTGTACCCCGTGCCCGGCATCCGCCTCTTCATGTTCGCCGCCCAGGACGTCCGTGCCGGCGGGCGGCGGAGCGATTCCGACTACCAGTACACGCTGACCAGCACCGACCTCAGTCTGCTGCAGAAGTGGGCGCCGATCGTGGCCAAGCGCATGGAGAGCGTCGAAGGCATCACCGACATCTCCAGCGACCGCGATCCCGGCGGCCTTCAGCTCACGCTCGCGATCGATCGCCAGAAGGCCTCCGCGCTCGGCGTCAGGGTTCAGGACATCGACAACGCGCTGAACAATGCCTTCTCGCAGCGGCAGATCTCGATCATCTACACCCAGCGCAACCAGTACATGACCGTGCTGGAGATCGATCCGAAATTCCAGGTCGATCCCTCCAACCTCGATCGCATCTATGTCGCCGGCGCGGGCGACGCGCAGGTGCCGCTGTCGGCCGTGGTGCACGCCACGCGCAGCCTCGCCGCGCTCGCGGTCTATCACTCGCAGTCGTTCCCCTCGACCACGGTGTCGTTCAACCTGCTGCCCGACGTGCAGCTCCAGGCGGCGACGCAGAGCATCCAGCGCGCGGTGGAAGAGCTGCACATGCCCGAAGGCATCCGCGGCAGCTTCGACGGCAATGCCGGCGACTTCGCCAGGACCAGCGGCCGCCAGCCGCTTCTGATCCTCGGTGCGCTGGTGGCGATGTATATCGTGCTCGGGGTGCTCTATGAGAGCCTTGCCCATCCGCTCACGATCATCTCGACGCTGCCCTCGGCCGGGCTCGGCGCACTGCTCGCCTTGCAGATCACCAACACGCCGCTGACAGTGATCGCCTTCGTCGGCATCATCCTCTTGATCGGCATCGTCAAGAAGAACGGCATCATGATGGTGGATTTCGCGCTCGACGCCGAACGCCAGCGCGGCCTGTCGTCAGCGGAGGCGATCTTCGAGGCCTGCCAGGCGCGCTTCCGCCCGATCCTGATGACGACCATGGCGGCGCTGTTCGCCGGCATTCCGCTCGTGGTGGCGACCGGCCCCGGCACGGAGCTGCGCCGCCCGCTCGGCATCACCATCATCGGCGGCCTGTTCGTCTCGCAGATCCTGACGCTCTACACCACGCCCGTGATCTATCTCCTGATCGACCGCCTGCGGCGCCGTTCCGAGCCGCGTCCGCTGGCGGCACCGGCGGAATAGGTTGTTGAAGCGGCGCGCGAAGCGTATAGCGCGCCCATGTCGAACCCAGCAGATACGGCCGCTGCCGATCCCATTCCCGAATGCCCGCACTGCCAGAAGCCGATGCCGCTGTGCATCTGCGACAGCGTCACGCCGATCGAAAACCGGCTGTCGCTCCTGATCCTCCAGCATCCGCAGGAGCAGGACAGGGCGCTCGGTACCGCGCGCCTGCTTGCCAGGCATTTCGCCGACGCCACGGTGCGGGTCGGCCTGTCCTGGCCGAGCCTGTCCAAGGCGCTGGGTCGGCCGGTCGAGAACGCCGCGCGCTGGGCCGTGCTCTATCTCGGCTCGGCACGCGCCGCCGATCTCGAGGCGGAAGGCGAGATCGTCGCGCTCGACCGCAAGGGAGGCATCGCGGAGAACCAGCGCGCGATCCTCGGCAAGCTCGAGGGAATCGTGTTGCTCGACGGCACCTGGAGCCAGGCCAAGGCGCTGTGGTGGCGCAATCCCTGGATGCTCAAGTGCCAGCGCGTGATCCTCAACCCGGCGCACCCCTCGCGCTATGGCCGTCTGCGCAAGGAGCCGCGCAGGGATGGGCTCTCGACCATCGAGGCCGCGGCGACGATTCTGGCCGGCCTCGAACGGCGCCCCGACATTGCCGAGACGCTGCATGCGAGTTTTGAACGACTATTGACACGCTACCGCGAGGTCCAGGCCGAGATGCCGGAATTGGCACCCAAGCCCGCGCCGAAGGGGCGGCGCGACTTCCGGCGACGCAAACGCGCCTGACTTCGATCCACATCGGAAGAGCCCCGTCGCCGCCATGGTCGGACGAAGGCGGTTGCCTAAACGCTTCATCCCCTATATTGCTCCGCCCTTACGGGGCCACGTGGCGGAGTGGTTACGCAACGGTCTGCAAAACCGTGTACACCAGTTCAATTCTGGTCGTGGCCTCCATCACAACCCTCTGATTTCTCGGCATAATTAGACGCCCGGCGCGGTGGCCGCCGCCGCGTGCCGTCGTCTGCCCGGGGGTGGAGGCGGCGTGATCACCGGGTTTGCCCGGGGCCTGCTGGACCCCCCGAATCAGGCCGCTGGCATAGAGTTCGCATCTGCGAAGTCATGCATCTCGTCACCCGAGCACTGGAACCACGAATGGGCGACATCGTCAGATTTGTCCCGAAATCCGAGCAGGAGCGGGCTCGCCTCATCCGTGAGGCCCGCGCGATCTATGACAGCATCTTTCCGTCGGCCACACCCGACCGGGCGCCGCAGGATGGCGAGGATCGCGTCAAGACCTGATTGTGCCGGGTCGGGTCTCCGGCGCGACCGCATAGCAAAACGCCCGCGGAGGCGGGCGGTTCGGTTCACGCTGAACGCGGCTCTCAGCTGGCCGCGTACCAGTCGTCGGGAAACGGCAGGAGGGGCCAGGCGCCCTCATTGTCATTGGCGGCTTTGGGCGTCGCGTGGAGGCTCCACGAGCGCCGCACGAATTCCTCCTCCGGCGCGGGAGCGAAATTTTCAATGACCATGGCGTCCCGGACGGCATCCAGCAGCAAGTTGAATTCGGATTCGCTTCTCATGGCACCCTCGCAGAACGCGGATGGCGCAATGTCGCAAAGCCAGCTTGTCATCCGATTGAGCGGATCGTTCGCATTTTAACGATCCGGCGATCGAGGCTCGATTGGTTAGCGATTTTTAGAAGTCCGGCGGGAACCTACGTTCCGTACCAGCGCGCGCAGTGTGAAAGAGATCACATCCCGCGCGATTTATTTCTCCTACCCCTTCGCATGACACCGGCCAGGACAGGCCGGGAGGCGGCAGGGCAGACAGGAGACTGGTCATGAAGGCGAGGTTCTTGCGGTTTGCGGGTGTGAAGAGCCGGGCGCGCGGCGCCTCCACGGTCGGGCTGTTCCTGACGCTGTTTGCCTCCGCTGCCCACGCGCAAGGAACGGCGGAGCAGCGCCGGGCCTGCACGCCCGATGTCTACCGGCTCTGCGCCGGCGAAATTCCCAATGTCCGCGCCATCACGGCCTGCCTGCGCCGTAACCGCTCCAGCCTGAGCGAGGCTTGCCGCAGCGTGTTCGACCATCCCGGCGGGTGAGCCCGCCTGTGGATTGTTGCGCAGCAAGTAGCTTGCACGCACGCCCAATTCCCCGCAGCCGCCCTGTGGATATGCTGCGGATAGATTGTTGACCGGTGAATTGCGGCAGCGCCGCTGCACGGAGCAAGACCTATCGTCTCTTGCGAATTTGGAAGCTCGAATCGGGCGCCCTGGCATGCGACCAGTTTTTGTGCAGCGCCATGCCCAAACCGCGGGCCTCCTCGATCCAATTTTTTGTACGCCCGCGGACAAGCTTTTCAAGCGGGATCCCACCTAGCTTCGCCGTCGACCTGGAACATGGCAGGCGCCATGACAACGCGAAGGAGCTGGAGATGGAGAGACGGGTTTTGCCCCAGGCGCGGCGGGGATTGGCGCGCGCATCATTGTCACCGCGCAAGCTCATGCTCGGCGCCGCCGTCGCTCTTGGACTCCTCGTTGCCGCACCGCTGAGCGCGCAGGCCGCAGCGCCCGCCGCCTGCGCCGCGCTCCAGGAAAAATATCCGGACTGGAAGGGCAAGACGCTGGTCAACGCCATCAATCCGCATACGCCGGGCTATGAGACCATCGATCCCAAGGATCCCAGCAAGTATATCGGCTTCGACATCGATCTCGGCGAAGCCATCGGCGAATGCCTCGGTTTCAAGCTGACCTACAAGGCGGTGACGTTCGCGGCGCTCCTGACCACGCTCGCCGCGGGACAAGCCGACATCGTGATCTCCGACATTTACGCCACCAAGGAGCGCGCCAAGGCCGCCGACTTCATCACCTACTCGAAGGTGTTCGACGGCGTCCTCGTCGCCAAGGGCAATCCGAAGGGCATCAACGGCATCAACTTGTCGCTGTGCGGCGCCGCTGCGGCCGAAAACACCGGCTATGTCGAGGTGCCCTTGATCCAGGCGCTGATCCCGGAATGCAAGAAGGCCGGCAAGCCCGAGCCGACCATCCAGCTCTACGACAACAACGCCAACTGCATCCAGGCGATCCTCGCCGGCCGCGCCGACACCTACATCAACGACGTCAACACCGTCGACAGCGCCGTCAAGGCCTATCCGGACAAGCTGGAGAAGGCGATCGCGGTGACGATCCCGTATTCCGTCGGCATCGCCGTGCCCAAGAACAAGCCGAAATTCCGCGACGCCGTGCTCGCCGCGTTGATCGAGGTGCAGAAGGCCGGAACCCACATGGAGCTTCTGAAGAAGCACGGGCTCGATGTGAACAACTTCATGGAGCCGGAAATTCTCACGGCCGACTGATGTCGCTGTTCCTCCACTACCTGAGCATGCCATATCTGCTCGCGGGCATCGAGGTCACCCTCGAGGTGACTGCCCTCGGGCTCGGCGGTGGATTGATCCTCGGATTGATCCTCGCCGGCATGCAGCTCTCCCGCTTCTGGCTCCTGGCGGCGATCGCCAGGGCCTACACCGTGATCTTCCGCGGCACCCCGCTGATCCTCCAGATGGTGTTCGCCTACGACGCGCTGCCGCATATCGGCATCAAGCTGCCGGCGGTGCTGGCAGCCGGACTGGCACTCGCCTGCAACGAAGCGCCATTCATCGCGGAGATGCTGCGCGCAGGCGTGCTCGGCGTCGACCGCGGACAACTGACGGCCGGACAGGCGCTCGGCATGACGCCGTCAGTGCTGATGCGCAGGATCATCGCGCCGCAGGCGATCCGCACCATGATCCCGGCCTTTGGCAACGAGGCGGTGAGTGCGCTGAAGAATTCCTCGCTCGCCTCCGTCGTCGCGGTGCAGGAGCTGACCTTGCGCTCGACGCAGCTCGCGTCCTCGACCTTCGACTTCTTCTCGATCTTCTTCGCCTCGGGTCTGCTCTATCTCGTGCTGACCGCAACCATCAGCGCGATCCAGCTCTTCGTCGAATGGCTGCTGGACCTCGACCGCACCACCCGCCGCGAGCGCAGGCTCGCCGATTATCTGCCCTGGCGCCGCGTCGATCTGGCTGCCAAGCTCGAACTTGCCGATGCGACCGCCGCCGATCCCGAGCCCGCGCCAGCAGAGCTCGCGGTCACGCCGCCGCTGGCCCTGACCCGCGAGGAGCGGGCCCGCCGCACCGCGACGATCGCGCGTAATAATATCGCGGTCGAAGTGAAGGACCTGACCAAGAGCTACGGGCCACAGACGGTGCTCGGGGGCCTCGACCTCACGGTGCGCATCGGCGAAGTGGTCGCGCTGCTCGGCCCGAGCGGCTCCGGCAAGAGCACGCTGCTTCGCTGCATCAACCGCCTCGAAAACTGGGATGCCGGCACCGTGCGCGTCGGCGGCCGGCGCCTCGGCTTCGGCGAGAACGGCAAGCCGTTGTCGCCGCGGGCGATCGCCAATGAGCGCGCCAGTGTCGGCGTCGGCATGGTGTTCCAGCAGTTCAATCTGTTCGCGCATCTTTCGGCCAAGGAGAACATCGCCGGCCCCTTGCGCTGGGTTCACGGCATGACCCGCATCGATGCCGATCGCCGCGCCGCCGAGCTGCTCGATCGTGTCGGGCTTTCGCATCGCGCCCATGCGCTGCCGCGGCATCTCTCCGGCGGCCAGCAGCAACGCGTTGCCATCGCCCGTGCGCTGGCGCCGAACCCGAGCGTGCTGCTGCTGGACGAGCCGACCTCGGCACTCGATCCGGAGCTGGTCAACGAGGTGCTGGAGGTGATCCGCCGCCTGGCCATCGACGACGGCCTCACCATGATCATCTCGACACACCAGATCCGCTTCGCCGACGAGGTCGCTGATCGCGTCGCCTTCCTGAGCGGCGGCGCGATCATCGAGGAGGGACCGGCGCACGAGGTGCTCTCCAATCCCCGCAATCCGCTGACGGCGCGATTCCTCAGCGTGATGGAAGCCGACAAGACTCCGGAGGCGGTGCGATGAGCGGCGCATCCGCAAGGTTCAAGACTCCCGAAGAGGCCACCTCATGAAGCATGTCACGCTGCCGGTTTCGCCGAAAACCGTCCACTGGGGCTATTTCTCCAAGACAGTCGCGCCGGCCCTGACGCTGCGCTCAGGTGATCGTGCCACCATCGAAACACTGACCCATCATGCCAATGACGATTACGAGCGCATGATCCAGGGCGATCCCGGCGCCGAGAGCGTGTTCCAGTGGACGCGCGAGCACAAGGCTGTCGCGCGGCGCGGCTCCGGCCCGACGGAGGGCCCGTTCATCCGCGGCGCAGGCGAGGGGATCGGCGTGCATTTGCTCACCGGACCGGTCGCAATCGAAGGCGCCGAGCCCGGCGACATTCTGGAGGTGCGCATCCTCGACGTGCGGCCACGGCCGAGCTGCAGCGCCTGCCATGCCGGCCGTTGCTTCGGCTCCAACGTCGCAGCGAACTGGGGCTTTCACTATCACGACCTGATCGAGGAGCCGAAGCCGCGCGAGGTCATCACCATCTTCGAACTCGACACGTCCGGCGAGCCCTACGCGAAGGCGCTCTACAACTATATCTGGACGCCGCAGACCGATCCCGACGGCATCGTGCATTCGACCATCGACTATCCCGGCGTCCGCGTCGATCACGCCACCATCAGGAAGCGCGAGAACGTTCTGTCCAGCGTGAAGGTGCCGGCGCGGCTGCATTTCGGCACGATGGGCCTCGCACCGTCGGAAGCCGACTTCGTCAGCTCGATCCCGCCGAGCTACACAGGCGGCAACATCGACGACTGGCGCATCGGCAAGGGCGCGCGGATGTTCTATCCGGTTGCCGTCCCCGGCGCCTATTTCTCGGTCGGCGATCCTCACGCCGCACAGGGCGACAGCGAGCTTGGCGGCACCGCGATCGAGACCTCGCTGACCGGCGACTTCGAATTCATCCTGCACAAGAAGGCCGACCTTGCCGGTACCAGCCTCGAAGGCCTCGACCACCCGATGCTGGAGACCGACCACGCCTGGTCGTTCTACGGTTTCACCTATCCGAACTATCTCGCCACGCTCGGCGCCGATGCACAAACCGAGATTGCCAATCACTCGAGTCTCGACCGTGCGATGCGCGATGCGTTCAGAAAGCTCCGCCGCTTCCTGATGACCGTGCATCGTCTCAGCGAGGACGAAGCGATCTCGCTGATGTCGGTCGGGGCCGATTTCGGCGTCACCCAGGTCGTCGACGCCAATTGGGGCGTCCACGGCACGATCCGCAAGAACATCTTCCGGTGCGACTGAATCTCTCCACGTCCTCATGATCTAACGATTTGAAGAGCAGGCCGTTTTTCAGGATGGGATGGTGACCGACGAACCTCGTCTTCGGCCCGTCGCGGCGACGGATGACCGCGTGCGTCTGGCACGGAGGTTGCTTCGATCGACTGCAATCTGGGTCGATCCGATGAGCTTCCGCCCGTTCACGAGCGAGTCCTACGCGCAAGGCGACCGCCCAGAAGCCTGGCGGGACGTGCTGGCCGCGGTCGGCCTGCAGCCGGCGGGTGGCCACAGCGTATTGGACGGACACGCGACCGCGTCGCACCGGCATGCCGCAGGCGTCGCGCTGACGCGCATGGCGGCGGGCGCGCAGAGCGTCGTTCCGCTCTCACGAGCAAGCGAAGACCTTCCCATCGCACTCATGCCGGTCGAGGACGGCATGGTGCTGAAGAGCGCCGGCAGTCATCGTATCGTTCCCGTCGGTCATCTCGTGCTGCTGCCCCGCAGCGGCGATTGGAGCATCGTGTTCCAGCGCGACATGCGCGCCATCGTGCTGTCGGTGACGTCGGAGGCGCTGCACGGCCGCCTTTCGGGCAAGCCGCGGCTCGGCGGGCCCTGCGTCGTTCCACCGAGCGGCTTTGCCGACGTCTTCTCCCGGCTGCTCGATGCCACTGCACGGACGCTCGACACCCTGAGCGATCCCGAATGGAATTCGGTCGCGCAATCCTTCGTCGATCTGCTGCTGACGCTGGTGCATCAGCTGACGTCCTCGGCCTCCGATGCTGGATCGAGCGCGACGCAGGCTGCGCTGCTGCACCGGATCTGCCAGACCATCGAGCGTCGCCTCGACGATCCCGATCTGGTGCCGGCGCGGGTCGCGCAGGCCGAGGGGATTTCCGAACGCTACCTGCAAAAGCTGTTCGAGACGGTCGGGGACAATTTCACCCATTACGTTCGCGAACGCCGCCTCCAGCGCGCCTGGGCCGACCTATCCAACCCAACCGAGGCGCATCGCTCGATCTCGGAGATCGCCTACGCCTACGGTTTTGGCGACTCCGCGCATTTCAGCCGAGCCTTCCGCCATCGCTTCGGCCTGCCGCCGCGCGAGTTTCGCCAGCAGGAGGCGGAGCGCGCGACTGCACAGCACGGCGTCGCCGGCCAGCGCGGCTGGCCCCAGGAGGCACTGGCGCAGATTCGCGTCCATCAGAGCGTGGAGACGCGCAGCAGCGTCGCCTGTGCCGGCGCCGAGGCGCGCACGACCGCAGAACGCCGTCATCACCATCTCCCGGTCGAGGCCAGCCGCGTCCATTGGGGCTATTTCAGCCGCTCGCTGCCGCCGCAGATCGAGATCGCCTCGGGCGACACCATCACCATCGAGACGCTGACGCAGCACGCCTCCGACGATCCCGAGCTGATGATCGCCGGCGATGCCGCCGCCGAAAGCGTGTTCGGCTGGACACGGGACAGGAAGAACGTCGACCGCCGCGGCGCAGGGCCGATGGACGCCAGCGTGTTCGGCCGTGGTGCGGGCGAGGGATTTGGCGTGCACATCTGCACCGGTCCGGTCGCTGTGAAGGACGCCCAACCCGGCGACGTGCTCGAGGTGCGCATCCTCGACATCGTGCCGCGGACGAGCCGTAATCCCGATCATGCGGGCCGCGTGTTCGGTTCCTCGGTCGCGGCTTGGTGGGGCTATCATTACAACGAGTTTCTCGGCGGTCCCAAGCCACGCGAAGCCGTCACCATCTACGAGATATTCGACAACGCCGACGAGGCCCACGCCCGCGCCCTCTATTCCTACCGCTGGGAGCCGCAGACCGATCCTTTCGGCGTAGTTCACACGACCTACGACTATCCCGGCGTTCCCGTCGCATCCGCCACGATCAAGCGTCGCCATGCCGTGCTCGATGGCATCAAGATTCCCCTGCGTCCCCATTTCGGCGTGATCGCGGTGGCGCCGCGCGAGGTCGATTTTGTCGATTCCGTGCCGCCGTCCTATTTCGGCGGCAACCTGGACAATTGGCGGCTGGGGAAGGGGACAACCGTCTATCTGCCGGTTTCCGTGCCCGGCGCGCTTCTGTCGGTCGGCGATCCCCACGCCGCCCAGGGCGATGGCGAGCTCAGCGGCACAGCGATCGAATGCTCGATGACCGGCACATTCGAGGTGATCCTGCACAAGAAGGCCGATCTCGCCGGCCGGCCTTTCGCCGATCTCTCTTATCCCCTGATCGAGACCGAGACCGATTGGGTGCTGACCGGCTTCAGTCATCCGAACTATCTCGCGGAGTTCGGCGCCCAAGGACAAAGCGAGGTCTACGCCAAGTCTTCGCTCGATCTCGCCATGAAGGATGCGTTCCGCAAGATGCGGCGCTTCCTGATGAACGTCAAAGGCCTCAGCGAGGACGAGGCCATCGCGCTGATGTCGGCCGCCGTCGATTTCGGCGTCACCCAGGTCGTCGACGGCAATTGGGGCGTGCACGCCATCCTCAGCAAGCGCCTGTTCCAGGACATACCCTAGCAAGGACACTCGAGTTGAAATTCCACATGTTCAGCGACGGGCCGAAGCCGGTCGCGCCCTTCAGCCACGCGGTGGAAACCGATGGTTTCGTCTTCGTCACGGGCCAGATGCCGGACACGCCGCAGGCGCCGGGCGTGCTGCCCGAGGGCATCGTCGCGCAGACCCGCGCGGTGATGGCGAATTTGAAGATCGTTTTGGCCGGTCTCGATCTCGGCCTCGAGCATGTCGTGATGACGCGAGTTTATCTCACGCGCTTCAGGGAGGACTACACGGCCATGAACGAGACCTACCGCACGTTCTTTCCGCCGGACCGGCTCCCCGCGCGCACCTGTGTCGGGGTCACCGGGCTCGCCTATGACGCGTTGATCGAGATCGATCTGGTGTGCCGTCGGCCGTGACGGTCGGCAGGGTGGGCCGAGAGCGTGCTCATTTGGCTCAAATTGCAATCTGTGCGAGCAGAAAATCTTGATCGGTTGTGAATAGAGGTATCGGGGTGGGCTTGAACGTGGGCGGCGACCGGCGCGACTAACCGGCAGAGTGCCGAGGGATCAGAGGAATGTGAACAACCCGCCTCTTCCTAAAGCACTAAAATGGTGCTTTAGTGCTTTTCATGAGCCAGTCCTCTCGAAACGCGCCGTCCGCGCTGCGTTACAGGCTTGCCCCTGACCCGGCCGCCAAGGCCGCACTGGAGGCGACGTTCCAGGCCTATGACCGCATGATGGAAATCCTGGATGAGGTCGCGCGAAGCCACAACGTCGGTTCCAACGTCGTGCTGCTGCATGCCCACGCCTATGACCCGATCCGCAAAGCAACCGCGCTGCCGTCGCGTCTGGTGACGCTGGGCCTGCGCGACCGCAGCGAATATCGCGCGGCGCAGGGCCGCCGTCTGCCGCTCGACGACAAGCTCGCCAAGATCAAAGGCCCGGCCACCATCTCGATCGCGACCGTGCAAGGGCGCTTCAGCGTGCCCTTCGACTATGCCGGCTATGCCGAGGGCTGGGGGCAAAGCGTGCCCGCGTGCCTGGTTCGCACCGAGGACGGTTTCGAAGTCCACTACGGCGTCACGCCGAACATTCTGCCAGAGGAGGAGAACGCTATGGATACCATCGCTGCCGCCCCCGACAACTTCCTGTCCCGGGTCGGGCGCCTGATTGCCGGGATCGCTTACGACGCGATCGAGCAGGCGGAAGGCAAGAACAAGCTTGGGGTGGTCGGACAGGCCATCCGCGAGATCGAGCGCGCCGAGAGCGAAGCGCGCGACGCGCTCGCCGCCGCGCGCGCCGAGGAATACCGCCTCAACGCGCGCCGGACTGAAATCGAGCGCGAGATGGCCAATCTCACCCCCAAGATCGAAGCGGCGATTGCCGATAGCCGCGACGACCTCGCTCGCGCCGGCATCGCGCGACAGATGGATCTGGAGGCACAGTTCGACGTGCTCTCCCGCGCCATCGACGAGAACAACGAGAAGATCGAGCAATCTGTGACTTCGCTGCGTGCGGTGCTGTCGGCGCTCCAGGACGCCGAGCAGCGCCGCGCCGAGCTCGAAAAGAGCGAGGCGGCCGCAAGCCAGCAGGGCTCGACGGCGTCCCGTAAGCAGGGTGGCACTTCCGCAGCAGCCAAGGCCTTGCGTGCGGGCAGGGCGGTGGCCCGCGCCACCGGCGTGCCCCAGGCCATCCCGTATTCGAGCGACATCGACGAGCTCAGCACGCTCCATCGCGACAAGGAAATTGCGGCGAGGCTGGCGCGTCTGAAGTCACGCACCTGAGCGCCGTGTCATGAGCGCTCTACTCGAACACGTCATGTCGCCGGAGGTGAGGCCGTTCGCGATTGCGGCGGCCATGATCGTCATCGTCGGCTCGATCGAGGCGGTCTCGATGCTGGTCGGGGCCTCCTTGAGCGAGATGCTCGGCACCCACATCGATTTCGGTCATCCCGGCGACAATGGCGTGATCAACGCCATCTCCTGGATCAATGTCGGCGGCGTGCCGCTGTTGATCTTCCTGCTGCTGCTGCTCGGCGCCTTCTCCATCACCGGTTTCCTGATCCAGGACGTCGCACAGATGGTGGCCGGTCCCTTGCCGGCGACGGTCGCCTCGGTCGGGGCGGTCGCGGTCTCGGTTCCACTGGTCCGCGCCGCCAGCCGCGCCATCGCGCGGGTCATTCCCAAGGATGAAAGCTACGCCGTCGGCCTCGGCGACCTCGTCGGCCGCATCGGTGAGGTCGTCATCGGCCCGCTCGACCAGGGGCCACCCGGCCGCGTCAGCGTCGCCGATGTCCATGGCAACCGCCATTTCGTCTCGGCGGTCGCGGCGCCGTCGTCGGCACCTTTGCCGCAGGGAACCGCCGTCCTGCTCGTCGATCGGGCCGGCACGCGCTTTGTGGCGGTCAAGGCCGACGATGAACTCAAACCTTCCAAGCCCAGTCTAAGCAGCAGCTAGGTCATTATCGGAGAAAGTCATGTTCGACATCGCAGTTCCGGCCATGATCGGCGTCGCGCTGATCGTCGTCCTGGGGATCGTCTTTACCATCCTCTACAAGCGCGCAACCCGCGACGAAGCCTTCGTGCGCACCGGCCTTGGCGGCAAGAGGGTCGTGCTCGACGGCGGCGCCATGATCCTACCGATCTTCCACTCCTATGCCAGCGTCAATCTGAAGACGCTGCGGCTCACCGTGGAACGCAAGGAGCGGGAATCCCTGATCACCAAGGACCGCCTGCGCGTCGACATCGTCGCGGAGTTCTACGTCCGCGTTCGTCCTGACGACGAGAGCATCGCGCTGGCCAGCCAGACGCTGGGTGCGTTGACCAACGACGCCGAGGCCCTGCGCAACCAGGTCGAGGCCAAGTTCGTCGACGGCCTGCGCTCGGTGGCTGCGACCATGACCATCCTGGAGCTGCAGGAAAAGCGCAGCGATTTCGTCAAGCACGTGCAGGCGACCGTCGAGTCCGACGTCAAGTCCAACGGTCTCGAGCTGGAATCGGTGTCGCTGACCAAGCTCGACCAGACCGACGTGAAGTTCTTCAACCCCGAGAACTTCTTCGACGCCGAGGGCCTGACCCAGCTCAAGACCATCACCGAGACCCGCCGCCGCGACCGCAACGCCATCGTGCGCGACAACGAGGTCGCGATCGCGCAAAAGGACCTCGAGGCGCGGCAGCAGACACTGACAATCGAGCGGACCAAGAAGGAAGCCGAGCTTTCGCAGGAGCGCGACATCGCCAACAAGACCGCGAGCACCCGCGCCGAGGTCGCAACCGCAACCCAGACCGCGCGCCTGACCGAGGAGAACGCCCGGATCGATACCGACAGGGCGGTCGCCGAAAAGGAGGCCGGTGCCAAGCAGGTCAAGGAAACCGCAGTGATCGAATCGGATCTGGCGATCAACAAGCGCAAGACCGATGCCCAGCGCGAGATCCAGATCGCCACGCAGGAGAACGAGATTCAGATCGCCGCCAAGAGCAAGCAGACCTCGGAAGCCGTCGCCGAAGCCAAGACCGCCGAAGCGCTTGCCGTCTCCGCGGAGGAAAAGGTCGTGACTGCACGTGCGGTCGAGGTGGCCGATCGCGCCCGTCTCACCCAGGTGCTTGCTGCGCGGACCGAGGCCGAACGCAAATCGACCGAGCTGATCGTCGCGGCCGAGGCGGAGAAGAAGGCTTCGCTCGATCGCGCCGAGGCCGTGAAGACGCTGGCCACGGCCGAAGCCGAGTCCAACAAGATCAAGGCCGTCGGCGTCCGCGACATCGGTGAGGCCGAGGCCGCCGTCATCACCATGAAGAACGAGGCGCAGAACAAGCTCGGCAGCAACATCATCGATTTCGAGATCGCCAAGAGGCGGATCGAGACGATGCCGTCGGCGCTGGCCGAGATGGTCAAGCCGATCGCCAACCTCAAGGACGTCCGTATCCTGCACACCGGCGGCGCGTTCGGCGGCAACGGCGCCGGCGGAGGCAATGTCGGCTTCGGCGAAGGACTCGCCGGCGAGCTGCTCAAGGTGCACGCGCTGCGTCCGATGATCGACGAGATCCTGCGCCAGGGCGGCTTTGCGCCCGGCGACGATCCCGTGCAGGCGCTGGTCGGCGCCGTGACCGGAAAGGGCAACGGCGCCGCTGTGCCGGCGCCAGCGCCGGAAAAGGCAAACGCCGCCGATCTATGAATGCCGGTTCATTGCTGCGGAGAATTCGAAACGATAGAAACAGCTCCTGCGCGTCTCGCGTCGCGCAACGTTCCGGAGTGCAGATCGACGGCGTGTTGAACCTTCGATCGCGCTCCGGACCTGTCTTGAGGCAACGCTTTTGTTGCCGCGGCGCCTGCGCCGATCGACGCCAGGCGCCGAGGCCTGTTTCGATCGGAGGATTTTCACATGAAGTATTTTCTGACTGGATTGATCGCGATCGGTCTTTCGATCGCCGCCATGCCGTCGGTCGCGGCTGACGCCCGCAACGTCACCGTCGTCAACGAGACCGGCTATGCCATCAAATTCCTGGGCTTCAACGCGCCGGATGACGGCCTGGACGAGTGGGACAACGAGCTGGAGAAGGTGTTGCAGAACCAGGCCAGCACCTATGTCGAGTTCGACGAGGACGACGAGGGCTGTGTCTGGAACATCCGCGTCGACTGGCAGAGCTACGACGAGGCCGTGCTGTGGAAGAACGTCAACCTCTGCAAGATGACCGCGCTTCGGCTGCGCTACGATTCCGGCACCAAGACCACCTCGTTTCTTGCGGAATAGCGGCTGCCGACAAATTCCGGAGGAGGGGCCGTTCAGACCCTTCCTCAAGGACGTTTCGGATGACGACGAATTCGTCCTTTGCAAGCGCAAGCGGCTTTGTTATACGCAGCCGCGCGCGAACGACTGGTTCGCCTTTTCCTCGGTAGCTCAGCGGTAGAGCATCCGACTGTTAATCGGATGGTCGCTGGTTCGAATCCAGCCCGGGGAGCCAAATTTTTCCGTAAGTTCAATAAGTTATAGTCTCACCCTCGTGCGATGCGCGATTTCGTTGCATTGATCTCTGAACCGCGGATCCACGATTCCTGGCGGGAATTCGCGTTCAAACAGATGTGTGGATGGGCGCCGTCGCGCCATGCGGACGGCGCCAAATCGACCCAATTGAAATCGAGCTTCGACAGCTGCCGGATCTTTACGGAGCTGATTCCCATGCCACACATCCAGGTCGACCGTTTCCAAATGGCCCCCTCGATTCTGCCGGCTGAGATCCCGGAGCTCAGCGACGACGAATGCCTCGCCTGTCTGGCGCGTGCGGTCGAGACGCCCGATTCGGCGCGGCTGGATGAGGTCGCAGCTCTGATCGGCCGGCTCGCGGTGGCGATCGAGTAATCCGTTCCGGAGCCCGATGGGTCAGATGCGGAAGCCTTAAGTTTCGCAGGCGAACGGCCGTGTTGCGTTTTGGCCGTGCATGCTCCAAAGATGCCGCGAATTTCGTCCGCGGCATCGTCCGCATTGCAGGGTCCGCAAATGTCCGGTTTCTCGACCGCGCGCCTCAAAATGGTCGATGGCCAGGTGCGCACCAATGACGTCACCGACCGTCGTGTTCTCGATGCCATGCTTACGGTTCCGCGCGAGGCCTTCGTGCCGGCCGCCAGGCAGGCACTGGCCTATCTCGATCTCGACCTCGACGTGAGCGAGGGCACAGCCAAGCGTTTCCTCATCAAGCCGCAGCTGACCGGCAAGCTGCTTCAGGCCGCCGAAATCGGCGAGGGCGACAGCGTGCTGGTGGTCGGCTGCGCCACGGGATACCTCGCGGCGCTGGCTGCCAAGCTGGCCCGCCAGGTCACCGCAACGGAATGCGATTCGGCGCTCGCCGCGAAGGCCAAGGATGCCTTTATGTCGCTGGGGCTTGCCAATGTCACCTGCAAGGCCGCAGCCTGCACCGAAGGCGATCCGTCCGCCGCGCCCTATGACGTGATCATCCTCAATGGCGCTGCCGAGGCCTTGCCGGAGGCGCTGCTCGGGCAGCTGAAGGAGGGCGGGCGCCTGGTAGGGGTGTCCGCCGAATCCAGGCCGCCGCGGGCCATGATCATGACCCGGACTCACGGTGAATTCGGCCATCGAACCCTGTTCGACGCCACCGCGCCGGTCCTTCCCGGGCTCGAACGGGCCGCCGCTTTCGTCTTCTGACGATCCAAAGCCCGTTAAAATCCCGTTCTGAATCAGAAGTGTGGCCGGGATGCTGCACGTGAAGAGTTTCCACCGAGAACTACCTTGAGGTGGTTCCGTCGCGCCAATCCGCGTCCTATGTTGCGGCGGGGCAACGACTCCACTCGGTAGACGGTAACCCAGCTCGCGGGCACGAGCCGGGCGTTAGAATGAACGGAATTTCAGGGATGCATGGGGTGAAGCTCTTCACCGGAGCTGCGGTTTCGGTCCTGCTGCTGGCGCTTGCCGGGCCGACGCCTGCCTTGGCCGACACGATCGAGGCGGCACTGGTGCGCGCCTATCAGAACAATCCGCAGCTCAACGCACAGCGTGCCCAGGTGCGATCAACTGACGAGGGCGTACCGCAGGCCTTGTCCGGCTACCGGCCCAAGGTCAATCTGACGGCGAGCGGTGGCTATCAATATCAGGATTTGCAGAGTGGCGTGGGGACTAACTCAGCCTACGGAACCAGGACGCCCCGCAGCGTTGGCGTTACCGCGACGCAGACGCTCTACAACGGCAACATTACCGGCAACAGGACGCGGGCGGCGGAGAGTCAGGTTTCCGGCACCCGTGAAGCGCTGCGCGGTATGGATCAGAGCGTGCTGCTGAGCGCCGCAACGACCTACATGGACTATCTGCGGGACGCCGCCACGCTCGAGGTCCAGCGCAGTAACGTCCGCGTCCTCGAGCAAACGCTGAAGCAGACCCGTGATCGCTTCAATGTGGGTGAGGTGACACGCACGGACGTCGCACAATCGGAAGCGCAGCTGGCTGCCGGCAGGACCCAGGCCCTTACCGCGGAATCGAATCTCAACACGACTCGCGCCACCTTCCGTCGGGTCATCGGCAACGATCCGACGAACCTTGCGCCGGGCTCACCGGTCGATCGGTTTCTTCCCCCAACGCTTGCCTCGGCGATCGAACTCGGTCTGGTCGAGCACCCCGACGTTACGGCCGCCATGTACGGCATCGACGTCAATTATCTGCAGGTCAAAATCGCCGAAGGAGCGCTGCTGCCGACACTTACGGCTCAGGTAACCGCCCAGCGGGCCGACGAACAGTCCTTGATTCAGATGCGCGCGTACACCGCATCGGCGATCGCGCAGCTCCAGGTGCCGATTTATAATGGCGGTGGCGAATATTCGCTGATCCGCCAATCCAAGGAAAATCTGGCGCAGCAGCGTCTCAACCTCGAAAAGACTCGCGATCAGACCCGCGCGACCATCGTGCAATGGTGGGGTTCGTTGCAGGCCGGCAAAGCGCAGGTGCAGTCGGCGCAGGCCCAGGTGACGGCGTCCGAGATCGCGCTCAATGGCGTCCGCGAGGAAGCCAAGGCCGGTCAGCGCACCACGCTCGACGTGCTCAACGCGCAGCAGGCGCTGGTCAATGCGCGCGTCGCACTCGTGACCGCGCAGCACGACCGTGTCGTCGCGTCCTACAACGTCCTCGCCGCCGTCGGCCGTCTGGCGCCGCAGGTGCTTGGCCTTGCGACCAATGTCTACGATCCCAGCGTTCACTACCATCAGGTCCGCGACAGCTGGGCCGGCGTGCGCACACCTGACGGGCGCTGATCCCCGTAATCGTCCGGTCGGCCTCGCGAACAGCCGAAGCCGACCGGCGCTTTGCTTGCAATCATCAAAATCCCTGACATAGCCTTGCCAGGACAATGCGGGTCGATTCGCCTCGTATTGATGCCGTATGCGTAAAGCTTGAGTGCCGGGGGCAGGGGCGCACCGCCGCACGTTGAGCCGTGATCTGGGGACAAGTCGGGCTGCCGCGACGAAAATGGCAGGCCGCACGCCCGGAACCGGGCCAATCCTGCCTTGCTTGGTGTAAAACAACGCATGCGAGGGCGTTGATGATGTGGAGTCGGAGATGACGCAGCCTGCAAAGGTCACAGAACCCTCGATGGAGGAGATTCTGGCCTCGATCCGGCGCATCATTGCCGACGACGAGGCCAAGCCGCCACCGGCTGAGACCGCCAAGCCTGAGAAAGCCGCGGCCCCCGCAGCGCCGCCAAAGCCGCAGGCGATGAACGACATTCCGCCCTCCAAGGTCGCACCGGCCAAACCGGCCGCCGAGAAGCCCGCTCCACCTCCGGCCGCAAAGCCGGCCCCAGCTCCCGCACCTGCGGCGGATGCATCGCCAAACAGTCAGGACGATATCGACGCGCTGCTGGCGGGACTCGACGCAGCCACACCCGCGCCCGAGGTCCGCGCGCCTGAGCCTGAGCCTGAGCCGGAGCCCGAGCCTGAACCCGACGTGCTCGAATTGACCGACGAGATGGCGATGGATCCGACGCCGGCTCCGCCGCCACCGAGCTTCCGCAAGGTCGAGCCGCGGGACGATCTCGAATTCGCCGAATCGCCGCCGCCGCGCCCGACCCCGCCACCGTCCTACGCGCCGGTGGACTTCGACGCTCCGCCGCTGCCACCGCAGCAGCCGATCCTGGCGCAGTCGACGGTCTCGGCGGTGGAATCCGCCTTCAACTCCCTGGCCCATACGGTGCTCAGCAGCAATGCACGCACGCTGGAGGATCTGGTCAAGGAGATGCTGCGTCCGATGCTGAAATCCTGGCTCGACGACAATTTGCCGGGCCTTGTCGAACGCATCGTGAAGGCCGAAATCGAGCGGGTCTCGCGCGGCGGCCGCTGACGCGGGCGGTGCGGCCCCGATAAAGCCCTGCTCCTGCGGCATATTCGGCCCGCGGACCGGGCTGGAAAGCCTTTTTGCCGCTGAGCTTTCCGTTGACTTGCCCCGCGCACGCGGCTTTCTAGCAGCCCCATGATTGAGAAAAATTACCAGCCCGCCGATATCGAAGCCCGCATGTCCGTGGTGTGGGAGGACAGCCTTGCTTTCAAGGCCGGCCGTCCCGACCGCCGCGACGCCGTGCCGTTTACCATCGTGATCCCGCCGCCGAACGTGACGGGTTCGCTGCACATGGGCCACGCCCTCAACAACACGCTCCAGGACATCCTGTGCCGGTTCGAGCGCATGCGTGGCCGCGACGTGCTGTGGCAGCCCGGCACCGACCATGCCGGCATTGCCACCCAGATGGTGGTCGAGCGGCAGCTGATGGAACGCCAGCAGCCCGGCCGCCGCGAGATGGGCCGCGCGAAATTTCTCGAGCGGGTCTGGCAGTGGAAGGCCGAGAGCGGCGACACCATCATCAACCAGCTCAAGCGCCTCGGCGCGTCCTGCGACTGGTCGCGCGAGCGCTTCACCATGGACGAGGGCCTGTCGAAGGCCGTCGTCAAGGTGTTCGTCGAGCTGCACCGCGAGGGGTTGATCTACAAGGACAAGCGGCTGGTGAACTGGGACACCAAGCTGCTCACCGCGATCTCGGATCTCGAGGTGCAGCAGACCGAGGTCAAGGGTCACCTCTGGTATCTGCGCTATCCGATCGAGGGCAAGACTTTCAGCCCCGAGGATCCCTCGAGCTTCGTCGTCGTCGCCACCACGCGCCCCGAGACCATGCTCGGCGATACCGGCGTCGCCGTGCATCCGGAGGATGAGCGCTATCAGAAGCTGGTCGGCCACAACGTGATCCTGCCGCTGGTCGGCCGCAAGATCAAAATCGTCGCCGACGATTATTCCGATCCGGAAAAGGGCTCGGGTGCGGTCAAGGTCACGCCGGCACACGACTTCAACGACTTCGAGGTCGGCAATCGCCACGGTCTGCGCCGCATCAGCGTGATCGACAGGGAAGGTTGTCTCGATCTCGTCGACAACGAGGACTATCTGCGCGACCTGCCCGAAGGCGCCGGGGAGTTCGCCGAGGAATTCCACAAGGTCGACCGCTTCGCCGCGCGCAAGCGCATCGTCGAGCGGCTGGAATCGTTCGGCTTCGTCGAGCGGATCGAGCCGCACACCCACATGGTGCCGCATGGCGATCGGTCCGGCACTGTGATCGAGCCGTACCTGACCGACCAGTGGTATGTCGACGCCAAGACGCTGGCCAAGCCGGCGATCGCGGCGGTGCGTTCGGGCGAGACGACGTTCGTGCCGAAAAACTGGGAGAAGACCTATTTCGACTGGATGGAGAACATCCAGCCCTGGTGCATCTCGCGCCAGCTGTGGTGGGGCCACCAGATCCCGGCCTGGTACGGGCCTGACGGCAAGGTGTTCGTCGCCGAGACCGAGGAGGAGGCGATCAGCCACGCCCTCGGCTATTACGTCGAGCAGGAGGTGATCACGGCCGAGCAGGGCCGCGAGATGGCGCTCGACCGCAACAAGCGCGAAGGCTTCATCACGCGCGACGAGGACGTGCTCGACACCTGGTTCTCCTCGGCGCTGTGGCCGTTCTCGACGCTCGGCTGGCCCGAAGACGCGCCCGAAGTGCAGCGCTACTACCCGACCAATGCGCTGGTGACCGGCTTCGACATCATCTTCTTCTGGGTCGCCCGCATGATGATGATGGGCCTGCACTTCATGAAGGAAGTGCCGTTCTCGACGGTCTACATCCACGCCCTCGTCCGCGACGAGAAGGGCGCCAAGATGTCGAAGTCGAAGGGCAACGTCATCGATCCGCTCAACCTGATCGACGAATACGGCGCCGACGCGCTGCGCTTCACGCTGGCCGCGATGGCGGCGCAGGGGCGCGACATCAAGCTCGCCACCAGCCGTGTCGAGGGCTACCGCAATTTCGCGACCAAGCTCTGGAACGCCTGCCGCTTCGCCGAAATGAATCAGTGTGCGGTACCTGAAGGCTTCGAGCCGGCGAAGGCGAAGGAGACGCTGAACCGCTGGATCGCGCATGAGAGCGCGCACACCACGCGCGAGGTGACCGAGGCGATCGAAGCCTATCGCTTCAACGATGCGGCCGGCAGCATCTATCGTTTCGTCTGGAACGTCTATTGCGACTGGTATGTCGAGCTCGCCAAGCCCGTGCTGCTGGGCCCCGATAGTCCCGCCAAGGACGAGACCCGCGCCATGGTCGCCTGGGCGCGCGACGAGATCCTGAAGCTGCTGCACCCCTTCATGCCCTTCATCACCGAGGAGCTGTGGGAGGTGACGGCCAAGCGCGACGGCCTGCTCGCGCTGGCGCCATGGCCGCTGCAGCGGACCGAGCCGACGTCCGAGCAGCTTGCGATGCTCGCCGCGACGACGGGGACGACCGATCCGCTGGTCTCGCCGGCCTGGGTGCTGCCGATCTTCGACCATGCCGACTTCACGGACCCTGCGGCCGAGGCCGAGATCGGCTGGGTGATCGACCTCATCACCCAGATCCGTTCGGTGCGCGCCGAGATGAACATCCCGCCGGCGACGTTGACGGCGCTGGTGCTGGCGGGCGCCTCGGCCGAGACCAGGGAGCGCGCGCCGCGCTGGACCGACGTCATCAAGCGCATGGCGCGGCTGTCGGACATCTCTTTCGCCGACCGCGCGCCCGACGGCGCCGTTCAGCTGCTCGTGCGCGGCGAGGTGGCCGCGCTGCCGCTCAAGGGCGTGATCGACGTCGCTGCCGAGCGCACGCGTCTCGACAAGGAGATCGCCAAGGCCGACGCCGACATCAAGCGCGCCGAGTCGAAGCTGGCGAACGAGAAATTCGTCGCCAACGCGGCCGAGGAGGTCGTCGAGGAGGAGCGCGAAAAGCGCGAGGCCGCGCTGGCCCGCAAGGCCAAGCTGCTCGAGGCGCTGGAGCGGCTGAAGCAGGCGTCGTGATCTCGCCGTCATTCCGGGGCGGCTCAACGAGCCGAACCCGGAATCTCGAGCTTCCGGGGTCGATGCTACGCATCGCCCCGGAACGACGATGATCACTTCGGAAACGGCTTGCTCAAGAACTTCGATCCCCTGATGCCGTAGCGCCAGGGCAGCTCGACCGCCTTGGTGATGCCGATCCGGATGCCGGCTGCGACCTCGACGTCCTCCGTCCGCGCATGCAGCGCGATCGGCGGCCGGTCCAGCGGCAGCGCGTTGTGCGCGATGGTGATCCCGAGCGCCTCGGTCAGCTTGCCCGGGCCCGAGCACAGCGCATGCAGATCCTGGAGATGACGGCGGCGGCGCATGGTGGCGATGCCGTGCGTCGGCTCGATCGCGCGGATCAGCACGGCGCTGGCCGAGCCTTCCTCCTCGCAGACGAAATTGACGCACCAATGGATGCCGTAGGAGCGATAGACGTAGGCATAACCGGGCGGGCCGAACATCACCTGGTTCCGCGGCGTCGGCCCGTTGTAGGAGTGCGCCGCCGGGTCGGTATGATGATAGGCCTCGACCTCGACGATTATGCCGCCGATGCCGTCGACCAGCATCGTCGCGCCGATCAGGTCGGGCGCGACCTCGTGGACGCTGCGGCCGAAAAAGGCACGCTTCAACCGTTTGCCGAGCCGCGGGGGTGAGGCGTTCGATCTTGGAGCCATTCGAGATGAGAATCGCCAGAGGACAGAGCAGGATATTGCCCATATCTGCCATGTTCCCCGAAGCGGGGCGAGGCGGGTTGCGATGCCCCGCCAGACCGACTAGGTAGGACCTGAACAGACCGGACACCCCATGGTCGTAATCGTCGACACCATCTCGAACCCGCTGCGCCCGCGCCACCCCGAAAAGGTGAACCGGCCCGATTCCGCTTCCCCGCCGAAGCCGGACTGGATCCGCGTGCGCGCGCCCAACACCCGCGGCTATGCCGACACCCGCAACATCGTGCGGTCCAACGGCCTGCACACGGTGTGCGAGGAAGCGGGCTGTCCGAACATCGGCGAGTGCTGGGACAAAAAGCACGCCACCTTCATGATCATGGGTGACACCTGCACCCGCGCCTGTGCCTTCTGCAACGTCAAGACCGGCCTGCCGAATGCGCTGGACGCGGCCGAGCCGCAGAACGTCGCCGAGGCGACCGCCAAGCTGGGGCTTGCCCACGTCGTCATCACCTCGGTCGACCGCGATGACCTCGCTGACGGCGGCGCCGAGCATTTTGCCCAGACCATCCGCGCAATCCGCGCCGCGTGTCCCTCGACCACGATCGAGATCCTGACACCGGACTTCCTGCGCAAGGAGGGGGCGCTCGAAATCGTCGTCGCCGCCAAGCCCGACGTCTTCAACCACAATCTCGAGACCGTGCCGTCGCGATATCTCACGGTGCGGCCGGGCGCGCGCTACTTCCATTCGATCCGGCTGCTGCAGCGGGTCAAGGAGCTCGATCCCACCATCTTCACCAAGTCCGGCATCATGGTCGGTCTCGGCGAGGAGCGCCACGAGGTGCAGCAGGTGATGGACGATTTGCGCTCCGCCGACGTCGATTTCCTGACCATCGGCCAGTACCTGCAGCCGACCCGCAAGCACCATGCGGTGATGCGCTACGTGCCGCCGGACGAGTTCGCCTCTTACGAGAAGGTCGCCTACACCAAGGGCTTCCTGATGGTGTCCGCGAGCCCGCTCACCCGCTCGTCGCATCATGCCGGCGAGGATTTTGCGAGACTGAAGGCCGCGCGGGCAGCTCACGCCCGCTGAACCGCCATGCCCAAATTTTCGAGCAAGCGCCGTGTCAATCACAGCGCATCCGAGATGTTCGACCTGGTCGCCGACGTCGAGCGCTACCCGGAATTCGTGCCGCTCTGCAGCGCGCTGAAGGTGCGCCAGCGGATGGCGAAGCCCGACGGCACCGAGGTGCTGGTCGCCGACATGACGGTGTCGTTCAAGCTGGTCAGGGAATCCTTCACCAGCCGCGTGACGCTCGACCGCGCCAATCTGAAGATTCTCGTCGAATATCTGCAAGGTCCCTTCAGCAATCTGGAAAACCGCTGGACGTTCGAGCCCAAAGGTGAGGGCGTCTGCGACGTCGGTTTCTTCCTGTCCTACGAATTCAGGAGCCGCATGCTGGCGTTGCTGATGGGCTCGATGTTCGATGCCGCCTTCGCGCGCTTCTCCACCGCGTTCGAAAAGCGGGCGGACGCGATCTACGGCCGGCCGAAGCTGGCGCCGACATAGCCGTTGTGGCGGCCATGCTCTCGTGTCCCGGACGCGCCGCAACGCGTAGCGGCTCTGCAGCGCATCGTCGAAGGGACGCTGCGCTGCGTCCGGGGCACGAGAGCGGGGTGTTGCGTACGAAGGCGGAAGCAAGCCAGAAGCTTTCCGTAGAGACAGTATCAATCCCGTCATCCTGAGGTGCGAGGCATGCGATGCGAATGCATCGCATGCGGAGCCTCGAAGGATGCGCGGCCGAGCTGGCGCAGCGGGGCCGTCGCCCTTCGAGGCTTGCTCTGCGACGCTATCGCGCCGCAGCGCGCGCACCTCAGGGTGACGGTGACGCATAGGGTTTGCGACGTACCCGCCTTCATACGGACAGACTCCCGCATCCTCGCGGCTCATTTCGCCCGAGCTTTGCCTGGTCGCTTCGCCCTCCTTTGTCAGAGGGCGCAGGGAAGACCGGATGCCGGCTGGGCACCCGCGGTCCACTGTGCGTAACCTGCGTGTCGAGAAACTGCACAGCGGCATACAGGTGAAGCCAAACAACCGGCCTTCCCTGCGCAGTGGTTTGACGGCTTATGCCGAGCTCTCCCCGGGGAGCGTTGCACTATTGCCCCCGTCGCCTTGCAGATCGCTGATGCGCGCACCCGGTCGGGCCGCCACATCACCGCAAGACTTGACGCACAGACCCCGGGCGTCAGGACCACACGGTTTTGCCGTACGCATGTCACACCGGTCGTGTGCGCGCCGGCCGTCGCTCACGGTTGCCCGCCCTGCGATGCCTCTCGCGCCGATGTGACTTGCGTCCACCGCAGCTCACCCCACGTTTCGTGACGATCGCGATACGCCCCTCTGACCGGGATGAGGTGGCGGGACGATGATATAAATCCGAATTTCTGTAAAGGCGAATATTTTCGCGCTGATGTCTTGCCCTACGACTGGCGTGTTTTGCCCGTCGGGCAACGCAAAGGCTTGTAGCCCGATCGGACCACCGCGCCCAGCGCATTGCTCGCGGCGGCGTGAGGTGCTTCAGCCCCGCGGCGACCGCGGCGGCCTGCGCTTCACAGCATGCCGGCGCGGCGAGCGGGTCACGCGCGGGCGCAGGCGGGTTGCGGCGGCGCGCGGCTTGGTCTGGGCCTGCGGGCCGCGGGCGAGATCCATCAGCATGCGCAGAGCCTCGACGACGGAGCGCTGACGCACGGCGGTGCGGCCGATCGCGCCGAACCGATGCTCGCGGTGGATGATCCGGCCATCGCGTGCCGCGGCGGCGAAGTGGACGAGACCGACTGGCTTGCCGGGCGTCGCGCCGCCGGGGCCGGCAATGCCGGTGATGGCGACGGCGAGATCGACGCCGGCGCGCTCCAGCGCGCCGACCGCCATCGCGGTCGCGGTTTCCTTGCTGACGGCGCCGAAATTGGCGAGCGTGCCGGCTTCGACGCCGAGCATCGCGCGCTTGGCGTCGTTGGAATAGGTGACAAAGCCGCGATCGATTACGTCGGACGAGCCGGGGATGTCGGTCAGCGCGCCGACGACGAGGCCGCCGGTGCAGGATTCAGCGGTCGCGATCGTCAGCTTGCGCATGCGGCACAGATCGAGCAGCGAACGGGAGAGGGCGCGTGCGTCGCTGCCGCCCATGATCTTACACGCTCCAGGGCAGACGGATGGTGGCGCTCGCGGTGGCCGCGATGCCTTCCTCGCGGCCGGTGAAGCCGAGCCGCTCGCTGGTCGTCGCCTTCACCGCGACGCGCGAGATGTCGACGCCGGAGATCTCGGCGATGCTCGCGCGCATGGTGTCGCGCAAGGGGCCGATCTTCGGTCGCTCGCAGATCATCGTCACCTCGAGATTGGCGACGCGGCCGCCACGCGCCGTGACGCGCTCGATGGCGTATTTCAGGAACTGGTCGGAGGAGGCGCCCTTCCACTTCGCATCGCTCGGCGGGAAGTGCGAGCCGATGTCGCCGTCGGCGAGCGCGCCGAGAATGGCGTCGACCAGCGCATGGAGGCCGACATCGCCGTCGGAATGGGCGAGAAAACCCTTGGTGTGCGGCACGCGCACGCCGCAAAGCATGACGTGGTCGCCTTCGCCGAAGGCGTGCACGTCGTAGCCGGTGCCGGTCCTGATATCGCCGAGTTGGGCCGCCAGGCGCGCTTCCTCGCGCACGAAATCCTCGGGTGTGGTGAGCTTCATGTTGGCAACATCGCCTTCAAAGGTTGCAACCGTCAATCCCGCCCATTCGGCAATCGCGGCATCGTCGGTGAAATCGCTGCGGCCTTCCTGCGCCGCGCGACGATGCGCTTCGAGGATGACGTCGAAACGAAAGGATTGCGGCGTCTGCGCGATCCGCAGCCGGGCGCGGTCCGGCGTGCCCTCGACCTCGCCGGCATCGCCGGTGAGCTTGATGGTATCGGTGACGGGGACGACGGGGATCGCGGCGCCGGTTCGGTTCGCCGCCTCGATCGCGCGCGAAATCAATCCTTCCGACACGAAGGGGCGCGCGGCGTCGTGAATCAGGACGATATCGGGCTTGTGCTGTGCGAGCGCCTCGAGGCCGGCAAGCACCGAGGCCTGCCGCGTCGCGCCGCCATTGGTCGGCGGCTCGTGCTCGAGCCCCGCGACCGCGGCCGTGAACATGGCGCTGTCATCGGGGTTCACCACCGGCTGCACCGCAAACACGTCGGCGTGGCGGCTGAAGGCTTCCATGGCGCGATAGATCACCGGCACGCCGCCGATCTCGCGATATTGCTTCGGCCCACCGGCGCCCGCACGCAGTCCACGCCCGGCTGCGACGAGGACGACCGCGGTGCGCTGTGATTTCGCCATAGGACTCAAATACTCAGTTGGTGATGGGAGAGTCGGGGAGTGGGGTGATTGCCGCATGCCTCTAGCACGGCAGGCCCGCAAAAAAAGGGGGTTTCCCCCGATTGTTCGCAACGGCATTTTGCTGCACTGCACTTGAAAGACTTGCAGAATTGTCTAAACTGTAGGCATGACGCTTGACTGCACAAGAATTGTGCGCAAGATAGATCATGGCAGGCGCGATGAGGCCCCTGCCCAGTCGACGAGACCCCTGTGACCGGTTCGGCAATATCCGGCTCTAAGCCGTTGAAAATAGGCGATATTGATGTCGCCATTCCGGTCTTCCTGGCGCCGATGTCGGGGGTGACTGACTCGCCCGTCCGCCGGCTGGCCGCGGAGCTCGGGGCCGGTCTCGTCGTGTCCGAAATGACCGCCAGCGATGAGCTCGCCAACGGCCATTGGATGTCCCGGTTGCGTTGCGAAGCCGCCGGAATTGGTCCGCATGTGGTCCAGCTCGCCGGCTGCGAGGCCCATTGGATGACCGAGGGCGCCCGGATCGCTGAGGCCGAAGGCGCCGATATCATCGACATCAACATGGGCTGTCCGGCCCGCCACGTCACCGGCGGCCAGTCCGGCTCGGCCTTGATGCGCGACCTCGACCACGCCGTCAGCCTGATCGACGCCACCATCGCGGCGGTGAAGGTGCCGGTGACGCTGAAGATGCGGCTCGGCTGGGACGATCGCAGCCGCAACGCGCCGGAGCTGGCGCGGCGCGCGGAGGCCGCCGGCGTCAAGCTCGTGACGGTGCATGGCCGCACCCGCAGCCAGTTCTACAAGGGTGAGGCCGATTGGGATGCGATCCGCGCCGTGCGCGAGGCGATCGCCATTCCGCTCGTCGTCAACGGCGACATCACCTCCTACGAGCGCGCGCTCGCGGCGCTCGAGGCCTCCGGCGCCGACGCCGTGATGATCGGCCGCGGCGCGCAAGGCCAGCCCTGGCTGCCCGGCCAGATCGGCCGCCGCCTGAAGGGCGGGGCTGAGGAAGCGGTGCCCTCGCTCGAAACCCAGCTGCATTACATCCGCACGCTCTATGAGGGCGTCTGCGCGCTCTATGGTCTTCGCGTCGGACTGAGACATGCCCGCAAGCATCTCGGCTGGGCACTCGACGTCGCGGCCGCGGCGAGCGGCGCATCCGTCGAGAAGCTGAAGTCGTGGCGCCAGACGATCCTCACCTCGGAGGATCCGCGCCTCGTGCACGAGTCGCTGCAGGATGCGTTCGACGACTTCGCATGGAGCGCTGCTGCATGAGCTCAGCCGCTGAACATCGCGGTCCAACCGACAGCGACGCAATGCTCGATGCCTTGCCCAATCCCGTGCTGATGATCGGGCCGGACGGCAAGATCGTCGCCGCCAACATCGCCACCGAAGCCTTCTTCGAGATCTCGACGCAGTTCCTGAAGCGGCAATCGTTGAAAGAGCTAGTGCCGTTCGGCAGCCCGTTGCTGGCGCTGATCGACCAGGTGCGCTCGTCGAACTCGCCGGTCAACGAATACAAGGTCGATCTCGGCACGCCGCGCATGGGCGGCGACCGCCAGGTCGACCTTCACGTCGCTCCGCTTACCGAGCGCCCCGGCCATATCGTGGTGATGCTCCAGGAGCGCACCATCGCCGACAAGATGGACCGCCAGCTCACCCATCGCAGCGCGGCGCGCTCGGTGATCGCGCTGGCCGCGATGCTGGCGCACGAGATCAAGAACCCGCTGTCCGGCATCCGCGGCGCGGCGCAGCTGCTGGAGCAGCAGGCCTCGTCCGAGGACCGCATGCTGACGCGCCTGATCTGCGACGAGGCCGACCGCATCGTGACGCTGGTCGACCGCATGGAGGTGTTCGGCGACGAGCGTCCCGTGGTGCGCGGTCCCGTCAACATCCATTCGGTGCTGGACCACGTGAAGCGGCTGGCGCAGTCGGGTTTCGCCCGCAACATCCGCTTCATCGAGGATTACGACCCCTCGCTGCCGCCGGTGCTGGCGAACCAGGATCAATTGATCCAGGTGTTCCTCAATCTCGTGAAGAATGCCGCCGAGGCGCTGATCGACGTGCCCGACGCGGAGATCCAGCTCACCACCGCGTTCCGCCCCGGCGTGCGCCTGTCAGTCCCCGGTCAAAAATCCCGGGTATCTCTGCCGCTCGAATTCTGTGTGAAAGACAACGGACCGGGCGTGCCGGACGATCTTCTGCCCAACCTGTTCGACCCCTTCGTGACCACCAAGCAGACCGGCTCGGGCCTCGGTCTTGCGCTGGTCGCCAAGATCGTCGGCGATCACGGGGGCATCATCGAATGCGAATCTCAGCCGCGCAGGACCACCTTCCGCGTGCTGATGCCGATGTATTCCACATCGGCGAAACATGCCGATCAAAGCAGTCGCGCCGACTCTGCCGGGAAGTCGTCGCCTGTGTCACAGGGGGCGAAATGAGGATTAACGATGCCCGCAGGTAGCATTCTCGTAGCCGATGACGATACCGCCATCCGCACCGTTCTCAATCAGGCACTGTCCCGGGCCGGCTATGAGGTCAGGCTCACCGGCAATGCCGCAACGCTGTGGCGCTGGGTCAGCCAGGGGGAGGGCGATCTCGTCATCACCGACGTGGTGATGCCGGACGAAAACGCCTTCGACCTGCTGCCGCGGATCAAGAAGATGCGGCCGAATCTGCCGGTCATCGTCATGAGCGCGCAGAACACGTTCATGACGGCGATCCGCGCCTCCGAGCGCGGGGCCTACGAATATCTGCCGAAACCCTTCGACCTCAAGGAGCTGATCGCCATTGTCGGCCGCGCGCTCGCCGAGCCGAAGGAGCGCGTCTCGACGCCGGACGAGGACGCCGAGATGGAGGCGATCCCGCTGGTCGGCCGTTCGCCGGCGATGCAGGAAATCTACCGCGTGCTCGCACGCCTGATGCAGACCGACCTCACCGTGATGATCACGGGCGAGTCGGGCACCGGCAAGGAGCTGGTGGCGCGCGCGCTGCATGATTACGGCAAGCGCCGCAACGGCCCGTTCGTCGCCGTCAACATGGCCGCGATCCCGCGCGACCTCATCGAATCCGAGCTGTTCGGCCACGAGCGCGGCGCCTTCACCGGCGCCAACACCCGCGCCTCCGGCCGGTTCGAGCAGGCGGAAGGCGGCACGCTGTTCCTCGACGAGATCGGCGACATGCCGATGGAGGCGCAGACGCGGTTGCTCCGCGTGCTGCAGCAGGGCGAATACACCACCGTCGGCGGCCGCACGCCGATCAAGACCGACGTGCGCATCGTCGCGGCCTCCAACAAGGATCTGCGCGTCCTGATCCAGCAGGGCCTGTTCCGGGAGGATCTGTTCTTCCGTCTCAACGTCGTGCCGCTGCGGCTGCCGCCGCTGCGCGAGCGCATCGAGGACCTGCCGGATCTGGTGCGGCACTTCTTCGCGCTCGCCGAGAAGGACGGCCTGCCGCCGAAGAAGCTCGACGCGCTGGCGCTGGAGCGGCTGAAGCAGCACCGCTGGCCCGGCAACGTGCGCGAGCTGGAGAATCTCGCCCGGCGTCTCGCCGCGCTGTATCCGCAGGACGTCATCACGGCGTCCGTCATCGACGGCGAGCTCGCGCCGCCCTCGGTCAGCCCGGGCGCCGCGGTCCAGCAGGGCGTCGACAATCTCGGCGGCGCCGTGGAGGCGTATCTGTCCTCGCACTTCCAGGGCTTTCCGAACGGCGTGCCGCCGCCCGGCCTCTATCACCGCATCCTCAAGGAGATCGAAGTGCCGCTGCTCACGGCCGCGCTGGCGGCCACCCGCGGCAACCAGATCCGCGCTGCCGACCTGCTCGGCCTCAACCGCAACACGCTGCGCAAGAAGATCCGGGATCTCGACATCCAGGTCTATCGCAGCGGGGGCTAGTTGCTCGACCGGGACGGTGGCTCAGCTCCCCCTACCAAGGCAGAGCTGAGCCTGTCCGGATCGCGCTGGCCGTTATGGCAGACGCGGTGAGCAGAATTCCGCAGCAGAGCGAAATGTTCCGGCCGCGCCGTAAAATCGATCATTGGGCCGCACCGCGCGGAACCGCACCTATCTGACGAGCCGGCCCGAGGCCGGCATGACGCTGGCGACATTCACCAGCGGCTGCTGGAGACCCAGGCCGTTGACCAGCAGGTCGGCGGCCACGATCAGCAGCAGAACGGCCGACACCATCGTCGCGAGAAAATATCTATCCATGCTGGGTCAAGCCGGGATGGCGGGAATCCGTTCCCGTCCAGGCGGCATGTGGTTGTGGATGATGGGCGTCGGTCGCGAGGGAAGCGCCGCGGAATTGTCGCAATTCGGCAACAATGTGGTACGAATACATCAGTATCCGCGCGCCCGCGGACCCCTTTTCAGCATCGCCATTGCCGGAATGACCAGCGCAGAGACCTCGGCCGCACACTTCGACACGGCCCCAGCGGATGAGCCCCGGCGTTGGTCGGCTCGGCGCTGGCTGGCGCCGTTTGCCGTGGGGCTGGCGCTGCTGTCGGCGTTCCTGACCTTCCTGGTCCTGACCGGCCTCACCAGGATCGAGCCGACGCCCGAGGTCGTCCGCTCGTTCTACCTGATCAACGCGGCCACGATCCTGCTGCTGGTTGGCATCATCGTCCGCGAGCTCTGGCAGCTGATCCTGGCGCGGCGGCGGGGCAGGGCGGCGGCGCGCCTCCATGTCCAGATCGTCAGCCTGTTTTCGATCGTGGCGGTGCTTCCGGCGGTGCTGGTCGCCGTCGTCGCCAACGTCACCATCGAGCGTGGCCTCGACCGGCTGTTCTCCGGGCCGACCAAGCAGGTGATCCAGAATTCGCTGACGATCGCGCGGGCCTATATGCAGGACCATGCCCAGCTGATCCGTGGCGACATTCTCGGCATGGCCAACGACATCGCGCATGCCCGGCCGCTCTACGACCAGGATCGCCGCTCGTTCCGGGAGATGCTGACCGCCAGTGCCGGCTCGCGCAATCTGCCGGGCGCGATGATCATCGACAAGAACACCAATATCCTGGAATCCGCCGACACCGGCATGCGGCTGGCTTATTCGCCGCCGGCGCCGGACTTCCTCAGCAATGTCAACGAGAACGAGCCCGAGATCGCGGTCCTCCCGGACGCGAGCTTCGTCGCCGCGGTGATCCGGTTGCGCGCGTTCAACGACACCTTCCTCTATGTCGCCCGCCCCCTTGATCCGAATGTCGTCAATCAGCTCAAGCAGACCGAGGTCAGCGTCGCCGAATATGCCCAGATCGAGTCGCGCCGGCTCGGTATCCAGGTCGCCTTCGCGCTGATGTTTGCCGTGATCGCGCTGACCATCCTGATGGCCTCGGTGCTGATCGGCCTCAACTTCGCCAACTCGCTGGTCTCGCCGATCCGGCGGCTGATGAACGCGGCCCACACGGTCTCGACCGGCGATCTCCATGTCCAGGTGCCGGTGCACCAGTCGGAAGGCGATCTGGCCCAGCTTGGCGAGACCTTCAACAAGATGACGCAGGAATTGCGCAGCCAGCGCGACGAGCTCGTCAACGCCAGCGACCTCATCGATAGTCGCCGCCGCTTCATCGAGGCCGTGCTGTCCTCGGCGAGCGCCGGCATCATCGGCGTCGATGCCTCCGGCAGCGTCGGCATCTTGAACCGCTCGGCCGAGAAGCTGATCGGGCACGCCGAATCCGAGACGCTCGGCCACCCGCTCTCCGAGGTGCTGCCCGAGCTCGACGAGATGATGAAGGCGGCGCGGGAAGGGACCCAGCGCCTGGTGCAGGGGCAGATCACGATCACCCGCGACGGGCAGGAACGCAATCTGTCAGTCCGGGTCAGCGCCGAGAAGAACCAGCCGCACGACAGCTACATCATCACGCTCGACGACATCACCGAGCTGGTCTCGGCGCAGCGCACCTCGGCCTGGGGCGACGTGGCGCGCCGCATCGCCCACGAGATCAAGAACCCCCTGACGCCGATCCAGCTCTCGGCCGAACGCATCCGCCGCAAGTTCGGCAAGGACATCACCGAGGCCAAGGACAAGCAGATCTTCGAGCAGTGCACAGACACCATCGTGCGCCAGGTCGACGACATCCGCCGCATGGTCGACGAGTTCTCGCGCTTTGCCCGCATGCCGAAGCCGGTGATGGAGGGCGAGGACGTTGCCGACACCGTGCGGCAGGCCGTGTTCCTGATGAAGGTCGCCCATCCCGAGATCGATATCGAGGCCGAGTTCAAGCAGGATCCGCTCCGGGCCCAGTTCGACCGCCGGCTGATCTCTCAGGCGGTCACCAACATCGTCAAGAACGCCACCGAGGCGATCGAGCAGGTGCCGCCGGAAGAGCTCGGCAAAGGCCGTATCGACGTCGTCGTCTCCCGCGAGGGCGATGACGTGCTGATCGACGTGATCGACAACGGCATCGGCCTGCCCAAGGTCGCGCGCTCGCGGCTGCTCGAACCCTACGTCACGACGCGGGCCAAGGGCACGGGCCTTGGCCTTGCGATCGTCGGCCGCGTGCTGGAAGACCATGGCGGACGCATCGAGCTGAAGGATGCCTCCGACTTCCGTGAGGGCCAGCGCGGTGCCTGGATGCGGATGCGCTTTGCGATCTCCGGGCAACCCGCCAAGGCCGAAGGAGCCGAGCAGGCGCCGGTGGCCAAGGAAATCACCAGGGACGCAGTGACGGGGCCGGCGAAAAAGGCGGCGCCGGAAACAAAAGGGCTGGCGGCCGAAACCAAAGAGGCCGCTGAAAAGACCAATGATTCAACGAAAATCGAAGCCTCAACAGGCAGCTGACATGACAGGCGCGATCCATGGCAAGTGAAATTCTGATTGTCGATGATGAGGCCGATATTCGCGATCTCGTTGCGGGCATTCTCGAGGACGAGGGCTTCGTGACCCGAACCGCACGCGACAGCGATACGGCGCTCGCCGAGATCGCCAACCGCAGGCCGCACCTGGTGTTCCTCGACATCTGGCTGCAAGGCTCCAAGCTCGACGGCTTGCAGCTGCTGGAGCAGGTCAAGAAGGACAACGCCGATCTGCCGGTCGTGATGATCTCCGGCCACGGCAACATCGAGACCGCGGTCGCCGCGATCAAGCGCGGCGCCTACGACTTCATCGAGAAGCCGTTCAAGGCGGACCGCTTGATCCTGGTCGCGACCCGGGCGCTGGAGAACTCGCGGCTGAAGCGCGAGGTGAAGGAGCTGAAGCAGCTCGCGCCGAGCGCCAGCCAGCTCGTCGGCCGCTCGCCCAGCATGAACCAGCTGCGCCAGACCATCGAGCGTGCCGCCAAGGCCAACAGCCGCATCCTGATCGTCGGCCCCGCCGGCGCCGGCAAGGAATTGGCCGCACGCACCCTGCACACGGCCTCGGGCCGTGCCGACGGTCCCTTCGTCGTCATCAACGCCGCCGCGATCACGCCCGAGCGGATGGAGCACGAGCTGTTCGGCGTCGAACAGTCCAACGGCGAGCAGCCGCGCAAGGCCGGCGCGCTCGAGGAGGCCCATGGCGGCACGCTGTTCATCGACGAGATCGCGGACATGCCGCGCGAGACCCAGAACAAGATCCTGCGCGTGCTGGTGGAGCAGTCGTTCCAGCGCGTCGGCGGCACCGCCAAGGTGCAGGTCGACGTCCGCATCATCTCCTCGACCGCGCGCAATCTCGAAGAAGAGATCGCGGCCGGCCACTTCCGCGAGGACCTCTATCACCGGCTCTCGGTGGTGCCGATCCGTGTGCCCGCGCTCTCGGAACGGCGCGAGGACATCCCGGAATTGATCGACTATTTCATGGAGCAGATCTCGGCCGGCAGCGGCCTGCCCAAGCGGCAGATCGGGCAGGATGCAATGGCCGTGCTGCAATCGCATGTCTGGCCAGGCAATGTGCGCCAGCTCCGCAATAACGTCGAGCGGGTCATGATTCTCGCGGCAGGCGGGCCGGAGGTCATCATCACGGCGGACATGTTGCCACAGGACGTCGGCTCCATGGTGCCGGCGATGCCGACCAGCAACAATGGCGAGCACATCATGGGCCTGCCGCTGCGTGAGGCGCGCGAAGTGTTCGAGCGCGACTATTTGATTGCACAGATCAGCCGTTTTTCAGGAAATATTTCTCGCACAGCCGAGTTCGTTGGCATGGAACGGTCGGCGCTGCATCGAAAGCTGAAGGCGCTCGGTGTCGGCTAGCGCATTTTCGCGCGAAGCGGCCACCGGCTCGCATGAGGAAAAAGACGTCAAAACAAGAATCCAGCGCCGCGACATTGCGGCGGCATCTTAGGGATAAAGCAGGAAAATCATCGATTTCCGTATTTTTTCGGAGCAATCAGGCGGGGGCTGCCGCGTGAAGCGGCTTGCCTAAAAGGCCCACCTGTCCTCTAATCGCACAGCTGTTCCGTCCGAGGGGGATCTCATGACGGAACGGCAACCGGGAGAGGCCCCGAACCTCACAAAGAGGGCCGCAACCGGCGCAATAAAAAGAAACTCAAAGCGAGAAAAAAACAATGGCGGCAGACCGCGCACAAAACCTACAGGACACCTTCCTCAATCACGTTCGCAAAACCAAGACGCCACTGACGATCTTTCTGGTCAACGGAGTAAAGCTCCAGGGCATCGTGACCTGGTTCGACAATTTCTGTTTGCTGCTTCGGCGCGACGGTCATTCGCAGCTGGTCTACAAGCATGCGATCTCGACCATCATGCCTGGTGCTCCGATCCAGCTGTTCGAAGGCGGCGAGGATCAGCCGGCTTGAGAGTGATCTGATTGGAACCCCGGAATTTCGACGGGGATGCCGACCGTCCGCGGTCGGCAGGGGCAAAGCAGACGGGGCGGGTGCTTGTCATCGGCCCCTACTTGCGTGTGCGCGCGGGCGGTACCGACGCGCAATCGGAAACACATGTCTTGCGTGACGCCGAGGCCCGGCTCGACGAAGCCGCCGGCCTCGCGCGCGCGATCGATCTCGTCGTCGCCGACGCCATCATCGCGCCGATCAGCCAGATCCGTCCCGCCACCTATATCGGCAAGGGCAAGGTCGAGGAGATCGCTGGCCTGATCAAGACCCTCGAGGTCGAGCTCGTGGTAATGGATTGCGCGCTGGCGCCGATCCAGCAGCGCAATCTCGAGAAGGAGCTGCACGCCAAGGTGCTGGACCGCACCGGTCTGATCCTGGAAATCTTCGGCCGCCGTGCCAAGACGCGGGAAGGCTCGCTCCAGGTCGAGCTCGCGCATCTCAACTACCAGCGCTCGCGCCTGGTGCGCTCGTGGACCCATCTGGAGCGCCAGCGCGGCGGCTTCGGCTTCATGGGCGGTCCCGGCGAGACGCAGATCGAAGCGGACCGCCGCCTCATCCAGGAACGCATCTCCAAGCTCGAGGGCGAGCTGAAGAAGGTGCAGGCGACGCGGCGGCTGCATCGTGCGGGACGGCAGCGCGTGCCGTATCGCGTCGTGGCGCTGGTCGGCTACACCAATGCCGGCAAATCGACGCTGTTCAACCGCCTGACCCGCGCCGACGTGCAGGCCGCCGACATGCTGTTTGCGACGCTCGATCCGACCTTGCGCGCGCTCAACCTGCCGCATGGCGGCAAGGCCATGCTGTCGGACACGGTCGGCTTCATCTCCAACCTGCCGACCCAGCTCGTCGCCGCCTTCCGTGCCACGCTGGAGGAGGTGCTCGAGGCCGACGTCATTCTCCATGTGCGCGACATCTCGCATGAGGATGCCGAGGCGCAGCAGAGCGACGTCGACGCGGTGCTGCGTCAGCTCGGCATCAACCCCGATGATTCAGGCCGCATCATCGAGGTCTGGAACAAGATCGATCGTTACGATGCCGAGCAGCGCGAAGAGCTTTTGAACATCGCGGCGCGCCGGCCCGTCGACCACCCGGCCATGCTGGTCTCCGCCATCACGGGCGAGGGCGTCGATGCATTGCTCGCCGCGATCGAGGAACGCCTTGCCGCAAAGCGCACCACGCTCGATCTCTCCATCGACGCCGCCGACGGCGCCGGCATCAGCTGGCTGCATCGCAATGCCGAGGTGCTGGCCAAGGAGCTGCACGACGGCCGCTTCGACATGACCGTGCGGGTGGACGAGACCAAGCGGGACATCGTGGTGTCGAGGTTCGACGCGGTTCCGCATCACGCCACATAAATGCTGTCATCCCGGACAACGCAGCGCTCGTAGGGTGGGCAAAGGCGCAAAGCGCCGTGCCCACGATCATTTCGCGATATGAGACAGGTGGTGGGCACGCTTCCGCCTTCGCTCTTCGAGCTACGGCGGACAAGTCGCTTTGCCCATCCTACGAATTGGCCTTCGCCTCGTTCCACAGCGCATCCATCTCGGCCAGCGAGGCCTGCTCCAGCGTGCGGCCCTGCGCCTCCAGCGCGCGTTCGATATAGGCAAAGCGCCGCTCGAATTTTGCGTTGGTCGCACGCAGGGCGGCTTCCGGATCGGCATCGACGTGGCGGGCGAGATTGACGAGGGCGAACATCAGGTCGCCGGTCTCTTCCGCCAGCTCCTGCTTGTCGCCTCGGTCGAGTGCGGCCTCGATCTCGTCGGCCTCCTCGCGGATCTTGGCGAGCACAGCGCGCGGGTCGTTCCAGTCGAAGCCGACGGTGGAGGCCTTGCGCTGCAGCTCCATGGCGCGGGTCAGCGCGGGCTGGCCGGCCTTCACGCCTGACAGCAGCGATTTGTGCGCCGGCGTCTCTTCGGGCGGCCGGCGCGCGGCGCGTTCGGCTTTCTCCTCGGCCTTGATGCGGTCCCAGACCTCCTTGACGTGGGACGAGGCAAGGTTGCCGTCCTTGTCGGCGAAGACGTGCGGATGGCGCCGGATCATCTTGCGGGTGATGGCTTCGACGACGTCGCCGAACGCGAAAGCGTTCTGCTCCGACGCCATCTGGGCGTGGAACACGACCTGCAAAAGCAGATCGCCGAGCTCTTCGCGGAGATCATCGAGGTCGCCGCGGCTGATGGCATCCACCACCTCATAGGCCTCCTCGATCGTGTAGGGCGCGATGGTCGCAAAATTCTGCTCGAGGTCCCAGGGGCAGCCGGTCACCGGCGTGCGCAACGCCGCCATGATCTCGATCAGGCGGGAAATATCGCGGGAAGGGGTCATTGCGGGGCTATTCTCCTGGCTCCCAGCTTTATGCCAAAAGCCGGCCGCCGTTCCCAGCGCGGGCGTGCGGAACGGGTCGATTTCCACCGATTGGCTGAGACGTTCCACAATGCTAAAGCGCGGGGCATGAGCGACACATTTTCATCGGAAACCGCGCTGGTGCTGTTTTCTGGCGGGCAGGATTCCACCACCTGCCTTGCCTGGGCGCTTAGCCGCTTTTCGCGCGTGGAGACGCTGGGATTCGACTACGGCCAGCGCCACGCCATCGAGCTCGCCTGCCGCGAGCGGCTGTTCGACGGCGTCAAGGCGTTGCGCGCGGATTGGGCCGCAAAGCTCGGCGACAGCCATACCCTGTCGATCCCGACGCTGGCGGCGGTGTCAGAGACCGCGCTGACGCGCGACGTCGCGATCGCGATGGGCGCCGACGGCCTGCCGAACACCTTCGTACCCGGCCGCAACCTGGTGTTCCTGACCTTCGCCGCGGCGCTGGCCTACCGGCGCGGCATCACCCACATCGTCGGCGGCATGTGCGAGACGGACTATTCCGGCTATCCCGATTGCCGCGACGAGACCATCCGCGCCATGCAGACGGCACTCTCGCTCGGCATGGCCAGGAAGTTCGAGTTGCATACGCCCTTGATGTGGATCGACAAGGCCGCGACCTGGCAGCTGGCGCAGGATCTCGGCGGCGAGGGGCTGGTCGATCTCATCCGCGAGCACTCCCACACCTGCTATCTCGGCGAACGCGGCGCGCAGCACGATTGGGGCTATGGCTGCGGCGAGTGTCCGGCGTGCAGCCTGCGGGCGAAGGGGTGGCGGGAGTTCGTGGCGGGCCGGTGAGGCTCGCCGTACTCCTCGCGTGCCCCGGACGCAGCGCAGCGCTTCTTCAGCGGTGCGCTGCAGAGCCGGGGCCCATGCTTCGTAACGTATCGTGTGCTGTCTGGGTCCCGGCTCTGCGCCGCAACGCTAGCGCGTTGCAGCTTGTCCGGGACGCGCGCGTGCGCAAGCTACCGAAAATCCTCAGGCCGCAGCTCGATCGGCTTGCCATGCGGCGTGCGGTCGGCGGCGCGGTCCCAGGCATCGCGATAGCGGTGCAGCGTGTCCGTCGAGGCGACGCCTTTGCTTGCCACCAGGCCTTCCAGCGTGGCGAGCCAGTGCAGGTAATAGGTCTCGCCGGTGTCAGGATCGCCCGCGGCCTGCGCCCGCTTGATCTGATGCGCGAGTGCTGCAGCCCATTCCGGCCAGGTGAACACGCCGCGCTGGTGCAGCGTCAGGGCCATCGCAAATGCATGCGCCTCCCAGGGCGCGCGGAACACCGGACCGTCGTCATCGCGCGGTATGCTCGGAATGGCCGCCGTCGCGGCGGCGGCAAGCGCGCTGCTCATCACGCCGGATCCAGATAGGGCTCGAAGGCGTCGATCGAGACCTTCAGGGTCGGATCGCCGTCCTCGCCCCAGAGGTCGCGGCCATCGAACACGACCGTGTAAAGCCATTGCGGATGTTCGCCGCGCTCCATCGCCGCCGTATCAGGAAATACGTGGCAGCCGTGGTTGAGCTCGACGACGCCGACATGGCCGCGGACATAGCGCGGCAGCCTTGTATGCGTGGTCGGATGGATGTTCTTGGCGCGCACGCGGTCGCCGATCTCGAACTTGGCGGGCGCCGGGGCGGGGCGGGCGAACTTGCCGCGCACCATCACGCGCTCGACATTGGCGAGATCGAACTTGCCGTGCTTGAGCGCCTTTGCGGGCTGCATCGCATGGCCGGCTTCGACCTCCTCCCTGGTGAGGTAGCCCTTCTCGATCAGCATCTCCTCCAGCCCGAGGAACCACTTCTTGTAATAGGAGCTCGAGAGGTACACGTGCGGCGGCAGCGTCTCGCGATAGTAACGCGAGGTGTCGATGTTGAAGGCGCCGGCCGCGCCCATCGCGCGCACCATCGCGAGCACACGAGACTCCCATTCCTCGTGGAACATCGGCTCGTTCGGCTCGGGCTCGACCTTGCCGAACCCGTCCATGCCGCCCATGTCGTGCACGCCGTTCATGACGGCGCTCCGGGCGTCCTGGGAAAGCCTGTGCCGATCATGGAGTCGCGGGTGACGAGCTCGGCGAGCTGCTCCTCGCTCCATCCCTCCGTGCCCGCGGGGCGCATCGGCAGCACCAGGAAGCGCGTCTCGGCGGTGGAATCCCATACCCGGATTTCCATGTCCTTGGGCAGGGTGACGCCGAAATCGGCGAGCACGCCGCGCGGGTCCTTCACCGCACGCGAGCGGTAGGGCGCGGCCTTGTACCAGACCGGCGGCAGCCCCAGCATTTCCCAGGGGTAGCAGGAGCATAGCGTGCACACGACCATGTTGTGGCGCTCGGGCGTGTTCTCGACCACGACGAGATGGTCGCCGACGCGGCTGACATGGCCGAGCGTGCCGATCGCCTTGGAGCCGTCCTCCAGCAGTGCCTTCTTGAAGGCCGGATCGGTCCAGGCCTTGGCGACGACGCGTGCGCCGTTATGCGGGCCGATCTTGGTCTCGTAGGCCTGGATGATGGCATCGAGCGCGGCGGGCTCGACATAGCCCTTTTCCGTCAGGATGGTCTCGAGCGCGCGCACGCGCAGCTCGGTCTCCGACAGCTCGGAATGGTCGTGATCGTGGTCGTGGTGGTGCTCGCTCATGGCGCGAACATAGTCCCAGAATCCGGGCCTTGTCGAGGCGAAGACTCTGCTAACATCTCGCCATGGGCTGCCCTGAACGAACCGGAATAACCGCCGCAATCGCGGCTCTTGCCGCATTGGCGGCGCATGATGCGCGCGCTGCGAATGGCGCCTATGCGGTCGATGCCGCCGACATCTCCGAGGTCGGCTCCTGCAAGGTCGAGAGCTGGATGTCGGCCGCGACCAACACCGATTTTACGGCGGTCGCCAATCCCTCCTGCGTCGTCGATCCCTTCAGGCCGATCGAGCTCAGCCTCCAGACCATCCGCGCCCGCAGCGATGGCGACTGGAGCACGACGATCGCCCCCAAAGCCAAGACGAATTTCATCCCGACCGGGGTGGGGCGATGGGGATTGTCGGCCTATGGCGGGGGATCGTTCGACGCGGCGACCGGCGAGGCGCTGTCCGCCTTTGCCGTCATCCCCGCGACCTTCCGCCTGTCCGAGACCATGCGCATCAACGTCAACGGCGGCTGGCTCTGGGATCGCACCGTGGATCGCCACTACCTGACCTATGGCATCGGCTTCGACTGGAAGTTCACGGACACGTTGCAATGGACGATCGAGGCCTATGGCCAGGCCGGCGCGACCGAAATCGCGAGCGTCGTGCAACCGCGGCTGCAGACCGGCGTACGCTACCGGCCGAACGAGATATTTTCCGTCGACGTGATCTACGGCCGCAACATCGGCGGCGAGAACGCCGACTGGATCACCATCGGGACGACGATCCGGTTTCCGGTCCACGGCAGTGAGCCGGAGCACCGGCGCACCGGACATCTGTGATCAAGAGCAACAAGAACAGGGGAGACTTCCGTTGACCAATTACGTGACGATCGAGAAGGGTCACGGGCCGGAGGGGCGGATCGCGATCGTGCGGTTCGACCGCAATGACGGCATCAATGCGCTGTCGCCCGAGGCGCTGCGGCAGCTCACCGCGGCCGCGCGCAGCTTCGAAGATGACGCGACAACCTCCGTCGTGGTTCTGACCGGCAGCACCAGCGCATTCAGCGCCGGCTTCGACTTGAAAGACGACGAGGGCCGCTCGCGCAAGGAGATGGATCTCGGCACGCTGCGCCGGCACCTCAAGCTCGGACCGCGCTTGACGCACGCCTGGCAGGAGATGGAGCAGATCACGATCGCGGCGATCGAGGGTTTTTGCGTCGGCGGCGGCGTCGCGCTGGCCGTGGCGCTCGACTTCCGCGTGATGGGGCACGACGCGCATCTGCGCGTGCCCGAGATCGGGCTCGGCATGAACATGAGCTGGCAGAGCATTCCGCGCATGCTGCATCTGATCGGACCCGCCCGCACCAAGCAGGCGGTGATCCTGGCCGACCAACGCATCTCGGCGGATGAGGCCTATGAGTGGGGCCTGGTGGAACAGGTGACCGATCCCGGCCATGCCTTCGATGCCGCCATGGAGCTCGCCCGCAAGGTCGCCGCGCAGCCGCCGCTTTCGGTTGCGATGACGAAGCTCACCGTCAACCGGCTCGCGCATGCGCTGGACGATCTCGCCAGCCACATGGATGTCGATCAGTTCGCGCTCGCCAGTTTCAGCGAGGATCACAAGGAGGGCGTCGAGGCATTCCTGGGCCGCCGCAAGCCACGCTTCAAGGGTCGGTAGATTTATGCCAGGCCATTGATCGCGTCACCGACAGTCCGTATACGCCGCACCGGGACAAGAGCTGTGCTCGGCCAACGAGCCGCACAATGCGACCACAATCGAGGGGAGGGCCCATGATCGCCAACTCGCAGGCACCGGAGGCGAAGGGGTTTCGCTGGAGACTGGTCGCACCGCTCGCGGTGTGGCTGGTGATCTATCTGTGGCCGGCGCCCTCGGGGCTCAACGTCAATCAATGGCACTACTTCGCGGTGTTCGCGGCCGTCATCACCGGGCTCATCCTGGAATCGATGCCGGTCGGCGCCGTCGGCTTCATCGGCCTGACGGTCGCGGGCGTTGCCGGCTATATCGATCCCGATCCGACCAAGTCGCTGCGCTGGATGCTGGCAGGCTTTGCCGAGAGCACGGTCTGGTTGATCGTCGGCGCCTTCGTGTTCTCGATCGGCTATCGCAAGAGCCAGCTCGGCCGGCGCATCGCATTGGTGCTGGTGCAGCGGCTCGGCCGCAACACGCTCGGCCTTGGTTATGCCGTGGCGATGTCGGACTTCCTGCTCGCGCCGGCAACGCCCTCGAACACCGCACGTAGCGGCGGCATCGTCTATCCCATCATCAGCAACATCCCGCGCATCTACGGCTCCGAGCCGGGGCCGACCGCCGGCAGGATCGGCACCTACGTGATGTGGACGGCCTTTGCCGCGACCGCCGTCACGAGCTCGCTGTTCTTCACGGCGCTGGCGCCCAACGCTGCGGCGCTGGCGATCGCCAAGAAGACCGTCGGGGTCGAGGTCAGCTGGGGCCAGTGGTTTCTCGGCTTCGCGCCGCTCGGCATCCTGCTGATGGTTCTCGTGCCGCTGCTCAGCTACCTGGTATGCCGGCCCGAGGTGAAGCGCAGCCCGGAGATCTCCGATTGGGCGGCGAAAGAGCTCGGCGCCATGGGACCGATGTCGCGCAACGAGTGGATCATGCTCGGCCTGATCGTGCTCGCGATGTTCCTGTGGATCGCGGGCTCGAGCCCGGACATCCACGTACCCGTGCTCGGCTCGAACTTCGTCAATGCCACCACCGTCGTGTTCATCGTGATCTCCTTGATGCTGGTGACCGGGGTGATCGAGTTCGCCGACATCGTCAGCGAGAAGAGCGCCTGGGAGGTGTTCTTCTATTTCACCTCGCTGCTGACGCTGGCCTCCGGCCTCAACGAGATCGGCTTCATCAAATGGTTCGCGACCGAATACGCCAAGCCGCTCGCCGGGCTGTCGCCGTCGACCGCGATGCTGCTCCTGGTCGCGCTGTTCTTCTGGATCCACTATTTCTTCTCGAGCATCACCTCGCATGCCGCCGCGGTGCTGCCGGTGGTGCTCGCGGTCGGATCGGGCATCCCCGATCTCCCGGTCACGACGCTCGCCATGCTCTGCATGTACTCGCTCGGCCTGATGGGCGTGATCTCGCCTTACGCGACCGGGCCCGCGCCGATGTATTTCGGCAGCGGCTATATCGGGAAGGGCCAGTTCTGGGGCTTTGGCCTGATCTTCGGGCTGCTCTATTTCGCCGGGCTCCTGCTGATCGTGTTGCCCTGGCTGCGGATGGGGTGAGCCCGGCGGGAGGCTGCTAATCCGGGCGAAGGAATATTCTTCTCCGAGGAGAGATTGGGAAAACTTCGTCCAACTCCCCGCAAATATCTGACATTGCAAGACAGGCCCGAAAGGGCGATGGTGCGTACTGCGATGCAGCGCGTTCCATCCGAGCCCTCACCGCGGTTCAACCCCCGTCGCGCGATGCGATCTGGTTCCCATACGCCCAAGGCGTGCGGCGACCAAATCATTACGCATGAAGGCCGCTTCCATGAATGCCCACCAATCGCTCGCGATCGGACAGCCGATCGAGAGGTTCGAAGCGATTTCCCCTGCTGCCGACGAACCGGAGGCGATGGTTCGTTTCGCCGGCATCTCGAAGACCTATCCGGCCTACCGCGGCAAGCCCGGCGTCAGCGCGTTGCAAAATATCGACTTTGCCATTCCACGCGGATCCATCACGGGCGTGATCGGCCGCTCCGGCGCCGGCAAGTCGAGCCTGGTGCGGCTCATCAACGGGCTGGAGAAGCCGACCACGGGCCGCGTGATCGTGGATGGCCGCGATATCTCGGCGCTGGCGGGCCGCGAGTTGCGGCTGGCACAGCGCTCGATCGGCATGATCTTCCAGCATTTCAACCTGCTGTCCTCGCGCACTGCGGCCGACAACATTGCGCTGCCGCTGGAGATCGCCGGCTGGACCACGGCCGATATCAAGGCGCGCGTGACCGAGCTGCTCGCGCTCGTCGGCATCGCCGACAAGCATGACCGCTATCCGTCGGAGCTCTCCGGCGGCCAGAAGCAGCGCGTCGGCATCGCCCGGGCGCTGGCGACGCGGCCGAGCGTGCTGTTGTCGGACGAGGCGACCTCCGCGCTCGATCCGCAGACCACGCGCGCGATCCTCGATCTGCTCGCCAACATCAACCGCGAGCTCGGGGTGACCATCGTGCTGATCACCCACGAAATGTCTGTGGTGCGCCAGCTCGCCAGGGACGTCGTGGTGCTCGACGCCGGTCATGTGGTCGAAAGCGGCCATGTCGCCGATATCTTCACCCACCCGAAGCATCCGATCACGCAGTCCTTCCTGGCCGAGGTGATCGGCGACAGCCTGCCGGTCTCGCTGGCGAGCCGGATCGTGGCGGCGCCGTCTGCCGGCGGGCAGGCTGTGATCCGCCTCCAGGTGCACGGAGCAGGGGCCGGCGACACCCTGGTCGCCCGGCTCGCCCGCGAGCTCGGCCTCGACGTGTCGTTGCTGTCGGCGCGCATCGACGAGATCGGCGGCCAGCAAGTCGGCTCGCTTGTTCTCGGCATTCCTCTCGGTATTCCCGACGAGGACGCGGTGACGCGGACGCTGGCCTTTCTGTCTCAACATCAATTCCCGGCGGAGCATCTCGGCTATGTCGCCTGAGCTCATCAACCTGATCGTCCAGGCGACCTTCGAGAGCCTTTACATGGTCGGCATCGCGGCGCTGCTCGGCACCGCCGTCGGCCTGCCGCTCGGCGTCTTCCTCGCGACCAGCCGGAAGGGGGAGCTGTTCGCGGCTCCGATCGTCAATCGCGTGCTCGGCATCGTCGTCAATGCGACGCGGTCGACGCCCTTCATCATCCTGGTCGTCGCCATCATCCCGTTCACGCGCCTCGTTGCCGGCACCTCGATCGGATCGACCGCGGCGATCGTGCCGCTGACGATCGCGTCGGCGCCGTTCATCGCGCGCCTGGTCGAAGCTGCGATCCGCGAGGTCGACGGCGGCCTGATCGAGACCGCGTCCTCGTTCGGCGCCTCGCCGCTTCAGATCGTGTTCAAGGTGCTGATCCCGGAGGCGCTGCCGGGACTTCTGCTGGCGCTGACGCTCGCGGTGGTCAGCCTGCTCGGCTATTCCGCCATGGTCGGCGCGGTCGGCGGCGGGGGCCTCGGCGACCTCGGCATCCGCTACGGCTATCAGCGCTTCATGCCGGAGATGATGCTGGCGGTCGTCGTCGTGCTGATCGCGCTGGTGCAGCTGGTCCAGAGCGCGGGCGACTATCTGGCGCGCCGGGTCAACCGCCGGCTGCGGCATCGCTGAGAGACCGCTCCGTGCGGAATGGGGCGCAAATCGCAGTCTGGAAGTATTCCAATTCTAAAGAACGTCTCTCGCAGAATGCGCCTTGAGCTGCACAGCTCGCTTGAGCGCATTGGTCGCACGTGCTGCGCACACGTCTGGAGAAATTCTAGCCTCGTTCCTATCGCACTCCGAAACCGCCTGAGCTAGGGCGGAACATCAAGAACGATACCGGCAAAGCCGGCAGTGCGTGGGGCTTCGAAAGACGTGACCGACTTCCAATCTTCTTCGCGTGGCAACACGCGTTCTCGCCGGATCCAGATTCTTTGCCTCGGAGCGGTCAGCACGCTCTGCCTCGTCATTCCCTTCGGTTCCGCAGAGGCCCAGACGCAGATTCCGGCGGTCACCGTCGATGCGCCGGCTCAGCGCGCCCGTCCTGCGGCGATCGCTTCGTCGCGAAGATCGGCGACGCGGACCTCGCGCGCCAATCGCCGGTCTCCCGCGCAGCAGGCCGCGCCGACCCAGTCGGCATCATCGAACGGTGCTACGGGCGAACGCGCCAACGGCCCGGTGCGCGGCTTCGTCGCCACGCGGAGCGGCACCGCCACCAAGACGGATACGCCGCTGATCGAGACTCCGCAGTCGGTGTCCGTGATCACCACTGACCAGGTCAGGAACCAGGGCGCGGTCTCGATCGGCGAGGCACTGCGCTACACCGCCGGCGTCAGCGGCGACGTCAATGGCGGCTCCGACACCCGCTTCGGCGCGCTCCAGATTCGCGGCTTCGACACGACCATGTCCGGCCTCTACGTCGACGGCCTGCGGATTCCCTCGAGCAACTATGTGCACTTCAACGGCCTCGATCCCTACGGCGCCGAGCGCCTGGAAGTGCTGAAGGGGCCGTCCTCGGCGATGTATGGCGGCAGCGGCACCGGCGGCATCCTCAATTACGTGACCAAGCTGCCGACCGCACAGCAGTTCGGCGAGGTCTCGATCTCCGGCGGCAGCTTCAACCGCTACCAGGGCCAGTTCGACGTGGGCGGCCCCGCCAACAAGGAGGGCACCGTGCTGTGGCGCCTGACCGGCGTCGTCCGCGACGGCGAGACTCAGGTCGACTTCACCAAGGACAATCGCGTCTTCATCGCGCCCGCGGTCACGTTCAAGCCGAACGAGGACACGACGATAACGCTGCTCGCCAACTATCAGCGCGACCGGGCAGGGTGGGGCCTTCAGTTTCTGCCGGCCTCGGGCACGGTCTGGCCGAACAACGGCCGCACCATCCCGGTCTCGTTCTTCGCGGGCGTGCCGAGCTTCGACGCCTTCAACACCGAGATCGCGACCGTCGGCTATCAGCTGTCGCACAATTTCACCGACAACATCACGTTCCGGCAGAACCTGCGCTACGCCTATCAGCACAACGAGGAGAAGGTCTTCTACGGCACCGGATACACCGACGAAGCGGCGGGACAGCTCGGGCGCTTCGGCAGCTACAGCAACTCGTATATCAACTCCTTCGCGGTGGACAACCAGCTCCAGGGCAAGTTCGTAACCGGCGTCCTCAGCCATAATACCCTGGTCGGGCTCGACTATCGCAACACCACGTTCCGCGACACCGCCTTTGCGGTGACGACGTCGTCGTCGGAGATCAACGTCTTCAACCCGGTCTACAGCTACGACTGGACCATGGGCGGGATGTACGACAACAAGGGCGTCAAGCAGTCGCAGCTCGGCCTCTACGCGCAGGATCAGATCAAGCTCGGCCGGCTCTCGTTCCTGCTCGCAGGTCGCCAGGACTTCGTGACGACGCAGGTCGATACCGATGTATTCACTCCCTCGTCGGTCACGAAGGATGCCTCGGCCTTCACCGGCCGCGCCGCCGTCATGTACAATTTCGACAACGGCATCGCGCCCTATTTCAGCTACTCGGAATCGTTCCTGCCGGTGCTCGCGACCGGCCCGACCGGGCAGTTGCTCAATCCCGAAACCGGCGTGCAGTACGAGGTCGGCGTCAAGTACCAGCCGCTCGGCTGGAACGCGCTGTTCACCTTCGCGGCCTTCGACCTGACGCGCGACAACCTCAGCGTCTACGTGCCGACAACCACCTATTACGAACCGATCGGGCAGGTGAAATCGCGTGGCATCGAGCTCGAAGGTTCGATGTCGCTCGCCGACGGCTGGAACCTGCGTGCGGCCTATGCCTATGTCGATGCCGTCGTCACGCAGGATCCGGTCAATGTCGGCAAGGCGCCGATCCCCGTGCCGCTCAACCGCGCTTCGTTGTGGAGCGACTACACGCTCCAGAACGGGCTGCTGGCGGGCTTGCAGTTCGGCGGCGGCATCCGCTATGTCGGCGCGACCTGGGGCGATGAGGCCAACACGTTCAAGGTCGGATCGGCCACGGTGCTGGACGCGCTGCTTGCCTATACCAGGGACAATTGGCGTCTGTCGGTGAACGTCACCAATTTGGCGGATACGCGTTATGTCGCCGCCTGCTACGGCCTGTCGGGCTGCATGTACGCCGAAGGACGGAAAGCCATCGGCAAGCTGACCTACCGCTGGTGAATTGGAAGACGGTCCGGCGAAGGGGAGCCGGATCTCCTGAATGAGAGTGGAAGACGATGAGAGCGATATTGGGCAGGCTGCATCGGTGGACGGGACTGCTCACGGCCGGATTCCTGTTCTTCTCCGGCATCACCGGCGCGATCATCTCCTGGGATCACGAGATCGACGACGTCCTGAACGGCCATTTGTTCGACGTCACCAGCAAGGGCCCGGCGATACCCTCGATCGAGCTCGCCAAGATGATCGAGCAGCGCGATCCCCGCGCGCGCGTCGTCTACCTCTTCATGACGCCGGAGGAGGGCCACTCGCTGTGGTTCTTCGTCATGCCGCGGATCGATCCTTCGACCGGCAAGCGCTACGCGATCGACTACAATCAGGTCTTTCTCGATCCCAACACCGGCGCGGAGCTTGGCCGGCGCTATTGGGGCGCGGTGTGGCCGGTGACGCGGGAGAATTTCGTCTCCTTCCTCTACAAGCTGCACTACACGATGCACATCCCGGATTTCTGGGGCAGCGATCGCTGGGGCATGCGCGTGCTGGGCGTGATCGCCATCGTCTGGACCATCGATTGCTTCGTCGGCTTCTACCTGACGCTGCCCTCGCGGCGGCGTGCCAAGGCGGCGCGGGCGCCTGAAGTCACGCGCCGGCTCGAGCGCGGCTTCTGGGCGCGCTGGGCGCCGGCCTGGACCATCAAGACCTCGGGCAGCGCCTACCGGATCAATTTCGACATCCATCGCGCCTTCAGCCTGTGGACCTGGGGCGTGCTCTTCGTCATCGCCTTCACCGCGTTTTCCCTGAACCTCTATTTCGAGGTGTTCTCGCCGCTGATGAAGATGGTGTCGAACTATACGCCGACGCCCTATGAGCAGCGGCCCTATCGCGATCTCGACGATCCGATCGAGCCCAAGGTCAGCTTCGCCGAGATCGCCGCGCGCGCGGCGGCCGACGGCAAGGCGCGGGGCTGGACCATCCCGGTCGGCTCGATCAATTACGGCCCGGCCCATGGCGTCTATGCCGCCGCCTTCTTCCACCCCGGCGACGATCACGGCGCCGGCGGGGTCGGCCCGGCGCAGCTCTATTACGACAGCGAGGATGGCCGCCCGATCGGCGAGCGGCTGCCCTGGGTCGGCACCGCCGCCGATATCTTCGTCCAGGCGCAGTTTCCGCTGCATTCGGGCCGTATCGTCGGCCTGTTCGGCCGCGTCCTGATCTCGATCATGGGGCTGGTGGTGGCGGCGCTCTCGGTCACCGGCGTCGTGATCTGGTGGCGCAAGCGCCGCGCCCGGGTTCGTGTCCGCGAGACCGCGGCGGTGCGCTTGAACCGGCAGCTGACGCCGGCGGAGTTAGGGCGCAAGAGTGCGGTCGTTGCGGATGAACCTTCGCGCCTACCGGCGGGACAAAGGTGGAGATCGCCCCCCAAGTCCGCGGACATTGAATGAGATTGCCTGCCTTGCTCTGCCTGCTCGTCCTGGCCACGTCCGCTGATGCGGCGACGCCCGAGCAGCACTATCTCGGCCTGCGCGATCGCTACATCGCAAAGTTCTCGAAAGCCAAGGAGAGCGACGAGATCTACAAGCAGCACGATGCCGCTCTGAAAGAGCTGACAGGCGTGCTGCGCGGCCTGGTGGGACCGGTCACGATCAAGGGACTTGCCGCGGACGGGAAGTCGAACGTCGACACGCTGTTCCGGAGCGACGTCGGCTTCGGTCATCTCGACGGGCTCAGTTTCGCCTCGGACGGCGACAAGACGCAAGCCGTCGTGACCACGACCGCGCTTCTCGCGCACTGGCTGCGCGAGCATCGCGAGGACGGCATGCCGCAGGAGAGCAGCGCCGCGTTCCAGTCCGACCGCTTCTATTATCACGCGATCCAGGATGCCGCCTTCGCCAAATATGCCGAGCTGCCGATCACCAAGCCCGCATCCGCGAGTGCCGCGTTCGCCGTCCTTGGCCTGCGCGGCAATGGCGGGCTCAAGGGTGCGCCGGATGAAATCGACGTCGTCGCGATAAAGGGCGACAAGGTTTACTTGATCGCCACGAGGGACGCCGTGAAGACGGCGGAGATCCCGGCCTGCGAGCGCGTGTGGAAGCAGATGATGGCGAAGCCCGTCAACAAGAAGGATCCGCGCGGCGACATGGCCAGGGAAGACCAGGCGATGGACGCCTACACCAGATGCTTCGCCAAGGAAGCGCCGAGCCAGAGCTGGTACGCGGCGGCCGCGAAGAAGGCGCAGAGCCAACTGGATCTGCTGCCGTTGCGCTAAAGCATGATCCGGAAAAGTGCGCAGCGGTTTTCCGAAAAGATCATGCGCAAACAACAAGCGCAGCTTACGCCGACAATTCGACCGCCTTGCCGGCCTCATCGATCAGGTGCACGCGGTCGATGTCGGCGCGCGGCAGCAACGATCGAATCTCGTTTTCCGGCATCAGGCTGAACGCCGTCGACAATGCATCCGCGGCGGTCGCGCTGCGGGAAACGGTCGTCACGCTGCGATAGCGGCGCGCACAGCCACCCGATTTGGGATCGAACAAATGGTTGAAGCGCGCGCCGGCATCGAACTGGCAGCCGTAACCGCCCGAGGTGGAGACGGCGCGATCGACGATCGGCAGCACCGTTTTGGTCTGGCCGACAACGTCCGGATCGGCGATGCCGACCTCCCAGGGGCGTCCGTCCGGACGTGAGCCGATCGCCCGGGCTTCGCCCATGTCGACCAGGCTGTGAGAGACGCCGTGCGCCCGGAGTAGGTCCACCACCTTGTCCGTGACGTAGCCTTGCGCGATCCCGTTCAGGGTCACGGCCATCCCCCTGGGCATCACGATCCGGTCACGGCTGACCGACAGCCGGTGGCTGCCGACCCGCGCCAGCGCGGCCGCGATCGCGGCCGGCGGAGGACCAGCGGGATCGGCGTCGTCTCGCGCGAAATGGCCGGCATAAAGCTCCCACAGCGGCTGCACCGTGACGTCGAACAGGCCGCCCGTCAGCGAGGCATAGCGCTGCGCGGCCGACAGCAGATCGACCATCTCGGCGGCGGGATCGATCAGGATACCGGTCCGGTTCAGCGCGACCAGGGCGGAATCCTCGAGGTAAAGGCTGAACAGCCGCTCGAGCCGCCGCGCCTCGGCGCAGGCCAGCACGATCAGTCGCTCCGCCCGGCTGCGATCTTCGTCGTGGATCTCCATGGTCGCGACCGCGCCCAGCATCGTGCCGCGCCAGGACACCGGCGCGACCTCTGCACGAACGAGATGCCACGGGGCCAGCGCGCCGAGGCCCGCTGCCGCCGCGCTGATCCGGATGAAGCGTCGGCGCGTCAGGGTGCGCGTCATGGCGTCCTCCTCGGTCGTTCGCCTGGCGAACCCTCGGCCGCTTCGTCGGCCGCGGCGGCGCCGGTGGCATTCGCCGACGCCAGGACGTAGTCCCGCGGCACCTCGTCGAAGCCGACGATCCTGCCGCCGTTTTCACCGACGAACGTCTCCGCCGCCACCCGGTCCGAAAACGGCACGGCCTCGTCGCCGCCCATGCCGCTCCTGACCCGGCTCTCGATCACGAACAGCGCCTTGCGCGCCTCGATCCAATTGTCGGCGCCGGGCTTGTCCCAGCCCGACGCCTTGCCCATGTCGGACACGTAGATCGCCAAAATGTCCTTCGGCTCGTCCGGCAACATGGTGAAGGCGATGGTGTCGCGCACCGACGAGAACCACACGGGCGCGATCAGGCTCGCGGCGAAGATGTGGCCTTTCGGGCCCGGATGCTCGAGCACGTTCATGCCGCAATAATGGCCGATGTCTTCCGCCGTCATCCGATGCGGCGGCGGGACCTTCGCCACCTGCTTGTCGTTGCAGCCGGCGAGCGCCAGCGGCACGAGCAGGGCGAGAAGCAACGTTCGACGCTTCATAGCTCCCTCCGCGAGAAGGCGAGCGCGGCCAGCCCCAGCGGCAGCAGCGTCCAGCCGAACAGGGCGGTCAGCAGGACCGGTATCGTCAGGGACGTGGTTTGGGCAAGGCCGGCCATGCCGGCGAAGGTGCTGACATTGGCGAAGCCGGTGAGGTTGATCAGCCGGTAGGCGTCGGTCGGGTTCGCCAGCAGCATGGCGTTGAGCGCGGCCGCCGAGATGCTGCGTCCCTGATCGAGCGCAAGCACGCCCAGCAGCGCCATGTCGTAGATTAGCACTAGCAGCAACCACAATCCGATGCAGATGCCGGCCGCCGTTCCGCGATCGCGCACGAGCGCGCTGACCAGATATCCGATGGCGACGAAAGCTGCGCCGAGCAGCACCGAGGAACCCACCATGGCCGCGAAGGCCAGGAAACTATCGCGATCGATCTGGCTGCCGGTCGCCGCGAGCGCCCCGACCGCCGCGCCGTAGCCGAGGCAGGTCGCAAAGGCGAGCACGGCGAGGTGGCCCAGGAACTTGCCGAGCAGCACCTGCCATCGCGCCACCGGATAGCTCAGCAGCAACAGCATCGTCCCCCGTTCCATCTCGCCGACGATGGCATCGTGGGAGATCAGAAGCGCGATCAGCGGAACGAGAAAGATCGTCAGGCTCGACAGGCTGACGACGACCACGTCCAGCGTGCGAACGCCCACGTTCCCGGTTGGCGCGCTGCCGAGAAAGGTCAGCGACAAAGCAAGCCCGGCGAGCAGGAGCGTTGCGGCAAGCACCCAGCGATTGCGGATGGCCTGGTGGATTTCCTTGGCGGCGATGATCAGGACGTTCATGGCGCCCGCTCCGATTGCCGAAGAAAGTGAGCGTAGAGCTCGTCGAGGGTCGGCGGGACCACGTCGACATCCTCCACGGCATTGCCGGCGGCCGTCGCGCGGTGCAGCAGCTCGATCTTCCGCTCCGGCGCGGCGTCGATCTCGACGATGTGGCCGTTCAAGCGGCGGCAGGTCGCATCCTGCGGCGCCCAGTCCGGCATCTCGCTCGGGGCCAGGCCTGCGACCTTGAGACGGATCCTGGTGGGCAGCCGGGCGAGACGACGCAGCTCGTCGATCGATCCGTCCGCGACCTTGATGCCGCGGTTCATGATGATGACCCGGCCGGCGCGCTCCTCGAGCTCGGTGAGCGCATGCGACGACAGCAGCACCGTCGCGCCTCCGGCCGCGAGCCGTGCGATGACGTCGTAGAAGGTCTGCCGCAGCTCCGGATCAAGGCCGGTGGTCGGCTCGTCCAGCAGCAGCACGCGCGGAGCCCCAAGCAGCGCCTGCGCGAGGCCCAGCCGTTGGCGCATGCCCTTCGAATAGGTGCTCACCCGGCGGCGGCTGGCGGCGCCCAGCCCGACGGTGTCGAGCAGACCGAGCGCCTTCGCCACCGGCTCCCGCTTCAGCCGGGCGTAGAAGGCCTGCGTCTCGCGGCCGGTGAGGGCAGGGTCGAAGGAGACGTTTTCGGGGAGGTAGCCGAGCTGGCGCCGGCCGGCGAATTCGCCGGCGGCCGGATTGTCTCCGAGAACCTCGATGGCGCCGCTGGTTGGCCGGATCAACCCCAGCATGAGCTTCATCAGCGTGGTCTTGCCGGCGCCGTTGTGGCCGATCAAGGCGACCAGCTCGCCTTCTCCAAGCGAGAACGAGGCATCGCGCACGGCCTCGACCCGGCCATACCTCTTGGTGACGTCGCTGACGCGTACCGTGCCGGTCATCGCGTCTCCTTCGGCGTGCTCAGCGGCGGCGATACCAGTGGATGGCTGTCGACCACGCCGCCGGGCAGCAACGCCGGAAACTGCGCCTGCGCCCAGCGGATCACCTGGACGGCGGGGCTGTTGATCAGGACCTTCGCAGCCGGCGCCGTCCACAGCACGCGGTCGATGAGGTCGTTCGGCCTATATGCCGTGTCGGCAATTCCGTCACCGTTGAGGTCGAATGCCGGATTGTCGCTCCAGTAATTGCCGCGCCCGCCGGTCGACCAGTCGAGGTGCCGGGTGCCGACATATTTCACCTGGTTGGCGTTGCTGACGAAGGCATTGCCGGTGATTTCGTTGCCTTCGGAGCCGGCCGTGAAGTGCACGCCGATGGCGCAACGCTCGAACCAGTTGTTGCGGAATTTGTTGTGATTGGTGTTGTAGATGAATACGCATTTCTCCGGGCCGCTCTTCAGAGTGCCCTCCCGTTTCGGCTGCGGAAGCATGCCTCGCTCGTCGTCGGGGCTGTCTTGCGTGCTCAGTATCGTCGCGTTCAGCGGGCCGCCGGTCACCCGGTTGTTCTCGATCTGGGCATAGTTCGCGTAGTTGAAGAGCATCCCATAGTCGCGATCGTGATCGGAGACGTTGCCGCGGATCACCAGCCGGTTCGAATACATGATGGCGTAACCAACATGGTTGCCGATCGAAACGTTGCCGCTCACTTCGCTGTCGTTGGTGTACATGTAATGGATCGCGAAGCGGACCTGCTCGAAGCGGTTTCCGACGAAGCGGTCCTTTCGGCTTGAAATGGTGAAGATGCCGTCGCGGCCATAGCGGAAATTGTTGTTGGCGATGGTGACGTCGGGCGCGTTCCAAAGCGAGACGCCGTTCCCGGCCTCGCTGAGCCGCCCGCCACGCAGTCCCTCGATCTCGTTGCCGACGACCCGTGAGCCCTGGGCGCCATGCACATAAACGCCGAACAGGTTGCCCACCAGCCGGTTGTCCTCGATGGTCGCGCGTTCGGCCGTCTTCTGAAGAAAGATCCCAGAATTCATCGTCTGCAGGTCGCGACCGGACGCCCGGATGGTCAGACCGCGGACGGTGACATCGGGGGCGCTGACCGTGATGACGTTGCCCGAGCCGTCGCCATCGAGCACCGCCTCGCGACTCCCGACCAGCTGCAGGGGACGCTCGATCCGGATCGAACCATGGTATTCGCCAGGCGCAAGCTCGACGACGTCGCCGGCACGCGCGCCATCCAGCACAGCTTGCAGCGACTGGCCAGGCGCAGCCGTCAACGTCTCCGCACTGGCGAAGCCGGACAATCCGGCGGCGACCAGCGCCGCCGGAAACATGCGCAACAATGGACCCACGAGGTCGCTCCAATCAGACCGACTTCAGACCGATTTGGGCTCGACGAACATCCGGCCCTTCATCTCCATGTGCATGGCGTGGCAGAACCAGGAGCAATAGTACCAGTAGACGCCTGGCTTGTCGGCGGTGAAGGTCACCGACGAGGTGGCCATCGGCCCGATCTCCATGTTGATGCCGTAGTTGACGATGCAGAAGCCGTGCGTGAGGTCTTCGACCGCGTCGATATTGGTGATGAAGACGGTGACCTCCTCGCCCTGCTTGACCTGGAACTGATCGAGGCCGTAGGCGGGGGCGGTGGACGTCATGTAGACGCGCACCTTGTTGCCGTCGCGAATGACCTTCGAATCCGCCTCGAGGTTGATGCCGTCGGCCTTGGCCTGCTTGACCGCATCCGCAAACATCGGATCCGCGCGGTCATAGATCGAGATCGGGTTGATCTTGGAGCGGTGGACGATGGTGGCGTCATGCGGCTCGGCGAAGCTCGGGCCGTCATGCACCAGCTTCATCTGATCGCCTGAGATATCGATCAGCTGGTCGTTCTCCGGCTTGAGCGGCCCGACGTTCAGGAAGCGATCCTTCGAGAACTTGTTCAGCGAGATGAGCCACTTTCCATCGGCCTCCTTGGTCTGCCCCATCGAGGTATGGTTGTGACCGGGCTGATAGTGCACGTCGAGCTTCTGGAGGATGGGATTGACCTTCTCACCCTTGAAGGCCCGCTTGGCGAGGTCGATGCTCCACTTGCAGACCTGGCTGTCGAGGAACAGCGTGGTGTAGGCGTTGCCCTTGCCGTCATAGGCGGTGTGCAACGGGCCGAGGCCGAGTTCGGGCTCGGCGACGACGACGTCGCGCGGCTTGATCTTGTCGTCGAACAGATCGTCGAATTTGCGCACGTCCATCACGGTCACGGTCGGCGAGAGCTTTCCGGCCGCCACGATGTGGATGCCGTCGGGAGCCGTGTTCATGCCGTGCGGATTGTTCGAGACCGGAATGTAGCGGGTGTAGGCCGACCCCTTGCGGCCGTCGATGACGGGCACGCCGTTCATTTCCTTGAAATCGCCCTTCTTCAGGGCTTCCTCGATCCGCTTGATGTTGAAGATGACGACCCAGTCCTGTTCGCTGGCGGTCATTTCCGCGAGGGTGACGCCTTCCTCGCCGTTGTAGCAGGTCGCGAAGCAGTACTTGCCCTGGTAGTCGGCATCGACGTTGTCGAGATTGCCGCTGACGATCACCTGCCAGGCCACCTTCATCGTGTCGCCGTCGATCGCGGTGAAAATGGAGCGATATTGCTTGGGATCGTCGAGGATCTTGCCGTCGTTGGGCAGCGGCACGCCGTCCTCGCCGTTGGCGAAGACATATCCCGTGCGCGGATATTTCTGCAGGCGCAGGCCGTGGACGGTGTGCTGGTTCGGCAGCTCGATGATCTTGTCGCATTTCATGATGTCGAGCCGCACCCGCGCGACGCGGCTGTTGGCCTTGTCGTTCATGAAGGCATAGCGACCGTCATAGGTGCCGTCCGTGAACGAAACGTGCGGGTGGTGGAGGTCGCCGTTCAGGTACGTGCCGCCGCGGTTCTTGAGGAATTCGCGGGTCGCAGGCTGCATCCCTTCGGTCAGAACCTTGAGGCTCTCGTTGGTCTGGCCCCAGCCGGTCGCGCTGCAACGGTTGAACACCGGCACGCGCATCAATTCGCGCATCGAAGGAAGGCCGATGATGCGCATCTCGCCGGACTGGCCGCTGGAGAAGAACACGTAATATTCGTCGAGCTCTCCCGGCGCGACCTCGGTCTTCTGCACGGCTGGCCGGGCCGCGGGCGCTTTCGGCGCAGCATTCTTGGTCTGCGCGTCCGCGGATGAGACGAAGCCGCCGTCCTTCATCGCGACTCCGCCGGCAAGGCCCACGCCCGCTGCGGCCGCCGTCGTTCCCAGCACTGTTCGTCGGCTGACGCCCTTTGGCTGCTCGTTCTCGCTCATGATAGCCTCCTCGGCTTTCGGTTCAGTTAGGTGGTGGAGAGATGACTGCCGACGCACCGACAGGTTTGCCGCCGGCGGTGATGACGGTCGCGGGACCCTTGCCGCTCGAGCGCATCGAGGGCGAGGACATGGCCACGAATTTCTCGCGCTTCAGCCGCACCTGGATCATGTGCGGGCAGCGGTGATCGTCGTAATAGAGCTCCTGGCAATGCATGCAGTAGATGCACTCATTGACGTTGATGTGCCCCTCGGGATGGATCGACTGCACCGGGCATTCCTTGGCGCAGCGTTGGCAGGGAGATCCGCATTCTTCCCAGCGCCGCAGCCATTCGAACGTCCTCATGCGGCCGGGAATGGCAAGCGCCGCGCCGAGCGGGCACAGATAGCGACAGAAGAAGCGCTCGATGAAGAGGCCGATGACGAGCAGGGCGACGGCGTAGGCGACGAACGGCCAGCTGCGCGAAAACTTCAGGATGATCGCCGTCTTGAACGGTTCGACCTCGGCAAAGCGCTCGGCCATCTCGACGGAGTAAAGCGACAGGCCGAACAGCCCGAGGAAGATGATATACTTGATCGGCCACAGCCGCTCGTGCAGTCCCCACGGCACGGTGATCTGGGGCACCTTCAGCCATTTGGCGGCCGTGTTGGTGAGCTCCTGGAGCGCGCCAAAGGGACACAGCCAGCCGCAGAACGGGCCGCGGCCCCAGAACAGGAGCCCGCCGGCGGTGGCGGCCCACAGAATGAAGATCAGGGGAGCGGCGAGGAAGAATTCCCAGCGGAAGCCGGTCACCAGCGCATTGATGAAGGTGACGACGTTGACGACGGAGAGCTGCGCGTTGGCGTACCAGCCAAGCCAGACCAGAACGACGGCGAGATAGCCTCGTCGCACCCATGTGTACAATACCGGGCGGGCCACCAGCAGGTTCTGGAAGAAGAAGATGCCGGTGAGGGCGGCCAGCATGAATGCAGTGATGCCGATCGAGACCGTGCTCGACCGCCAGATCCGCATCCAGAGCGGCTCGTCTGCCTCAGCGGGCGGTGCGGCCGCAGCACTTGCTTGCGAGGCCGGAGGCGCCGCACTCTCCGGCACCGTCACCGCGCGCTGCTCGCGGCGTATGTAGCTGTCGGGCAGGGCGTAGCCGAGGTCGAAAGTCAGGAATGCCTTGTCGCGGCCGCCGAGGCTCCGCTGCACCAGCAGCTGAAGCTGCCACGGCTGCGTCGGATCGAGGGTGAACTCGGGAGGGGTGACGAACAGGCCGATTTCCCTGAACTCGGGCGCGCCGGTCGCGTCCAGTGCACCAAGGCGGGTGTGGTTGCGGTCGCGGAAGCGGGTGCTATTGCCTTCCTGCAGGATCTCGATGCGATCGAAGATGCCGCCGCGGACATAGGCCGAGCCCTTGAAAGAGTAGGGACCGTTGCCGGCGACGATGATCGCCTGCTGCCCGGGCTTCAGGCCGTCCTTCAACCGTCGATAGCCTTCTTCGCCGAGCAGGCTGCGGCCGATCGTGGGCGCACTCACGAGCGCGACATAGAGGTCGATGAAGGTTTCGCTGGCCTCACCCGGCTCGGGGTATTGGATTGCCGCCGCGCTGCCGGACTTTGCAAAGGCATCGTTGATGTCGCCGATGCTGAGATGAAGCCGGCGTATCGATCCGTCGCCGACGAGACTCTCCCAGTCGCGGACTTCGCTCTGTTCGAGATCGAGCGTCTTGATGACGGGGGGCAGGGCCGCCGAAGCCGCAGCGGCGTCGCCGCCGCCAACGCGACCGCTTCGGATGAGCTTGGACGCCGCGCGGACGATACTGTCGCCCATGACCAGCACGGTGACGGTTGCACCGCTCACGATATCGACCTGCGGCGGCCTCTCGGCCCCACCTGCGACAGGCTTCATGTCCTTGCCGATCAGACCATTCACGGCCGCGACGATGCGCGCTTCCGGAATGCCGATCAGCACGATCGGCTCCTTGTGATCGACCAGCTTGATGCCGGTGATGACACCCTTCGGGTCGATCCCGGCCAGCAGGTGAATCGGCTTGCCGGAGTAGCCGACGGAGTTTGCGAAATCGGAGTTGAGGAAGACAAACCCCTGCAGTTGGTCGCCGCGGTACACCGGCACGATCGGCGGATCGCCTTGCGGGGGGCCGAAGCGATCCGCTCCGGGGAAAAAGTCCGCAGGCGCAAGCTTCGGCAGGTATGTCGGCAAATCACCGGCGGCGTAGACAGGCGAAATATATGTCAGACACATCAGCAGCAAGCCGGCGAGCGCTAACGCTGCAAGATTCGCGAAGGCGATCTCGTTACCCGGTCGCTTCGACATGTCGATTCAAATGCCATCTGCGCGACCACCCGGATCGCGCATGCCTTGTGATTCTTCTTCGATGATTTGTCGCCGCTGACGTGCCACACTCATCGCGCACGTCGACCTCTGTCAAGCCGAACCAAGATATTTGTATTTGTGTCCTCGTGGAACCAATCATCCGTTTGCATCGGGAACCCTCGCCATGCCGCTTTTGCGCACTTCATTGCTCAGCGCTGAGCCCGCCGGTGTATTGGAGTCTCTCGACGAGCTCTTTGCGCTAGCGCATGCAATGGAGCAGGAGGCCGCCGACAAGTACGATTCTCTTGCCAAAGAGATGCGCGGCCAGGGCAAGGATGATCTGGCAGAGGTGTTCACGCATCTCGCCGCCGCCGAGCGCGAGCACGTGGACAGTGTGACGCAGTGGTCGCAATCGCGCCGCGGCAAACGCCCGGATCCCGCTATGGTGCGCTGGGAGGCGCCGGAAGCGCTCGCCCCGGACGCTGCCGCCGAGGTGAAGACGTCACGCTTGATGACGCCGTACCGCGCGCTCGCCATCGCGGTCCGCAACGAGGAGCGCGCCTTCGCCTTCTGGTCCTATCTGGCGGCCTACTCGCATGATCCCGAGGTCAAAAAGGCGTCCGAGGCGATGGCCAAGGAGGAACTCGGCCATGTCGCCACGTTGCGGAAGGAGCGGCGGCGCGCTTATCATCGGGAGCACGAACGGAGCAATGTCGGGACGGCGTTGCCTCAAATCGACGCGCCACGGCTCGAACGTCGCCTGGTTGCGCAACTCGGCGATATGGAACAACGCCTGAGCGGGCCGTCGGCGGTCCGGATCCGGGACCTCCGCCAACAGACGGTCGAGATGGCCGACGCCGCCGCGGGTGTCGGGAGCTTTCCGGCGTCCATGGAACGCAAAGGCCCATTGGAGATCGCCGAAGCGCTCGTCGACGGCTACCTCGATGCCGCCGAGCGGTCGAGCGACGCGGCCCATCTCGAAAGCTTGCAGCAGCTTGCCGAGCGTGCGATCTCAAGACTGGCCTGGCTGCGATCGCTTGGGATGGATTAGAGGCAGCCCGCCGCTCACGGCGGGTTTAGCTGCGCCGTTTAGGCGGCGGCGTTCCGGCCCAAATTCCACCCGCGTCCACCTTCGCCGAAAATCTGGTAGCCGCTATCCGTCACGGCAACCGTATCCTCGAGCTTGATGAAGCCGCGCTTTAAATGCTTCATCGTGGTCTCGATTGAGATCACCATGCCGGCTTCGAGAGGGCGGCGGGCGTCGCCGTCGTCATAGGGAACCGGACCCGTTGCGGTCAGGCGAGGGGCCTCGTGGCTGACGAGGCCCATGCCGTGGGCGAGGAAATCCGTGCAGTCGCGTTGGGTGATCTGCGCAAGCTGGCGCTCGGCCGCAACATAGATGTCGCCGCCCATCGCGCCCGGCCTGACCGCAGCAAAGGCGGCTCGCTGGACCGCCTCGATCTCGGCCAGATAGTCCTTCAACTCGGCATCCGGCTCGCCCAGAACCGCCATGCGCGCGACGTCGCCGATATAACCGCGATAATTGCCACCGGAATCCAGCGACAACACCTCGCCGTGCTCCCAGCGCTGCGATGACGGGGCCCGATTATGGCTGCTGCCGCAGGCAAGCAGGCAATACTCGAAGGTCAGGCCGCGGTTGGCTTCCGCAAGGCGCAACGCATCCGACAATTGCTGTTTGGTCGTACCCCGACCGTGACCACGGATCACTGCCAACATGGATGCAACGACGAGCTCGGACGCCGTCTTCAACTTCGCCAATTCCTCCGCTGATTTGACTGCTCGCAGCCGCTCCAGCACCAACACCGCGTCCTTGAGCTCGGCGCCGGGCAGGGCGTCGGCCAGCACCTTTCCTGCATCCATCGGCATGAACGGCATCTCGACCCCGACCCGCTTCGAGGGCACGCCCGCCTGACGGATCAGCTCTGCGGCGCGCTGGACGGCGTCCATTGAGCCATTCGATTCGGTCCGGACCAGCGGCACCCAAAGCGGCGCGACGGTGCGCTGGTGGGTTTCCAGCCGGTGCCCGACATAGATCGATTTCTCCGGAGCGCCCTTGGCATAGACCAGCACCGGCAGATAGCGGCTGACGCCCAAGGCATCCATGTAGTCGAAGAAGATCGCCCGTTCGGCCCCCAGCAAGTATTGCACGTTGTGCTTTGAAGTCGCGATCAGGACGTCGAGGCCAGCCGCCTCCATGAGACGGTCGAGCTTGGCGGTATCGAACGGAATGGCGCGCGAGGCAGCACGAGCAACAGTTTCCTGCATGACGGACCTCCGGGTCGCCGCTGATCTGATCTTTCTTGGACTCCTGTCCGCGACCTCCGAGTTAACCGCCGGATGGTCGGTTGGCTCCAGATGTGAGCTGGAAGGAGGGTTCCTAATGGCTCAAGCAGCCGGCCGGCCAATCCACCTCACGCCCAATTCGTAATTCGCATAAGGTATATTATGGAATATATTTATCTACAATCAGATCAGTTATTTACACGAAACTCCTGCCATTGCGGCTTCACTGCCGCCGGCTTTCGTCCGGGTCTCGAAGCCTGGTCCCAGTCCTCGTCGGCTACTGTGCATGGGGTTGTTTTTCAGATTTTGAATCGGCTCGATCGCTGCGAAGGCCGATATTGCCGTGACCCTGGCCGGCTGCAATAAGCAGGACCTCGCGAGATCGCAGATGACCTTCTGGCCTTCCGTCCGTATAGGTTTGCGTCTCAGAACAACAACAAACCTTCCGAGGAAGCAGACCCATGGTCTTTTCGACGCGCTTTTCCCGACGCACGCTTCTCAAGGCCTCCGCCGCGACCGCGGTCCTGGGCGGCCTCAGTGCGCCCCATGTGGCCCGCGCCCAGAGCGCCGAGTTCACCTACAAATACGCCAATAACCTGCCCGACACCCATCCGCTGAACGTCCGCGCCAAGGAGATGGCCGCGGCGATCAAGAGCGAGACCAACGGCAAGTTCGACCTCCAGATATTCCCGAACAACCAGCTCGGCTCGGATACCGACATGCTGAGCCAGATCCGCTCCGGCGGCGTCGAGTTCTTCACGCTGTCGGGCCTGATTCTGTCGACCCTGGTGCCGGCCGCGTCCATCAACGGTATCGGCTTCGCGTTCCCGGACTACGACACGGTCTGGAAGGCCATGGACGGCGATCTCGGCGGCTTCGTCCGCGGCGAGATCAAGAAGGCCGGCCTCGAGGTCATGGACAAGATCTGGGACAACGGCTTCCGCCAGACCACGTCGTCGACCAAGCCGATCACCGGTCCTGACGACCTCAAGGGCTTCAAGATCCGCGTGCCGGTGTCGCCGCTGTGGACCTCGATGTTCAAGGCGTTCGACGCCGCGCCCGCCTCGATCAATTTCAGCGAGGTCTATTCGGCGCTGCAGACCAAGATCGTGGAAGGCCAGGAGAACCCGCTGGCGATCATCTCGACCGCCAAGCTCTACGAGGTGCAGAAGTACTGCTCGCTGACCAACCACATGTGGGACGGCTTCTGGTTCCTGGCCAACCGCAGGGCCTGGGAAAAGCTGCCGCAGGACGTGCGCACAATCGTCGCCAAGAACATCAACGCCGCCGCGGTCAACGAGCGCGCCGATACCGCCAAGCTCAATGCCAACCTGCAACAGGAGCTCGCGACCAAGGGCCTGGCCTTCAATCAGCCTGCGGTGGCGCCTTTCCGCGACAAGCTGCGGTCCGCCGGCTTCTATGCCGAGTGGAAGGGCAAGTATGGCGATCAGGCCTGGGATCTCCTGGAAAAGGCCGTCGGCAAGCTGTCGTAACGCGTTGGGGCCATCATGGCTCGTGTCGAGGTCGAGATGACCGCAGTGGCGGGCGAGGCGGCGTTTCAGCCCCCTCGCCGACCATCGTTGCTGGCTTCGCTCGAGCGCGTGCTCGGTCTCATCGTCGAAATCCCGGCCGCGATCCTTGTCGTCGCCGAGATCGTGATCCTGTTTGCCGGCGTGGTCGCGCGCTACGGCCTGCACCGGCCGCTGATCTGGTCGGACGAGCTCGCCTCGATCCTGTTCCTGTGGCTCGCCATGCTGGGTGCGGCGGTTGCGTTCCGCCGCTCCGAGCACATGCGCATGACCGCGGTCGTCGCCAGCGCGCGGCCGGCCATGCGGGCCTATCTCGATCTGGTCGCGACCTCAGCGGCGCTGGCGTTCCTGCTCCTGATCGTCTGGCCGGCCTGCGACTACGCCTATGAGGAAAGCTACATCACGACGCCGGCGCTCCAGATCTCCAATATGTGGCGCGCCGCCGCGCTGCCGGCCGGCATTGGCCTGATGGCGGCCTTTGCCTTGCTGCGGCTGCTGCGCGCGGCCGATTGGCGCACGGTCGCGGCGGCCGTCGCCACCGTTGCCGTCGTGATCGGCCTGTTCTGGCTCGCCGAGCCGTCGCTGCGGCCGCTCGGCAATCTCAACCTCGTCATCTTCTTCGTCGGCGTCGCCGGCTTCTGCGTCTTTGCCGGCGTTCCCATTGCGTTCGGCTTCGGCCTTGCGATCTTCGGCTATCTCGCGCTGACCACGCGCACGCCCGTGATGGTTTTGGTCGGGCGGATGGACGAGGGCATGAGCCACCTCATCCTGCTCTCGGTGCCGCTGTTCGTCTTCCTGGGGCTGCTGATCGAGATGACCGGCATGGCGCGGGCCATGGTGGCGTTCCTGGCGAGCCTGCTCGGCCATGTCCGCGGCGGCCTGCACTATGTGCTGGTCGGCGCCATGTACCTGGTCTCGGGCATATCAGGCGCCAAGGCCGCCGACATGGCGGCCGTCGCGCCGGTGCTGTTTCCGGAGATGAAGCAGCGCGGCGCCAAGCCCGGCGACCTCGTCGCGCTGCTGGCGGCGACCGGCGCCCAGACCGAGACCATTCCGCCGAGCCTCGTGCTGATCACGATCGGCTCGGTCACCGGCGTGTCGATCGCCGCCCTCTTCACCGGCGGCCTCCTGCCCGGCGTCGTGCTCGCCATCACGCTCTGCATGCTGGTGTGGTGGCGCTACCGCCACGAGGACATGAGCCACGTCCGCCGCGCCACGGGTGGCGAGATCGGCAGGACCTTCGTCGTCGCCCTGCCCGCGCTCGCACTGCCCTTCGTGATCCGCTATGCCGTGGTCGAGGGCATCGCGACCGCGACCGAGGTTTCCACCATCGGCATCGTCTATGGCGCCCTGGTCGGCCTCCTCGTCTACCGCCGGTTCGACTGGCGGCGGCTGCTTCCGATGCTGGTCGAGACCGCGGCATTGTCGGGCGCGATCCTGCTGATCATCGGCACGGCGACCGGCATGGCCTGGGGCCTCACCCAATCCGGGTTCTCGCGCTCGCTGGCCGCGGCCATGACCGGATTGCCCGGGGGAGCTGCGACCTTCATCGCCGTCTCGATCCTGGCCTTCACCATCCTCGGCAGCGTGCTGGAGGGCATCCCGGCGATCGTGCTGTTCGGACCGCTGCTGTTTCCGATCGCCCGGGCTGTTGGCGTGCACGAGGTGCACTACGCCATGGTGATCATCCTCGCCATGGGCATCGGACTATTCGCGCCGCCCTTCGGCGTCGGCTATTATGCCGCCTGCGCCATCGGACGCGTCGACCCGGCCGAGGGTATCCGGCCGATCTGGGGCTATCTGCTGGCGCTGCTGGCGGGATTGATCATCGTCGCGATCTTCCCCTGGATCTCGATCGGATTCCTTTGAGGCGCGGCGGTTTAAGGAGGGTGTCGATGAGCGAGCGGCAGAACCAGTACGATATCGGCCTCGACAAGACGCCCGCCAATTACGTGCCGCTGAGCCCGCTGAGCTTCCTCGCGCGCAGCGCCGCCGTCTATCCCGATCATGTCAGCACGGTCTATGAGGGCCGCAGCTTCACGTGGGCTGAGACCTATGAGCGCTGCCGGCGCTTTGCGTCCTGGCTCGCGCGCAAGGGCATCGGCGTCGGCGACACCGTCGCTGCGATGCTGCCGAACATCCCGGCGATGAACGAGGCGCATTTCGCGGTGCCCATGACCGGCGCCGTGCTCAACGCGCTGAACATCCGTCTCGATGCGCCGTCGATCGCGTTTCAGCTCGACCATGGCGGCGCGAAGATCATCCTGGTCGACCCCGAGTTCTCGGGTGTCATCACCGACGCGCTGGCTCAGATGACGGGCCCCAAGCCGCTCGTGGTCGACGTCGACGACGCATCGTTCAAAGGCGGCAGCCGCATCGGCGAGATCGAATATGAAGCGGCCGTCGCCGAGGGCGATCCGAACTTCGCCGCGATCACGCCAAACGACGAATGGGACGCGATCGCGCTGAGCTACACTTCGGGCACGACGGGCAATCCCAAGGGCGTCGTCACCCATCATCGCGGCGCCTATCTGAACGCCGTCAGCAACATCCTTGCCGGCAATCTCGGCCAGCATCCGGTCTATCTCTGGACGCTGCCGATGTTCCATTGCAATGGCTGGTGCTTCCCGTGGACCATCGCGGCCGCCGCCGGCATCAATGTCTGCCTGCGCAAGGTCGAGCCGACCAGGATCTTCGAGCTGATCAAGGCCCACGGCGTCACCCATATGTGCGGCGCGCCGATCGTCTACAACACGCTGATCAACGCGCCCGATGCGCCCAAAGGCAGCGCGGCCCGCCGCGTCGTCGGCCTGATCGCCGGCGCCGCGCCGCCGGTCGCCGTGCTGGAAGGCGCCGAAAGCATCGGCATCAAGCTCACTCATGTCTACGGCCTGACCGAAGTCTACGGTCCCGCCTCCGTCTGCGCCGAGCAGCCCGGCTGGGACGAGCTCCCCGCGCCCGAGCGCGCGCGCATGAAGCGCCGGCAGGGCGTGCCCTACCCGCTCGAGGAGAGCGTGACCGTCATCAATCCGCAGACCATGAGGCAAGTGCCGCGCGACGGCGAGACCATCGGCGAGGTCATGTTCCGCGGCAACATCGTGATGAAGGGCTATCTCAAGAACGAGAAGGCGACCAGGGAAGCGTTCGAGGGCGGCTGGTTTCACACCGGCGATCTCGGCGTGCTCGACGAGCACGGCTACGTCATCATCAAGGATCGCTCCAAGGACATCATCATCTCCGGCGGCGAGAACATCTCCTCCGTCGAGGTCGAGGACATTCTCTACAAGCACCCGGCCGTGCTGTTCGCCGCCGTGGTCGCAAAGCCCGATCCGAAATGGGGCGAAGTGCCCTGCGCCTTCGTCGAGCTGAAGGACGGCGCCAGCGCCAGCGAAGCCGACATCATCGCCTTCTGCCGCTCGCACATGAGCGGCTTCAAGACGCCAAAGGCCGTCGTGTTCGGACCGATCCCGAAGACGTCCACCGGCAAGATCCAGAAATTCCTGCTGCGCAACGCGGTCGGATCGGCGAAGGCGATCTCGGCCTGAGCTGATTGCACAATACCTTCCGCCCGCACACCGAAAGGCGGCGGGCGGAAGGCCTCATCCTCACATCTTCTTGTAGGCGTCGACGATCGCCTGACCATCGGCGCCGGCCTTCTTGAGCCAGTCGGCCGTGAGCTGCTCGCCGACCTTCTGGAAGCCGGCCTTCAGCGCCGGGCTCGGCGGCTCGACATTCATGCCCTTTGCCTTGAGTTGGTCGAGGTACCAGGTGCTCTTGTCCTGCCAGGCCTTCCAGCCGCGGGTTTCCGCCGTTGCCGCCGCCTTGAGGATGGCCTCCTGGGTTGGCTTGTCGAGCGCGTCGAACGCGGCCTTGTTGACGAAGGTGTAGTCCTTGGGAATCCAGGCTTGAACGTCGTAGAAATACTTCAGCGACTCCCAGGCCTTCGCGTCGTAGCCCGTGCCGCCCGACGACATGAAGGAATTGACCACGCCGGTCGCCAGCGCCTGCGGCAGTTCGGCAGCCTGGATCGTGACAGACTGCGCGCCGACCAGCTCGCCGATGCGCGCGGTCCCGACGTTATAGGCGCGCCATTTCAGGCCCTTCATGTCCTCGATCGTCGCGAGCGGCTTGTTGACATAGACGCCTTGCGGCGCCCACGGCACGACAAACAGCAGCTTGAGGCCCTGCGCATCGAGCTTCTTGACGATCGCAGGCTTGGAGGCCTGATACAGCTTCATCGCGTCCGGGAAGCTGGTCGCGAGGAACGGCACGACGTCGATGCCGAACATCGGATCTTCGTTCTCGTGGATCGAGAGCAGCACTTCGCCCATCTGCGCCTGACCGGTGACCACCGCGCGCTTGATGTCGGGTGCCTTGAACAGCGAGGCGCCGGGATGGACGGTGATCTGCAGCTTGCCCGACGTTGCGGCCTCGACGTCCTTGGCGAAGGCGACGAGATTCTCGGAGTGCGGATTGTCGGCGGGATAGGCCGCCGGCAGATTCCATTTGGTCTGGGCCAAAGCGGGCGTTGCCGCCAGAATTGCGCAGGCCATCAGGCCCGCACCGATGAAACGAGACTTCATTGAGTTCTCCTCCCGGTCAAATTGAAAGCGTGGCTTCGTCAGTCTGGAAAAGCGAGCTTGGGCAGGAACATCACGATTTCAGGATATTCCGTGATGATGAAAACGGAGGCGAGCAGCAGCACGAAAAACGGGAAGGCCGCCCGTGCGACGGTGAACGTATCGCGGCCGCTCATGTTCTGGAGCACGAACAGATTGAAGCCGACCGGCGGGGTGATCTGCGCCATCTCGACATGGATGATGAGATAGACGCCGAACCAGACCAGATCGAGGCCGGCCTGCTTGACCATGGGCAGCACGATGACCGCGGTCAGGACGATCATCGAGATGCCGTCGATCAGGCATCCCAGGATGATGTACATGATGCTGAGATAAAGCGCGAGCATCCCCGGTGTGAGCTGTTGCCCCTGCACCCAGGTGGCGAGCGCCGCCGGAATGCCGGTATAGGCCATCGCAGCCGTGGTGTAGGCGGCGCCTGCCAGGATCAGCATGATCATGCAGGTCAGGCGCGTGGCGCTCATGATGCTCTCGAGAAAGTTTTTCCGCGTGAGCGTGCCGCTCCACCAGGCCAGCAGCAATGCGCCGGTGACACCCCAGGCTGCGCATTCGGTGGCGGTCGCAAAACCAAGCACGAGCGAAAGGAAGACCGCGAAGATCAGCAACAGGCACGGTACGAGCTTGGCGGATTCCTGCAGCTTCCGGCGAAACGGCATCGGCGGATCGCGCGGCGGAATCTTGGTCGGGTTCAGCAGCGACCAGATGATGATGTAGCCGGAATAGAGCGCCATCACCAGCACGCCCGGCAGGAAGCCGCCGAGGAACACCTGCAGCACGGAGACGTTGGCCGTGACCGCGTAGACCACCATGGGGATCGAGGGCGGGATCAGGAGACCGAGCGTCCCCGAGCCTGCGAGCGATCCGAGGCTCAGGCCCTTGTCGTAGCCGCGCTTGTCGAGCTCGGGCAGCGCGATCTTGCCGATCGTCGCACAGGTCGCGGCCGAAGAGCCCGAGACCGCCGCGAAGATGCCGCAGCCGATCACGTTGACATGAGTGAGGCGCCCGGGCAGCCATTGGACCCAGGGCGACAATCCCCGGAACATCTCTTCCGACAATTTGGTGCGGAAGAGGATCTCCCCCATCCAGATGAACAGCGGCAGCGCGGCCAGGGTCCACGACGAGCTGGCGCTCCAGGTGGTGGTCGCAAGCACCGCGCCGAGCGGCAGGCTCGTGGTCAACGCCATCGCCACGAAGCCGACGAGCCCGAGCGAGACCGCGATCCAGACGCCGCTTCCGAGCAGCACGATCATGACGCCGAGCAGGATGAAGGACAGCTCGATCATGCCGAGATTGGCCATGGTCAACCTCCGCCGCCCTGCGAGATGCGCTCGATGAATTCGTCCGGCGTCTCGTCCGGCGAGCCCTTCTCGTAGCTTGGGCGGCCGCCGCCGACGACATTGACCATTTCGTCGATGAGCGCGATCGACAGGATCGCAAGACCGCCGGCGAAGCCGAGCTGGGGAATCCAGAGCGGAAGCGCGACGACGCCCTGCGCCACATCGTTGAAGCGCCAGGAATCGTAGGTCATCTGCACGGCAAAGCGGGTGAAATAGAGAATGAAGGCGGTGGCGATACCGAGCGCCACGATCTCTGCGACCTGCTTGGTTCGCCCGTGCAACCGTTCCAGCAGCAGGCCGACGCGGATCATCTCTCCGCGCTTGAAGGTATGCGCAAGGCCGAGGAACGCCATCGCGGCCATGCACCACGACGCGAAATCATCGCCGGCCGGAATGTTGATCGCAAACTGGCGTCCGACCGACATGACCATCATGATGGCAAAGATCGCAACCAGGAAGACGCCGGCGGCGTAGCCTGCCCCGAGATAAAGAAGATCCAGCGCGCGCCGCACCAGTCCCCCAGCCGTTACGTCGTCCCCTGCCACGCAATCCCATCCTCACACGGAGGCGTTTCGGCGGGCCCGGCGATCGCATATCGCGCATCGCCGATCCTGCCTCAATATCGCCCTTGGCCAACGCCCTGTCTTTCAGACGTTAGATCAACATGATGGAGCCGACGCAAGCAAGGACTATGCCTGCCGGCGGCGGAATTTCCACCGCAGGTTCAATGCGTCTCCAGGCGCAGCCCGTCAAAGGCGGGCACGACGCCCGCGGGCAGCGATTGCCGGATCACCTCGTAATCGACGTCGGCGGTCATGTTGGTGATGACGGCGCGCTTTGGCTTGAACCGCTCGATCCAGGACAGCGCGTCGTTGATGCTGAAATGGCTGACATGGTTGGTGTAGCGCAGGCCGTCGACGATCCAGAGGTCCAGATTTTTCAGTGCATCCCAGCTCTCGCGCGGGATGTCGTTGAGGTCGGGTGTGTAGGCAGCATCCCCGATGCGATAGCCCAGCGCGGGAATGTTGCCATGCTGGACCAGAAAGGCCGTCATCGTCACGGCGCCCCCCTTCCCCAGGATGGTCTGGCTCTCGCCGGCCTCGATCGAATGCCGCGTCAGGATCGGCGGATAGTCGCTGCCCTCCGGCGAGATGAAGCAATAGGAGAAGCGCGACAGGATGTCCTTGGCGGTCGACTGGTTGAAATAGGTCGGGATGCGGCGGCGCATGTGCATCACGACCGATCGCAGATCGTCCATGCCGTGGGTCTGGTCGGCGTGCTCATGCGTCAGGAACACAGCGTCGATGTGATCGACATTGGTCGAGAGCAATTGCTCGCGCAGGTCCGGCGAAGTGTCGATCAGGATGCGCGTGGTGCCGTGCTCGGATTTCCGTTCGACCAGCAGCGAGCAGCGGCGGCGGCGGTTCTTGGGATTGTCGGGATCGCAGGCGCCCCAGCCGAGCGCCGGGCGCGGCACGCCGGCGGAGGAGCCGCAGCCCAGGATCGTCAATGTCAGCGTCATGCGGCTCCCAGTCTCAAGCCTTCACCTTCGAGAACAAGCGGAAGAAGTTTTCGCTGGTCTGGCGCGCGATCTCGTCGACCGACACGCCGCGCGTCTCGGCCAGCACTTTTGCGACCTCCACCACATAGGCCGGTTCGTTGCGTTTGCCGCGGAACTTGCCCGGCGCAAGATAGGGCGAGTCGGTTTCGACCAGGATACGATCGGACGGCAGTTCGGCCGCGAGCGCGCGCAGGGCTTCCGACTTCTTGAAAGTCAGGATGCCCGTGAAACCGATGTAGAGCCCGAGCGACACCGCCTTCAGTGCCAGCTCGCGCCCGCCCGTGTAGCAATGCAGCACGGCGCGAAACGATCCCTTGGCCGCCTCATCTTCCAGGATGCGGGCGCAGTCCTCGTCGGCTTCGCGGGTGTGGATCACCAGCGGCAGGCCGGTGGCGCGGGCCGCGGCGATGTGGGCGCGAAAGCCCCTCGCCTGGGCCTCCGGCGAGCCGTTATCGTAGAAATAGTCGAGCCCGGCCTCGCCGAGCGCGACGACCTTGGGGTGCTGCGTCAGGGCAACGAGCTCGTCCGGCGCGATGCCGTCCTCCTCATCCGCGTGGTGCGGATGGGTGCCGACCGAGCAATAGACGTCGTCATAGCGTTCGGCGATAGCAAGAAGCTGATGCAGCTTGCGAACCCGGGTCGAGATCGTGACCATGCGCCCGATCCCGGCCGCCCGCGCCCGCGACACGATCCCGTCGAGATCTTCCGCAAAGTCGGGAAAATCCAGATGGCAGTGGCTGTCGACCAGCATCGGCGAATGCCTCTAGGCCGCCGGCTCGATGTAGCGCGGAAACGCCGGCGTCGGAGCCGGCAGCATCGAGCCCGGCGCGATCCGCTTGGCACCGCCGAGCATGGCGAAGCTGCGCTCTCCCTCGGGGATACCGAGGCTGTCGAGCAGCCTGCTGGAAGCGGCCGGCATCGCCGGCTGAGCCAGGATCGCGATCTGGCGCACGACCTCGGCGGTGACGTAGAGCACCGTCTTCTGCCGGGCCGGATCGGTCTTGGCGAGCGCCCACGGCGCCTCGCCGGCGAAATAGCGGTTGGCCTCCGCGACCACGGCCCAGACGGCGTTGAGCCATTGGTGGATCTGCTGCGTCGCCATGGCTTCGCGGGACGCGGCGACCATGCCGTCGGCCATCGCCAGGATCGCCTTGTCGTTGTCGCTGAACTCAACGGGCTCGGGCAGCACGCCGCCGAGCTGCTTGGCGATCATCGACAGCGAGCGCTGCGCCAAATTGCCGAGATCGTTGGCAAGGTCGGCGTTGATGCGCGCGACGATGGCCTCGTGATTGTAGTTGCCGTCCTGTCCGAACGGCACCTCGCGCAGGAAGAAATAGCGCATCTGGTCGACGCCGTACTGGTCGGCGAGGTTGAAGGGATCGACGACGTTGCCGACCGACTTCGACATCTTCTCGCCCCTGTTGAACAGGAAGCCGTGGGCATAGACCCGCTTCGGCAGCGGGATTCCGGCCGACAACAGGAACGCCGGCCAGTACACGGCGTGGAATCGGATGATGTCCTTGCCGATGATGTGCACGTCGGCCGGCCAGTAGCGCCAGTTCTTGTCGCTCTCGTCGGGGAAGCCGACGCCGGTGATGTAGTTGGTCAGCGCGTCGACCCAGACATACATCACGTGCTCTTCGTCGCCGGGCACCTTCACGCCCCAGTCGAACGTCGTGCGTGAGATCGAGAGATCGCGCAGGCCGCCCTTGACGAAGCTGACCACCTCGTTCTTGCGGGAATCCGGCCCGATGAAATCGGGATGATCAGCATACAGCTTGAGCAGCTTGTCCTGGTACGCCGACAGGCGGAAGAAGTAGCTCTTCTCCTCGACCCATTCGACCGGGGAGCCCTGCGGTCCGAGCCGCACGCCGTCATCGTTCAGGCGCGTCTCGTCCTCGGCGTAATAGGCCTCGTCGCGGACCGAGTACCAGCCGGCATAGGTGTCGGCATAAATGTCGCCGTTCGCCTCCATGCGCCGCCAGATCTCCTGGCTGGAGCGATGATGCTGCTCCTCTGTGGTGCGGATGAAGCGGTCGAACGACACGTTCAGGCGCTCGTCCATCTCCTTGAAGCGGCCGGCATTGCGGGCCGCGAGCGCGGAGACGGACATGTTCTCGCCGGCCGCCGTCTGGACCATTTTCTGGCCGTGCTCGTCGGTCCCGGTCAGGAAGAACACGTCCTTGCCGTCGAGCCGCGCAAAACGCGCCAGCACGTCGGTCGCGATCGCCTCATAGGCGTGACCGATATGGGGGCTGCCATTGGGATAGGCGATGGCGGTCGTGATGTAGAAGACGTTATCGCGCGCGGGGGCGGCAACGGGCGCGGCAGCCTTTGGTGCAGCTGCGGGCGCTGCGGATTGCGGAATTGCGGCGGGCTTCGGCGCGCGCGGCGCCTTCGGCTTGGCAGCTTTCGGCGGCGCCACGATGGGAACCGGCGCGGCGATCGCCGCAGGCGGAATGACCCTGGGCTTCTCGGATACTTTCTTCGCCGGAGCCTTGGTTGGTTTCCTGGCTGGCGTCTTCCCCGCCTTCTTCACCGCCTTCTTGGCGACGACCTGCTTCTTCGCAGCCTTCTTGCCGGTCTTGTTTGCCGTCTTCGCTGCGCTCTTCTTCACGCCCTTCCTGGCGGCAGCCTTCGACTTCGCGGCCTTCTTGACGTTCTTGGAAGCTTTGCGCGCACGGGCCTTCGTCGCTTTCTTCGCGGCAGTCTTGACGGCCTTCTTCGCAGCCTTCTTGCCGCTCTTGCGCTTGACGGTCTTCTTAGCTCGCGTTGCCACCACGAATTCCTTTACCGGCTTCTCGAAAATTTGGAAACGAACCTGCGCCTAGCGCGTTGCGTCCGCCAGCCAGCCGAACACCGAGAAAACCAAGGGCTTGCGCTCCAGATTGTAGGTTTCGGTGTCGCGCGCGGCGCGGACGATCTTTTCCCATACCTCGCTTAAGCGCGCAAGGCGCGGCAGGTTCTGGTTGGCATTGGCCTCGTCCACATGCAGGCGTTCGGCGATCCAGCGATCGATGCCGTCGATGAAGGCAGCGAGCGCGACGCGGTCGCTGGTGCCGAGCGAATCGCCGAGCGTGTGCAATTCGCGCGGGTCGACCTGCGGCAGGCGCGCCAGCAGCGCGGCCGTGCGCTGCTGGAGCTTGAGCGCATCGCCGCCGAGCAGAGTCAGGGCCCGTGCAACGCTGCCCTCGGAGGCCTCCGCCGCCTCGCGCAGCGCAGGATCGCTCGGGTCGAGCTCGGCGGCCGCAGCCGCAGCCCCGATCACGTCGTCGGTTGCGAGCGGCCGCAGGCGCAGCTTGCGGCAGCGCGACTGGATCGTGGCGAGCACGCGCGCCGGCGCGTGGCTCACCAGGAGGAACAGCGATTGTTGCGGCGGCTCTTCGAGAATCTTCAGCAGCGCGTTGGCCGCGTTTGGATTGAGCTCGTCGACGGTGTCGACGATGCAGACCCGCCAGCCTTCGGCCGCCGCCGTCGAGCCGAAGAAGCCGATCGTCTCGCGGGTCTCGTCCACGGTGATCACGGTGCGCATCACGCCGCGATCGTTGGCGGTCCGCTCCAGCGACAGCAGGCCGCCATGCGAGCCGGCCGCCACCTGCCGCGCCACGGCGTCATCCGGATCGACCGCAAGGTCTTGGGCGTGCTGCACGGCGGGCGCCAGCGGCTGGCCATGGGCGAGCACGAAGCGCGCCATGCGATAGGCCAGCGTCGCCTTGCCGATCCCTTGCGGCCCGCCGATCAGCCAGGCATGCGGAATCCGCCCGCTGCGATAGGCCGTCAGCAGCGCCGTCTCGGCCTCGCGATGACCGAACAGGCGGCTGGTCTCGCGCGGAGGCGGAATGGCGCTTTCGCGCTCGGACTGGCGCGGGCTCATGCTGAAATCACCGAAGCCGGTGTAGGAAGGAGACGATCGCGCAACGCAGCCCAGACCCGGGCCGCGACCGTGTCAGGGTCGGAATCGGCGTCGATCAGCACGCAGCGCGCCGGATCATCCGCAGCGATCTTGCGATAGGCTTCGCGCAGGCCCTGGTGAAAGCTGAGCGTCTCGCTTTCGAACCTATCGGGCGTGCCGTTGCCGCGGCGCGCGGCGGCGCGCTGGAGGCCGATCTCGACCGGCAGGTCGAGGATGATGGTGAGGTCCGGCTTGAGATCGCCGATCGTGACCCGCTGCATCGCATTGATCAGGCCTTCAGGCACGCGGCCGAGGCTGCCCTGATAGGCCCGCGTCGAATCGGCGAAGCGGTCGCACAGCACCCAGACACCCTGGTTGAGCGCAGGCAGGATCACGGTGCGGACATGATCATCGCGCGCGGCGGCAAACAGCAGCGTCTCCGCCTCCGGGCCGAGCAGCCTGCCCATCCCCGACAGCACCAGGTGACGCATGATCTCGGCGCCCGGCGAGCCGCCCGGCTCACGCGTGACGCGGATGCGGAGCTTGGCCGCCTTGAGGCGGTCGGCGAGCTTCTTGATCTGGGTCGACTTGCCGGTGCCCTCGCCGCCTTCAAAGGTGATGAAGCGTCCGCGTCCGGACGGTCGCTGTCCCGCGCTCTCACTCATGATCAGAGCTTCTCGGCGCCTGCGCGGAACATGCCGATCACGAGCTCGCTGGCGCCGTCGATCGCGCGCCGCACGGTCGAGCCGGTGCCGATCGCTTCGGCCGCATAGACCGGCGTCTCCACCGCGATGTTGCCGCTGCGCCAGACCCTGACCACGCCGACCTTCTGGCCGGCTTCGACCGGCGCCCGCACCGGGCCGCTATAGACGACGCGCGCGATCAGCTTGTCGCTGCCGTTCTTGTGCACCATCACCTTCACCGGAGTCTTGGCGACGAGCTTGACCGAGCGGCTCTCGCCGCCGAACACCTTGGCGTAGCCGACGGGCTGGTCGGCCGCGATCAGCGTGCGGGTCTCGAAATTGCGAAACCCCCATTCCAGCATCTTCTTGGCTTCGGTGGCGCGATCGTCGGGGTCGTCCAGTCCGTTGACGACGACGATCAGCCGCGTGCCGTTCTGAACGGCCGAGCCGACCATGCCGTAGCCGCCTTCCTTGGTGTAGCCGGTCTTCAGACCGTCGGCGCCTTCCATCGAATTGAGCAGCGGATTGCGGTTGGGCTGGCGGATCTTGTTCCAGGTGAATTCCTTCTCGCCGAACAGTTTGTAGAATTCGGGGAAGTCCAGGATGATGTGCCGGGCGAGCATGCCGAGCTCACGCACCGTCATCTTGTTGGCGGGGTCGGGCAGCCCGTTGGAATTGCCGAAGGTCGACCTGGTCATGCCGAGCTCGCGGGCGCGCTTGGTCATGAAGTCGGCCGCGAAGATCTTCTCGTTGCCGGCCATGGCTTCGGCGAGCGCGATGCAGGCGTCGTTGCCGCTCTGGATGATCGCACCGCGCAGGAGATCGTCGACCGAGACCTTGCTGTTGATGGCGGCAAACATGGTCGAGCCGCCCGAGGGCGCACCGCCCCGCCGCCAGGCGTTCTCGCTGATCCGGTACTCGTCGGTCAGCTTGATGTCGCCCTTCTTGACGGCATTGAAGACGACTTCCGCCGTCATCAGCTTCATCATGCTGGAGGGCGCGCGCAGCTCGTCGGCGTTCTTCTCGAACAGCACGCTGCCGCTCGTGGCTTCGATCAGGATCGCGGTCGGAGCATCGCCGTCGAAGCCGGCATCGTCGGCCTTCTTGGCGCCCTGAACGCTCTGGTTGGCGGCCAGAAGCGCCCCGCTCCAGCCGACGCTTGCGACCAGGATCGTCGCCATCAGGCCACGCGCCAGCGCTCCGGCGCTGAACCGGGTGCGACGTAGCGAAAGAAGACGACATGCCATGGCCAAGCCCTGAGAGCAGCGTTCTAACAGCTGGAATCGGCGCGAACAACGCGACGTTGGACGCCTGCCCAGAGATTGCACGATTCTCGCCCTACCCCTATCGTGGCACCTCACCTTTCCCGACCAAATCCCTGAAACAAGGCGGAAAAGCGATGTCCTCCACCCGCATGATCAAGGCCAACGGCATCGATCTCTTCATCCGCGAAGCCGGCCAGGGTCCGCTGGTGGTGCTCTGCCATGGCTGGCCGGAGCTGTCCTATTCCTGGCGCCACCAGATCCCCGCGCTCGCCGCCGCCGGGTTTCACGTCGTCGCCCCCGACATGCGCGGCTACGGCCAGAGCGCGGCGCCGCCCGAGATTGCGGCCTACTCGATCTTCGACACGGTCGGCGACGTGGTCGGCCTGGTGCAGGCGCTCGGCGAGACCAGGGCGATGGTGGTGGGCCACGATTGGGGCGCGCCGGTCGCCTGGCATGCGGCGCTGTTCCGGCCCGAGATCTTCACGGCGGTCGCGGGCCTGAGCGTGCCGCCGCCGTTCCGCGGCCGCGGCAAGCCGCTCGACCTGCTCCGCCAGGGCGGCGTCACCAATTTCTACTGGCAGTATTTCCAGGCGCCGGGTGTCGCCGAGGCCGAGCTCGAGCGCGACGTCGCCCGCACCATGCGCATCGTGCTCGGGGGACGTGGCCTGGCCGACCCAACCGCCGCGATGTTCGTGCAGGAGGGCAAGGGCTTTCTCAGCCACGCGACCGCCGAGGAACCGCTGCCCGACTGGCTCACCGAGGCGGATCTGGCCTATTTCACCGAGAGCTTCCGCAAGTCCGGCTTTCGCGGCGGGCTGAACTGGTACCGCAACATCGATCGCAATTGGGAGCTGACCGCGCCCTGGCAGGACGCGCAGATCCGTCAGCCTTCGCTGTTCATCGCCGGCTCCAGGGACGCCGTCATCACCGGCCTGATCGGCGCCAAGCGCGTCAACGAGCTCGACCGCGTGCTGCCGAATCTGAAGCAAAAGCTGATCATCGAGGGCGCCGGCCATTGGGTGCAGCAGGAACGGCCCGACGAGGTGAACGCGGCGCTGGTGACGTTCCTGAGGGAGAGCGCGGGCTAGTAGAGCCCGCGACCGCTCAGGATGTTGCGCGCCTCGGCGGCACCGTCGGACGCGGTCTCCGTCGCGAAGCGGCCGTCCTCATCGTAGGACACGGCGCGGGCGTTCTGGAGCGCCCGGCCCCGGCTGCGGCTCGAGGCCGACATCTCCGAGGTCGCATTGAGCGAGGCCATGTCGGCCGAGGTGCTGCCGAGATTATAGGGCCGCCCCTCCGGCATCGGCACGTCGCCACGAATGGCACCGCGGCTCGCCCCCGGCAATTCCGGCACGAAAGGCTTGGCCGAGGCGACCCGGACCATCGAGGGCGACGGCGCCGGAACGCCGGTGCGCAGGGTCGCCAGAAGCTGGCGGTCGTCGGAGCCTTCGAGCGGCGCCCGGCCGACATATTCGACGCGGACCTTGGCGACACCATTTCCTTTGAATTCAAGGAGTTCGGCGGCCTTGTTCGAGACGTCGATGAGACGGTTGCCGTGATAGGGCCCGCGGTCATTGACGCGCACGATCAGCGACTTGCCGTTCGAGACATTGGTCACCCGCGCGTAGGACGGCATCGGCAGGGTCGGATGCGCCGCGGTCAGCGAGGTCATGTCGAACACTTCGCCATTGGCGGTCAGGCGGCCGTGGAAATCGTCGCCGTACCAGGACGCCATGCCCTCGGCACGATAATTGACGTCCTCCTCCGGCACGTAGGTGCGGCCCGCCACGACATAGGGCTTGCCGACGCGGTAGGTGCCGCCGCCCTTCGGAACAGGGTCCCCGAAGGCCACGACGCGGGGGCTCGACGACACGCCGTATTTCGGATCGACGCGGCTGGCGAATTTGTTGGAGGAGGCGCAATTGGCCAGCGCAACGCAAGCTGCGACCGCCGCAACACCACGCGCGGCCCGCAAAACCGAATCTGACCGTCGGATCCCCATTCGCCCCAAATACCACTTTGCCGGAGGCGTACCCAACCCGCTTTGGCTACGGGAAGCGCTCTGTCCGGTCATCTGATCCGAAGCGGCCCACCACCGTCTCGGAAGCGGTAACGATAACGCAACCCGAACACGGCGGAAATGGGGAGCCCACGGCGATCCCGCCGGGATGGTAAACGGGACGTTCGCATTTTTCCGTTGTTCTACGGAACGAGCCCGCCTGCGCTGTGCCACAGCTGGACATTCTGTTGCGCCAAATCCTCACTCCACCCCCATTGTCGCGCCGCTCACTGGAATTCTTTTGACTGTGCAAGGCCGCCCGCGTTCTCTCGGATGCAAGGGCGGGATTTGGAATTTAACGATGATCGAGACGGTTTCGGCACTGATGGGTCTGGTAAGCGCGGGGATCTTCCTGGCCCATGCGTTTGAAGGCTACCGCACGAGGGCCTGACGGCACTCGCGCGGGACGGCAAGCATCACCTCTTTCAAGGCGGCGCGTTCGGACAATTTTGGTCGATCCGACCGAGCATCAAAGACGAGAGCGGCAGGTGTCCCATGCGCAATCATGACCTGGTATCTGACGGCTTCCTGGCATTGACCGCCGGCGGCCTGGTCCTGCTCTGCTCGAGCCTCGTGGCCCTGGCCTTCGCCTGAGCGCCACCCCCTCCTTCCCGCGCACTCAGCGCAGGCCCAGCAGGGAGCGGCGATAGAGACCGCCGCGGGCCTCGCTCTGGCAGACGAAGCTGCCGTCGAAGCCCTCGCCGTACCGCTTCTGACCCTTGCGGTAGTAGACGCCCTTCTTGAAATCGAGCCAGACCACCTTGTCTTGCGGACAATGACGCTGCGCCTGCGCCTCGTAGCGAAACGGCGTCAGCGGTGTCGCGAAGACCTCCGCGGAGCCAGCGCCCACCATGATCGCGCCGGCGAGCGCGATCCGACCGGTCCATCTGCCGAAGCCGCGTCCACTCACTCCCCGCCTCCCGATCCGTGCCGCCACGCGACGGCTGCACGGCGACGGTAGCACGAAATGGCGCGCGGACGCCGCGAGTTGCGCAGCGCTTCCACCGGCGTCTTGTCGGGTTGGAGGAAAGCGGCATCGTTGTGCCGGCGCACGCACGCCGCGCGAGAGGCAGCGGATCGCCGTCTATTGCTTGTCTGCTTCGAGCTGCGCGAGCGCCTGATGCAGGCACTCCTGGAGCTTCTGCGCGACCTGCTCACGCGCGACGCCCCTGGCGGCAAGATCGGCCGATACCTTGTCCACCACGTCGTTCATCGTCTGGTTCTGCAAATAGTCCGTCACCAGCGTCGTTGCGTAATTGTCAGCGGCATCGCCGTTCAGGCCGAGCCGGCCTGCGGCCCAGAGGCCGAGCAGCTTGTTGGACCGGGCCGTGGCCCTGAACATGAGTTCTTCGTCGTGGACGAATTTGGCCTCGAAGCCCTGCTCGCGCTTGTCGAACGTGGTCATGGTCAGCTCCATTGCACTTTCGCTGATGGGAATCGGACTGGCTGGTGGCGAACGTCTCCGCGGTTCAGATTCATCTGAAGCTTCCTCCCGGACGGCAAAGGCCGTCAAGCCACCCGTTGCGCGGCACAACGCGAAAGCGCCCACCGGCAGGAAAGGCCGGCGGGCGCTCTGGGATCAGTTCAAACGATCTGGCTGGATGAGCGCGTTGGCTCAGCCCTTCGCTCAGCCTTTGGCCGCGGCCGCCTCGCGCGCGAGGCGCTCGGCTCTGAGCCGCTCCTTGTTGGCGTAAAATGCCTTCTGCGCCGCTTCATGGTCGCGCATGGCCTTTTCGGCCTCGATCCGGCGTGCCGCATCGCGCGCCTGGCGCTGCTCAGGGGTCAGGGGTTTGCGTCGGAAGGAAACGTCCTCAGTCATGGCGACATAACGCGGCTGTGAGGAAAAAGTTCCTCGCCCCCGTACCCGCCTTCAAAGAAAATCTCGAAAAACAACCCCATGCAAAGTAGCTATACCGTTGAATAACAAAGCTTTTCTATAGGCCCGGGAAGGCCTTTGAGCTCGATCTCGGCGATGACGGGCAGATGGTCCGAGAAGGCTCGCGCCGCCTCGTCGGTCCACACTTTCCGGATCGGGCTGTCGGAGGTCGCATAGATCCGGTCAAGCCGCATCAGGGGGAGACGCGACGGGAAAGTTCGCAGCCGCGTACGGTTCGGGCAGACCTGCGCGAGCACGCGCCGCACCGACTTGACCCAGAACCAGTCGTTGAAATCGCCGAGGACGACGGTCCTCGCTGGCTTGACCAGGTTCACCAGGGCCTGAGCCTGCGCATAGCGCTCGTGGATGCTTAAGCCCAGATGCGTGGCGACGACGCGCACGTCCCCGGCCGGAGTCAGCAGGCTGGTCGCAATGGCTCTGCGCGGCTCGCGCTCGCGATACGACACGTCGACGATCTCCGGCACAGCGGAGAACGGAAAGCGACTCAGGAGCATCTGACCGTACTCGCCATCCTCGGTGACGATCGACTTAGCGTGAACGCGGTGATCTCCGACGACACTCGCCAGCTTCGCGAACGGATCGTCCGACCTCGACCGCGAATCCACCTCCTGAAGCGCGACGACATCAGGGGACCATTTGCGAAGGATGGAGCAGACACCCTCCAGATCGAATTTCGGATTGAGGTTGAACGTGCCATGCACGTTCCAGGTCATGAAGCGCATCAGCGCCTCCCGGCGAGCCAGGTGGCCAGGAATTGCGCGCCGGCGCAGATGCCGAGCCAGCCCAGGAACGCCAGCACGAGCAGCAACATGCTGCTCCAGGACGCATTGCGGGCTACATCCGCGATCTGAGCTCCCAGAACCGCCATGGCAAGGTTGCCTGGCGTCATGCCCAGCGCGGTTCCGATCAGGAAGTCACGCAGAGGCAGCGTGCTCGCGCCGGCCACGACATTCACGATCGAGAACGGTGCGATGGGAATCATCCGGATCACGACGACAGCCAGGATGCCCTTGCCGACAACGCGGTCCTGGATCCGCGCCGCACGCCGTCCGAGCAATTGCTGGAGCCGCTGTCGTCCGAGTGCCCGCCCGATCACGAAAAGGATGAAAGCACTGAGCAGGACACCGGCGCTCGCCGTGACGAAACCCAGCCAAGGCCCGAGCGCGGCCGCCGTTGCTGCAATGAGCACCAGCACCGGAAATACCACCAGCCCGCCGACGACAAAAGCCGCGATCGCGAATGGCGGGCCCCAGCCCGACTGCGAATAGGCAGACAGCAAATTCGAGACGCGCCCGGTGTCGGCGAGACCGCTCAAGGACGTGTACGACCATGCCATTGCCAAGCCAAAAAGCGCCAAGGCGATCGATACGATCCCGATGATGGTCTTGGTGGTCCACATGCGCGATGCCGCCCGCTCGAGGTGAAGAGGCCGCTCGGGGTCCGCCACCGGCTGGACCATCGTGGCCAGAGTGCTGGTCAGGACCGAGAACTCCACGTCCCGCAGCGCCTTCGTCCGATCAGCTCTCGACACCTCGTCCAGGAGAGCAAAAAGGCGATCGTCGTTTTGCCTGACGCTGCGTTCGTCGAGGCCGCAAAAGTGGCCGATCAGGCGTCGGCGAACCGAAGCGATGAACTCCCGGTGCTCATCGGATGCGGCTTCAAAGATCAGGTCACATTCGCTATCGGCGCCCATCGACCGATTGTTCAAATTGGCCGATCCGATTCGCAAGATCCGATCGTCGACGATCATGAGCTTGCTGTGCACCATCACGGCAGCCTCCCCCTCCCCGTCGCGCGAGACCGGGTAGACGAAGCGGATTCGATCGGCCACACCCGCCTCGCTGAAGCAATCGATGAAGGCGCCGCGGCCGTTTTGCATGGCCTGGGATTCCAGCCACGAGGAATGCAGTTTCGGAGCGACGACCAGAACCCGCAGCGACGGTACGCGCTTCATCTGCTCCGCCAGCTCACGCGCGATCTTGATGGCGCTGGTGAACTGGTTCTCGATGTAGACGAAGCTCGTCGCAGACCGGATCGCTGCAATCAGCGAGCGTTCAACCTCCCTGATGGTCGACCCCACGGGGCAAACGACCTCGGTCCTGGCGATGCCCACGGGCATCTGCTCGGCCTCGACCGGCACATGCAACGGCCAGCGCATGCTCTTCGGCGCGCGGCGATCATGCGTCTGTTGGCCTGCCGCACGCCAGCGCTCCTCCGCCAGCTCGAACAGCGAGGCGGCAGCATCCCCGTCGACCAGGCATTGAACATCGTGAAACGGCTTGTATGGCTTGCCCTGGGGGTCGCAGCGCAATGGCTGATCGGCGCAATGCTCGCTCGTGTCCCAGCGCCTGATCGTCAGGTCGAGCCCGCCGACGAAGGCCAGCACACCGTCGATGCTGACGATCTTCTGGTGCTGGGCCGAACCGAACGGAAGCGTCGAATCCAGCTCGAACTGGACGCGGCCGTCGGTGTCGGCGGTGAATTTGGCCGCGGAATTCCATTCCCTTTCCGAGGCGTAGAACGAGACGAAGTCCCAGACCAGAATGTTGATCCGCAAGCCCGGTCTGCGGTGCACGAGTGCGCGCAGGAATGGGCCGAGCTGTTCGGGCAAGCCGTCATCCGCCCGTCCCGAGGCTCCGACCAGCCTGGTCTCGCTATGGATATCCCACCCGACGATGTAGACGAGATCTCGAGCCTCGAGCAGCGCCTCGCGCAGGGCCGCGAAATAAGCGGCCGCATCGTTCAGGACCGCCACGCGCCGCGCCTTGCACCGTCGCCAGACGGTGTCGCCGGGAACCAAGGTCGATGAACTCTGAAGCAGGTGGACCTCGCAAATCACGTTCGCGTCTAAACGCGCTGAACGCTCAAGGGGTTCCACGCTACGGGGATGCGGTTCTGTGTGCGAGGCCGGAGATAAGACCCTCGATCAGAGCGCCGCGCCGCTGGCTCCCCCTTCCGCACGGGACGCGGCTTTGCAAGGCGCGGCTCCGCAATCGCCATGTCGTGAGACCGCAACATGATTGAGACAGGTCAATACGGCCCGGCCCAAGCTCTGGGAACCTAGCATCGGCAAGCAGATTGAGACGGCGCAGATGGAGACGGCCATGTCACAGCAGAGCAGCGTGCATTATTATCTCAATTGGGCCAAGGAGCGGATCGACGAGATGGACGCCGCATTGGCCTCGTTCGAGGTCAAAGCCGGTCAGGCCAAGGCAGAATCCAAGGTGAAGACGGATCAACTCCTGTCCGACCTGACCAAGCGCCGTGACGAATTTCAGGCGATGCTCAAGACCCAGGCGGAAGCAGGTGAAGCCGCCTGGACGGACGCCAAGGCCGAGCTGGAAAAGCAATGGGCCGGATTCGAAGCCCAGGTGAAAACCTACTTCGAAGGCGCAGGCAAACAGTTCGAGCAGCAGCAGGCCACGTTCAAGGACGTTGCGGCGGCACAGGCCAAGGCCTGGCGCGAAGCCGCGGACAAATTCCGCGAAGCCGCCGGCAAAGTCGCCACAGCCCGCACCGTCGATGTCGATGCCGCGCTCAAGCAGATGAAATCCGATGCATCCGAAGCAGAAGCGCGTCTGCAGAAGTTGAAGCAGGCCGGCAGCGAATCCTGGTCGGTCCTGAGCGCCGCCCTCGCCGAATCCCGCAAGGCGTTCGATCAGGCGAACCAGGCTGCCTGGGACGCGCTGAAGGGCGCCGGTCCGAAGAGCTGAGCCGGTTCGCAAACGCGCCAGCCAAGACGAGGCGGACGGAGGAGCACGCGGGGCCCAGCCCAGCTGCGAGCCAGGCTTTGCTCACGCGCTCTCTACGGCGCATCCGATTGTCCGCGCCTCAATGAGGAACGTCGAGCCCTTCCATCCAATCAGCTGATTTCGCTGTGAAGTTCGGGTGGTCCCAAAGAAAGGGGAGCGCTGTGCTGGCGGAAGGGGTGTCCTGTCAACCCTACTGTAATGGGTGGCCGGACGACATGAGGCTGTCCGATCTGGAGTCATGCTTCGTCTGCCAGGGCTGCGGATGTCGCGGCGCCGACGTGCGACCCGACTTCGAGCATGGCAATCCAAAGCTTGCGATCATAGGCGCGAAAGACGCCGCCCACTGAGGCGGACCGTTTACCGACGACCTTCGTCTCTCGTGAGTGCTGCTAGTCTGTCCAACTGGGTGGCCAAGCCGGCGAAGCTCTTTGCGATGTTCTTCAAAAGGGAGGCCCGCGAGGCTGAAATACCTGGACCTCTGGAAAGTGCTTTGTAGCGCTCTGCTGTTTCTTGGCAGGTTGCGGCGGTAATCATTTCGGGCTCCGTTGCCAAAAATAACCATAGGTGAGAACCGCTGTCATACTACCGTGGGTTTACACACCAAAATCACAGTTGCGACAACGTTTGGCGCGGCCCAAGCACTCGTCTAGGAACGTGACCCCGTCGCGACGGTTAGCCTCTCACATCTGACGAAGAACAGGTGAGACCCTCCTTTGGTACCTCCCAGCCGTCCAGACAGCGGCTGGGGCATTTTTTCGTTGCTGCGGCTCGCCCGCGTGAACCGGCGGGCTCAAGTGTGCCCTCCCGAGCCCTATCGCCGCGCCCTCTCGCGAGCAGCATTAAGATCCGCTTTGGTCGCAGGGATTGCCGCTGCATCGGCGGATGGTCGGCTTGGGGGCGGTTCACTAAGGTCTCGTGCCCATCGTGCGCCGGATCGAACCGTCGCGCTGGAGTTGGCGTGATCGGAGCTCGCGCAAGCAGAGACAAGTAGGCCAGCAAAGCCGACCAATACCGCCCGCGTCGTCGCCTGGATGCACATCCTCGTCTAACCGAGATGCTGCCGAATCGATCCCCCGGATCATAAACGGAGATTTGGAAAAGTCGGAAAATGTTACCCAGCCAGCAAAATGTGGTTGCGTGTGAACGTTCTAAAACCATTGGGGAAGCAGCTCCCCCTCGGCTTGTTTCTATGGTACCATGGTTTATGGCTAAGACACGTGTGGTACCAAAGAAAAAACGAGGCCCGCCGCCGACTGGTAAGGGGATCCAGGTTGGCGAGCGCTGGCATCCTTCCGAGCTTGCGGCGATAGATGCATGGATCGCATCATCACGCGACAAGACCCTCACCCGAGCGCATGCTATTCGCCGGCTCGTTGCGATTGGCCTTAGGATCAAGATCGAAAGTCAGGGCAAAAGCGAAGACATGAAGGGGCGCCGAGATGCCAAGCAACGCGCTCGCGAACTAGCAGCCGATGCGATCAACGAGATCGCCGATACGGCAGCCAGCCCAGAGGCCCAAGTCAGCCGTAAGCGGCGCCTCGTCAAAGGGCCGGAGGAATTTCAGAGCATTCGACGCGACCGGCCAAACCGGAAGTGATCGCTGGACGCATGGTCGAGGTTACGGGCCTCCATGAGGAACGTCGAGCCCTTCCATCCAACCAGCTGATTTCGCTGTGAAGTTCGGGGTGGTCCCAAAGTGGGGAGCTGAGCGGTGGCGGAAGGGGTGGGATTCGAACCCACGGTACCCTTGCGGGCACGCCGGTTTTCAAGACCGGTGCCTTAAACCACTCGGCCACCCTTCCAAGCGTGGAATGGCTGTCGCTTAACGCAGTCGACGGCGCAAGGCAACGCGAAGTTGGGCGCCCTTGCCTCTGGCCCCGTCAGGCCGGGCAATGGCATGTGGGAGTGGTCCCGCCTGTGGCCATCCTTCGAGACGCCCGCCGGCGGCGGGCCCTCAGGATGAGGACCGTGGGCGCGGCCCGCAGTTTCAATGAGCACCGATGCTGCTCAGCCTCATCCAGGGGCTTGAAGGCGACCGGCCTCTCGCATTTGGCAAAAAGCAAACGGCGCCCCGTGAGGAGCGCCGCTCGAAACCGTTCGTAGCTGTGTCTGGCTCAGTACCCGCAGGACGCGCAGTTCATCTGCACCGGGGCGTAATAGGAGTAGCCGGGCGAGACCATCTCGACGCGCTGGCGCGTGGCGTATTGCGGCGGGATCTGCTGGTACTGGACGCTGGGCGGCGCGACCATCACGGTCTGCGGCACCATCACGGTGCGGTATTGCGCGGGTGTGCGATGTGCGACGACGGCGCCGGGCGACACCATCACGGTCTCGTCGACGGCGCGGTACTGGGGCGGCACGTATTGCTGCTGATAGCAGGTCTGGCACGGCGGCGGCGTGTAGCAATTGTAGCAGCCGGCGGAGGCTGCGCCCGTCATGGACATCGCGACGACGGCGGTCGAGAAAACAACAGCAAGAGTACGCGACATTATGTGAGTGCCCCAGTTGCCCGAAATGGATTTGCGAAGGTGGCGCATTATACGCCGCAAAATCCAGGGCCGCTGAAGTTCATCAGGGCATCCTTAATGCGAACGGCCGATCACGGCCGACCGGTAAGAACTCATTGACCACGCCCGTCAACGCGCGACGTGGCGTCTTTCGTTCATTCGCCTCCGATGGCCGAACTCAATGCCTCGCAGCTCTTTCCAAGAACTCCAGCAGCGAGGGATCGGTCTCCTCGAGTTCGACAAAGCGGCGGCGAAGCTCGTCGGCGACATCTGCGGTGGCATCTCGCGACCATCCCTCCGCGGTATTGAAGGCCACGATACGTACCGGATGGAGATATTGGCCTTCGGCGAGATGTCTGAGCAGGGTCGCGCGATTGGCGTCCTCCTCGGCCGTCTCACACCAGGCGCGGCCCAGCCGCCGGCCGAAGTCATCGAGCACGAGATAGACGTCGCGGTCTGTCGTGACTTGCGGCACGAGTGATGGAGCATGACTCATGGCTAACTCCGCTACTGACAATCCGGACCGTTGCGGACGGATTTCGAATATGCCACGGCCTCGGGCCGAATTCGGAAAAATGGATTTCGGCCATTATCCAGAGGATGGCACGATTAAATTATAAATAAAATAAAAATTAATGAAATTTAAATAGCGGGATGTGGACAAATGCATTAAGTTGATGGTGCCTGGCGGGCGAGCCCGCTTGTCGGGTGCCCACTTCGCAAACGGCTCTCGCCTCCACCCCCCAATAGCCCACACCCCGGACGGCGGGGGCCGTTTCTTTGCAGACCTCCGGCCCCACACTGTCCTGCAACAGTGCAATCATCTGCGCTGGCGTGGAGTCGCCATCCGCTCCGGAGCAATCGATCCAGCCTTGCGATCCAGCCTTGCGGCGCCGCCGATCAGGCGCCTACCTCAAGCGCCGCTTGACCTCGCGCACGGCGCCGCGCGCGGCGCTGGTGGTGAGTGCGGCGTAGGCCTGCAGCGCAGTCGAGACGTTACGCTTGCGACCCACTGCCTGCCAGGCGGCATCGCCCTTCGCCTCCTCGGCGGCGCGGCGCCTGGCTAGCTCCTCGTCAGAGACTTCCAGCGTGATGCTGCGGTTCGGGATGTCGATGGCGATGATGTCGCCCGTGCGCACGAGACCGATGTTGCCGCCTTCGGCGGCTTCCGGCGACAGATGGCCGATCGACAGGCCGGACGAGCCGCCGGAGAAGCGGCCGTCGGTGACGAGCGCGCAGGCTTTGCCGAGGCCCATCGATTTCAGGTAGCTGGTCGGATACAGCATCTCCTGCATGCCGGGACCGCCGCGCGGGCCTTCGTAGATGATGACCACGACCTCGCCGGCGACGACCTTGCCGCCCAGAATGCCGTCCACCGCCGCGTCCTGGCTTTCGAACACGCGCGCCGGGCCGGAGAATTTGAGGATCGAGGCGTCGACGCCGGCGGTCTTCACGATGCAGCCGTCCTGCGCGAGGTTGCCGTAGAGCACGGCGAGGCCGCCGTCCTTGCTGAAGGCGTGGTCGAGATCGCGCACCACGCCCTTCTCGCGGTCGGCGTCGAGCTCGTCGTAGCGGCGCTCCTGGCTGAAGGCGACCTGGGTCGGGATGCCGCCGGGCGAGGCGCGGAAGAACGTGCGCACCGACTCGCTCTTGGTGCGCTTGATATCCCAGCGCTCCAGCGCCTCGTTCATGGTCGGCGCGTGCACGGTCGAGACCGAGGTGTCGATCAGGCCGGCGCGATCGAGCTCGCCCAGAATGCCCATGATGCCCCCGGCGCGATGGACGTCCTCGACATGCACGTCGGCGACCGAAGGCGCGACCTTGCACAGCACCGGCACGCGGCGCGAGAGCCGGTCGATGTCCTTCATGGTGAAGGCGACCTGCCCTTCATGGGCGGCGGCGAGCAGATGCAGCACGGTGTTGGTCGAGCCGCCCATCGCGATGTCGAGCGTCATGGCGTTCTCGAACGCCTTGAAATTCGCGATGTTGCGCGGAAGCACGGATGCATCGTCCTGCTCGTAATAGCGGCGGACCAGATCGACGATGGTGTGGCCGGCTTCGACGAACAGGCGCTTGCGGTCGGCATGGGTCGCAACCACCGAGCCGTTGCCGGGCAGCGCGAGGCCAAGTGCCTCGGTCAGGCAGTTCATGGAATTGGCGGTAAACATGCCCGAGCAGGAGCCGCAGGTCGGGCACGCCGAGCGCTCGATCACCTTGACGTCGTCGTCGCTGACCTTGGAATCCGCGGCGGCCACCATGGCGTCGATGAGGTCGACGGCCTTGGTCTTGCCGGCCAGCTTGACCTTGCCGGCTTCCATCGGGCCGCCCGAGACGAACACGGCGGGGATGTTGAGCCGCAGCGCGGCCATCAGCATGCCGGGGGTGATCTTGTCGCAATTGGAAATGCAGACGAGGCCGTCGGCGCAGTGCGCGTTGGCCATGTACTCGACGCTGTCGGCGATCAGCTCGCGCGACGGCAGGCTGTAGAGCATGCCGTCATGCCCCATGGCGATACCGTCGTCGACCGCGATGGTGTTGAACTCTTTCGCCACGCCGCCGGCCTGCTCGATCTCGCGGGCGACGAGCTGGCCGAGGTCCTTGAGATGGACGTGGCCAGGCACGAACTGGGTGAAGGAATTGACCACCGCGATGATCGGCTTGCCGAAATCGCCGTCCTTCATGCCAGTCGCGCGCCAGAGGCCGCGGGCGCCCGCCATGTTGCGGCCGTGGGTGGTGGTACGGGAGCGATAGGCTGGCATGGCGGTTTCCGTCCTCGGGTTGGGCCGGGGCGGGAAAATCTGGTGCCGCCTCAGGCCTTTGTGGCCCGATAGCGCACGGGGTCGCGGGGCGCAACGGGAACTTGGGCTGGAGACGGCCGGATCGGCCTGTTGCAGGCCTCCCCTGCTCCCGGCGAGGGGGTTTCTCTCGTGCCCCGGACGCAGCGCAGCGTCCCATCGACGGTGCGCTGCAGAGCCGGGGCCCACGCCGCCGTGAGCGCTGCGGCCTGCTGGGTCCCGGCTCGCGCTTCGCGCGTCCGGGACACGAGATCGGCGGCTATTGCAGCGTCGGATCGAGCCGGTCGCGCAGCCAGTCACCGATCACGGAGACGGCCAGCGTGGTGATCACGATCGTGGTGGCCGGGGCCAGCATGATCCAGGGCGCCCGGGTCAGATATTCCCGGCCGTAGCCCACCATGTTGCCGAGGCTGGTCATCGGGGGCTGCACGCCGAGGCCGAGGAAGGACAAGCCCGATTCCATCAGGATCACCTCGGGAAAGACCAGCGTGGTCGAGACGATCAGGGTCGAGGCGATGTTGGGCAGGATGTGCCTGAGGTAGATCCGCGGCGGCGTCGCCCCTAGCTGGCGGACCGCGGCGGCATAGCCTTGCGCGTTGGCGGAGATGGCAAGGCCGCGCGCGATGCGGGCGTAGCGCTCCCAGCCGAACAGGCCCATCAAGCCGATCAAGAGCGGCAGCGAATTGCCGAAGAAGGCGAGCACCGCGAGGGCCATGATCAGGAACGGCATGCTGGCCTGGAAGTCGGTCAGCATCAGCACGAGTTGCTCGACGGCGCCGCGGAAATGCGCGGCGAGGAAGCCGAGCATGGTGCCGACGATCGCCGAAATCGCGGTCGCGCCGAAGGCGATCAGCAGCGAGATGCGGATCGAGACGAGAAGCCGCGACAGCACGTCCCGGCCGAGCTCGTCGGTGCCGAGCCAGTGCGCGGCATGGCCGGGCGCCGCCAGCCGGTTGCGCAGGTCGAGCTGGGTGAAGCCGTAGGGCGCGATCTTTTCGGCGAAGGCGGCGATCACGAGCATCGCGACGATCCAGGTAATCGCCAGCGCAACCGAGACCGGGATCGCCGGCAGGCTGATGCGGCGGCTGGCCGTGTCCTTCAACGTGGCGTCGGTCATGCGTGCGCTCCCTTGGCGCGCAGGCGCGGATCGAGAAAGCCATAGAGGAAGTCGACGATCAGGTTTGACGTGACCATGGTCATGGCGACCAGCAGCAGGATGCATTGCACGACAGCAAGGTCGCGGTTGGCGACGGCGACGACGAGCAGGCGCCCTACTCCCGGCCAGGCGAACACGCTCTCAACCACCACCGCGCCCGCGATCAGCGTGCCGACCATGAAGCCGAGAATCGTGACGGTCGGGATCGCCGCATTCGGCAGCGCATGCGACGTCACCACCTTGCGCCACGGCAGGCCCTTGGCCGAGGCGGTGCGGATATAGGGCTGGCCCAGCACCTCCAGCATCGCGCTGCGAGTGAAGCGCGCCAGCACGGCGGCGCCCCCTAAGCTCAGCGTCGTGATCGGCAAAATGGCATGGCGCCAGCTGTCCTGCCCGCCCGAGGGCAGCCAGCCGAGCTGCACGGCGAAGACCAGGACCAGGATCAGCGCGAGCACGAAGCTCGGCACGGTGAAGCCCGCGACCGCCGTGGTCATCACGGCGCGATCGATGGCGGAGCCCCGGTGCAGCGCGGCGTAGATGCCGGCGGGAACGCCGATCGCGACCTTGAAGAAGAAGGCCGGCAGGGTCAGCGCCAGCGTCGCCGGAATGCGCTCCAGCACCAGCTCGATCGCGGGCCGTCCGTCGCGCATGGAGCGGCCGAGCTCGCCCTTGGCGATGGCGCCGAAATAATCGAGATACTGAAACCAGATGGGATCATCGAGACCCCAGGCCTTGCGGAAGGCCGCAAGCACTTCGGGCGGCGCCTCGGGTCCCAGGATCATCAGCGCCGGATCGCCGGACAGCCGCAACACGATGAAGGCGAAGGTGACGACCAGCACGATCGTGAGCGCGGCGCGGCCGATGCGGATGGCGAAATAGCGTCCCATCACGCCGCATCCCGCGTTTGCGCGCCCGTGACGAGGTGGCAGGCCACCTGACGGTCGCCGCCGACGGCAGACAGCGCCGGCACCTCGCTTGCACAGCGCGCAATCGCGCGCGGACAGCGCGGATGGAAGGCGCAGCCTTGCGGGCGCGCCGCCGGGTTCGGCGGATCGCCCGCCAGCACGATGCGGCCTGCACTGCGGCGGCCTGGGGCCGGCGAGGCCGAGACCAGCGCCTGCGTGTAGGGATGCTCCGGCCGCGCGAACAGGTCGTCGGCACTGCCGATCTCGACGATGCGGCCGAGATACATCACCGCGACGATGTTGCTGATCTGCCGGATGACGCGCAGATCGTGGCTGATGAACAGCAGCGTCAGCGACAGCTCCGCCTGGAGATCGCAGAGCAGGTTCACCACCTGCGCCTGGATCGAGACGTCGAGCGCGCTGACCGGCTCGTCGCAGACGAGGAAATCGGGCTTGGTGGCGAGCGCCCGCGCCAGCACGATGCGCTGGCGCTGGCCGCCGGAGAGCGCACCCGGATAGCGCGCGCCATGCGCCGGCGTCAGCTCGACCGCGCGCAGCAATCCGCGGACGCGCTCCTCGCGATCCGCGGGCGTGCCGATGCCGTGAATGTCGAGCGGCTCGCGGATTTGGGTTGCGACCGGCAAGCGCCGGTCCAGCGCGCCGAGCGGGTCCTGGAAGATCATCTGCATGCGCGCCCGCTGCGCGCGCCATGCGGCCGTTGCGGGCATCGCCATCGGCTTGCCGTCGAACCGCACCTCGCCGCGATCGGGCGGCTCGAGACCGAGCACGATGCGCCCCGTTGTCGATTTGCCCGAGCCGGACTCGCCGACGAGACCCAGCGTCTGCCCCTTGGCAATCGCGAGCGAAACGCCGTCGACGGCGTGCACGGCCGTAGCTCGGCCGAACATGCCCGAGCGCATCGCATAGCTGCGCGAGATCGCGGACACCTCGACGAGCGGCGGGCTCATTCGGCGGCGATCCCAAGCAGCGCGCGGCGCGAGGCCTCGGCGCGGATGCAGGCAACGCGGCGGTCATCCGCGATCGGCGCCAGGCTCGGCGCGGCGAGCCCGCACGGCTCGGACGCCAGCGCGCAACGCGGCGCGAAGGCGCATCCACCAGGCATTTTCGCGGGATCGGGCACCGTTCCGGGAATGGCGGTGAGGCGCCGGCGGGGCCCGTCGAGCGGCGGCAGCGCACCGATCAGGCCCTGCGCATAGGGGTGCGCGGGATCGGCGAAGAGCTGGTTGCTGGGAGCTTCCTCGACGATGCGGCCGGCATACATCACCGCGACGCGGTCGCAGTTCTCGGCGACGACGCCGAGATCGTGGCTGATCAGGACCAGCGCCATCCCGAGCTCGCGGCGAACCGTCGAGAGCAGCTCCAGGATCTGGGCCTGGATGGTGGCATCGAGCGCCGTTGTCGGCTCGTCCGCGATCAGGAGGCCCGGATTTCCGGCGAGCGCCATCGCGATCATGATGCGCTGGACCTGGCCGCCGGAAAATTCGTGCGGATAGGCGTCCAGCCGCCGTCCTGCGTCGGGAATGCCGACGAGATCGAGCAGCCGCCGCGCTTCCGCCCTCACGGCATTACCTTGGAGATCCCGATGCAGCGCCAGCGCTTCGCAGAGCTGCCTGCGGATCGTCAGCACCGGGTTGAGCGAGCTCGCTGGATCCTGGAAGATCATGGCGATACGGCCGCCCCTGACACGGTCGAGCTCGGTGGCCGGCGCGCCGAGGATCTCGCGCCCCTCGAGCCGCACCTTGCCGGAGACCTGCGCATGCCGCGGCAACAGGCCGAGCGCGGCGAGCCAGGTCACGGACTTGCCGGAGCCGGACTCGCCGACGAGACCGAGGGCCTCGCCCTTGTGCAGGGTGAGATCGACGCCGCGCAGGACCGGCACGCCGCTGAAGGCGACGCTGAGACCCGCAATGTTGACCAGCGGCGCCACGGCTACGCCTCGAAATTGCCGGCGCGGAAATCCATCGCGAAGGCCGGCGCTGCCTTCCACTTGATCGATTTCGGCTTGGCGGTGAAGGTCGCGTTCTGGTGCAGCACCGTGTAGGCGGGATCTTCGCGCTCGGCGATCTCCAGCATGCGGCGGAACGCCTTCTTGCGCGCGGCCCGGTCGGTCGAGGTCTCCAGGAATTCCGAGAGCTTGTTCAGCTCGACATTGGTCCATTCACCGATCTGCTGCTGCTGGCCGTTCGGCCCGTGCTGGGCGACCAGCGACGACACCGGATCGTTGAAGGCGGCCGAGTTCGACCAGTCGCGCACGGCGCGGGTCGGCGCGCGCTCCATGATCTGCGACCAGTTCTCCTTGGTCTCGATCTGCACGTTGAGGCCGACCGATTTCCACATCTCGACCAGCACCTGCGCGGTCGCGACCTGGTTGGTGTAGTAGTTGTTGAGCAGGCGGTAGGGAATCGGATCGCCCTTGTAATTGGCCTGCTTGAGCAGGTCCTGCGCCAGCTTCGGATCATAGGCCGGCACGTTCCAATCGGCGTTGAACATGTCGCCGTAGAACTCCCATTGCAGGCCCTTCGGCACGCGGGTGCGGCCGGCCCACAGGCTGTCGACGATGGCCTGGCGGTCGATCGCATGGGTGAAGGCGCGCCTGACCAGCGGATTGGCGAGCACGGCGTGGTTCTTGTCGAACACGGTCAGGCGGTGGTTTTGAATCGTGCCGCCCTGCACTTCAAACGCGGAATTCTTCTCGATGCCGGCGATCTGGTCCGGCGGGATGTCGCAGGCGAACTGGTACTCGCCCGACAACAGGCCATTGATGCGGCTCGCGACCTCAGGCACTTCGAGGAAGCGGATGCGCTTGAGCGGCGGACGGCCGTCCCAATATTCGTCGTGCGCTTCCAGCGTCAGCGACACATCGGGCTTAAGCTCGACGACCTTGTAGGGGCCGGTCGTGACGGGCTTGCGCGCCCAGTCGAGATAGCTCGCGGACTCCTCCCAGGCGCGGCGGTTCATGATGTCGGAGCCGTAGCGCGACAGACGGCCCTCGATGGTGACGTCGGGCGTCGCGTTGTAGAAGCGCACGGTGTACTTGTCGACAGCATCGACGCGCACGAGATCGGGCCAGATGCGGCGGGCGACGGCCGGCACGTCGGGCGGCAGCTCCTTGCCGGGCCGCGGCGTCGGGATCTTCTCGAACGCTTTGATCGTGGAGCGGTTCTTGGCCTCGGTCTCGCCGAACATGCGCTCGCGGCTGAAGGTGAAGACGACGTCCTCGGCCGTAAGCTCGTCGCCATTGTGGAACTTGACGCCCTGGCGCAGCTTCACCTCGACGGTCTGGTCGTCGATGCGGCGCCATTCGGTGCCAAGGCCCGGCACGGCTTCCAAATTGCCGCGCCAGTTCTTCGAGATCAGGCCTTCCCAGATCGAGGAGAAGAACACGCGCTCGCCGACATTGGACTGCTCGCGCAGCACGTCGAGCACGTTCGCGTTGGTGACCTTCTGCACGGCGATCGTCACCGACGGACGGTTGTCGCCCTGCGCGATGGCAAAGCGCGGCAGCAGCAATGTGCTCGCGGCCGCGCCGCCGGATTTCAGGATGGTGCGACGGGTAAATTTGCTCATGGCGGTAACCCCTGCCCTGGATGATGCGGTTATTCGGCGAGACCGAGCGCGGCGAGATGGGCTGCGCCGGCGCGGACATCGTCGTGATTGCGAAGTTCGAGGATCAGGCGCGGGTTGGACGTCAGCCGTCCCAGCGCGCGGAACACGGCGACCCAGGGGATGTTGCCTTCGCCCGGGGCCCAGTGCCGGTCGGCAAAGCCGTCGGTGTCCTGCAGATGCACATGCGTCAGCATGTCGCCGGCGGTCTCGACGTAGTAGTCGACCGGCGGCGCGCCGGTGGAGATGTGGGCGTAGTTGGCGTGACCGGTATCGAGCGAGACGCGAACCTTGGCGCTTTCGAGTGCCTTGGCGAGACGAACGCGGTCGCGCGGATCCTTGTCCTCGATGTTCTCGATGACGATCTCGCAGCCGACGGTTTCCGCGCGCGCGACGACTTCGGCGAGCGTCGCCTTGACGCGCTCGACGAGATTGTTGCGATTGTCCGGATAGAGATCGAGATTGTTGTGATCCCAGGTCGTGAACGGCGAATGGATCACCATCTGCGTCGCGCCGAGGAACTCGGCGGCATCCAGCCCCTGAAGCAGGCGCTTGGTCACCGCCTGACGGATCATGGGATCGTGGCTGTCGATCTTGAAGCCCCAGAACGGACCGTGGATGCCGAGCCGGCCGGTATGGCCTGACAGCATCTGCTTGATCTCGCCGGCGGTGCTGCGCCAATCGCTGTCGAGAAGATCGGCGCGGAAGAAATCCTGGATTTCGAGATCGCGCTGCCGCTCCAGAAGCCAGTCGCGATGCGCGGGAATCGATTTGATGGACAATGCGGCGCCCAGCACCGGCTTCGACATGGCTTGCTCCTTGACCGTCAGCGATGACGGGAGCAGCGCTAGACCAGTTCGATGACAGGCCGGTGAAATGCAGGTTTCGCAGCGCCGGTAGATGTGGACATCCTGACCGCGCGCTCCGGATTCAGACGACAGCGATCGCGGCGCCGATGCCGAATGAACACATCGCAACCGTTATCGTGTCCGTAGTGATCCGGAATGGAATCCTAACCAAGCTTCGCGTACATCGCGGGACATCGATCGGCGGCCACTTCCACGGGCATCACCCTCTGATCGCGCGCCACGGGGTTGGGGGACCACATGGGGCGGGGGATTGAAGGCTGGGGCAAGGTGACGAGGTCCGGACTCCTAGGCACTCCGGACCTCGACACTTTCTGAGATTGAACGCAAGAACGCGCCGTCCGGTTGGGGCATCCGGGCGGCGCGTTGTCGTTTCAGCGTCGCGTTTCGCTCAGCGCGTCTGCGGTTCGATCGTCACCGTGCAGTCGCCCTGCCCCTGTGTTGCGACCACGATATTGCCCGCGGCAGCGCCGAGGGCGATCGGCGCGGACGAGCCGCCGCCGGGCATCTGCACCATCACGCTCATGGAATCCCCGCGCGCGGTCGATCCCACGGTTGAGGGTTCTGCCTGGGCGACATTGCCCGACGCGTCACGGCGCATGATCTGGCAGTTCACGTTACTTGCGCCGGCCGCCGCCATGCTCGATGAGGCGGCGCCGCCCATTTGCGCGCGGGCTCGCGACGGATCGCGCGGCACCTGGCTGACGATGCGATGCGTGCGCGGCTCCACGATGACGACATCGTCATCCGTGGCGAAATATTCGTAATCGCGATATGCCGGCTCGATCGACACGATCTCGGGCGGAAGCCGGTGGAGACGCACGCGCGGCGGAATCGTCTCGCCGATCCGGATCGAGATGTTCAGATTGCGCTCCGGCTGGGCCAGGCGCGCCCTGCTCACCGTTTCGGAGATCCGCACCTGCTTCTCGGACGTCACCTGGGCCTGCTGATTGACCTGCGTATTGGTCTGGGTGGTCTGGGTGGCTTGATTGGTCTGCGTACCAGAAGGCGCGGTCTGCGCATTGTTGGTCGGAGCCGTCCGGCTCGTGTCCGTCGCGGTGGCTGGCCGGTTGGTCTGCTGCGCCGGCTGCTGCTGATCGGCAGCATCGCGCGGCGGCTGGGCCTGGTTCTGCTCTTTCTGGTCGGCCGCAGCCCCAGTCCGCTCGTTCTGCTGGCCGGCGGGGCCGGTCTTGGATTTCTCGGACTCGGCCGTTGATTTCTGCGGCGCAGACTTGTCCTGCTTCGTCTCAGCGCTGCTCTTGCCGTCGCGGCCCGGTTTAATGCTCTCCGCTTCACGGTTGCGATCGCGCGCAGGCTCGCGGGATTCTTGTGCCTGATCCCTGGCCTTCGGCTGGTTACGCTCGGCAGAATTGGCCGGCTGGCGCTTGTCGTCGCTCGCCTCGTGCTTGGCAGCGCCGCCCTTTTCGTCGCGGCCCGCGCCCTGCAGTCGCTCCTGGGCGCCCTGTGCACGCTCTTGAACACGTTCCTGGGCGCCGCCGCGCTGCGGCGCGGCGCCTTTCGCCGGCTCCTCGGTCCGTTTCGGCTCGTCTCTGCGCTCACCGGGCGCCTGGGCGTAGGCGACGCCGGAAGCAAGCATCAATCCGATAGCCGCGGTCGATAACATCAAGTGCCTGCGCATAGTCCCTCTCCTCGAAAATTCGCAACAACACAGGCAAACGTACTGTCGGTGCGTAGGTTCCTGAGGAAGAACGTGGGGCGATCAAACCGGGCTTACATCGCGTCCTTGAGCGTGAGACGGGCTGTGAATGTCACACTGGTCTTGCCGACCAGAGCCATGCCTTCGACCTCGGCGCCGCCGGCGGAATAGTCGCCCGAGAATCCGCAGGTGACCTCCCTGCCGCCGAAGGCGAGCGTCCTGCCGACGGCTTCGGTATGCTGGTTGACGATCATGTCGCCGCGCCACTTGCCGTTCCGGAAGGTGTAGCTGCCGGTGTAATAGAAATAGCTGTCGCCACCCATGATGCGGCCGTCGCAGAGCACCACGACGCCCCTCGCCTGGCCGCGCTTGCCGTCGCGCATCTCGATGTCGAAGATGTAGAGGCCGTTGACGACCCTGGCCTCCTCCTGTGCTCCATCCACCGCCGACATCCGATCATCCCCCACCGATCCGCCGCCCGATCAGTTCGGCACGTTCCGCTCGAGATCCTCGAGCCAGGCCGCCGCGCTCGAATCCGACGGCGCGCGCCAGTCGCCGCGGGGCGACAACGAGCCGCCCGCCGAGACCTTCGGGCCGTTCGGCATCGCCGAGCGCTTGAACTGGCTGAAGGCGAAGAAGCGGCGCAGGAACACTTCGAGCCAGCGGCGGATCTCGGGCAGATCATACGCCCTGCGCCGGTCGCTCGGGAAGGCCGGCGGCCATTCGCCCTTGGCCACGTCCTTCCAGGCGTGCTGCGCCATGAAGGCGATCTTCGACGGGCGCATGCCGAACCGCAGCGTGTAGAACAGGTTGAAATCCTGCAGCTCGTACGGTCCGACCGACGCTTCCGTGCTCTGCGGCTTCTGGCCGGCCTCCACCGGCACCAGCTCGGGCGAGATTTCGGCCGCCAGGATCGCGCCGAGCGTGCGGTTGACGTCGGCGCTGAACTGCTTGGACGAGATCACCCAGCGGATCAGGTGCTGGATCAGCGTCTTCGGCACGCCGGCATTGACGTTGTAATGCGCCATCTGGTCGCCAACGCCATAGGTGCACCAGCCGAGCGCGAGCTCGGAGAGATCGCCGGTACCGATCACGATGCCGCCGTGATGGTTGGCGAGCCGGAACAGATAATCCGTACGCAGGCCCGCCTGAACGTTCTCGAAGGTGACGTCGTAGACCTTCTCGCCCCGGCCGAAGGGATGGCCGATGTCCTTCAGCATCTGCGTCGCCGTGGTGCGGATGTCGAGTTCCTGCCAGCTCGTGTGCAGCGCCCGCATCAGCGCCAGCGCATGGGTCTTGCTCTCGCTGCCGGTGGCAAAGCCCGGCATGGTGTAGGCCAGGATGTTCTCGCGCGGCAGGCCGAGCAGATCGACCGCCTTGGCGGCGACGATCAGCGCGTGGGTGGAATCGAGCCCGCCCGAGACGCCGATCACGACCCGCTTGGTGCCGGTGGCGCGCATGCGCTGCACGAGACCTGCGACCTGGATGTTGTAGGCCTCGTAGCAATCCTGCTCGAGCAGGCTTTCGTCGCTCGGTACGAACGGGAAGCGCTCCACCTTGCGCAGGAAGCCGATGTCGGCGGCCGGTGGCTTCAACGCGAATGTCACCTTGCGGAAAAACGCCTCGCGCTGCCTGCGGTTGTCGTCGAACGTGCCCATCAGCACGCGCTCCTGCCTCAGCAGGTCGAGATCGATGTCGGCGGTGGTGATCTGGCCGCTCTGCCGGAAGCGCTCGCCCTCGGCCAGCAGCACGCCGTTCTCGTAAATCGAGGTCTGGCCGTCCCAGGACAGATCGGTGGTCGATTCCCCTGCCCCGGCGGCGGAGTAGACATAAGCCGCGAGACAGCGCGCCGATGTCGACTGGCACAGCAGCGCGCGCGAGCGCGCCCGGCCGATCGTGATCGGGCTGCCCGAGAGATTGATCAGCACGCTCGCGCCGGCGAGCGCAAGCTCCGAGGCCGGCGTCACCGGGATCCACATGTCCTCGCAGATCTCGACGCCGATGGTGAGGCCCGGAACGTCCTCGGCCGCGAACAGCAGGTCGACGCCGAACGGCGCATGCAGCCCGCCGAACGCGATCGTTTCCCCGACCATGCCGGCGCCGGAGGCGAAATGCCGGCCCTCGTAGAATTCGCGGTAGGTCGGCAGATAGGTCTTCGGCACCACGCCGAGAACGTTGCCGCGATGTATGACGACGGCGCAATTGTAGATGCGATGGCCAAAGCGCAGCGGCGCGCCGACGATCAGGACCGGCATCAGTGCCGCGGAGGCCTCGACCAGGCCGGCGAGGCCGCGCTCGACCGCATCGAGCAGCGGGTCCTGCTTGACCAGATCCTCGATGGCATAACCGGACAGGCACAGCTCGGGAAACACGGCGACCGACACCGACTGCTCGTGGCAGGCGTTGGCTGCCGCCAGCACCGCCTTTGCGTTGGCCGAGGGATCGGCGACGTGGGACGTGGTGACACAGGCCGCCACGCGCGCAAATCCGTGGGCGTAGATCGAGTGGAAAGTCATCGAGCGCAGTACCCTTGGTCTCTTCGCTGCCGAAGCCGTCAGCTCCGGATCATATGTAGCCCATCGGCCGGGGCCCGTGCAGGCCATCCGCCGTCATGCATAACGGATTTGCAGGGCCGCCGGTTCGCGCCCGACAAGCTCATGCGCTGCGGGCCAGCACGCCCGACAGGTCGTCGCGCAGCCATTCTGCGATCCGCGGCCAGGCATGCGCGTGGGTGCGCGCCCCCATGAACAGGCCAAGGTGATTGCTCGGCTCGGAAGCCGCAGCAATGAAGGCCGGCGGCGTGCCGAGGAGACCAGCTGTGGCGAGCGCCTGCGCAGCCGGCACGACGTCGTCGTCGAGCCCGGCGAGCAGGAAAACCGGCGCCTTGACGTCCTTCGGATCGACCGTGCGGCCAAGCGCTTTGAAGCTGCCGTCGGCGATCTGGTTCTCCCGGAAGATCCGGTTGACGACCTCCAGATAATACGCACCCGGCAGATCGAGCGTCTCCGCGTTCCAGCGGTCGAAGCGCGCGAGCAGCGCCGCGCCTTCCTCGTCCGACAGGTCTCTCTGCAACGCCGCCACGATATCATCGCGGTTTGGCGCCTTGGACCACAAGCGGAGCATTTCCCCGCCGCTGACATTGCCGCCGCCGCGTGCGACGAGCTGGTCGTACACCATCTCGGGAGCGTTGCGGGTGAGCCGGCACAACGGCGAATCGATCGACAGGTCGACGGGGGTGCCGACCAGCACCAACCGCCGCACCTTGGCCGGAAAGCGCGCCGCATAGAGCAGCGACAGCCAACCGCCCTGGCACAGGCCGACCAGATCGACCGGGGCGCCGATCTCGTCGATGGCGACGTTGAGATCGCCAAGATAGCTGTCGATCGAGAGATAGCGCATGCCAGGGGTGGCTGAGCGCCAATCGGTGAGATAGATCCGGTCGATGCCGCCGTCTTGCAGGGACCCCACCACACTGTGGCCGGGCGCGAAATCGGCGATCAAAGCCCGATGCAGCGCATAGGGCGCGCAGACCAGCACGGGCTGGCCTGACCGGCTCTGCGAGCAATCGCGCAGGCGCATCGTCGCAAGCTCGAGCGCAACGCGGTTGGGCGTCGTCCACGGCAGGTTGCTCTCGTCCTGCTCTGCCCGGCCGCGCTCGACCCACCAGAAGCAAGCGTCCATGGCCAGCCGGGCTGCCGTGAACGGCCATAGCAACGACTCGTCGGGAGCATGATCCGGTCTGCCCGGCTGTTTGCCGATCTTGTTCACCATGACGAGGTCCCTATAAAAACGCCTCGAGGCTGACGACTGAGATGCCGAGGTCGCGAAAGCTCCGATGGGCGGCGGCCACCGAGCCGTCGAGATCGATGCCGCGGCAGGCGTCCTCGATGACGGCCACCTCCAACCCCGCCTTGCGCGCATCCTCCGCCGAGAAGCGGACGCAGAAGTCCAGCGCGAGACCGGCGACAAAGACAGTCTTCAGCTCACGTTCGCGCAAATAGCCGAGCAGGCCCGTCGCCGTCTTGTGGTCGTTCTCGAACAATGCCGAATAGGAATCGATGCTGCGGCGAAACCCCTTGCGCACCACCAGGCTCGCCCTGACGACGTCGAGATCGCGATGGAATTCGGCGCCCGAGGTGCCCTGCACGCAATGCGCCGGCCAGAGCACCTGGGTGCCATAGTCGAGCTCGATGGTCTGGAACGGCTGCTTGCCCGCATGGTTCGTCGCGAACGAAACGTGGTCGCGCGGATGCCAGTCCTGGGTCAGCACCACATTGGCGAATTTTTGGGCGATTCGGTTGATCGCGGGGACGACCTTCTCGCCGCCGGGAACGGCGAGCGCTCCGCCGGTGCAGAAGTCGTTCTGCACATCGATCGCCAGCAGCACATCGTGGTCGGAAATCTTCATCGCCAGTCTCATTCCATGTACCCGGCGCGCCGGCCGCCGGACAGGCCGCCCTTAGTGTCGGTCTTCCCGCCCAGCTTCGCAACCGCCGCCACCTTGCGGAGCCTGCGCGAATTGGTCACTACGGCCGCCAGGATGCAACGGTTTGGCCTCGTCCGTGTTGACTAGGCGCACCCGAGGGCGGATTCTCGAAACTGTTCGTGACGGGTGGATGGGGTCGAAGGCGCGGAGGACAGGGTTGCCGAGGCCGGAAGGCAGCGGCGGCCACGAGATCATGAATATCGGCAAGACAGGACAGATTCTTCTCGCCGATATCGGCGGCACCAATGCGCGCTTCGCGCTGAGCCGGAGCGAATTGGGCCAAGAATTGGGCCAAGGCGATCAATCCGGACCGATCGATTATGTAAAGGTCGCCGACTTCCCGACGGTCCGGGAGGCCATCGCGGACGTCCTGGCGCGCCGGGCCGGCGGCGAGCCGCCCCGCAGGGCCGTGCTGGCCGTGGCGGGTCCCGTCACCAACAACCGCTGCGTCATGACCAACAGCCCCTGGGTCATCGACGGCAACGAGCTGCAACCGGCCCTGGGCTTCGACAGCGTCCACGTGCTCAACGACTTCGAGGTGGTCGCCTGGTCCCTGCCCGCCTTGCAGCCTGCCGATCTGATCCCGCTCGGCGGAGGCGATGGCCTGCCCGGAGAGCCGTTGCTGGTGGTCGGTCCCGGAACCGGCTTTGGCGTCTCTTGTCTGGTCCAACGCCATGGCGCGCGCCTCGCCGTCGTCACCGAAGCCGGACACGCGACCCTGCCGGCGGAGAACGAGCGCGAGGAACGCGTGATCGCGTGCTTGCGCCGACGCCTCGGCCACGTCTCCATCGAACGCGGCGCGCTCTCGGGTTCCGGGCTGCAAAATCTCTACGAAGCCTTGGCGGAAGTTGACGGCGCCCAGGTGCCGCATCGCGACGCTGCCGGCATCACCAAGGCGGCCCTGGAGGGCAGCTGTCCCGTCAGCCGGGCGACGCTCGAGATGTTTTGCGCCATCCTGGGCTCCGTCGCCGGCAATCTCGCGGTGACGTTCGGCGCCCGCGGCGGCGTCTATGTCGCCGGCGGAATCGCGCCGCGCTTTCCCGAGTTCCTGATGGCCTCCACGTTCCGGTCGCGCTTCGAAGCCAAGGGCCGGTTCCAGGATTATTTGCGCAACATCCCGACCAGGCTGGTGATCAAGCCCGATGCGAGCTTCGTCGGCCTGAAGATGTTTGCCGACCATAACGTGGATTGAGCTGCGGGAACTTGCCCCGCTCGCCGTTCCAATATTCACAGATGATTCAGCGTCCGCGCGGTTCCACGCATGAACGTGCTTGCCTCCATGTTCCCTATGCGAAACAATCAGACCGTGTGTGGCGTAGTTGCGGGGGCGTGACATGCGTAAGCAGGATCTGGGTTTCGACTATCACCGCTATCACCGCCTGCTGAGCGAGGCGGACGACGAGGACAAGCGGCTGGCCCTGATCGACCTCTTGATCGAGGAAAAGGCGCGAGACCGGCTGGCCGCACAGCGCGCCTCGGACCGGGCGGCCATGACGGCCCACACCATTGCCAGGGTGCTGAAGAACGGCCGCAGCTGAGCTGCGGCGTCTTTGTCGTCAGGCGTCTTAGTCAGCAGTGCGGCATCTGTACCGTCGCTCAGTGCGGCGGCTGGGCCGGGGCTCCAGGAAACATCGAATCGATCATCGCCTTGAGCTGATCCATTGCGATCGGCTTGCGCAGGATCGGCCGGCGCCGAAGCAAGGACGGCAGCAGTTCTGGGCCGTAACCGGTGGCGAACAGAAACGGCTTGCCGCGACGTTCGATCAAGTCGGCGACGGGATCGACGTAGACGCCCATGAGATTGATGTCGAGGATGGCCAGATCGTATTGCGCGGTCATGGCGAACGCGCTCGCGTCCCGAACATTGTCCGCTTCCGCGACGACGTGGTGGCCGAGTTCCACCACCATGTCGGCGATCATCATCCGGATCAACGCCTCGTCTTCGACCAGGAAAACGGAGAGTCCGTCCGCCATCTCAACTCCGCAGTCAGCTTGCGAAGCTAATCATACATCAATTGCGGAGAGGATACACGAATTCGTGGCGGGCGCCGTTAATTCAGAGGCGCCCGATCCGATTCAACTTGATCAATCCAGTCCGCGCTCGTGGCTCAGGCGCACCATCTCCTGGATGAAGACCTGCTTCTGCTTGTCATCGAGGCTCGAATAGAGCGGCTCGGCGGCGTCGGCGACGTTGCGCTGGTCGGCGGCGCGGTCGATCAGGAACTGCGCCTCGTTGCGCATCTGCTCGATGATGTCGTCGGGCGGATCCCGCTTGGCGCGCGCAACCCGCAAGTTGAGCCGCTCTGCACCATTATGTCCTAGGTAGTGCATCGCGCTCGAAAAGCCGTACCAGTGCTTCTCCTGTTCGGGCGTGAGGTTCAGCTCGGTCTTGATCCGCTCGATATAGGAATCGCTGTTGGCCACGATCTGCTCGGCGGTCTGCTGCGGCGCGCCGGGCTGGGTGAGGACGGTGACGTCCTTATTGTCCTTGCCCTGCGGAGCGTTCTTGGCTTCCTTGCTCGCCTTGGCGCCCTTGCCCCCTTTGGCACTCTTGGCGTCCTTGTCCTTGGCTGCGCCCGGCTGCTTGGCGTCCTTGCTGGACTCCTTGGCGGCCGGCGGCGGATTGCCGCCATTGTTGTTGCCGACGCCGAGCACGCCGGTGAAGACGCCGACGACGCCGCCGATTGCGCCGCCGAGCACGCCACCGACCGGACCTGCCGCCTTGTTGCCGGCGGCCGCGCCGTCCTGAACGCCTTTGACCAGACCTTGCGCATTGGCCACGGCGGCGGCACCGAGCAGCAGCGCGAGCACGGCCCCGAGCGCGATGCATCGCCGCATGTGAAGCCGCGCTGACGGCACCGGGTTGATCATTCTCGTCTCCATCGTCGATCTCGCTCGCCTGTTGGGCGGCAGCCAGCCCGCCCGCCGTGACTCTATCGTTTCCACCGCTTCGCGGTCCAGCCGCAGCCAGGCGCTGTCCACGCCCGAAAAGTCTTTCGCGCGAAGCGGTTATGAAGGCTCATTCGAAACTGCGGCGTAATTGCGCACGGATTGTTCCTGGCCGGTTCAGGCCAAGTGTGCGTCGCAAAAACAAGCATTGGCAGCTCACGACCGCCACAGCACGCCCACCTTTCAGGACACAACGTTAGTTCTATGTGCGAGCCGTTCGGGTTTCTCGACAGACGCGATCAATCATGATCTGATCGCGCTACCAATTTGCTGCGGCATCGGTGAATTGCCATCGGGCCGACGGCATCAACAAGAAAATCGAACAACAAGAAACTCGGAAAAGACGTCTTAGAGGAAACTCCAACAACAACACCCAAGCGAGGAAACGAGATGTCACGCAAGAGACTGACGCGACGTCAATTTGTGGCTGCCACTGCAATGTCCTCCGCGGCGCTGATCGCAGCGCCCTACGTCCGGGGCGCTTCCGCCGCCGGCAAGCTCTCGATCGGCTTCTGGGACCATTGGGTGCCAGGCGCCAACAAGGCCTCGACCGACCTCGTCAACGAATGGGCCGCGAAGGAGAAGGTCGAGGTTACCATCGACTACATCCCCAGCCAGGGTAACAAGAACCTGCTGACCATTGCCGCCGAAGCGCAGGCAAAATCCGGCCATGATATCTTCGCGATGCCAACGTGGTGGGCTCATTCCAATGCCGACCAGCTGGAGAACGTTGCCGACATCATGGGCCCGATCATCGCGGAGAACGGCGACGTGAACGGCACGGCCAAATATCTCGGCACTGTCGGGACCAAATGGCTCGGCGTTCCCGCCTGCGTCGGCAGTCAAATCAAGGGTCCCTGCTCCCGCATCGATCTGATGAAGAAGCACGCTGGGATCGACGTTCAGGAGATGTATCCGGCCGGCTCTGAACCAAAGGCCGACAACTGGACGCTGGAGACTTTCCTGAAGGCTGCCGAAGCCTGCCACAAGGCGGGCGTCCCGTTCGGCATCGGGCTCGGCGAGACCACCGACAACGTCGATACGGCTGGCGCGATCTTCCTGTCGTTCGGCGCCCAGCTCGTCGACGCCAAGGGCAATCTCACCGTCAAGACCGACGCGGTTCGCCAGGCACTCGAGTTCTACAAGAAGCTGATCGGCTTCCTGCCGCCCGACGTCGCAGCCTGGGACGACGCATCCAACAACAAATGGCTGGTCTCCGGCAGGGGTGCGATGATCATGAACCCGCCGAGCGCCTGGGCCGTCGCCAAGCGCGACGCGCCGCAGGTTGCGGAGCAATGCTGGACACACGGATTCCCGGCAGGGCCGAAGGGGCGCTTTGCACCCTACCTGCCGTATTTCTGGAGCATCTGGAACTTCTCCAAGAACAAGGAAGCAGCAAAGAGCCTGCTGGTGGCGCTGTCGAAGCCGGCAGCGATCGAAAAGATGGTCACGGCCAGCGGCGGCTACGACTTGCCGGCTTATGAGAAGCTGACAACGCTGAAGGTCTGGCAGGAAGAGGGTCCGCCGAAGGGGACGCTCTATCACTATCCAAATCCCTACAAGCATCAGACGCTGTCAATTGCGGCTTCGCCCGCGCCACCGAAGGTCGCGCAACAGATCTATGCGCAGGCCACCCTCACCAAGATGTGCTTGCGGTATCATCAGGGTGAAGCGATGGAAAAGACGCTCGCCTGGGCCGAAGGCGAATGCGAAGGCTTCATGCGGAGCTAAGCCGGAGCGGCTCGCCGCGACGGTCTTAGGCCGCTCGCGGCGGGTCCGCCGTCTCACCTACGTGACGAGAGCCGACAGCTTCGGCTCTCGAACCTTCCAAAAGTCGGGTTTACCGACCAAACCGCGCGAGGAAATGCATCATGGCGGATGTCGCATTGCAGCCAAACAGAGTTGGCGCAGCGCAACCGGCGCGAAAACGCTCCAGTCTGCAAAAGGCGCTCAAACGCAAATCGACCGCGGCGTTCCTGATGACGCTGCCGCTGATCATTCTCATCACGCTTCTGGTGCTCTATCCTGCGTTCTACTCGCTTCATCTGGCGACCCTCAACAAGTCGATGCAGAGATTCGTCGGTCTCGGCAACTTCGAGTTCCTGTTCAAGCGCGACACGTTCTGGCTGGTCGTCAAGCAATCCTGCATCTTCGCCATCACCGCCGTTCTGTTCAAAGCGCTGATCGGATTCATCGTCGCGCACTTCGTCCATAACATCCCCGCCAAGGGCCAGCGCAAATGGCGCGGCATGCTGCTGGTGCCCTGGGTCATCCCGCCCGCCATGAGCACGCTGGCATGGCTGTGGCTGTTCGATCCCTCCTACTCCGCGTTCAACTATACGCTGTCGTTCTTCGGAATCGGTCCGATCCCTTGGACCGGCGACGCCGCCTGGGCGCGCTTCTCCGTCATTCTGGTCAACGTCTGGTACGGCGCGCCGTTCTTCATGATCATGTATCTGGCGTCCCTGAAATCGGTGCCCGACCAGCTCTACGAAGCCGCAGCCATCGACGGCGCCAATTGGTGGCAGCGGATCTGGTACGTAACGCTGCCGATGATGCGCAACATCATCGCGATCACGACGCTGTTCTCGCTGATCGTGACCTTCGCCAATTTCGACATCGTGCGAATCCTGACCGCCGGCGGCCCTCTCGACCACACCCACATCTTCGCCACCTGGGCCTTCAGGATCGGCATCGAAGGAAGCGATATTCCGCTGGGCGCCAGCGTCTCCCTGTTCATGGTGCCAATCCTGGCGGTCGCAGCGATATTCATCCTGCGGGACGTCAACAAGCGCGGGAATGAAGCCTGATGAGCTCAGTCACGATAGACAAGGCCGCGCCGACGCGAACGGTCAAGTATGGAAGCATGAGCCGCGACCGCAAATGGGCGCTGCGATGGTCGTACTTCTTTCTGACGCTGTTTGCGATCTTCTCGCTGCTGCCGCCGATTTACATGCTGATCACCTCGCTCAAGAGCAGCGCCGAAATCTCGGCGGCGACCAATCCATGGTGGGTTTTCCACCCGACTCTCGAGAACTATGTCGGCCTCTTGACGTCGAACCAGTTCCTGCGGTTCTTCTGGAATTCCGCGCTGGTTTCGATTTTCGTGGTCACCATCACGATGCTGATCAGCGTGCCTGCGGCATTTGCGCTGGCGCGGATGCGGTTCTGGGGCTCGGCCACGCTGGCGACCGGCGTGTTCCTGACCTACCTGATTCCGGACAGCCTGTTGTTCATTCCGTTGTTCAAGGTGTTCGCCCTGTTCGGCGACTGGACCGGCATCCAGCTCATCAACCGCTGGTACGTGCTGCTCTTCATCTATCCGACGCTGACGGTGCCGTTCTGCACCTGGATCATGATCGGCTACTTCGCCTCGATCCCCAAGGAGCTCGACGAGGCCGCGATCATCGATGGAGCGTCCTGGTTCCAGACGCTGACCCGGATCTTCATTCCGGTGGCGCTGCCGGGGCTGATCGCCGCGACCATCTTCGCCTTTACCGTGTCCTGGGCGCAGTTCCTCTATCCGCTCGTGTTCACCACCTCCACGGACCAGCTCGTGCTGCCGGTCGGCATCATCACGACGCTGATCAAGGGCGACGTCTTCAACTGGGGACAGATCATGACCGGCGCGCTGCTCGGCGCGGCGCCGCCGCTGATCATCTACGCCTTCCTGATGGACTATTACATTGCCGGCCTGACCGCCGGTGCGACAAAGGGTTGATGGCGAGGAGCTGAAGTTCGATGGCTGACGTTGCTTTGCGGAAGGTAGTTAAGCGTTACGACGATGTCGAAGCCGTGCGCGGCATCGATCTCGACATCGCCGACCACGAGTTCATCGTGCTGGTCGGTCCCTCCGGCTGCGGCAAGTCGACGACGCTGCGCATGATCGCAGGGCTCGAGGACATCAGCGACGGCGACATCATGATCGGCGGCGACATCGTCAATGACGTGCCGCCAAAGGACCGCGACATCGCGATGGTGTTCCAGAATTACGCGCTCTACCCGCACATGACGGTCGCGGAGAACATGTCGTTCGGGCTGCGCCTGAAGCACTATCCCAAGGCCGAGATCAAGGCGCGGGTGACGGAGGCCGCCCGCCTGCTCGACATCACCGACCTGATCGACCGCAAGCCGAAGCAGCTCTCCGGCGGCCAGCGCCAGCGCGTCGCGATGGGCCGGGCCATCGTGCGCAATCCGAAGGTCTTCCTGTTCGACGAGCCGCTGTCCAATCTCGACGCCAAACTGCGCGTGCAGATGCGGATCGAGATCAAGAAGGTGCACCAGAAGGTGCGCACCACCACCGTCTACGTCACCCACGACCAGGTCGAGGCGATGACGCTGGCCGACCGCGTCGTGGTGATGAACAAGGGACGGATCGAGCAGATCGGCACGCCGAACGAGCTCTATCACAAGCCCGCGACGCGCTTCGTCGCCGGCTTCATCGGCTCGCCGGCGATGAACTTCATCCCATGCCGGCTCGAGGACGTCGGCGGCACGCTGCAGATGCGCCTCACCGACCGCATCGCCTTCCCGCTGCCGGCGGCCCGGGCCGCGCGCTACAATTCGCTGCCGCGCACCGACAAGCTGCTGCTCGGCCTCCGGCCCGAGCATCTCACCGAGTCCCACGCGCATCTGGAGCCCGGCGTCGAAACCTTCGACACCGTGCTCGACGTCACCGAGCCGATGGGAATGGAGACGCTGGTCTATTTCGGACTCGAGGGCACACCGGTCTGCGGCCGCGTCAATCCCAATGCCGGCGCCAAGGACGGGGCTCCCATGCGTTTGGCGATGGACCTCAACAATATGCACCTGCTAAACGAGGCGACCGGCGCCGTGTTGTGACGCCGGTTCAAGAAACTCGCGCAGGCAGGGGACGATGGCGACCAACAAGAAGAAGATTTTCGTTACGCAAACTTTGTCGCAAGGGGCACGCGCCCTCCTCACCCAGCGGGACGATATCGAGCTCGTCGAGTTTCCGAACCTGATCTCGGCTGCGGATTTCGAGATCTTGCTGAAGAGCCACGCGCCGGTCCACGGCGTCGCGCTCGGCGCCACCGCCTTCGGCGAGGCCGAGCTCGAGGCCGCAAGAGACATGAAGGTGGTGACCCGGATCGGCGTCGGCTACGACGCCGTCGACGTTCCCGCCCTCTCCCGCCGCAAGGTGCCGCTGATGGTTGCGGGCAGCGCAAACTCGCCCTCGGTCGCGGAAGCGGCGCTGTTCATGATGCTGACGCTGGCCAAGCGCGCCCAGGAGCTGCACGCCTGCGTCAGGGACGGCAAATGGGCCGACCGGCTCGGCATCCTGCCGTTCGATCTCTACGGCAAGACCGTGCTGGTGATCGGCTTCGGCCGCATCGGCAGCCGCACCGCCAAGCGCTGCCTGGCGATGGAAATGAAGGTGCAGGTCTACGATCCCTACAAGACTGCCGCCGAGATCAAGGCTGCCGGCTGCGAGCCCGTCGCCGACCTCGACGCCGCGCTGCCAAACGCCGATTTCGTCACCATCCACTGCCCGAAGACGCCGGAGACGGTCGGCCTGTTCGATGCGGCGCGGATCGGCCGGATGAAGCCGAGATCCTATCTCATCAACACCGCGCGCGGCGGCATCGTCAAGGAAGCCGCGCTCCACGACGCGCTGGTCTCGGGCAAGCTGGCCGGCGCTGGCATCGACGTGTTCGAGGTGGAGCCGCCGCCGGTCAGCAACGCGCTGTTCGCCCTGCCCAACGTCATCATCGCCCCGCACGTCGCCGGCGTCACGGTCGAGGCGGTCCAGCGCATGAGCGAGCAGACCGCGCGCAACATCCTGAGCGTGCTCGACGGCGATCCGATCCGGCAGAATGTGATCAATCAGGACGTGCTCGGCTGAGCTGAGCTAAGCTGAGTCCTGGCGGGACGGAAGCGCCCGCCTTCGGAACGCCAGGAAGCGTCCCATTTTGGCGCAGATCGGGCCCCAACTCAGCCTTAATCAAGCGCGCCTAATGTTCCCGGCCGCGGCGGCAGTGGGACAGAACTGGCCGGCCGCGTCGAGCTGGAGGATGGAGCCTTGTCAGAGATCGACCCGACCGACCACGCGCTGGCGACCATCGCCAGCATTCTGGAGAACCCCGAGCCCGTTCTGGTCATTCGCAAGACCGAGACAGAGATCGTGGTGTCCGGAGAGCGCGAGCAGGTGGACTCTGACGAGCATCGGGTCGTGGACGAATATCCGGCGGTCGAAGAGCATCCGTCGCTGGAACAACACCCTGTCGTCGAGGAGCAGCCGCTGGTGCCGGAGCACACCGATGCCGACGGCTACAGCAAGGTCGGGCCCGGACCGATGGTGGCGATCCGTCTCAAATGGACGGTCCATCGCGGCGACGACGGCCAGTACTACGTCCACGAGACCATCGGCGAACAATCCGCGCCTGTGGTCAGCGGCCCCATGACGAGCGAGGCCGCAGTGCATTTCGTCGACACCCAGGAGGACGAGGCGCATCGGCGCTTCGAGCTGCTGCGCAGCGAGATCGCCGGCCGCAGCTCCCTCGCCGACTACGAGCGCAAGGGCGAGGCGTAAAGCTGCACCGGGAGGTCGCCGTGCACCTCTCCCGTAGGGAGAGGTCGGAGCGCATCGAAGATGCGATCCGGGTGAGGGGTTAAGGTCTCACTGCGCGCTGCGGCCCCTCACCCGGATCGCGCCGGACGGTGCTTCGCATCGCTAGGCGCAATCCGACCTCGCCCCGTCGGGGAGAGGTGCACAACGAACCTCCGCAACTACTTCCTTCCGAGATAATCCTTTTTCGCAAGCTCGACGCCCGCGTGCCGCAACAGGTCATAGGCGGTCGTGACGTGAAAGAAGAACTGAGGGACGCTGAACGTCAGCAGCAGCGTCCGCCCGGTGAAGGGCAGCTCGGTCCCGTTCTTCAGCTTGAAGAAGACATTGCGCTCCGCCGCCGCCTCGATCTCTGCGCGCGGCAGGCTTTCAATGAACTCGATCGAGGTCGCGATGCGCGCCTGGAGCCCGGCCATGTCGTGCTCCAGCGCCGGCAACGCGACGGGCTCGCAGTCGGCCAGCAAGGCCGGCGCGACGACGGCGTGGCGACAGGCTTCACCCACCTGCTGCGCGAGGTCGTACATGTTCGGCGCAAGGCGCATGCCGAGCAGGACTGCCGGGTTGAACTTGCGGGCCTCCGCATAGGCGACGCCCTTGTCGAGCAGCGCGGAGAGGTTACGCAAATACGGCACGAAGAGGCCGACCGAGGCCTCGTACATCGAGATCGTCACGTCGAGATTCCTTTCAATTCCGCCTCGCCAGAAGCTCGCATCTGGTCTAAATCCACGCTGTGAAGAGCTGTACAATGACAGCTTGCGCAGGGGTGGAGAAGAGATGATCGTGCGTATCGCATTGGCTTTGGCCGTGGCGTTGTTGGCAAACCTTTCGGCCCAAGCGCAGCAGGCGCCTTCGCGGCTCGACGAGATCGTCAAGCGCGGCACCTTGCGGGTCGGCATGACCGGCGACTACAAGCCCTTCACCTATCTGGACAAGGCGACGCAGACATTCAGCGGCTTCGACGTCGATATGGCGGAATCGCTCGGCAAGGCGCTCGGCGTCAAGGTCGAGTTTGTCCCAACAGCCTGGCCGAAGCTGATGAAGGATTTCGAGGCCGACCAGTTCGACATCGCGATGGGCGGCGTCTCGGTCACGCTCGACCGCCAGAAGAAGGGCTTCTTCTCGACGCCGATCATGCGCGAGGGCAAGACGCCGATCACGCGCTGCGCCGACGTCGGCAAATATCAGAGCATCGCCGACATCGACAAAAAGGGCACCCGCGTGATCGTCAATCCCGGCGGCACCAACGAGCGCTTCGCGCGTGCCAACATCAAGGACGCCGACATCACCGTCTTCCCCGACAACACCGTGATCTTCGACGAGATCGCCAAGGGCAATGCCGACCTGATGATGACGGACGCCTCCGAGACGCGCTACCAGCAGAAGCAGCATCAAGGCGTGCTCTGCGCGGTGCATCCGGAAAAACCGTTCGATTTCTCCGAGAAGGCCTACTGGCTCCAGCGCGACATGGCGCTGAAGGCCTTCGTCGACCAATGGCTGCACATTTCCATGGAAGACGGCAGCTACAGGAAAATCTACGCCGCCTGGTTCGATTAGAGCGTTGTCGCGCGACGCAAGGAACCGCTGCCGTTAAGAAGACGCGCTGAGGTCGGACCTTGGAATCCCGTTCCGATTCCGTTGGAATGGCGCTTCAGGCCGCGTCCTCCTGTCGCTTGCCTCGGCCCAACTTTGGACCGGTCCCTCGCCTATTGAACCCTGAACCGCAGGACGGCGACTCATACCGAGACAGTGATCTAGATCACTTTTGCAATCGAACCGATGTGTAAGCGTCGGTGCGGGGACCACCTGTTCAGGAGATGGAAATGAGGAAGCTGTTGGCCACGGCCGCATTCCTGTTGGCGAGCACAGCTGCCCAGGCGCAGTACACGTTCGAATATGGCGGACACACCATCCGCATCGACCCCGACCGCGGCACGGTGCAGATCCCCGGCGTGTACGACAACACCGGCCAGACCAAGGCCAAGAAGGCCAAGAAGAACGAAACGGCGCCGGGCCAGCAGCCGCCCCAGCAAGCCATTGTCGAGCCGCAAACGCCGACGGCACCAGGTCCCGCGCCTGCCCCAATCGCTCCGCCGCCCGCGGCCGCCCAAGCGCCCGCGGCTGCCCAAGCGCCTGCGGCTGCCCAAGCGCCTGCGGCTCCACAAGCGCCTGCGGCCGCCCAGGCGCCTGCGCCGGCCTCCGCGGCCGTGGCGCCACCGCCGGCTCCACCTGCGGCACCAACCGCCAGCAATGCGCCGGCCGAGACCGCGGTATTGCCGCCGCCCGCGCCGCCGGCACCCCCTCCGGCGCCGGCCACGCAGCAGGCCGCTCCCGCCGCGCCCCCACCGCCGGCCCCAGCCGTGGCTGCGGCTCCGCCGCCTCCCGCTCCACACCCTGCACCCGCGCCGGTTCAGGCGGCGGCGGTCGCTCCGCCCGCCCCGGCGGCCGCGCCCACGCGCGATCTCAATTCACCGCTCGGCGTCTGGCTTACCGAGGAGAAGGAAGGCAAGGTCCGCATCGAGCAATGCGGCAGCAATCTCTGCGGCTATTCGGTCGACAGCAAATCGAACCAGAACGGCGAGCAGGTTCTGATCAACATGAAGCCCGGCAAGGACCAGAAATGGTCCGGCCGCATTCTCGATCCGAACTCCGGCTCGACCTACGATTCGACCATCGCGATGAAGGGCACCGATCGCCTCCGCGTGCAGGGCTGCGCCTTCGGCGGCATGTTCTGCGGCGGCCAGACCTGGACGCGGGTGAACTGAGCGGCGCCATCGGATCGAAGCCAGCATGGCGCAGCTAGGCTGACGTTTTTGCGCCGGACAACCGCGATCGGCAACGCGACTGCCACGACGGCAGTCGCTGTCACCGCCAATGAGAGCGCTGCAGGCCTCCTGTCATACGGCCGCGCAATTCAAACGCTCCATTGTGAACCATTTCATATCTGCCCGCCGTCGTTACTTCTAGTCTGGATTGATAGCCAGACTGTTTGCGACCGTCCGTTTAGCCGAGACGCGTAGACTCGAAACGAGTCATTCCCCGACCTCGTTTCGGCGCCGGTAGTTGCGTAAGCGAGCGAGGTTGTTATGGAGGAGCTCCGTGCGACACCATCGCTAGTCTCGGGTGACCGGGGCCCCCACTCGCTGATGTCGGAGCAAGGCATCAGGCGGCATGTCATCGGCGCACTCCGAAGTCGGCAGACGAGCCTGACCACCGCGCTGCAGCCTCTGGTCCAAGAGCAAGCGCGGATGCTCGTTTCGGAATTCGGTTTCGACGCTCAGACCGTCGGCAAGATCCTGCAATCGCAAAACACCATGCTGAGCGTCTTGTCGGATCGGTATGACGCGCTCGATGAAGCCGCACATTACAGCGAGATTCCCTTCGTCGAACTGGCGCACGACGGCCGCATCGTCTATTCGAACGCGGCATTCGACAAGCTCTTGCCCGGCAGACGCGGCGTTCCCTTCTCCGGCCTGTTCGGATCACGTGCAGCCGACGTGTGGATGGCCCTGCGGGCCAACCACAACTCGAGCTTACGCGCAGACATCCAGACCAACGAAATGGTTCGCCAGGTCAGAGTCGAAATTGGCCCGCTGCGCGACGAAGATGGCATGCCGGGCAATTACGCGCTGCTTCTCGACCAGAGCGCCGAACAGAGCCGCCTCGATGCCCTGCAGGATGGCGTGCTCCGCACCGACTTGATCGGCAAGATCCGATTCGCGAACGAGCGCGCGGTGCAGGTTCTGGGATTCTCGGAATCAGAACTCAGGGAGATGCCGCTCTCCCAGGTGTTCGGACCCGATGACGAGGGAACGACGAACCTGTTCGGCGAATGGATCGCAAAGCAAACGGGGTTCTCGGGTTTCGTTCGGCTGCGCCCAAAAGACGGGCGTTCCATCCTGGCAAGGGTGAGCGGAACGCCCTACATGGAAGCACCGAACAGTTCGGCGGGGCTATTGGTGCTGTTCGCTCCTCTAGCCGAAGATCGCGCGCGCCAGGAGCTCAAGACAATTCTCGCCGAGCACGATGATCCGCAAGAGATCATCGAGGCAACGCTTCAGGCGATCGGCAAGGTGATCCCGTTCGAAATGAGCACGTTCGGGGTCTACAGCGATCTCAACGACTTTTGGCGGGCGCTCACGATCTTTCCAAAACCCAGCTGGGAGTGGAGCACGCGTTGGTTCAAGGTGCCACCTGGCGTGATCGAGTGGCTCGAGCAGGGCAAGACGTGGGACAACAATCTGGCCGCATTCGTCGAGAGCCGCAATCCCGAGGAAAAGGACAATCCGGTAAGCAAGGCCATCATCGCCGACAAGTTCGAGTCGATGCTCGTATTGCCGATACGCAAGGCGGGAGGCCGGTTTGGAAGCTCGCTGGCTCTGCTGTCCCGCAAGCACAAATACACCCCTGCCGATCTACGCACGCTGCAAAATCTCGGCGTCGAAGAGATATTGCAGGCCGCCGACGCGGCCATGGAACATGCGCAGGCGCGCACCTTGCGCAAACTCAAGGATGATTTGAACAAGGCACCGAGTGCGCGCGCCATCGCCGAGCTGCTGGCCACCGGCACGACGCAATGCCTGGGCTGGGAATATGTCGGCGTGTTCCGGATCGATCGCCTGCGCGGCAAGTTCGTGCTGGTCGCCGAGCACGTCAAGAACGACCGCAACCTGCTCGTGAAGGCGGCCGGCCGCAAGGCCGAATACACCCAGGAGCTGTCCAGCGGCATGCTTGGCAGCTGCCTGGCCGAGCGGAACATTCTTGTCGTCCCCGACGTCAGCGATACCGAGCGGAACTACGGCTTCATCAAGACCGCCCCCGATCAACGATCGGCCATGACGGTCCCCCTCCTCGTGAACGGCAAGATCGAGCTGATCCTGGACATGGAATCATCGGAGCTGAACGCGTTCCGTGGGCCCGATCGCGACGCGGCAAGCGGCCTCGCCGCCGACTGTGAACAGATCTTTGCGGCTCGCTGGCACGAAGCGATCGAGCACGCGCTCATGAACAGAATCGAGCAGGCGGCCGTCATCGTGGATGCCGTTGGGACGATCTGCCACATGAATGGTGCGGCGACCAACATCTTCGGCCGGGCGCGTGACAAGAAGCTCTCGACATTTGGTGCCCGGCATGAAGATTCGGCGCAACTGTCGGAATCCGGGATCCAGCACCGTCTTCGTCTACACCTGACGATCGGCGATGCGCCGCGCACCGAACTGACGGTTCTCGCAAGTCGCGAGCCGTTGAACGACGATTATGGTCATCAGCTCTGGCTGTTCACCAGCCTCGCCGATCAAAGTCGGGAGAGTGACTGGGGCTATCTCGAGGAGACTGTCACATCCGTTGCGCGCGAGACGCGCGCCCCGCTGTTGATGGCTGATGGCTTGCTACGCGGCGCGGCGTCGCTCCTGAGCAAGCCGGAGCTCATGAAAAATTGCGCCGGTCTGCTCGAGCAGGCCGCCAACCACCTGCTCAGGGCCGATCTGACTTTTGAACGTCTGTCAGAGCGTCTCGTCGTGCAGCAGACGCCGCAGGAAGTCCCCGAGCTATTCGACGCATTGGAAGTGCTCTATCACGAGGTCGAGGGCCTTCCAGTCGAGGATCGCGACGCGATCCACTTCGTCGACGAGATTGCGACGCGCCGCCCCCTGCTGGTCAAGGGATGGACGAAGCGGTTGAGCTTTGCGTTTCGCTCTGCCCTCAGCTCCCTGCTGTCGTTGCGTATCACGCCGAACGACAAGTTGACCGTGACGATCGCGGAACGACCGCAGCATCACCTCTCGGTGTCCATGCGCTTGCCCGCAATGATCGCCGACACCCTGGCTCCGTCGGCGGCGGACCCGATCGAGCAGAGCCAGCACCGGGCACGGCAGATGGCCAGCGTCGCGGTCGAGGCGATACGCAAGGCGGCCGAGCAGCACGACGGCACTCTGACCGATTTGGACGGCGCAGGCTTCGAGTTCAACCTGCCATTGTGCGCGCAGGAGGCACCGGTATGACAGCCAAGATCGCGATCGCCACCGCGGAGCCAGGCATGTTCGAAACGCTGCGGGCGCAGCTGCTCGCGGCGGGAGTGGCCATGGAGGAACTGTACGACAAGCCTCTGATGACCCCGGACCAGACCAACGAGTGGCTCGTCGCGAATGAGACCGAGCTGCTCGTGCTCGATGCCCGGTTGCCGACCGACCCGACTGCCGTCTACGACACACGTACGACTCTCGGCGCGAAGCACGTGCTCAACACCGTCGTTTTGGCCCAGGACCCGCACACTTCCGTGCTGGTCATCGCGCCCTCGTTCGGGACCTGCACGGACCTGGAGGAAGAGTGCCGGGCGGCGGGCAATGCGTTGATCCTGCCGATGGACGCGCTGCAGCTGCACCGGCAGCGGATCTTGCGCCCGTTCATTGCGATGCTCACCGGTCGTCCGGACGAGACGAATGCGATCCCGGGCGCGTTCCGCGTGGTCGAGATCGAGATCCATAGCGCCAAGGTGGAATGCCGGCTCGGAACGGGCGAAGACGGCTCCTCGATGCTTCGCTGGAACACCATCAGCGACCTCGATGACCTCAAGTCCGCCGCTCAAACCTATGCGCGCGACGAGATGCCGCCGAACAATTGGCTCGGCCAGACGCGCGACGTTGGAACGCGCCTGTTCAAGAGCTTCGTCGTCAAAGCGATCGGAGAACATCTGTTCTCGCAGATCGAGAAGTCCGCAGGCGGGCTGGTGGGACTGTCGTTCCGGTTCGTCATCAGCGACGCAGGCTTTTATGCGGTGCCCTTCGAGGCGAGCGTGCGTTACCTCTCGGAGGAAAATGGGCCATTCGTGCTGCTCTATGCGCCGATTGTCCGGCGCATTCCGTTCTTCGTCCGTGGAAGGGCCAGTGAGCGAGCGCGGATCAGTCCGGGCGCGAAGCTGATGTTCGTTCGCTCTCAGATCGGCGAACATCCCGATCTGAAGCTCGACAGCGCGATCTGCGACGGCAAGAGGTTCGACAAGCTCGGCAATATCGATACCGAACTGCAGCACGTGGAAAAGCTCGGCGCCGCAGGCTGTTTCGATTTGAAGATCGTCAATTTGTCGGATGCCCCTCCGGGCGAGGCCGCCCCCTATTTGCTGAAGCAGCTGGACGCATTCCGGCCCACCATTCTCCACTACGCCGGTCACGCCTGGAGCGATGGCCAGCAAACCGCGACCCTCGTCCTTCCCGGGATGAAGCCAGAGCAGGCGGTCGGGCTGAAACTGGACAGGGTGGCAGCCTCCGACGGCCTTTCAGCGACGACGCTGGTCTACCTCTCGGCCTGCCGTGGCATCTCGAAGGGCTGCGTTCAGCAACTGGTGATGAACGGAATCCCCTATGCGCTGGGCTTCCGATGGAATGTCGAGGACGAGCGCGCGCCGCAGTTCGCCAAGGAGTTCTATGACGAACTGTACCGGACGCGGTCCGTTTGCCTGGCGTTCCGGAAAGCGTGCCGCGCATCGTGGGAAAGCCTGAACTACGACGAGGAAAGCCCGATCTGGCTTTCTCCGATCCTGCTGGCGCAGTCGACCGATTGGGCAACACGCTGCCACTGAGCAGCTCGTAGTGGAACGAATGTCATGACAGTCTGGGCCACACTCAAGAACGTCGTCGACCACTGGGCGAGCCGCGAGTTGCGGCGCCCCTATGTCGGCTACGTCGCTTCGACCGGCAATGGGATCGCGGCGGGACAGACCTTCGTGCCCGAAGCGAGCTACTTCGGCGTGCGCATGGTTGAAATGGGCTTGCGCGAAGGCGGCAAGTTCTTCAGCTCGTTCCTCCCGCTCGGCGTCGTGCTCACCGAGTTCAGCTTCGGCGATGGGCGCCAGCGCCGGCCCACGATCTTGAGCAATGACGAGATCGCCGCTCAACTGAAGGCAGCCGGTGCCGCTCCGGGCTATGTCGACTTCAAGAATATCTACGCCGTCAGGCGCGCGCCCATGAAGCAGGACAATCTGTCTCTGTTCGTCGGGCTCTTCCGCCTTCCGTTTCACGATGTCGCACAGCAGGTCCTGCAACTGGCCGCCGACCTGACGACGCAGACCGGCCTCGCGCCGGGCGTTTCCGACGGGTTGCGTGTGGCTGAAAAGATCTACGACCGGGTCGCCGGCCTGTTCGGACTCAACATCGTCACGCCGTTGTTCTCGTATGCCGACGGCAATGTGCTTGGTCGCAGCGGCTACCTGCTGGTTGCAGGTTCCGATCTCGAAGAAACGGTCGCCAAGCGGTTGGTGGTGACTGACGACCGCTTGGTGCTGGACGGCCAGCGTGTGTCTGGACTGGACTATTGCCTCCTGGCCGTCGAGTTCACGGCCAGCCTGCTGCCCGACGGGCCGGACTCGATCAACCCTCTCACGCAGCTCGGATTTCATCGACACTGGCAGGGTGTCGCAGGCAGCATCATGAGGCGGGAGTTGGAGCGTGCGGACGAGCAGATGCTGACTCTGCGCGCCGAGGTGATAACGTCGCCCGAACTTGCCGAAAACGATCGTCTCGTGGCGATCGGCGCCTACCAGACCAGCTACGACAAGCTCGTGGAGCGCGTGACGCCGAGAAATGCTCACCGCGGCTGGGAAAAGGCAATTCTGGGCGCCCCCAACGACAAGACGATCGCCAAGCCGGCCGTGACAGAGCTCCTGAAGGGCATGCAAATCCGCCTGCTCACCGGCATCAGGGATGCCCCGGAGGATCCCGACAAGCTTTTTGCGTCCGAGGCCTTCGCATTGCGAAAAACAGTCGGCAAGACTTCTCTGGTCGACACCGACTCCGCCGTCGCGCTGGCGCGCGTGATCGATCGCGCCGCGGCAGCAAAGTGACGGCACGAACCAGCCGTTTCACGGCTCTGCCCGGCTGACGGGATGGCGCCGGACACGGTCCTCGCCGTCACCGTCCGGCCGAATGCGTGACAGTCCTCACACCGGCCCGCCCCGCCTTGTGACACGCTGCCCCGCAGGTTCAGCCAATGGGGCGTGTCATGCGATATCTTTGCAAGGGTATTTTTGCCGCGATCTGGGCCGTCGCCCTGCTCTGCGGACCGGCGAATGCAGCATCGACCAGCTTCGACGGCGCCTGGAACGTGCGGATCTCGTCCTCGAGCGAGACCTGCGGCAATGGCGCCACCGTCGCGATCGGCATCAACAATGGTCAGATCGCATCGAGCAGCGCGGCCGTGTCGGCGTCGGGCCGCGTGGCCGATGCCGGCAGCATCAATGTCACCTTGAGCACCGGCATCAAGCGTGCCGTCGGCTTCGGCCGGCTCAGCGGCACATCCGGCTCCGGCACGTGGCGCGGCGCGCTGTGCACGGGCACGTGGACCGCGCAGCGGATGTAGCTTGCCGTGTCCCGGACAAGTGGCAACGCGAAGCGTTGCCGCGCAGAGCCGGGACCCAGTACGCTTCATGACAAGGCGGCTCTGGGTCCCGGATCGGCGCCGCATCGCCATGCGGCGCCGCGGCTTGTCCGGGACACGAGGCTCTAGCCCAGCGCTGCGCCGTACTCGGCGTCGGTGACCGGCTCGAGCCAGGTCGAGTACACACCGTCGAGCGCCTCCTGCATGGCGATGTGGCACATGCCGTTGGTCGGCGAGGCCCCGTGCCAGTGCACTTCGCCCGGCGGAATCCAGACGGTGTCGCCGGGACGGATTTCCCTGACGGGACCGCCCTTGGTCTGGACGCGGCCGACGCCGGAAATCACGTAGAGCGTCTGCCCGAGCGGATGATGATGCCAGTTGGTGCGGGCGCCGGGCTCGAACGCAACACGCGAGCAGTTCAGCCGCGCCGGCGCGGGTGCCATGATCACGGGGTCCTGCCACACGGTGCCGGTGAAGTCTTCCTTGGGCGCGCGGCGGGTCGGCCGCGTGCCTGCAACAGTGATCTCCATGGGATTACCTCGCTTGCTTCCCGGTTACTTCTTGCTGGCGGCGTAGCGCGCCTTGGTTTCGGCGTTCATGGGATAGAGTCCCGGCAGCACGGCGCCGTTGTTCACCTCGTTGACGATCCAGGCCTCCATGCGTTCCTGCTCGACGCCCTCGTTGAGCACGTGCTCGAGCATCGCCTGCGGGATCAGCACGCAGCCGTCCTGGTCGGCGACCACGATGTCGTTCGGAAATACGGCAACGCCGCCGCAGCCGATCGGCTCGCCCCAGCCGACGAAGGTGAGGCCCGCAACCGAGGGCGGCGCGGCATAGCCGTCGCACCAGACCGGCAGATTGGTGCCGAGCACGCCCTCGACGTCACGCACCACGCCGTCGGTGACCAGCGCGGTGACGCCGCGCTTGACCATGCGGGCGCACAGAATGTCGCCGAAGATGCCGGCATCGGTGATGCCCATGGCATCGACCACGGCGATACAGCCCTCCGGCATCGCCTCGATCGCGGTGCGGGTGGAGATCGGCGAGGACCAGGATTCCGGCGTCGCCAGATCTTCGCGCGCCGGCACGAAGCGCAGCGTGAAGGCCGGCCCAACCAGCCGCGGCAGACCGGGGCGCAGCGGCCGCGCGCCGCGCATCCACACATTGCGCAGGCCCTTCTTCAGCAGGACCGTGGTGATGGTGGCGGTGGTGATGCCGGCGAGGGTCTTGCGGGCTTCGGGGGACAGCGACATGGAAACAGACAAGCTCCGAGGTGCGGGAAATAACGCGCGCATCTTGCGATCCGCAGCCCCTGCGTCAAGGGCCAAGAGGCTCGCAATAACGCAGGGCCGGTGGGCCTTTATGCGACGCGATAACAAGGCTTTATCGCCTCCCCCTGCATTAATTTATTGGACTTGCGGGCGCATTTACGCGAAGCAGGGGTGACGCGGAACTCAAAGGTCGAGCCCGCGCTTTCCAAAGCCCGATTCCGACAGCTCTTCGACAGCTCAATGGCCGCGACGCTTCCCCCGCCCCGCCTTCTGCCCAGTGGCGACAGCGCCGTCACGGTCGAGTTCAGCCGCACCATCGACGAGGACGCCAACCAGCGCGTGCTGGCGCTGGACAAGGCGCTCGCGGCAAGCCCTATCGACGGCATCACCGAGACCGTGCCGACCTATCGCTCGCTGCTGGTGCACTACGACCCCTGTCAGATCGGTTTCGACGCGCTCGGCGAAAAGCTGCTTCCGATCGCGATCCAGCCGCCGCCGCCCGTGACCAAGGCGCGCCGCTGGCGCATACCCGTCGCCTATGGCGGCGAGCACGGCATCGACCTCGAGGATGTCGCCAAGGCGCTGAGCACCACGCCGGACGACATCGTCGCCCGGCATGCGGGCGGCGACTACAAGGTCGCCATGATCGGCTTCACGCCGGGCTGGTCCTATCTCAGCGGCCTCGACAAATCGCTGCACATGTCGCGGCGGCAAAATCCGCGGCTGCTGACGCCGGCCGGCACGATCTCGATCGGCGGCGTCCAGGCTGGAATCCAATGCCTGGCGGCGCCGAGCGGCTGGCATCTGCTCGGCCGCACGCCGGTGCGCACCTATCAGCTCCACCGCAATCCGACCTTCCTGACCGAACCCGGCGACCGCGTGACGTTCTTCGCCATCGACCACAAGACCTTCGACGAGCTGGACCGCGCGGCGGAAGCCGGCGAGATCATCGCCGAGCAGGTGGACGCATGAGCCGGCTTGTTGTCGCCAGCATCGGCCCGGCAAGCTCCGTCCAGGATGGCGGCCGCTTCGGCGCGCAGCGCTACGGCCTGACGGTGAGCGGTGCGATGGATCGGCTGTCACTGGCTGCGGCGAACACGCTGGTCGGCAACGCGCCGTTCGCCGCCGCCGTCGAGATCGGCCCGTTCGGTGCCGCCTTCACCGCCCGTGACGGCGCCGTGCGCGTGGCGATCTCGGGGGCGCCGCGCAACGCGGACGTCGCCGGAAACCCGGTCGCCATGGACACGTCAGTGACGCTGAAGGACGGCGAGACGCTGACCCTGGGCTTTGCCCGCGGCGGCGCCTTCACCTATCTCGCGATCGAAGGCGCCATCACCGGCGAACTCGTGTTCGGCAGCCTCGCGGTGAATGCCCGCGCCGGCCTTGGCAGCCCCTACCCGCGCCCGCTCCAGGCCGGCGACGAATTCAGCGTCGCTGCCGCGAGCGGCGCAGGCGAGCTGCGCATCGAATTGCCGAGGCCGATGAGCGGGCCGATCCGCGTTCTGCTGGGGCCGCAGGACGACGAGTTCGACGAATCCAACAAGGCGCTGTTCCTCGGCAGCGAATGGAAGATCTCGGCGACCTCCGACCGTATGGGCTACCGGCTCGAAGGTCCCGCGATCAAGCATCTGCACGGCCACAACATCGTCTCCGACGGCACCGTCAACGGCAGCATCCAGGTGCCCGGCAACGGTGCGCCGATCGCGCTGATGATGGACCGCGGCACCTCCGGCGGCTATCCCAAGATCGCAACCGTGATCACCGCCGACATCGGTCGCCTCGCGCAGACCGCGGCGGGAACGGCGTTTCGCTTCAAGGCCGTCAGCATGGCCGAGGCGCAGGACGAGGCGCGAAAGTTCGCGCAGGCGATCCGGACCCTGCCCGATCGCCTGCGCGCGGCCGACAGCGTGGCGCTCAACATCGAGGCACTCAGCGATGCCAACGTGGCAGGCCACGCCGTGAACGCCGTCGATGCCGGCACCTGGCAGGTCACAGCGGAGCCCTAGACGCAACAGCAAGACCAGAGGCGGAGAGCACCCATGAAGACGATCGATCTCAATTGCGACCTCGGCGAAGGTTTCGGCGCGTGGGAGATGGGCAACGACGCCGCGATGATTGAGCTTGCGAGCTCGGTCAACGTCGCCTGCGGCTTCCATGCCGGCGACCCCGACATCATGCGCCGGACGGTGGAGCTGGCGAAGGCGCGCGGCGTCTCGGTCGGCGCGCATCCCGGCTATCGCGACCTGCACGGGTTCGGCCGCCATCCAATCGCGGGCCTCAAGGCTTCCGAGATCGAGAACCTCGTCGCCTATCAGATCGGCGCACTGCAGGCGATTGCGACTGCGGCCGGCCACAAGGTCACGCATGTGAAGGCGCATGGCGCGCTCTCCAACGTCGCCTGCGAGGACGACATGACGGCCAGGGCGATCGCCGCCGGCATCAAGGCGGTCGACCCCGGCTTGATCTTCGTCGTGCTCGCCAATTCGAAGCTGGTGAAGGCCGGCGAAGACGCCAACCTGCCGATGGTGCACGAAGTGTTCGCCGATCGCGCCTATGAGGACGACGGCAACCTCGTCTCGCGCAAGAAGCCCGGTGCGGTGCTGCACGATGCCAAGGCGATTGCCGAGCGCGTGGTGCGCATGGTGCAGGACGGCGCGGTGGTCTCGGTGACCGGCAAGGTGATCAAGATGCGCACGGACACGGTCTGCATCCACGGCGACACGCACGGTGCCGTGGAGATCGCGCGGACCTTGCGTCAGGCGTTGAAGGCGGCGGGGATCGAGGTCGCGCCGTTCAAGCGCGGGTGAAGCACGACAGGTGCCGTAGGGTGGGCAAAGGCGCACAGCGCCGTGCCCACGACTCCGCATGATTGAGACAGGTCTTGGGCACGCTTCGCTTTGTCGTACTGAGTCAGAAGGTCTCACGCTTCGGGCTTGAGAATCAATTATTTGAGAAGATTCAGGATTGGCGCGCGAGGTGCTGATATGGATCGGAAGGTTGAAGAGCGGGCAGAAGCAAGATTTTCGG
>Ga0102590_1000189_pt1 | contig 168699 bp, 121 predicted proteins | sample AraplaMF_Col_mMF_FD_76859 | JGI IMG/M metagenome (GOLD analysis project Ga0102590, IMG submission 76859) | Arabidopsis root microbial communities from the University of North Carolina, USA - plate scrape MF_Col_mMF | ecosystem: Host-associated > Plants > Roots > Endosphere | place: USA...
AACGTAAAGCTCCCCAACAACACCAAAAGGAACAGGCTCAAGAGTGGAATCCAGGACATAGGCACGGTAGTTGGGAAGCGGACGGCCGATCGGGACACCAATCGAGAAGCGTTCTCCTTCAGCAAAGAAATGTGCGCTCGACCAGACGCTGCACTCTGTCGGCCCGTATTCGTTGATCAAAGGAACAGATGAGAAGGAGCGATGGTGCCGCTCCACCAACTCGCTCGGGCAAGACTCTCCGGCAACGATAACCGACCGCAAATTCGTCTGCAGGTCTTTGATTTGATCGATCAAGGCGCCGTACAAAGACGGCACGGTCAGAAACGAATTGACCTGATGGCGCGCAATGGCGGTGACGATGGTGTCCGTGGAAAGCTCGGATGTCAGCACAAGGGTGCCGCCGCTCAACAAGCTCCAGAATATTCCAGCGATCGAGCTGTCGAATGCGATCGACGACAACAGCAGGAAGCGCGGTGTCGGCAGGTTGACATAGACCGAAGAGCGAGCCGAGTTCGAGATGACGATCTCGCGATGCTCGACGACGACACCTTTCGGCGTGCCGGTGGAGCCCGATGTGTAGATCACGTAGGCTGGATGGCGCGGATCGAGCGCGATGCCTGGCGCAGTCGCGGGCTTGCGCGCGATCAGCGGCCAGTCGGCGTCGAGCCGCACCACGTGGCGGTCGGCGGTGGCAAGCTCCGGCAGCTTGTCGAGCAGCGCCTGCTGCGTGATGAGCACAGGCGCACCGGCGTCCGCGAGCATGAACGAGAGCCGCTCGCGCGGATAGTTCGGATCGAGCGGCAGGTACGCACCGCCGGCCTTCAGGATGCCGAGCAGGCCCACCACCATCTCGGGCGAACGCTCGACGCAGAGGCCCACAACGGTCTCGGGCTTAACGCCGAGGCTCTGCAGATGCTGCGCCAGCTGGTTGGCATGGGCGTCGAGCGCCGCGTAGGTGAGCGTGCGGTCCTCGAACACCACGGCGGTCGCATCCGGCGTCCGTGCGGCCTGCGCGGCGAACAGCGCCGGCAGCGTCGTCGCTGCGACCGGCTGCCTGGTGGCGTTCCAGCCCTCCAGGATCGTGGCGCGCTCGTCCTCATCCAGGATCGCCAGGCTGCCGATCGGACGTGAGGCATCCGCGACCGCGGCCGTGAGCAGCCTGACCAGCCGCTGGCCCATGACCTCCACGGTGGAGCGGTCGAACAGGTCGGCCGCATATTCCAGCACGCCGTCGATGCCGGCGGCCTCGCCCTTGGGGCCGCGGTGCTCGACCAGCGCCACCGACAGGTCGAACTTGGCCGAGGTGGTCGCAACCGGCTGCGGGCGGGCCGTGAGGTTCGGCAGTTGCAGCGCGCTCGTCGCCCCATCCTCGGTCTCGAACGCCAGCATCACCTGGAACAGCGGATGCCGCGCCAGCGAGCGCTGCGGATTGAGCACCTCCACCAGCCGCTCGAACGGCACGTCCTGGTGCGCGTAGGCCTGCAGGTTCTGCCCCCGCACCCGGCCGATCAGATCCATGAAGGCTGGGTTGCCCGACGTATCGGTGCGCAGCACCAGCGTGTTGACGAAGAAGCCGACGAGCTCATCGAGCGCCGCGTCGCCGCGTCCGGCGATCGGGCTGCCCAGCGCGATGTCGGTGCCTGCCCCCAGCCGCGTCAGCAGCGCCGACAGTCCCGCCTGCAGCACCATGAACAGGCTCGCGCCCGTGCTGCGGGACAACGCCACCAGACGTTGGTGCAGATCGGCATCCAGACGGATCGGCACATGCCCGCCGCGGTGGCTCGACACCGCAGGACGCGCCCGGTCTACCGGCAGCTCGATCTGCTCCGGAAGCTCGGCCAGCGCTTCTTTCCAGTAGGACAATTGCTTGCCGATCGCGCTGTCGGCCTCGCCCTCCTCGCCCAGCACATCGCGCTGCCACAACGTGTAGTCCGCATACTGCACGCCCAGCGCCGGAAGCCCGGCTGTGCTGCCATCGAGCCGCGCCCGGTAGAACGTCCCGAGGTCCCGCAGCAGCGGCCGCAGCGACCAGCCGTCGCCCGCGATGTGATGCAGCACCAGCAACAGCACGTGCTCGGAAGTCTTTTGCTCGGTCGCTCCGCTCTCCACCGCAAACAGATGCGCCCGCAGCGGCAGCTCGCCAGACAGGTCGAAGCCGCGGCCTGCGGCGGCGCTCAGCGCTTCGGCCAGGGCATCTTCGCTGATGCTCGCAACCTTGAGCTCAAGCCGCGAAGCTTGTGCAGGCCGCACCTCCTGCCGCGGCACCCCGCCGCTCTCCGGGAACACCGTGCGCAGGCTCTCGTGACGGCCGACCAGGTCGTTCAGCGCGCCTTCCAGTGCGGTGCGGTCGAGCTCACCCGCAAGCCGCACCGCAACCGGGATCGCATAGGTGCCCGAAGCCGATGAGGAGGCCCCGCTCTCCAGGCGGTCCAGGAACCACAGCCGCCGCTGCGCGTAGGACAGCGGCACCTCGGAGGGACGCGACACCGCCGTGAGCGGCGCCCGGATCGGGGCGCTCTCCGACGACAGCCGCCGCGCCAGCGCCGCGACGCTCGGCGCCTCGAACAGGCTGCGGATCGCGACCTCGACGCCCAGGCTCGCCCGCACCCGCCCGATCAGACGCATCGCCAGCAGGGAATGCCCGCCCAGCGCGAAGAAGTCGTCGTCGAGACCCACCCGCTCGACCCCCAGCACCTCGGCAAACAGCGCGCACAGCACCGCCTCCTGCGGCGTCCGCGGCGCGCGGTGCGGGAGCTCCGAGGTGCCGCGCTCCGGCGCAGGCAGCGCCCGCCGGTCGAGCTTGCCGTTCGGCGTCAGCGGCAGCCGATCCAGCACCACGAACGCAGACGGCACCATGTAGTCAGGCAGTGACGCAGCCAGCGCCGTACGAAGCTGCGCCACATCCACGGTGGCGCCGGCCTGCGGCACCACGTAGCCCACAAGGCGCTGGTCGCGCGTCTCGTCCGCCCGCGCCACCACGGCGGCGGCCGACACGCCGGCCTGCCGCAGCAGCAGCGCCTCGATCTCGCCAGGCTCGATCCGGAAGCCGCGCAGCTTCACCTGCGCGTCCGCACGGCCCAGGAACTCCAGCACGCCGTCAGAACGCCACCGCGCCAGGTCCCCGGTCCGGTACATCCGCGTGCCGGCTGGCCCATGCGGGTCGGCCACAAAGCGCTCCGCCGTCAATGCCTCGCGATTGAGGTAACCCCGCGCCAGACCAAGGCCCGCCAGATAAAGCTCCCCAACGACACCCGCCGGCGCAGGCTCGAGACTGGAGTCGAGCACATAAGCCCGCGTGTTCCAGATCGGACGACCGATCGGCACCTCGCGCGAGGTGTCGCCCACGCACGACCACCGCGTCACGTCGATCGCGGCTTCGGTCGGGCCGTACAGGTTCTCCAGCTCGATCTGCGGCAGCAGCCGCAGCGCCTGGTCCCGAAGCTCCGCAGACAGCGCCTCGCCGCTGCAGATCACACGCCGCACCGAACCGCAGGCCTGCACGGCTGATGGGTCAGATGAGAGGTGCTCGACAAACGCCGACAGCATCGACGGCACGAAGTGCAGCGTCGTGATGCCTTGATCCCGGATGGTCGCAACAAGCCGCGCCGGGTCGCGATGCGCGCCGGGCGCGGCCACCACGAGCCTGGCCCCGACCATCAGCGGCCAGAAGAACTCCCACACCGACACGTCAAAGCCGAACGGCGTCTTCTGCAGCACCGCGTCATCGGCCGTCAGCCCATAGGCCGCCTGCATCCAGGCCAGCCGATTGTGCAGGCCCTCGTGGCTGTTCGCCGCGCCCTTCGGCTTCCCGGTCGAGCCAGACGTGTAGATCATGTAGGCCAGATGCCGCGGTATCAGATGTGGTGGCGGCAACGACGACACCGCACCGGCCGCGCCCGTCCACGACGCCGCGTCATCGAGCAACACGCACTGCGTGCCGTCCGGCAGCGCCAGCCGCGGCGCGATCCCGCGCTGCGTCAGCACCACGGAAAGCCCCGCATCCGTCATCATCTCGGTCAGGCGCGCCGCCGGATACTCCGGATCGAGCGGCACATAGGCGCCGCCCGCCTTCAGCACCGCGACGAGGCCGATCACCAGCTCGACCGACCGCTCGGCGCACACGCCCACCAGCACGTCGGGGCCGACCCCAAGGCCCTGCAGATGCTGCGCCAGCCGGTTGGCGTGCGCGTCGAGTGCCGCGTAGGTCAGCGTGCGGTCCTCGAACACCACGGCGGTCGCATCCGGCGTCCGTGCGGCCTGCGCGGCGAACAGCGCCGGCAGCGTGGTGGCTGCGACCGGCTGCCTGGTGGCGTTCCAGCCCTCCAGGATGGTGGCGCGCTCGCCGGCGTCGAGGATTGGCAGGCTGCCGATCGGACGTGACGCATCCGCGACCGCAGCCGTGAGCAGCCGGGCCAGCCGCTGGCCCATGACCTCCACGGTGGAGCGATCGAACAGGTCGGCCGCATATTCCAGCACGCCGTCGATGCCGGCGGCCTCGCCCTTGGGGCCGCGATGCTCGACCAGCGCCACCGACAGGTCGAACTTCGCCGACGTCGTCTCGACCGGCTGCGGGCGGGCCGTCAGGTTCGGCAGTTGCAGCGCGCTCGTCGCCCCATCCTCGGTCTCGAACGCCAGCATCACCTGGAACAGCGGATGCCGCGCCAGCGAGCGCTGCGGATTGAGCACCTCCACCAGCCGCTCGAACGGCACGTCCTGGTGCGCGTAGGCCTGCAGGTTCTGCCCCCGCACCCGGCCGATCAGATCCATGAAGGCTGGGTTGCCCGACGTATCGGTGCGCAGCACCAGCGTGTTGACGAAGAAGCCGACGAGCTCATCGAGCGCCGCGTCGCCGCGTCCGGCGATCGGGCTGCCCAGCGCGATGTCGGTGCCTGCCCCCAGCCGCGTCAGCAGCGCCGACAGTCCCGCCTGCAGCACCATGAACAGGCTCGCGCCCGTGCTGCGGGACAACGCCACCAGACGTTGGTGCAGATCGGCATCCAGACGGATCGGCACATGCCCGCCGCGGTGGCTCGACACCGCAGGACGCGCCCGGTCTACCGGCAGCTCGATCTGCTCCGGAAGCTCGGCCAGCGCTTCTTTCCAGTAGGACAATTGCTTGCCGATCGCGCTGTCGGCCTCGCCCTCCTCGCCCAGCACATCGCGCTGCCACAACGTGTAGTCCGCATACTGCACGCCCAGCGCCGGAAGCCCGGCTGTGCTGCCATCGAGCCGCGCCCGGTAGAACGTCCCGAGGTCCCGCAGCAGCGGCCGCAGCGACCAGCCGTCGCCCGCGATGTGATGCAGCACCAGCAACAGCACGTGCTCGGAAGTCTTTTGCTCGGTCGCTCCGCTCTCCACCGCAAACAGATGCGCCCGCAGCGGCAGCTCGCCAGACAGGTCGAAGCCGCGGCCTGCGGCGGCGCTCAGCGCTTCGGCCAGGGCATCTTCGCTGATGCTCGCAACCTTGAGCTCAAGCCGCGAAGCTTGTGCAGGCCGCACCTCCTGCCGCGGCACCCCGCCGCTCTCCGGGAACACCGTGCGCAGGCTCTCGTGACGGCCGACCAGGTCGTTCAGCGCGCCTTCCAGTGCGGTGCGGTCGAGCTCACCCGCAAGCCGCACCGCAACCGGGATCGCATAGGTGCCCGAAGCCGATGAGGAGGCCCCGCTCTCCAGGCGGTCCAGGAACCACAGCCGCCGCTGCGCGTAGGACAGCGGCACCTCGGAGGGACGCGACACCGCCGTGAGCGGCGCCCGGATCGGGGCGCTCTCCGACGACAGCCGCCGCGCCAGCGCCGCGACGCTCGGCGCCTCGAACAGGCTGCGGATCGCGACCTCGACGCCCAGGCTCGCCCGCACCCGCCCGATCAGACGCATCGCCAGCAGGGAATGCCCGCCCAGCGCGAAGAAGTCGTCGTCGAGACCCACCCGCTCGACCCCCAGCACCTCGGCAAACAGCGCGCACAGCACCGCCTCCTGCGGCGTCCGCGGCGCGCGGTGCGGGAGCTCCGAGGTGCCGCGCTCCGGCGCAGGCAGCGCCCGCCGGTCGAGCTTGCCGTTCGGCGTCAGCGGCAGCCGATCCAGCACCACGAACGCAGACGGCACCATGTAGTCAGGCAGTGACGCAGCCAGCGCCGTACGAAGCTGCGCCACATCCACGGTGGCGCCGGCCTGCGGCACCACGTAGCCCACAAGGCGCTGGTCGCGCGTCTCGTCCGCCCGCGCCACCACGGCGGCGGCCGACACGCCGGCCTGCCGCAGCAGCAGCGCCTCGATCTCGCCAGGCTCGATCCGGAAGCCGCGCAGCTTCACCTGCGCGTCCGCACGGCCCAGGAACTCCAGCACGCCGTCAGAACGCCACCGCGCCAGGTCCCCGGTCCGGTACATCCGCGTGCCGGCTGGCCCATGCGGGTCGGCCACAAAGCGGTCAGATGTAAGTTCAGCGCGGTTCAGATAGCCCCGCGCCAGACCAAGGCCCGCCAGATAAAGCTCCCCGACCACACCCGCCGGCGCAGGCTCGAGCGCAGCATCGAGAACATAAGCGCGGTAATTGGAAAGCGGACGCCCGATCGGGATGTGCGCGTCAATCTCATCGCCCGTCACGACATGAGCGATCGCATCGATCGTCGCTTCGGTCGGGCCATAAAGGTTGGTGATCTGCCCGACCTTCAGCGCGCGCCTGATGTCCTGCTCGAATTCCAGCGTGAAGGCTTCGCCGCCAAGCGCCAGATGCTTCAGCGACGCACCGGCAGGCGCATCGCGGATGACCGATTCCAGAAACGACGGAACGCAGCTGATGAACGTCGTCTTGTGAGCGACGACCTGACGCCAGAGCCGCGATGGCTGCTCCCGGACCTCGTCGCTGATGACGACGGCCGCACCGCCGCCGATGAACGGCAGCAGCGTCTGTTCGATCGAGGCATCGAACGAGGACGAGATCACAAGCGCGGATCGGAAATCCTGATCGACGCCGAACTGCTTGCCGAGCCCCAGCATTTTGTTGGCGAGGCTTGCATGCTCGACGACAACGCCTTTGGGCGCACCGGTCGAGCCCGAAGTGTAGATCACGTAAGCCGGATGGCGCGGATCGATCGCGGCGACGGGCGGGCTTGCCGGCTGCCGCGCGATCAGCGGCGCATCGGCATCGAGCCGCACCACATGGCGATCCGCCGCCAGTTCAGGACGTTGGCCGAGCAGAGATTGTTGCGTGACCAGCACCGGCGCGCCGGCGTCTTCGAGCATGAAGCCGAGCCGCTCGCGCGGATAGCCCGGATCGAGCGGCAGATATGAACCGCCCGCTTTGAGAATACCGAGCAAGCCGACCACCATCTCGGGTGAGCGCTCCATGCAGAGCCCCACCACGGTCTCAGGTCCAACACCGAGATTCTGCAGATGCCGCGCCAGTTGATTGGCCTGGGCATCGAGCTCCGCGTAGGTCAGCGCGCGGTCCTCGAACACCACCGCAACGGCGTCCGGCGTGCGCTGGACCTGCGCGGCAAACAGCGCCGGCAGCGTCGTCGGCGTGACGGGCTGCGTCGTATCGTTCCAGTCCCGCAGGATCGTCGTGCGTTCCGAAGCTTCCAGAAGATCGAGATTGCCGATCGTGGCGTCGGGCTCGGCAAGACAGGTCAGCAGCTTGAGAAACCGCTGCTGATAAATCTCGACATCAGCCTCGGCGTGGAGCGCGGGATTGGCATCGAAGTCGATCCGCAGCGGCTCGCCTTCGACGCGGTCGTAGACCGCGATCGAAATATCCTCGACCGGCCCGAGCGACAGGTTGTGCGCGACCGCGCGAAGGCCGGCGAAACCGAAACCATAGTCGAACCGCATCACGTTGACGCTGAGACCAAACAGCGCCTGGCTTTCGCCGCCTTCGCTCACCAGGCGGCGCAGCTCGGCAAGCTGATAGTGCCGGTGATCGAGAGCCTCACGGACCTGCGTCGCCGTCTGACGGACGACATCCGCCACCGTCATGCCGGGCTGCACTGAAACCCGCACCGGCAGCACGTTCGACGCCATGCCCGGCACGCGCCGCGTCACGTCGCCTCGCGCCGCGACCGGCAGGCCGATCACCACGTCGTCGGTGCCCTTCAGACGATGCAGGAAGATCGCGGCCGCAGCACTCAGGAGCCGCGCCAGATTGATGCCGGCGTTCTTCGCCGTGGCGCGAAGCGCCGCGACAGTCGCACCCGGCAGCTCTGAACTCTTGCGGATGAAACGCTGCGAATGAACCGGCGCGCGTTCGCTGAGCGTCAGGCTGCCCGCCTCGGGCGGCGCGGCCAGCGCCCTGATCCAATGCTGCCGGTCCCGCGCGCGCTGCTCGGAGGCCCGATAATGCGCATCCTCGTCCAGCAGGTCGCTCAGCGGCCGCAGCGCATCGCCTTGCGACGCGCGCCCGGCTGCGAGATCCGAATAGACCTCCGCCACGCGATCGGCCACGAGCCACATGCCGTAGCCATCCATGACGATGTGATGGTAGCGCGCGTACCAGAAGAACTTCGCCGCCGCGATCTTGAACAGCGCAAACTGAAACAGCGGACCGCGCGTCAGATCGACTGCGCGCGCCAGATCGTCACGCATCCAGGCTTCCGCCGCGGCACGCGGATCGCTCTTGTGGCTGACGTCGAACACCGGCAGCGACCAGCCGCCGGCCTCGCCGATCACCTGGCACGGCTCGCCAGACCGCTCGCCGGACTGCTCGTCGATCCGGATCCGCAGCACATCGGCTTCGGCGATAACCTGCGCCAGCGCGCGCTCGAACAGCGCTTGGTCGACGGCGCCGTCGATCTCGATATATTCGCCGATGTTGTAGGCCGGGCTCGCCGGATTGAGCTTCTGCGCGAACCAGATGCCGAGCTGAGCCGCCGACAACGGAAGCGCATCGCTGCCTGGCGTGCCGCGCCCGTCGGCCCCCGACCCTCGACCGAAATCAGGACTGCGATCTGACACGGACTGAACGACCCAGTTCACTTAAACGTCACGGGTGGCCGAGCCACCGAACTTGCGACACACCAGGAACCGATCCGCTAGCTTCAGACGATCGTGACACGATCGGGCCGCCCCCAGCCCTGCATCCCGTCACAGAATCTGATTCCCCGATCCGGCCGCCCATGCGGTCCACGTTGCGACCGCTGTGCGCTCTTGGTTCCTTGGCGCCCAGCTTACCTCCGGCGCACCGGCCGAAACAATGCCGCGCTGGCCTCGTGTTTTCGGCTACCGCTATGAATAACAACAACAATCGGCGTTTCAAACAACAAAATATGACGACTTGTGATCGTTCACAGTTCGTTCGAGAGAGCCGGGCTGCAAACGGTCCGCGACTTATGGCGGGTGCGGCCGCTCACCGGGCCGGACCGGACCAGGCTCAGGTCGTGACGCCGGTGGCGGAGCAGCGCCCGCATGAGGCGGAGGCGGCACCACGTTTGAGCCCGCTGTCGACGGTGGCGGCGGCACCATCGCCGGCTCGTTGCCCTTCAAAGCCCGGCTCACGAGATCCTGAACTTCGGAAATCCCGACCGTCCATGCCGAGCTTTTCGGCTCGGGCGGCGCCGCCGACTGCCGGCCGGGTCCGCCAGGAGGCGCTGCGCCGCCAGGCGGCGGACCTCCCGGTGAGGCGCCGGGCGGCCTGTCGGCCGGCCCGCGCGGCACGCCGGTCGGCGATGGCCGTTCGGCTGGTCCCGGCAGATTGCTGGCCGGGATCTTTTCCAGGAGCGGAGGGCTTAAGCCGGCCGGCTTGTCCTTCGCGGCTTCGCTGTTGTCGGCCGGCGGCGCGCCGCCGGCCGGAGGCTGCGGCGCAATCGGCGTGTCGACATTGCCGAGGATGACCGGCAGGCCGTCCTTGCCGCTGCCGATGATCACGATCTTGGTGTTCGGCGATTGCGCAAGCTGCAGCGTCGCCTCGATGCCGCGCCAGCGGACGTAGGAATCCGAGATGCCCTGGGTCACGGTCTGCTGAAAGTCGCGGATGCCGTTGGCTTCGATCTGCTTGCGCTCGGATTCCTTCTTCTCGCGCTCGACGCGGAAGCCGTACTCCTGCACGAGGTAATACTGCTCGACCTTGCGGTTGATCGCGGCCACCACGCTCTGCGGCAGCTCAAGCCCCAGCACCAGCGTGTCGTAGAGGATCAGCATCTCGTCGAGCGACACGCGGTAATGCTCGCCGTATTCGCTCTCCTGCTCGGTGCGCTGGATCATGCTCTGCCCGAGCATCGCCTCGGTGTGCGTGCGGATGCGCTTCTGGATCTCCTGCCGCTTGGTCGAATAGACCTCCTCGGCGGTGTACTCGGCGATGATCTCACGGGCCCGGTTGCCGATCTCCGGCCGCAGCATCCGGGAAATGTAGTCCGGCCCGATCGATTGATGCAGCTGCGGCACCGCGTCGTGCTTCAGACGGAAGCGGATGTTGATGGTGGCCGCGAGATTCACGCCGTCCTTGGAGATGGCGTTGTAGGTGTCGGTCGTGGTCTGCAGCCGCAGGTCATAGAGGAACAGCTTGTCCCACGGCAGCAACACGCGCAGGCCTTCGTCCTTCAGCGCGCGCGGATCGACCTGCGTGCCGCCGCGGAAGCGCTTCCAGAGAATGCCGACATGGCCGGTCGGCACCGTCACGAACACGTTGGGCGCGATCAGGAAGCCGATCAGCGTTGCGACCATCAGATAGATGACGATGATCGGCAGGCTGCGCTCGATGAATCGCCACCACCGGTGCTTGCGCGGCGGGGTCGGATTCAAGGCTTCCTGGTTTGGGCTCAGACCCATCAGCCGGTCTCCACCGAACTGAGCTCAGTGAAGCGCCCCTCGTCCATCCGCAGGAGGCGCATCGGCACGTCCATCTCATCGATATAGCGGTCGTCGTGCGATATGGCCACAATCGTCACGCCGGCGCGATGCATGGCCGGAAGGAATTCGAAGTAGAACTTGCGCCGGAATTCCGGGTCCTGGTCGGCGGCCCACTCGTCGAGCAGCAGCAGCGGACGCCTTTCGAGCTGTGCCACGATCAGCGCGAGCCGCCGGCGCTGGCCGCTCGACAGGTCGGTGGTCTGGAATTCGCCATGCGTGAGCCGGGTTTTCTCATGCAGCTTGAACTGCGTCAGCATCTCAGTGAGTTCGGCAGGATTGGGATCGTCGATGCCGTAGAGACGCTGAAACAGATGGAAGTCGGGAAAGATCGCCGTGATCAGGCTGCGGTAATATTCCTGCCGATCGCCGACGACCGGTGAGCCGTCCAGCAACAGCTCGCCTTCCGCGGGCCGGTAGAAACCAGCCAGGATCTTCATGAAGGTCGATTTGCCCGAGCCGTTGCCGCCGGTCAGGATCACCAGGTCACCGGAATTAAGCGTGAAGTTGAACGGCCCGACCTTGAACACGGTGTCGGCCGATTTTCCGGGATAATGGAACTGGACGTCCCGCATCTCGATCTTGCTGAATTTCTTGGCGGGCTCGGCCGGTATCTCGTCGGAGAGGCTCGCGATATCCGAAAGCTTTTCCTCGAGCTGCACCAGCCGGTCGGCCGCGGTGTTGGCCGCGGCAATGATCGGGATCGACTGCACAAGGCCGGTGCATGCGCCGACGATGAACACCAGGGCGGTCACCGCCTTGGTGACGGTACCGGGCGACATCGCCCCGCTGAACACCGGCACGATGAAGGCGACCGCGCCGAGCAACGCGAACATCGACGTCTGCAGCAGCACCATCCGCCGGAACGTCTCGCTCTGGGTGCGGATCTTGATGTTGGCGGCGTTGCGCGACACCTCGACGAGGTGATCGAGCAGCGCGTCGCTGCGCGCGCGGTTGAGCCGCACCTCCTTGAAGCCGTCGAGCACGTCGCTCAGGCGGTCATAGAGGCGATTTTCCCACTTCGCGGCCTCGCGCATCTCGATGGCGTGCGTTTTGGTCTTGGAGTGGAAGACCGCGGCGCCAATACCGACGATGACCACGCTCAGCACAAAGGCCACGAACGACAGATACGCGACGTAGGAAATCACCAGAATGATCAGCAGCGCGCCCTGCGCCGCAAAGGCCAGCATGTTGCTGGCCTGCGTCAGGATCGCGGTGTCGCCGGTAATCGCCGAAACGATCTCGGCGCGCCCGATGGTTTCCAGCGGCAGCAGCTCGGAGCGGCGGACATAGTCGAGCAGCCGGAGGCGCAGCTTATGGATGATCGCGCCAATCTCGGCCGTGGTGGTGATCAGGATGTAGTGCTGCGTCTGGATGAAGAGCAGCAGCGCAATGACGAACAGGCCGGCGGCCCAGAGGCTGATCTCGCCGCGGTCGGCGGCCTGAGCGCCGGCGTTGATGCTGCCGATGATGGCGGTCGTGCTGAGGCCGCCCATGGCCGAGACGAAGACCAGCCGGCCCAGAGAGCCCTGCATTTCGTTGCGAACAAGCTGGAAGAAGGACATCGGGCTACGCGGTCCGTTTATTTCCAGCCGAGCACGAGCTGATCAGACCAGCCACGCCAGACACACTCAACGACTCCGTGGGCGACGTTGCAGCTGTATGCGGCGCGACGGCCCGGTGATCAGCAGCAGCACCAGCGCCAGGACCGGGGTGATGACGAGCGACAGCAGGAACGTCCCGGTGAATCCCATCCGGCGCTGACTGCCGCACAGCCCAACCAAAACAGAGAACATCAGGTACGCGATCAGCATAGCGAGCGGTAGAACCATAACCTAACGTCTCCCTGGACATGATGGCCCGGCCGGACCATCCCGCTCACGATCCAGCAGAGGATGGACTTCCCGAGGTCCGGCCGGGCGAAGCCCGAGCCGGTCCGGGTCAGCCCGCCGTCTCTGCCGTCGATCCGGACTTGCTGCCGCGCCCGAACTTGCTGGCAACCTTTTCCTGCTGCGCCTTGATGAATTCCTTGTAGTCCGGCGGATCGAAGTCGAGCAGCGTGCCGCCCGAAGCGAAGTGCTTCATGAACACGCGGCCGATGACCCACGTCACGCCTGCCGAAAACACCGGCATGGTCAGCGCGCCGACCGTCCAGCCAAACCCGGGCACGCCCTTGATCAGGCTGCCGAAGGTCATCGCCGTGGTGGTCGCGGTGCTCGCCGGGATGATCGCGCCCGCGAGGCTTGTGAGGACCGACTTGCCGCGGTTTTCGGCGAACGGCACGCCATAAATTTCGGAGAGCTTTCGCAGCATCTGGAGCTGGACGCCGGCAACTGCCGCCACGTCAACGATCGGAACGGGGATCAGGCCGGCGGCGCCTGACCACAGCGAGAACCGATCGACCACTTGCGTGGCCTGCTCTTCACGCTCGACTTCGGTGAGCGGAGCAGCACCGGATTCAGTCGCTTCGTTTGCCATGTCCGGATTCCCTATCTGATCGCGAGCCTTCAGAGCACCATTAAGCCAGAGCAAAGCGCGCAATCAAGGCGTTTCGGCCTCAATTGAACAGTACAAAAGCCGCACCAGCCTTGGATTCCTAACAGATCGGCAACGAAGGTGCCAATCCTTTGGCCCTCCCCTTCGGCGCAGCCGCGGCCATCCACGATCCGGTGCCGCGCCGCATTTGCCGGGGCCAAGCCTGACAAGGATCGTTGGCAGCCAGCGTCGTGACGATCACAACCGGAAATTTTTCGGGTTTGGGGCTATATGGGTTCATGACCATCGTCGAAAGTCCGACGCTTGCGGCCGCGCTCCAGGACATTGCCGTACCGGGCGTGCTGATCGGTCATCGCACCATCGCCGAAGGCGACGAACAGGGATTGCTTCCGGAGGAGCTAGCGGCCTTCGCGCGGAGCGTCATCAAGGTGCAGCGCGCGAGCGGCGCGGCGCGCATCGTCGCGCGAGAACTGATGCGGCGCGCCGGCATAGCGCCGCGACCGGTGCTCAAGGCAGAGGCCGGCATGCCGCAATGGCCCGACGGCCTTGTCGGTTCGCTGGCGCACGACGCCAGCATCGCGATCGCAGCGCTGGCACGGCGCATTGATTTTGACAGCATCGGCGTCGACATCGAGCCGGCGGAGCCGCTCGAAGCGGACTTGATCGACCTGGTCGCGACCCGACGCGAGCGCGTAGATATAGAGAGATCACCGCTTCAGGGCCGGTTGCTGTTTGCGATCAAAGAGGCGGTCTACAAGGCCGCCTACCCCCTCGACCGCACCTTCCTTGAACATCACGACGTCCAGGTTGATCTGGCGGCTCGAACGGCCGAGACCCGGCACGGCCGGACGGTGCCGTTTCGCTACGGCGTGTCGTCGCACATCGCGGTGTTAGCGTTTGTCGAGGCCGGGCGCTGAGGCCGGCTCCTGATGATGCCCCAGCCGGCATGCCGGGCCGGCAGTCTGCGGTCGTCGCCCGATCCCGCCCGAATCGGTGTTGCCGCCCCAGGTTGTGGCGTTCAGAGCGCCTTTTCGGCCATACCGAAAAGGCACAGCGCCCGCCCAATTGCAGACCCGCGACGCTAAGGCTTAGTAATTACGGGAATTTTCTGCTAAAAGTAATTGTGTGGGACTGGAAGGACTGGGGTTCTGGGCGGAAATCAGGGCAGCTATAGTTATAGGCCTTATGCACCCCGTCCGGCCCGACCGGTTGGACGGGGCGAGGTTTGTAATTGATTGTGGCGCATGCCGTTGTTTTTATTGAGGGTGGCGTCAGGGGGATGAATGCCAGGGGTGGGGTTCTGGCACGTTAGAGTTGCTGGGTTGGCGATCGCGGGCGCGGCGTTTTGCTGTGTTCAGGCGGCCGCCGAGACTTTGGAATTCGCCCTCGCCCAGGCCTACAACAACAACCCTCAGCTGAACGCCCAGCGCGCCCTGGTCCGCGCCACCGATGAGAATGTGCCGACGGCGCTGGCCGGCTATCGGCCCCGGGCGTCGATCACCGCCAGCGCCGGCACACAGGCGCTGCAGACGACCATCCGCGAAATCGGCTCACAGACCTCGCCCACCGCGCCGGCGAGCTATTTCAAGCAGAATGGCGGGAATACGCCGCACGGCGTCGGCGCAACGCTGACGCAGAACCTGCTGAACGGAAATCAGACTGCCAACCGCACGCGGCAAGCCGAGAGCCAGGTGTTCGGCGCCCGCGAGACGTTGCGCAACATCGAGCAGACCGTGCTGCTCGCCGCCGCGACGGCCTATCTGAACCTGCTGCGCGACGGCGCCATTCTCGAGCTTCAACGCAGCAACGTCGAAGTGCTGCAGGAGCAGCTGCGCCAGAGCAAGTCGCGGCTGGAATCCGGCAACGTCACGCAGACCGACGTCTCGCAGTCCGAATCCCGTCTGGCCGTGGGCAAAACGCAACTGTTCGCGGCCGAGGCGACCTACGAAACCTCCAAGGCGGTTTATCGGCAGGTGATCGGGATCGAGCCCGGGAAGCTCGTGGCGGCGTCCCCGGTCGACCGCTTCTCGCCGAACACCCAGGCCTCCGCAGTGGCTACCGGCATGGCTCAGCATCCCACGGTGACGAGCGCGCAGTTCAATGTGGACTCCTCCCAACTGCAGGTGAAGATCGCCGAAGGCGCGCTCTACCCGTCGGTGCAGCTCCAGGGCTCGATCCAGAAGAACTACGAGGTCTCGCTGACCCAGCTGCAGTCCTACAACGCATCGGTCAGCGGACTGTTTTCGATGCCGATCTATCAGGGCGGCTCCGAATACGCGGCGATCCGGCAGGCCAAGGAAACCCACGGGCAGCGGCAGCTCGACCTGAACGTCGCGCGCGATCAGGCCCGGGTCGGCGTCATTCAGGCCTGGGCGCTGCTCGATGCCGCCAAGAACAGCATCGAGTCATCCAAGAACCAGGTGAAGTCGGCGGAAGCCGCGCTGAACGGCGTGCGCGAAGAAGCCCGCCTCGGCCAGCGCACCACGCTCGACGTGCTCAACGCCCAGCAGGAGCTGGTCTCCGCACGCATCGCGCTGGTCGCTGCGCAGCGCGACCGCCTGGTGAATTCCTACGGCCTGCTCGCATCGGTCGGGCGGCTGTCGCCGCAGGTCTTGAACCTGCAGGTCGCGACCTATGACCCGACGGTCCACTATCATCAGGTCCGCGATGCCTGGGGCGGCGTCCGCACCCCCGATGGCCGTTAACGCGTAGCGGTGGCCGCGAGCGGTCGGAAGTAAAGTTAAGATCGGATCTGTGTCCGGCGACACACTCGGAAAGAATGTTTCGGCAAGAATGCCGTGCTAAATGATAGCGATAGAGCGCTGTTCATTGGACTGGTCGCGGCCCCGGTCGAATTCGATGGTTAACAGGCGATCTCGATCGCTGCTGCTGAAATTGCACGGCCGCATGATCGTTCGGCGCGCGTCATGCCCATGCTGAGGACCTAACCGCGATGGCGCTGCCCGCCCGTAAACCCAACCAGCAACGCTCCGAGCTTGCTGAAGCGCTCTCAGCGTGCCGGGGCACCTTCATCGCCACCGGGCTGATGAGCGGCATGAGCAACATCCTCATGCTGACCGGCGCCTTCTTCATGCTCGAGGTCTACGACCGCGTGCTGCCGAGCCGGAGCGTGCCGACGCTGATCGGCCTCGTCGTCCTGGCCGCCGGCCTCTACGCCGCGCTCGGCATGCTCGACATGATCCGCGCCCGCATCCTGGTGCGGATCGGCAACCGCCTCGACGAGGCGCTGAGCGGCCGCGTCTATGAAACCATCGTGCGGCTGCCGCTCAAGGCCGGCCAGCGCAGTGACGGGCTTCAGCCGCTGCGCGATCTCGACAGCGTGCGTTCGTTCCTGTCGGGCGCAGGCCCCGGTGCGCTGTTCGATCTGCCGTGGCTGCCGATCTATCTGGTGATCTGCTTCCTGTTTCATCCCTATATCGGCCTCGCGGCGCTGCTGGGCGCCATCATCCTCGCGGTGCTGACCTATCTGACCGAGACCATGACCAAGGAGCCGACGCGCGAGGCGACCGGCTTTGCCATCACGCGCAATTCGCTTGCGGAGGCGAGCCGCAGGAACGCCGAAGTCATCACCGCCATGGGCATGACGTCGCGGATCGCGGCGCTGTGGGGCGACGCCAACACCAAGTATCTGGCGAGCCAGCGCCGCGCCACCGACGTGTCGGGCAGCATCGGCTCGATCTCCAAGATCCTGCGGCTGATGCTGCAGTCCGGCGTGCTCGCGGTCGGCGCTTATCTCGTGATCTACCAGCTCGCCACGCCCGGCATCATCATCGCCGGCTCGATCCTCAGCGCGCGGGCGCTGGCGCCGGTCGACTCCGCCATCGCCAACTGGCGCGGCTTCGTCGGCGCGCGCCAGGCCTGGAAGCGGCTCACCGATCTGCTCACGCTGCTGCCGACGCAGCTTGCGCCGATGGCGCTGCGGCCGCCGGTCAAAAGCCTTTCCGTCGAGACTGTCGGCGTGGTGCCGCCCGGCACCGAGAAGGTCGTCATCCAGGACATCAGCCTCACACTGCAGGCCGGCAACGGGCTCGGCATCATCGGCCCGAGCGGCTCGGGCAAGAGCTGCCTCGCGCGCGTGCTGGTCGGCGTGTGGCGGCCGGTGCGCGGCCGCATCCGCCTCGATGGCGCGGCGCTCGACCAGTGGTCGCAGGAATCGCTCGGCAAGCACATCGGCTACCTGCCCCAGGACGTCGAGCTGATGGCCGGCACGGTGGCGCAGAACATCGGCCGTTTCCAGCCGAACCTCGACGCCAATGCGGTGATCGCTGCGGCGACGGCCGCGGGCGTGCACGAGCTGATCGTCAGCCTGCCCGAGGGCTATGAGACCCAGGTCGGCGAGAGCGGCACGGCGCTGTCGGCCGGACAGGCGCAGCGCATTGCGCTCGCCCGCGCGCTCTACGGCGATCCCTTCATCGTCGTGCTCGACGAGCCGAACTCCAATCTCGACGCCGAGGGCGACGAGGCGCTGAGCCGCGCCATCCTCGGCGTGCGCGCGAGGAACGGCATCGTCATCGTGATCGCGCACCGGCCGAGCGCGATTGCCGGCGTCGATCTCCTGATGATGATGAACCAGGGCCGCGCGCAGGCCTTCGGCCCGAAGGACGAGGTGCTGAACCGCGTGCTGCAGCAGAGCCAGGGCGCGCGGCCGCTGAAGGTCGTGCCCGAAACCGCCGGAGTGGTGGCCAAATCATGAGCCCAAAGCCGGTCTACGACACCAACCATTCGATCCGCCGCCACGTGGTGGCGGGGCTGATCATCGTGCTCGTGCTCGCCGGCGGCGTCGGCGGCTGGGCCGGCACCATGACGCTGTCGGGCGCGCTGATCGCGCAGGGCCAGGTCGTGGTCGACTCCAACGTGAAGAAAGTCCAGCACCCGACCGGCGGCATCGTCGGCGACCTGCGCGTCCGCGACGGCGATCGCGTCAAGCAGGGCGACATCCTGGTGCGCCTCGACGAAACCGTGACGCGCTCCAACCTTGCCATCGTCACCAAGGGCCTCGACGAGCTCTACGCACGTAGAGCGCGGCTCGAAAGCGAGCGCGACGGCATCGCGTCGATCAAATTCCCCGACGATCTCCTCGAGCGGGAATCCGATCCCGCAGTCGCCGCGATCCTCGACGGCGAGCGCAAGCTGTTCGATCTGCGCAGCAGCGCCCGCACCGGCCAGAAGGCGCAGCTTCGCCAGCGCATCGAGCAGCTCAACGAGGAGATCCGCGGGCTCAAGGCCCAGCGCGAGTCGAAGGAAAAAGAGACCCAGCTGATCGGCCGCGAGAAGGAAGGCGTCTACGATCTCTGGAAGCAGAAGCTCGTGCCGCTCACCAAGATCACCCAGCTCGAGCGCGAGGAGGCGCGCCTGCAAGGCGAGGCCGGCCAGCTCGTCGCGCAGACCGCGCAGGCCGGCGGCAAGATCTCCGAGACCGAGCTGCAGATCATCCAGATCGACCGCGATCTGAGCAGCGAGGTCGCGAAAGAAACCCGCGAGATCGACGGCAAGATCGGCGAGTTCGTCGAGCGCAAGGTCGCGGCGGAAGATCAGCTCAAGCGGATCGACATCCGCTCGCCGATCGACGGCACCGTGTTCCAGTCGAACGTCCACACCGTCGGCGGCGTCGTCACCGCGGGCGACGCCATGATGATGATCGTGCCGGACGCCGACAGCCTCACGGTCGAGGCCAAGGTCAATCCGCAGGACATCGACCAGGTTCGCGAAGGCCAGGCCGCGCTGCTGCGGTTTTCCGCCTTCAACCAGCGCACCACGCCGGAAATCTTCGGCACCGTCACCCGCATCTCGGCGGATGCCTCCTCCGACCAGAGGACGGGCATGACTTATTACACGGTGCGCCTCGCGATGCCGGCCGACGAGGTCGCAAAGCTCGGCGAGGTGCGGATCGTGCCCGGCATGCCAGTCGAGACCTTCATCCAGACCGGCGACCGCACCATGATCTCGTACCTCACCAAGCCGCTGCACGATCAACTGATGCGGACGTTCCGCGAGAAGTGACGCCGGGCGAAGCACCAGCTAAGGTGCGGCCGGCTGGACTCGCATGAATTGGCTTTCTCGTCAGGCTCGTCGTTTGGCATCCGCGCGCGTTCTCGGCGCGGTGCTGCTGGTTGCGTTGCTGGCCCTGCGCTATTCCGACCCGAGCAACACGCTCGAAGACCTCCGCCTTCGGGCCTTCGATATTTTTCAAGTCATATCTCCGCGTGTTGTCAAAGAGGGACAACGCCCGGTCGTCATTGTCGACATCGATGAGAACAGTCTGCGTAAGCTCGGACAGTGGCCCTGGTCGCGCATACGTATCGCAGACATGATCGATCGCCTGACCAAACTTGGCGCAGCGACGATCGCGTTCGACGTCGTCTTTTCCGAACCGGATCGCCTTTCGCCCGCTATCGTCGCCGAAAATCGGGCCGATCTTGATGAAGAAACCCGAAACAGGCTCCGCGCCCTGCAGAGCAACGATCAGGTGATGGCCGAGGCCCTGAAGAGATCGAGGGTTGTTCTCGGCGAGACCGGCTTGCCTGTGCCGGTGCCGCAGGCGGAGGGGCAGCAGCCGCCGATTGGCGTAGCCAGCCGGGGCGGCGACGCCGAACCGCTGCTGTTCAAGTTTCCGGGGCTGCTGCGCAACATCCCGACCCTCGACAACGCAGCGTCCGGACGCGGGCTCTTCACCATCATTCCGGAACGCGACGGCATCATCCGCCGTGTGCCGATGGTGATGCAGGCCCAGGGCACCACCGTGCCGTCGTTGAGCTTCGAAATCCTGCGCGTCGCCACCGGCACGAGCACGATCATGATCCGTATGGATCAGACCGGACAGGTCATCAAAAGCATATCGGTGCCGGAGGCCAGGCTGGAATTTCCAACCGACACAGCCGGCCGGCTCTGGCTCCACTTCGGACCGCACGATCCAAAGCGCTTCATTTCAGCGGTCGATCTTCTCGAAGGCCGCGTTCCGGCCGATCGCGTCGCCCAGAAGCTTGTTCTCATCGGCACGTCCGCTGCGGGACTGCTGGATTTGAAAACGACCCCGATCGATCCGGCGATGCCCGGTGTCGAGGTTCACGCCCAAATCCTCGAGAGCATTCTGTACAACACGACATTGTCAGCGCCGAGCTATGCGAAGCTTGCCGAAATGACCGCCACGTTTGCGCTTGGCGTTGCGATCATCATCCTCGCGCCGATGCTGGGCCCCGGCTTCCTGCTCCTGTTCGGCGGCGCCATCATCGCGGCTCTGATCGGCACCTCGTGGTACTTCTTTTCCCACGAGCACCTTTTGCTCGACTTCACCTTCCCGCTGCTGTCGAGCTCGCTGATCTATCTCGTTCTGGTGTTCACCAACTTCGTCAAGGCGCAGGCGCAGCGCCGCCAGATCCGCTCGATGTTCAGCCAGTACATGTCGCCGGCGGTCGTCGAGCAGATGATCCAGTCGGGCGAGATGCCGCAGCTCGGCGGCGAAGACCGCGAGATGACGATCATGTTCAGCGACGTCCGCGGCTTCACCACCATCTCGGAGAGCTACAAGAACGATCCCCAGGGCCTGATTGCGCTGATGAACAGCTTCCTCACGCCGCTGACCGACGCCATCGTCGAGCGCAAGGGCACCATCGACAAGTACATGGGCGACGCCATCATGGCGTTCTGGAGCGCGCCGCTGCACGATCCCGATCACGAGTTGAACGCCTGCGAAGCCGCGCTGGAAATGCTCGACCGCGTCGACCGGCTCAACCGCGAGCGCGAGCAGGCCGCGAAAGAAAACGGCGCGACCTTCACTCCGATCCAGATCGGCGTTGGCCTCAACACCGGCAAGTGCGTGGTCGGCAACATGGGCTCGGATCAGCAGAAGAACTATTCGGTGCTCGGCGACAGCGTGAACCTCGCCTCGCGCCTCGAAGGCCAGTGCAAATCCTACGGCCTGCCGATCATCATCGGCTCGCGCACCGCGGCCGTCGCGAAAGACAAGTTCGCGATGCTCGAGCTCGACTTCATCGCGGTCAAAGGCAAGAAGGAGCCCGAGGTGGTCTACGCGCTGGTCGGCCGCAACGACATGATCGACACCGAGCGCTTCAGGCGCTGGCATGAGATCAACACGACGATGCTGGCGCGCTATCGCGGCCGCGACTGGGACGCGGCGCTGGCCGCCATCGAGGAAGGCCGCTCAGCCGACCCGGAGGGCCGCTTCAAGACGCTCTACAAGGTCTATGCCGAGCGCATCGGCAGCTTCAAGCTCACGCCGCCGCCCGACGACTGGGACGGCGCTTACGCGCTCGAAACCAAATAGCCGAAAGGGGCCTTCCCAGGCGCAGAAATTTCAATCTAATATACTGAGAAATCAGTGTTTTCCGCCCTGTGACCTTTCGCACTTCAAGACTCCCCCCGCTTCGCTCACCTTTGCGTCACGAACCAGGACACGGGGACGACGGCCATGCATCCTCTCGACAACACCACGCGGTTCTTCGCGGTTGTGGGCGCGCCTTACATCCCGGAAGCCCATTTGGACGATCGCTGCGACGACAGCCGCAGGCATTCTTGTGCCGCGGGTGCCGAGCACGAACACCCGCAGGCGGCGGACGTCACGGCCTGGTGGCCGCGCATCCGCCACTGAGCAACGCATCTCCTAGCCTCAAAAGTCTAATGGCACACTCCGAACTAGGGGATTACGGGACCGTGTAATGGCATCGAGGGATGGGCCGGCGGGGTCGGCCTCAATGGCGGTCCGGTTCTGGGGCGTCCGGGGAAGCATTGCTTGCCCGGGCTCGAATACGTTGCGCTATGGCGGCAACACGCCATGCGTCGAGGTGATCTGCGGCCGGGACACGCTGATCTTCGACGCCGGCACCGGCATCCGGCAGCTCGGCACCTCCCTGGTGAAAGCCGCCAACGGCACCGACTTCGACATCTTCCTGAGCCACGGCCATATCGACCATGTGGTCGGCCTGCCGTTCTTCGCGCCGCTGTTCGTCAAGGATCAGGTGGTGCGGGTCTGGGGCGGCAACCTGCAGGCCGCCGGCGGCGTCAAGCAGGCGGTGAAGAAGCTGATGAGCTTCCCGTTCTTTCCGCTCCAGGTCGACGCGCTGCAGGCGCGGCTCGAATTCCACGACTTCAGCGCGGGCGATATCATCAATCCGCGGCCGGGGATCAAGCTGCGCACCGCGCCGCTCAACCATCCGGGCGGCGCCACCGGCTATCGCGTCGACTACAACGGCGGCTCGGTCGCCTATGTCACCGACATCGAGATCGGCGCGGGCCCCCTCGATCCGGCGCTGGTCGAGCTGATCCGGGGCGCGTCGCTCCTGATCCTCGACACCACCTACACCAACGACGAGCTGCCCTCGCATGCCGGCTGGGGCCATTCGACCTGGCAGCAGGGCATCGAGGTCGCCAACGCGGCCAATGTCGGCACGCTGTGCCTGTTCCACCACGACCCCGAGCACGACGACGACACGATGGACAAGATCGCCGCCAAGGCCGAAGCGATGCGGCCCGGCACCATCGTGGCGCGTGAGGGCCTGAAGGTCAGCGTCTGACGCTCTGAAGCGATGCAACTCTTTGCCGGGCAACAATTGCCGGGACCGGCCCGTTTGCATCCGATCAATGCCCAAAAACCAAGCTTTTGCGGATGTTGAGGCTGGCACCGCGCTTGCAACCTTTACGGTAACAACCATTGCAACAACCGCACAGGGGCACCCATGTCGACGATCACCGCAGCCAGCCAGCCGCCCTATCTCGGCGCCACCGCCAGCACCTATGCGGCGACCACGCCCAATCTGGCGCAAACCCTCGACGACATCGAAGCCGGCGACGACTCGTCGTCCTCCGCGTCGACCAACGTGACGCTGTCGGACGAGGCCAAGGCCTATCTGGCATCCGACGCAGCCACGCCCGACCTTTCGGCGCAGACGCTCGCGACCAACGCGCGGGCCTGGTTCGACCAGCAGTATGACTCCCTGGGCATTTCCTCGGCCCAGATCGACGGCCAGACCGCGGTCGATTTCACCGGCCAGAGCCGTGAGACGCTGTCCGCCGTGGCCACCAACGTCGCGGGGCTGTTCACGCCGGATGAAAGCGAAGCCGCCGCCCTGGAGCTGCAGGACCGCTTCAACGACACGATGAAGCCCTACGTCGTGATCGCGCGGCACACCGGCGACTATGCGAGCCTGTACAAGGCCGCGTCCGACTACATGGACCAGGCCGGCAGCGTCGAACGCTCAACGATCGCGTGGCAGGCGCAGCGGCAGGCGCTGGACGAAGGCGCGGCCGCCGCCAAGGCGACGCGTGGCCAGGCGCCCGACACCGGCAACCCGTACGATCCGGTCCGCGCGCTGCTCGACAAGAGCACGCAGACGGAGTCAGTGCCGGCCGGCGACATCGCCGGACAGGCCCGCGCTCTGCTGGACGACCAGATCGCCCACGCCAAGGACAACGGCCAGGAGCTGGTGTTCGACCCGAAGCGGAAGATGGGCCAGCAGGCCGACCTGTCGCCGTTCAACAACCGGATGCTGGCTGCGGTCTCGCTCAACCAGGACGGAACGTTCTCGGCGACCGAAGTCCGGGCCGCGAAGTCCGAGCTCGACAAGCGCACGCGCACGAGCCTGCTCAGCGCGCTGAACTCCTCGAGCAGCAGCAATCCGAGCGCCGGCAGCCTCGCGATGATCAAGCAATATTCGTCGATGAGCGCCGAGGAGCGGTCGGTGCTCGGCGTGACCAACGACGTGATGAACCGTCTCGTGCAGAGCTACAAGAGCATGACGACCGTGCAGAGTTCGCTCAGCAGCATGCTGAGCAGCACGAGCACGAGCTCGTATTTCTGACGCGGGACGCCGCCGGCTCCATTTTCCAGCTAGCTTGCATCACGGGCCACAACGGCGGTGTCATCGCCGGGCTTGACCCGGCGATCCATGAGCGCCTGCGGCTCAGGAAGCCTTACGTAAGACTTCCGTTATTGAACTTGGGTCATGGACCCGCGGGTCAAGCCCGGGTGACAGTGTGCCTGTTGCGCGGGCCTGCTTCAATTCAAGTGGAAGCAGCCCTACGCCGGCCGTTCGCCCCGGCCGAGCGCCTCGAGCTGCGCCTTCTGCTCCACAATGACGCTTTCGAGCCGGCCGATGTTCTGCATCAGCCGCTCGGTGGTCAGCTTCAGGAAGTAGTAGCCGAACTCCGGGTTCTGGAAATAAAGCTCCAGCAGCTTGTCGTAGGTGATGGTCAGCACCTCGCCGTCGTCGAGGCTTTCGACGGTCTGGGTGCGGCGGTTCTTCGGATCGATGAAGCCGAGCTCGCCCAGGATACGGCCGGGCGGCAGCTCGATCCCGATCTCCTTGACCAGGAACCGTCCGGTCACGGTCAGGAACATCTCCTTGGCGACATCGCCCTTGCGGAACATCACCTCGCCTTTCTTGTATTTGCGCGGGCTCATGAACGGCCGCAGCCAGTCCATCGACAGGTCGCCCTGCGCCGAAACGCGGGCCTTCTTCACCAGCGTCAGCATCTGGCGAAGCCGGATGATGTTGATCGGCAGCGAGAGCAGATAGAGAAAGAACGTCGCCATCGCGCCGGCGAGCGCCCCATAGCCGATGAAGAACACGATGCTGATGATGCCGATGACGCGCAGCGGCACGATGGTACGGACCATCAGGGTGGCGACGTAGAAGATCGCGCCGGTCAGCGCCAGCATGTTGGCGAAGTTGATGTTGGCGATCGCGACATCGACCAGGCGGTTGAACACCGCGTCGTAGGTCACGTTGGTCGGATCGAGCCCAAGCTGGATCAGGATCTTCTCGACCCGGAGATTCTGCGCCGCGTATTCGAGGGCGCGATTGAGTATTGCAGGCAGATCAATATTGGCGCTGCCCATACATCCCTCACCACCTGCCGGAGCCGGTCGCTTCCCGAACCGGGCCAGATAGAACAGGCGCCGCCGAAACGGCCGCCGGTGAATGCCCCCAGCCCATTGTGTATTCCGATCCGGGCTGCGCTTGGCAAGAGAGCAGTCCGATCAACGACTTCGGACCATCAACAGGGCAACCCGCGGGGCGGCCAAACCTGTTCATCAAACCGACATCCAGCGCCAAACCCTCAGATACCGCAGCACTTTAGCCCCTGCGGCCGGGCGGCCAACCTATATTCGGAGCGGGATATAAGGTGAGTGACACCAGTCACAGTTTTCGGTCGGCGGTGTCCCAGCCGGCGAGCGAATCAGCCCGTGCGCGGCGAATCAGCCGCGTGCCCGCGGGGCCAAATAATCGTCTGAAACGGTACCGCACCTGCTGCAACGTCCGCGGTGAGCTCCCTCTCCCGTTGGGAGAGGGTTGGGGTGAGGGGTTTCGCCCTCTCGATAGACCGTACCCCCTCACCCGCCGCACCATAGCGCGTCGAAGACGCGCGTGAACGCGCTGATGGTGCGGCGACCTCTCCCCACGGGAGAGGTGAACAGTGCCCGTGGCAGCTCAGACTCGATTTCAGACCAGGCTGTAGCGCTGGTGTCCCGAACCTGAAGTTTGCGCGGCTATTTCACCGGCACGAACTGGTTGGTGAACATCGCCTTGTCGTCCGGAATTTCCTTCAGCAGCCCCATCTCGATGAACGACTGCTTGATCAGCTCCACGCCCTTCGGATCGAACACGCCGTCGGTGCTGAAGATGGCGATCTGCTCGTCATAGGCACGGGCCGCGACCGACGGGCTCACATTGATCACCTTCGAGGTGATCTCCACGGTCTTGGCCTTGTTCGCCTTCATGTAGGCGATGGTCTCGTACCAGCCCTTGAGGAAGGCCTTCACTACCTCGGGCCGCTTGGCGATCAGGTCCTCGCGGGCGAAGAACACGTGGGTGACGAAGTGATCGACGTAAGCATCGGCCGAGGTGATCACGCGCCACTCCTTGTTCTCCTCGAGCTCGTAGCCGGTTTCCAGCGCGCCGATATAGCCGTCGAGCTGCCCGGTCTTCACCGCGGCGCGGGCCGGCTGCATGCCGCCGATCGGCACCGTGGTGATGCCGTTGGTGGTCCAGCCCTTCTGCGAGTTGATGCGCTTGCCGATCCAGTCGGTGAGCGAGCCCACCGTGGTGACGCCGAGCTTCTTGCCGCGCAGATCGTCCACCGTGCGGATCGGCGTGTTGTAGCCGGCCATCACCGCCATGTTGCGCGGCACGCCGTACATGGCGCCGACCGCCTTGGCCGGCACGCCTTTGACCATGAAGGCCATGCCGGGGCCGCTGCCGATTCCCATGTCGATGCTGTCGGCGGCCAGCGCCTGCTGCATGCGGGCATCGCCGCCGAAGGATGACGCGTCGATGTCCAATCCGTTCTTGGCGAAGATGCCGGTCTGGATGCCGACGTCGAGCGGCGTGAAGGTCCAGGCAAACGGCACCGCCTTGCCGACCCTGAGCTTCTCGGCAGCGTTCGCCGGTGAAACCAGCGCAAGCGCCAGAATGGCGGCCGCCCATCGCAGCGCAACATTGTTGAAATTTCGTGGCATCAGTTCCTCCCGGCGGGCCGATTTACCTCTTGGTCGTTGGCAAAATCATTGCAGAAATCATTCACCGTGGCCATGCGCCAAAGGCGCGCTCGCGTTGACCGGGAACGCCCCCGCGCCTAGAATCGTTGAATCTCTGCCCCATTGCAGGAATTCCGACATGCACATCATTGACTCGCACTTCCATTGGTGGCCGCGCTCGATCTTCGACAAGCTCTGCAAGCGCCCCGAATATCCGAAGTGCCGGGTCAATCAGCGCGGCGGCTACGACTACATGCGGTCGTCCGACGCCGGCCAGCATCTGAACTCCTGGGCCGAGTGGTTCGATCTCGACAAGCAGTTCGAATACATGGACAGCCTCGGCCACCGCGTCGACGTGGTGTGCTCGATCGGCCCGTTCTCGGTGTCGTTCTCCGATATGCCGATCGAAGAGGGCCGCGACTACGCGCTGATGTGGAACGAGGAGATGGCCGGCGCGCAGAAGAAGTATCCCGGAAGGCTCTGGGCCAGCGCCGCGGTGCCGCTGCAGGACACCAAGGTCGCGATCGAAGTGCTCGACGACGCGGTCAATCGTCTGGGCCTGATGGGCGTGAACCTGCCCGGCAGCGTCGGCCCCGATGCGCGGATCGATGCCGAGCGGCTGCAGCCGTTCTACGCCCATGTCGAGAAGCTCGGCCTGCCGCTGTTCCTGCATCCGACCGACGTGATCTTCCAGGACATGCTGTCGGACGGCTATGGCGGCGCGCTGCATCTGAGCCTCGGCCGCGTCATCGAGGTCAGCACCGCGGCGATGCGGCTCATTCTCTCCGGCACCATGGAGCGCCATCCGAATCTGAAGGTGGTGATGTCTCACACCGGCGGCGCGCTGCCCTATCAGTCCGGCCGCATGGACAAGAACTCCAAGGCCGCCAAGCTGCCCCGGCCGGTGAGCGAGTATCTGAAGCGCATGTACACCGACACGGTGTCGCCGCACAGCGCCGGCATGCAGTTCGCGATCGAGTATTACGGCATCGACAACGTGATGTACGGCACCGACTATCCGTGCTGGGATCCGGCGCCGTGCCTCAAGCTTCTGGAAGACGTCAGCCTCAGCGACGCCGACAAGCAGAAGCTGTTCTACACCAACGCGCGCCGCATTCTCGGGTTGAAGGACCCGGCTCCGGCGAAGCCTGCGGCGAAGCGCGAGCCGGCACTGGCCTGACCATCCTTCGTTGCGGTGATTGCGTTGCGCGCAGCGACTGCGAGACCGCAATTGTTTGTGCGACGGCATTGAATTGGGCTCGCCCAATCGCGTCGCCTCATCTCGGTGCGCAATAAAAGAATCGAAATTCCATATATTTTGATTCAATCCTGCTTTTTTTGATCTATCGGCGAATCAAAATTGCGAAATTGGCGAATTCGCGAGTCGCATGAATCACTTATCTTAGATTTGTCCTCCTACGCCGATCCGTGATTCAAGACTGCAGTCTAGGGGACATGCAGCCGATGCGATCTAAGCGTCGAACCGATTCTAAAGGCGAATCTGAGGCCAACAAACATCTTTCAAACATCGATAAATTGCTGAATGCTGCATTTGAGCTAATGAAGCAGACCCCCTCGATCGACGGTGCTGCATTTGAACAGCTAAGGCAGCTACGAGTGCGGATACGATACGCACTGTCTGATTCAACAGAGACTAGCGACGCAGTTCCGAGAACTGCTCCAGCACTGTTCAAAGACCGCCAAGATAAGGATGAAGGTCCAATAGCCTTTGTACAAAGAACCTACTCAAAATGGCTCTGGAAAAGCATCACCCGCGCGGACATCAGGAGGCTGGACGAACAACTTTATAACGCTTTGTACAACCTCAATGACCCTAGCGAGAAGCTCGACAAAATTGGATTGCTTACGAAAAAGCAAATCAATGACATAAAGTTGAGCACCCTATCAGCCGACCGGCCATCGACCACCTTAAAGATGGCAGAACTTCCGCCGGACGAACGAGAGCGCGCTAGGCTTTTCAACCTCTCCCGCTCGCGAAAACATCGCTCGAAATCTTAATCTCCCCTGATCGTTGAGGCTTCCAATGCTGTGGGCGCTTCTACAAGGAACCAACGGGTTGTTTAACAGTATTTTAACTAGCTACCGGCAAGACTCTCCTCAACGCACGCGACATGACCGTGCGGAAGCCGACATCCCTGATGTCCACTAGGAGAGATCAAGCAATGCAAACGCCAAGCAACAAGCTCGCTACGATCGTGGTTTGCCTTTCGTTGATTCTTGCAAAGATGATCTATTGGATCGTCTTCGTGAACGAATCGAATCTTTGCTTGTGAGCGAAGAACGGGAGAGTCTGGGACGGGCGAGGCGCATTGCGTTTTGCCCGTCTCTTGTTGTTCAACAGGAGACATGTCGACAGGCGACTTCTTGCGCAATCTGCTCCGACGTCGCGCACGGCAACTGTTGCCGCGAACCAGTCACGTTTCAGGCCTGCACGCCCTAGCCTTCCGGCCCGCTATAGCGCTCGTCCACTTTCAATCCAAGCTCGTCCATCTCGGCTTTCACCATCGCGGCGCCGTGCCAGATCACCGGCACGCCACCCGGAATGCCTGCGACCGCGATGGCCTGAAACAGCTCGCGGGGCGTGGCGCCCGCCAGCAGCGCCCGCCGGACATGAACCCGCGCGCCGTGCATCTTGCCCTGGGTCAGAAGAATGCCGGTGATGATGAACTCCATCACCGACCGCGGAATGGCGGCGTCCTTGCGGGAGATCGTCCAGGTCGAATAGTAGTTCTTCAGCGCCGCGAAATATTCAGGATCGAGCGCCATCACGGCCTCATGGCCCGGATGCGTGACGCCCAGCGTCTCGCGCTTGAAATCGTCGGGCAGTGCCGACGTTGAATTCGCAGCGCTGGAGGAGCCGAGAACTTCGCGATTGAAAGCGTCGCCGATTCCGGAACTCATGGGAGCCTCCCGATCTTCGCTGCTGACGTGCGCGCTCACTTCCAGCAGAACTTCACGTCCGCCTCGTTCTTGCGGCGGGTCGCGGCGAACTCCTCCGCAAACTTCGGATCGTCGAAGCGGGCGCGCTCCCGCTCGGCAGCAGCCTTCTGTTCGTCGATCGATTTCTTCAGGTTGGCCCGGCGGTCGCCGTCCTTGCCGGTCAGTTGCGACATGAACAGCACGACGTAGGGGTGCTGCTCGGCCCATTCGATGGCTTTGATGTTGGCAGCATGCTGCTTGATGCGGTCGCAGAACGCGTAACCGTTGATCACCGGTCCCGCCAGCACCGCGAAGTTTTTCACCGCCTCGCCCGGCGCAGTGAGCCCGGAGATGCGGACGTCGATCACGTCTTCAAGGGTGATGTAGCGGGCCTTGGCGGCATAGAACCAGAACACCGCGTCGTCGCGCAGCCCCATGTCGTAAAGCCGGATCGCCAGCACCATCATGGTCATCGGCGTCACGGCCCGCGGATCGGTCTCGATCATGTCGCGCGCCTTGATGATATCCTCCTTCTTCATCGAAGCGAGGAGGTCGTCATAGGTGCGGCCGACCGACACGCGCGGCGGGACGTCGGGCGTTTGGGCCGACTGGTAATAAGGCTGGACATAGATCGCGATCCGGCGGACCGGCTCGGCGGCAAAAGCAGATCGCATAGCGAGCACTCCGGCCAACAGCACGGCCAAGGTCGTTAAGACGCGCATCAGTCCCCCTCGCCCGGCGCTACTCCAATCTCAATTGCGCGGTGCGAACCGCTCGTCGACGCTTTCCCATTTGTCGTAGCCGACCACCTTCTTGTAGTCCTCGAAATCCATGCCGTCGTTGCGGCGCGCGAACTTGCCCGACTTCATGTCGAGCAGCACCGTCTCGATCGCCTTCGCGGCGTGCATCACCGTGTCGAGGCCCAGCACCGCGCAGTTGAAGCCGAGCTCGCCCAGCTCGTCCATGGTCAGGATCGGCGTGTGCCCGCCCATCAGCGGATTGCAGATCTGCGGCACGTCGAACTCCTTGCCGATCCGCTTCAGCTCCTCGATGCTGCGCGGCGCCTCGATGAAGATACCGTCCGCGCCGGCCTTGATGTAGCGCTCGGCGCGCCGCATCGCCTCGTCGAGATCGTAGACCGCACGCGCGTCGGTGCGCGCCAGGATCCACGTTTCCTTGTTGATCCGTTCCGAGCAGGCAGCGCGAATTTTGGCTTCGGCGATCTCGGTCGGCACCACCTTCTTGCCGACCATGTGACCGCAGCGCTTCGGCCATTGCTGGTCCTCTATCAGGATCGCGCTCACGCCCATGCGCTCGTAGCTCTGCACGGTGTGCACCACGTTCTTGACGTCGCCATAGCCGTCGTCGCCGTCGACGAACACCGGCAGGTCGCAGGCCGCCATGATGTCGCGCACGCAGGCTGCGATCTCGCCGAAGCCCTTCAGTCCCACATCGGGCACGCCGTAGCGCGCGCCGACCGCCGGAAAGCCGCCGATGAAATAGGTCTCGAAGCCGAGCTTCTGGATGATCCGCGCGGAGAGCGCATCATGGGCGCCGGGCACGACGAGGAAGCGCTTCTCCTTGACGGCCTTGTCGATGATCTGGCGAAAGCTTCCTGGCATGGCAAACTCCGGCATTGCGAACGGGTGCCGGATTGAAGCGCAGTTTGCCGAACAAGACCAGCGTCAGCTTGCCGCCGCGTTCAGCTGCTCGCGCAGGTGATCCATGAAACGGCGCGCCGGCTCCGGCAGCGGACCATGGAAGGCGCAGCGCAATTCGAAGCCGTCGAGCGGCCTTCCGCTGACCGACAGCCGCACCAGCGAGCCGGCGCGCAGATCGTCCTGCACGGTGCAGAGCGCGATGCAGGCGACGCCCGCGCCGTGGCGCGCGAGCTCGCGCACCATGCCGAAGTCCTGAACCTCCATGGCGATGCTGCGGCGGTTGATGCCGATACGCTTCATCAGCCGGTCGGTCATCTCGAAATAGGTCGAGCTGCGCAGGCCGGTTACAAAGGACGCCGCGGCGAGATCGGCGACCGTGACCGAAGGCTTCTTCGCCAGCGGATGGTGCGGCGACACCACGATCGCCATCGGCTCATGTCCCAGCACCACGCTGTCGAGACCGGCCACCGCACCAAGCGACGGGAACAATCCGAGGCTGACAGTCCTGGCGCGCACCAGCGCCACCACGTCCTCGACCGTTCCGGTATGCGTGACGAAACGAATGCCCGGACTGCGTCGGGCAAATGACGCGATCAGCGCGGGCAGGCGGTATTGGCCGTATTCGCGATGCACGGCGAGCGACATGACGTCCTGCGTGGGCCGCAAGTCGTCGAGCTGCTGCGCGGCCTCCTCGCCGCGGCGCAGCACCTCCAATGCCATCGAATAAACCGCCTCGCCGGCCTTGGTGAGCCGCGGCCGCGAGCCGCGCTTCCGCTCGAACAACGCGTGTCCGGCCTGATGCTCCAGCGCCCGCACATGGGCACCGACCGACGGCTGCGAAATGTCGAGCCGCATCGCGGCGCGATTGAATCCGCCCTCCTCGACCACGGCCTTGAACACAGACAAGCGGCGGGCGCTGGCAGAGATCATTTGAAAATTATAGCCAAATGGCTACAAGCGTAAAGCCGAACAGCCGGTTGCTTTCGCCCCCATGTAACCGCAGTTTTCGCCGACGCGGCAAAGACCGCGGTTATTTTGGGAGGAAGCAGGCGTGATCTTCGTCGCGGTCGATATCGGCGGCACATTTACCGATCTGATCGGGTTCGACGACGAGGCGCAGGCCTTCGTGCAGGCGAAAAGCCTGACCACGCCGTCGGAACTGACGCAGGGCGTCATCAACTGCATCCGCGAAAGCGGTTTGGATGCCGGAAAGATCGACGAACTGATCCACGGCTCGACCACCGCCATCAACACGCTGATCGAGCGCAAGGGCGCCAAGACCGGCCTGATCGTCACGCGCGGCACCCGCGACGTCTACATCATCGGGCGCGGCAACCGGCCCGAGGCCTACAATCTGTTCTTCCACCGCCACAAGCCGCTGGTATCGCGCCGCATGACGCAAGAGGTCGACGAGCGCGTTCTGGCATCCGGAAAAATCTACGAGCCGCTGAAGAAGGCGAGCCTCGCCGCGGCCTGCAAGGCGCTCAAAGCCGAAGGTGTCGAGGCAGTTGCAGTGTGCTTTCTTCACGCCTATGCCAATCCGGACCACGAGCGCGCCGCGGGCGCGGCCATCAGGAAGGTGATGCCTGACGCCTATCTGTCGCTATCCCATGACATTCTGCGCGAGTATCGCGAGTTCGAGCGCATGTCGACCACTGTGGTGAACGCCTATATCGGGCCGAAGGTCGGCGGCTATGTGAAGAGCCTGAAGTCGAGCCTCGGCGGCGTGGGCTTCAAGGGCGATCTCTCGATCATGCGCTCCAACGGCGGCGTGATGACGCCAGAGGTCGCGACCGAGCGGCCGGTCGCGATGATGGAATCCGGTCCGGTCGGCGGCATCATCGCTTCGGCGCAAGTGGGCTTGGCGCTCGGCCACTCCAACGTCATCTCGTTCGACATGGGCGGCACCACCGCGAAAGCGAGCCTCATTCGCGAGGGCGAGCCGACGCTCGCACCGGGCTATTACGTCGGCGGTTACGCCAGCGGCCATCCGGTGATGCTGCCGATGATCGACGTGGTCGAAGTCGGCGCCGGCGGCGGCTCGATCGCCTGGCTCGATGACGTGGGCGCGTTGAAAGTGGGTCCGCAGAGTTCCGGCGCCGATCCCGGCCCGATCTGCTATCGCGGCGGCGGCACCGAGCCGACCATCACCGACGCCAACGTGGTGCTCGGACGGCTCGATCCGGACAACTTCCTCGGCGGCACCATGAAGCTCGATGCCGAAGGCGCGAAGCGCGGCATCGAGGGCAAGATCGCCAAGCCCCTGAAGCTCGATACGGTCGCGGCAGCCCAGGCCATCGTCGAGATCGCGATCTCGAAGATGTCGCTTGCGGTGCGCGAGGTGTCGGTCGCCAAAGGTTATGATCCGCGCGATTTCGCGCTCGTCGCGTCCGGCGGCGCGGGTCCGCTGCACGTTTGCGCCATCGCGCGCGAGCTGTTCATCCCGACCGTGATCGTGCCGCTGTTTCCCTCGCACTTCTCGGCGCTCGGCATGCTGCTCGCCGACGAGCGCCACGACTTCACCCGCACTGTGTATTCGGATCTGGCCAAGGTCGACTTCAGCAAGCTCGTCAAAATCCATGACGAGATGGTGAAGGAAGCCAAGACCGGACTGCGCCACGGCAAAGACGCGCAATATCAAGTCAGCCTCGACATCCGCTACATGGGCCAGGAGTTCACGCTCTCGGTGCCGGTTTCGCTCGACCAGCTCAAGCGCGCCGACCGCGAGGGTATTCGCACGGCGTTCGACAAGCTCTACGAGCACCGCTACGCGCATCACTCACCGGAGGAGCCGGTCGAGATGGTCAACATCCGATTGGGCGCGATCGGCAAGCGGCCGAAGCTGAAATTTCCGGGCCTTGGCGCGAGCGGCGCTGCAACGCCTGCCGCCGAACGTCCGGTCTACTTCTCGTCTGCGGCCAAGCCATTGCCGGCGAAAATCTATCGCCGCGAGACGCTCAGCGCCGGCGCGACCATTGCAGGCCCTGCCCTGGTGCAGGAACACGGCACCACCACAGTGCTGTTCGAGAACGACACCTGCCGCGTCGCCGACACCGGCGAGCTCATCATTTCGGTCGGAGGCGCGCGATGAAGCTCGACACCGTCACGCTCGAAGTCATCCGCAACGCGCTGCCCGCCGTCGCCAACGAGATGGCGGCCGACCTGCAGCGCACCTCCTACAACATGATGATCTACGAGGTGCGCGACTACTGCACCGCGCTGCTCGGCCTCCAAGGCGAGCTCATTTCGCAGAACGTCGGCGGCGTGTCGCATTTCGTCGCGGACCTCGGCGTGCTCGTCACCGACGGGCTGCAGCGTTACGGCCGCGACGGCTTCAAGCCGGGCGATGTCATCATCACCAACCATCAGGCGGTGGCCGGCCAGCACCTCAACAACGTCGTCATCTACATGCCCTATTTCTACAAGGGCGAGCTCTTGATGTTTCTGATGGTGCGGGCGCACTGGATCGACGTCGGCGGCACCTCGACCGGCTTCGGCGCCGGAGCGACCGTCGCCGATCCGTGGCTCGAAGGCCTGCAGCTCGACCAGCTCAAGATCTACGAGGAAGGCAAGCTCAACGACACGCTCTATCGCGTCATCAAGGACAACATCCGTTTTCCCGAATCCTCTCTCGGCGACATGAAATCGCAGATGGCGGCCTGCCGCTTGGCCGCGCGCCGCCTCGACGAGCTGTTCGACAAATACGGCCGCGAGACGCTTCTTGCCGCCATCGATCACATCTTCGACGAGACCGAGCAGAAGTGCCGCAACGTCGTCTCGCAGCTCCCCGACGGCGTCTACGAAGCCTCGGCCTCGATCGACGACGATGGCGTCCTCAAGGGCGAAGAGGTGCCGATCCACGTCAAGGTCACGGTCAAGGGCGGCGCCATGACCATCGATCTCTCCGGCTGCTCGCCGGAGCGCAAGGCCGGCATCAACTCACGCACCTACGCGGGCGCACGCGTGGCTTACAAAGCGCTCACCGGCCCGCTCGATCCGGTCAACGAAGGCTCGTTCCGCGCGCTCAAGGTCATCATCCCGGAAGGCAATATCATGATGGCGCGCTTTCCCGCGCCGATGGCCGGCTGGAGCGGCATCGTGCCGACCGTCGTCGACGCCATCGTCGCGGCGCTCGGCAAGGCGATGCCGGACCGCGTGCCCGCGGGCCATCACGCGCTGCTCGGCGGCGCCGTGGTGTTCTTCGGCACGCATCCGGAAACCAAACGGCGCTTCGTCGTGCAGAGCATCGAAGGCGGCGGCTGGGGCGGAAGGCCGTTCGAGGACGGCGAGTCGGGCACCGTATCGGTGTGCCAGGGCGACGTCCGCAACGGCTCGATCGAGGGCATCGAGCTGAAATGCCCGGTCGTGGTGCAAAATCGGGCGCTCCGCACCGACTCCTGCGGCGCCGGCAAATTCCGCGGCGGGCTCGGCATCGACATGCAGGTGAAGAACCTCGTCGAAGGCAAATGGAATTTCGAGATGCCGCGGCGGAGCAAGCGGCCGCCCTGGGGCATCGAAGGCGGCACGCCCGGCGAGCCCGGCGGCTATCTCCTCAAGCGCCCCGGCGAGCGCGCCTTCACCATGATGGGCGGTTTTCATATTCCGGTGGCGATCGGGTCCGAGGCGATCGTGCGCACCGGCGGCGGCGGCGGCTGGGGCGATCCGTTCGAGCGTCCGGCCGAGGTGGTCGCCAATGACGTGGCCGAGGGCCTCATCTCGACGGCGGCGGCAAGGAAGCTCTACGGTGTCGCGGTCCGTGGCGACATGTCGCTGGACCAGAAGGCGACGCAGCGATTGCGAAAGTCCAAGCCATCGAACAAAACGGCTGCTCGGAAGCCGACGAAGCGGAAGCGGCCGAAATGACCACTGGAGACGTCGCGGTCAGAGTGAGGGACGTCTCGCACCAGTTCGGCGAGCCGAGCGACAAGCAGCACGTGCGCGCGCTGCTCGACACCTCGCTCGACATCACGCGCGGCGAGCTTCTGTGCCTGATCGGACCGTCGGGCTGCGGCAAGAGCACGCTCCTCAACATGATCGGAGGCTTGCTCGAGCCCACCAGCGGCACGGTCGACGTCGCCGGCAAGGCCGTGCGCGGCCCGCTGCCGCGCGACATCGCCTTCGTGTTCCAGGAGAACGCGCTGTTTCCCTGGTGCACGGTGATCGAGAACGTCAAGCTCGGCATGGTGTTCCAGGGCGTCGCCAAGTCCGAGCAGGACGGGCGCGCGCGGAAATCGCTCGAGGCGGTCGGGCTCAAGGATTTCATCAACCACTACCCGGCGCAGCTCTCCGGCGGCATGCGCCAGCGCGCGGCGCTGGCCCGCGCGCTGAGTCTGGAGACCGACATCATCCTGATGGACGAGCCGTTCGGCGCGCTCGACGAGCAGACCCGCATGATCCTGGGCGAGGACCTGTCGGTGCTGCTGGCTGCGACCGGCAAGACCATCGTGTTCGTCACCCATTCGCTCGGCGAGGCCGTCTATCTCGCCGACCGCGTCGCGGTGTTCTCGGCGCGGCCTGGCCGCATCAAGGAGATCATCGCGGTCAACGAGCCGCATCCGCGCAAGCCCTCGTTCGTGACCACCGAGAAATTCTCCAACCTGCGCAACACGCTGTACGGCCTCCTGCACGACGAAATCCGCAAGGCCGTCGAGCAATCCGCCGCCGTGGGGCCCGCGCTGTGAGCCCGCGGCGGGAGCTGCGGAGCAAGCTCGCGAGCCGCGCCGTTCAGGTGGCGTTCGTCGCCGGCGTGCTCCTTCTCTGGTATCTCGGCACGAACTACTGGGGCATCAGCCCGATTCTCCTGCCCAACCCGGTCAAGGTCTGGGCCGAGCTTCGCGACGTGCTCGCCACCGGCGAGTTCTGGCCCGATCTTCGCGTCACGCTCACCGAGCTTGTCACAGCCTTCGCGATCTCCTGCACCGGCGGCGTCACGCTCGGCTATGCGATCAGCCGCTCGCCTTTCTGCATCAAGGTGTTCGAGCCGCTCCTGGCCGGCGTCTATTCGATACCGATCATCCTGTTCCTGCCGCTTTACGTCTTGTTCTTCGGCCTCGGCCCGGGCTCGAAGATCGCGATCGGCGCGACCATCAGCTTCTTTCCGATCGTGCTCAACACCGTGGCGGGCTTCGGCTACGTCGATAAGATTTTCGTCACGGCAGCCCGCTCGATGGGCGCGTCGAATATCCAGATGTTCTGGCACGTGCTGCTGCCGGCTGCGCTCCCCGTGATCCTCACCGGGCTGCGCATCGGCTTCACCGTGGCACTGCTTTCGATCCTCGGCAGCGAGACGCTTGCTTCGCTTGCCGGCCTCGGCCATCGCATCGTGCATCTTGCCGAAGGCATGGAGACGGCGCGGATGTTCGCCTACATCGCCTTCGCGGTGGTGATCGCCGCCTGCCTCAACGCCACCGTCAGCGGCCTCGAACGCCGGTCGAAGCGATGACGCGCACCCGGCAGCTCAAGCACTTCTTCATCCGCCGGCCGGGGCTCGCCCGGTTCGGCGTCATCGTTGCGCTGTTCCTGTTGTGGGAAGCCGCAGCGCGATGGTGGATCGACCCGATGTTCCTCAGCCCGCCGTCGAAGGTGGTCGCCTCGCTCGGCGCGCTGTTCGAGACCCCGAGGGTGCCGGCAGCGCTGCAGCTCACCTTCTTCGAGCTCGCGGTCGCGTTTGCGCTGTCGGTCGTGATCGGCCTCACCGTCGGGCTCGCGGTCGGGCTGTCGCGCTTCGGCCATCGCAGCTTCATGCCGATCATTCTTCTTCTCTACGGCATCCCGCAGATCACAATCCTGCCGCTGTTCATTCTCTACTTCGGCATCGGCGCGCCCTCGAAGATCGCCTTCGGCGTCACCCACGGCATCTTCCCGATCATCGTCACGATCGTCGCGGGCGTGCAGAACATCAAGCCGATCCTGATGACGGCGGCGCGCTCGATGGGCGCGAGCCGCTGGCAGATCTTCCGCTGGGTGATCTTCCCGCACATGATCCCGAGCTTCTTTGCCGGCATGCGGCTCGGCATGACCGGCGTGCTGCTCGGCGTGCTGCTGGCGGAGCTTTACGTCTCGACCGCCGGCATCGGCTATTTCACGCAGCTGTTCACCCAGAACTTCGATCCGACCAAGCTGCTCGGCCTGATCTCGGTGCTCGCCGCCATGGCGATCGTGCTGAACGAGATCGTCCGCCGCGCCGAGGTGCATTTCGGCCGTTGGCGCACGGGTTAGTTTTTCACGACCGCATCGACAAACTCCGCCGTCATTCCGGGGCGCGCCGAAAGGCCCGAACCCGGAATGACGCCGGGGGGTTCGGCCCGCGCCGGCGTATGTTCAGATTCACATATCAAACAGCCCGCGCCCTTTTCCAGGCGCATCACGTCGGCAGCATCGCTGCAGGCGTGACTCATCGGCCCCGGAAGTAGCAAGGCGCGGGGCGCCGCCTTCATTTCCTTCCTCCCTCCAAAGAGGGAGCGGAGCGCCGGTTCAGGCGCTACGTATCGTTGGCACCTTTGGAGGTGCCCACGTGCCGTGTGACCGGCACGCGCGCCCTCCGGCGCTCCACGGTGGCGTCTCTCGTCTCAGGACCGCTCTTCCGGGCGCGGGCCAGCGAGCTGACCTCGCCTGATCCAGGCGGCTTGCGCCGCCTTTCAGCCCGTCCGCGTCCAGCCACTGAAGGCAGCCCCGTCTTGCGACGGCGCGGGCGGTGGTCCGAGACGACCCTGGTTCTGACTTGCGTAAACACAGAACCCGGGCGCCACACCCTGCTCCGCAGCATGATCGCCTCATGAAGCGCCCTCTACTGAGCAAGGCATGGCCGTCGTACACCGGCCAGAAAAGAAGAAAAGATTATTGCGAATTTCGATGTTGATAGAGTGGGGACAACTGCATGCGGTTCTGGCGGCATCTCGCCTCCATCAACAAGGCAGCGGCAGCCGAAAGCGCGAAGTCATTCCGCCGGCGTGCCCGCCAATGCGCGTTCGGCGACCATCGAGGAGCGCCGCCGCTTCGAGCGGCGCCGCGCGACCCACAGATAGAGGCCGCTCACCAAGACAACGATCGTCGCGAGGTCGAACAAGGCCCAGATCACCTTGAGCGGAAGGCCGCCATAATCGCCGAAATGCAGCGGGCGCGAGATTTGTAAGAGGCGCAGATACCACGGCAGGTCCGGCGCGCGCGTCAGACTGCCGGTTTCCGCGTCGACCAGAAGCGGCGTGAACAGCCGCGCCGTCAACGGGGAGTCGCCCCTGGTCCAGACGACGAAATGCTTCGGAGTGCCGAACCGCCCCGTCGTCGGAAACGTCAGGCTCGTCACGGTGGCGTGCGGCATGGCCTGGCGAACCGCCTGCACGGCCGCACCGGGCGAGCCGCCTTCGAACGCGGGCTTGCCCTGATAGGCCGCGAGCAAGGGCGGCAGCACCTGGGCCCGCCACAAGTCGAACAGCGGCACCGCAAGCGTGTTCATGGTGCCGGTCAAGCCGACCACGACCGCCCATGCGAGGGTCACCACGCCGATCAGATTGTGGAGGTCGAGCCACCGGATGCGCGCAGACTGCCGCTCCCGCACCGTGCCGAAATCGAGCTTGCGCATGAAGCGTCCATACAGAATGACCCCGGACACGATCGACAACACGAAAACCAGGCCCATGAATCCCAGGAACAGCTCGCCGGGCAGGCCGGCGAACATGTCCTTGTGCAGGGTCAGCACGATGTCCATTGCGCTCTTGTCCTGCCCGGTCTCACCGATCACGGCCATGGTCCGGCTGTCGACAATCAGCCGCCGAAACTCGCCCGGCCGCGGCACCGGCGTTTTCGACAAGGCCAGCGACACGGTGTTGGGCCGCTCCTCGTTCCATCCGCAGAAGATGACGTACTCGCCGGGATTCTGCCGCCTGACGCTTGCGACGATGTCATCCAGCGGCGCGGCCGGGACCGCGCCCGGCAACTGCGGCGCCTGAATGTCCGGCTCGAGCCATGCATCGATCTCGTCGTGAAAGATCAGCGGCAGGCCGGTGATGCAGAGCATCAGCAGGAACAGCGTCGCGATCAGGCTCGTCCAGGTGTGGATGAACGTCCAGAACCGCAACGACCGGATAAAGGCCACCGCCCCTACCACCTGTATTTCATCGTTCCGGTCACGACCCGCCCGGCATTCCAGTTGCAGCCGCCCGAGAACGAGCAGGTCGCGTAGGTCTTATCGAACAGGTTCGTGACGTTCACGGCCGCCGTCACGCCATTCTTCATCTGGTAGTGAATGCCCGCATCATACAGCGTGTAGGGATCGTTCTCGGCCGTGTTGCGATTGTCCATGAAGGTACTGCCGACATAGCGCACGCCTGCGCCGAATCCGAGCCCGGCCAAGATGCCGGACTGGATCGTGTAGTCGAGATAGGCCGAGGCCAGATCCTTCGGTGTCAGGATCGGCACCTTTCCAAGATCGACTGTGTTGCTCTTGGTAACCTCCAGCTCCTGGCGCGTGTACGACGCCACGAGATTGAGGCCGTTCGTGAGGCTCGCGGTCAGCTCGGTTTCGTAACCGCGCGACCGGACCTCTCCGGTCTGCACGCTGAAGCCCGTGTTGGCCGTGTCCGGCGTCAGCACGTTCTGTTGCGTGATGTCGAACGCTGCAAGCGTGACCATGACCTTGGTGCCGGGGATGGTGTAGCGAGCACCGGCCTCGTATTGCTTGCCCGTGGTCGGCTTGAATGCGGCGCCGCCGAAGGCCGCGCCGGTGATCGGAAGGAAAGATTCGGCATAGTTCACGTAGGGCGCCAGACCGAAATCGAACAGGTAGACGACGCCTACTCTGCTGCTCTGGTTCTGATAGTTGCCGACGGTCATCCCTTTCTTGATCTTGTCATTGGTGTCGAGCTCCGCCCAGTCGTACCTTGTGCCGGCGGTCAGCACCCAGTTGTAGAACTTGATCTGGTCTTGGATGTAGGTGCCGTATTGCGTCGTGACCTGGTCGACGTTGCTCAGCGCAGTCGACGGCTTCGGGATGAATACGCCGTATATCGGATTGATGAAGCTGAGCGTCGGCGCCGTGCCGCGATTGATGAGGCTGTCGAGGCTGAAGTACTGGACATCAACGCCGGCCAACAAGGTGTGCTGCAGCGGTCCGGTGGCCAGCTTGGCCTCCACATGGTTATCGACCGTGAAGCTGCGCGTATGCTCGTCGACGAGCCTGGAGGTTCTGCCCAGGTTCGGGTACCCGCCCGTGGTCGTGAGGTAGAGATAATCGACATCGACTTCGCCATACCGCAGATTTTGACGGACCGTGACTGCGCTGTTGAGCCGATGCTCGAACTGATAGCCGACGCGAAACTGGTCCTGCTCGAATTTATTGAAGTTGGGATCACCCATCCAAAGCGCTGATGGTTGTATGCCGACCACCGTGAAGCCGGACGTCTTTACAATCGGCGCCGAAAAATTGTTGTTGTTCCGTTCGTGACCGAAGTCCGCGAGGATCGTGAACTTGGTGTCCTGCGACGGGCGCCAGGTGAAGGAAGGCGAGATGAAATAGCGATCGTCGGGGAGGAAGTTGGAAAAATACGGGACCTGCGCCTGCGAGTCCCGGAGCATGCCCGTGATCCGGGCCAGATAGTGGGCGTCCTTGTCGAGCGCGCCGCTGAAATCGAAGCCGCCCTCCTTGCGATCATTGCTGCCGAAGAGCCCGAAGACTTCTCGGAACGGCTGCTCGGTCGGCTTCTTGGAAATGATGTTGATCAGCCCGCCGGGCCCGCCCTGTCCGTAGAGCACCGAACCCGGGCCGCGCATGACGTCGATGCGCTCGGCCTGATAGGTGTCGTTGCGGAATATCGCAAAATTGTTGGGGCTGCCGAGCTCCCTGAGACCATCCTTGTACACGCCGTCGCCGGTGGTGCTGAAGCCTCTGATGGTGAAGTTGTCGAATCGCGGATCTGCGCCGCCCTGCGACGTATAGACACCGGGCACGTAGCGCAGCGCCTCGGTGATGCTCTGGGCGGCCCTCGCTTCAAGCTGGTCCTTCGTGACCACCGAGACCGACTGCGGCGTCTCCATGATCGGCGTGTCGGTCTTGCTGCCGACCCCGCTTCGGGTCGCGACAAATCCCGGCGGCGAGCGGTCGGCGGTTTCGGGCGCGACCCGCGGAGCAACCGGCTGCGGCGCCGCAGCCGGAGCAGGCCGTGCCGGCCGCTTGCGCTGGGTCCGCACCTCCATTTTCGGCAGCGTGACGCTGTCGGCCTGGGCGCGGGCGCCGCGCGCGCTGGTCGGGTCATAGACACCGATCTGCGAGCCGGTGATCTCGTATTTCAGCGTGGTGGCGATGAGCAGCTTCTTCAACGCCTGCTCCGGCGTGAAGGCGCCGGCGAGACCGTCGGTCGTGAGATTCCTGACGTGGAGACTGGGCGCCAGAAGCTTGAGGTTCGACACCTCCGCCCATTTCTGCAGCGCCTCGCTGAGATTCCCGGCCGGTATCTCGAATTGGTACGTCGTGATCTTGAACGCCTGGCGCGCCGCGGCGTCCTCGGCGAGAACCGGAGATTGGGCTGCGCACACCGGACCGGCCGGCAGGCCAGCCAGCAAGGCCGAGCCGCACAGCAACCACATCCGCGCCCGAGCCGACATCGCGCCACGCGCACCCAAACCCATTCCGAACCCCCAAACCCCATTCCGGCCGCGCGGAACCGCCGCGAAGCCCCCTTAAAAACAAGAACGAGTGAGGCGGCGGACACCGCACGGTTGGCGTGGAATTTTTTGGATGGCGGAATTGCGGGACGTCAGACTCGCGCGAGCCGAACCTGTCGCCCTGCGACACGACGATCCGGTGATGTTTGAATCGTTCTAACGCCCGGGATCGCGCCGGATCGTCACGAGGCCCGGCATGCGCGTGACCCTGACCGGCAAAACGACCTGCAGCGAGGCCAGGAACTGATCGAGCTTGCCGATGTCGACGCTGCCGGTGACCGGCAGATTGCGGATCGAGCCGCCGAGGATGACGATCTTGCCGCTGCGGTAGCGGTCGAGCTCGGCCACGACCTCGCTCAGCGGCCGGTTGTTGAAGCTCAATTCGCCGCGCCGCCACCCGGTGAGCGCCGCCACATCGGCCGATTGCGGGTCGCCGAGCCGCGCATCGGCGCCGAGTGTCACCGCATTGCCGGCCGAAACCCGGACCGTTCTCGTCCCCTCACCCGCCGCGGCGCTGACTTGCACGGCGCTTTCAGCGACCAGCACCGTGGCGCGGCCGCCGTCGCGGCGGACCGCAAACGCGGTGCCGAGCGCCTGCGCCCGCGCGTCGCCCGCCATCACGACGAAGGCCCGGTCGGGGTTCGGCTTCACCTTGACGTAGACCTGACCGGTATAAAGCGTGATGGTGCGGTCGCCGTCGCTGACGTCGAAGCTCGTGCCGGTGTCGAGATCGACCTCCGAGCCGTCGCGCAGCGTGACGCTCCTCACCTCGCCGGTCGACGAGCGATAATCGGCAAAGAACGAGGCCGGCGGGCCGAACAGGCCGCCGAAGAAGGACGCCGCCGCCAGTCCGATCGCGGCCACGATGATGATCGGGATCTTGGGGGTCTTTGGCTTGCGCTGCGCCAGCAGCGAGGCGCCGATCTGATCCCAGATGCGCTTGGCCCGGGCGCTGGCGCGGCGGTGGTCGTCGCTCGCCTGCTGCCATTCCTCGAATGTGGCCCAGTCCTCCGGCTTCTCCTCGCCGGAATGCAGATGGGCGAGCCACATCAGCGCCTCGCGCGCCAACGGGTCGCGAATGTCCTCCTCGGACTCGGGCAGCTCGAACGGCGGCTTTGGCGGTGATTTGGGCGGCGGCTTCGGCATGACGGCGGGGTTGCGGGGGCCTACACCGGATAAGACGAGTGATCCGGCGTTCACCGTACGGCCAAAGCGGTCTGGAATGAAAAAAATTCCAGGGATGATGGTTTGACGCTGAAGTGATGTCACCGCTGCGGCAACATCGGCGGTGCTATCCCTCCCCGCCAAGGGAGGGTGGACTCGCGAGGCGACAGCCGAGCGAGGCCGGGTGGGGAGATGCCTGCGACGATCGCACGCTCTCGCGCGTGGCGACATCTCCCCACGCGGCCCGCTTCGCGGCCACCCTCCCCTCGCGGGGAGGGACGGCTGGTGCACCACCGCATTCAATTTCAGATGATGCAGCTCTAATCGACGACGGCCGAGAGCCGGACCAGGCAGCGATCCAGCACCGCGACGATGTATTTCGACACCGTGCTGGTCGAGATGCCGAGCCGCTGCGCGATCTCGGCATGGGTCAGCCCGCCGATCCGGCTGAGCAGCAGCACGTTGCGCTGCATCGGCGGCGATGCATCGAGCGCCGCCTTGACCAGGCGATAGGCCTGGCGGCCCTCGATGAAGCGGTCCTGCGTCGGATAGGGATCGGCGATCTCGCCGGCGAAATCCAGCGGCGCGGGCGTGCCGCGGGCCCGCTTCTGGCGGACGAAATCGATGGTCAGGTTGCCGACCACACGCCACAGCACGTTGCGGGCATCCAGGATGCTGTCGGGCAAGCCGCGTGCGCGCTGCCAGGTGAGATAACGAACAAAGCCATCCTGCACGACATCGGCGGCGGCTTCGCGGTCGCGCAGCCGCCGATAGGCGAAGCCGTTGAGCTCACGGGCATAGAGTCGAAACAGGCTGTCGAGCTCGACGGTGCGATCCCCCGAACTCAACGAACGCTGCGTCTCAATCGCCTGAACCGACACTCGAACAGCCCAACACCATGCCACCGCTCTCCATCGATAGCGGATCGGAAAAACGCAGACAAAGCCTATGTTTTAGAGGTGCTGTAAGGTGCCGGTGCGTCTATTTAGAAGCGCTACAAGGTGACGCTTATCCCACCGGCACGACTGCGACCGACACCTCGATGCGGTGGCCGCCGGCCGCGATGATGACGCCGTCGACCGGCGCCACGTCGGCGTAGTCGCGGCCGACCGCGAGCACCACATGATCGTTGCCGGCCAGGATGCCGTTGGTCGGATCGAGCCCGATCCAGCCGGTGTCGGCGCCGCACCAGGCCAGCGCCCAGGCGTGCATGGCGTCGGCGCCTTCGAGCCGCACCTCGTCGGCCTTCTGCACCGTGCGCAGATAGCCGCTGACGTAACCCACCGGCAGGCCGAGCGAGCGCATGCCCGAGATCATGATGTGGGTGAAGTCCTGGCAGACCCCGCGGCGCTGTGCGAACGCCACCGGCGCCGTGGTGGTCGCCGTGGTGGCGCCGACCTCGTAGGCGAAATCCGCCTTGATGCGGTTCATCAGCTCGATCGCGCCTTGCAGCACCGGCCGGCCGGAAGAGAAGCTTAACGCCGCATAGTCGCGGATCTCCGGATCGAGCGACACCTGCCGGCTCGGAAACAGGAAATGCGCGGGCGATTGCGCCGAAAGGTCGGCGCTTCCGAAAGCGGCCGCCCTCACCTCTTCCCACGGCGGCGTGGCCGCGGCGTCGGCTTGCGGGCCGTGCTCGACCGCGATGCGGGCCATGACCTTCACGACCAGCGTGTCATGCGGCTGGTCGAGCACCACCTCGGTGGTGCGGTTGCCGAAGAAATCCTGGCCTTCGGTGCGCTCCAGGGGCGCGGGCATCACGTCAAGCGAGGCGGCGTGCACACGCTGGTGCTTCCGGTCGATCGGCGTCAGCCGCAGCATGTGATGGGCGACCGCGACCGGCGAGGCATAGTGATAGGTCGTCGACTGGCGCACGTCATAGATCATGCATGCGCCTCGTGCTGGGCTTCGGAGTGATGCTGCATGGTGAAATAGGTCGAGCCGATCACGTTGGAGAGCCGCATCATGCCGTTTTCCGCGTCGAGCAGCGCGGCCGCGTCGAGGGCCGCGACGTCGGCGGTGCGGAGCTTGGCGGTGAGCACGGTCGCGACCTGCTCGGGCGGCGACAGCCGTCCGTCGTCGCTCTTGGGCAGCGCGGCCAGATGCGTCTCGATGCGGGTGAGCTGATGCACCATCGAGCGGGGATTGTTGGGATCGAGCGCGACGAGATCGATCACCGGCGCGCGCGCCGCGACCATCACGTAACGCAGCCGATAGGTGATCTGGCTGTCGGCGAGCTCCAGCAGCACGTCGAGCGCGCCTTCGGCCGGCGCCCCGAAGGCAAACTGCCGCATGAAGCGCGAGGTCGCAAGCGTGCGCTCGATGCGGCGGCCGAGCTCGAGGAAGCGCCAGCCGGCGAGCTGGCTCATGTTCTCCTGCTCCAGCCCCGAGAAGGCCGCGATGATGCGGAGCGCGGCGTTGATGCGGTCGAAGATCGCGCTCTCGTTCGGGCCCTGCTCGAACGGCGTGTTGATCATCTCCACGAGATCGGTGAGCGCGCGCCAGGCGTCCGGCGAGAAACGGTCGCGGATCACGGACGCGGCGTTGTGCGCGGCGCGCGCGAGCTGCGGCAGCGCGCCGGAGAGCTCGCGCTGCTGGAGCGCCGCGGCGGCGAGCAGCGCGGGCCTGGCGCTCAGCATGGCCTCGGGCACCGCACCCCAGAAGCGCAGGAGGCCCGCCATGTCGGCGATCAGCTCGCCCGCTTCCGGCGAGGTGTCGGCGGCGCGGTTGATCAGCGCGCGGACGAGGCGCAGCGTCGCTTCGGCGCGCTCCACATAGCGGCCGAGCCAGAACAGGTTCGCGGCAGCTCTGCTGGGCAGAGCGCCGGTGGTGCGGTTGATGGTGATGCGGTCGGGCGCGGGCAGCAGCGTGGTCTGCGGCACCGGTTTATCGGACAGGATCCAGGCGTCGGCGGTGCGGCCGCCTTGCTGGAGGTTGACGGCGCGGGCGTCGAGATCGTCGGCGATGCGCACGAAGCCGCCCGGCATCACGCGCCAGCCGTCCGCAGTGCGCGCCATCAAGAGCCGCAGGATGAACGGCCGCGGCACCAGCTGGCCCTTGGCCCAGACCGGCGTGGTCGAGAGCTTCACGGCCTCCTGGGCGACGAAATCGATGCCGCGGCGGCCGATCGCCTCGATGATCTGCGCACGGGCTTTCGGATCGAGATCGCGGCCGGTTGCGACCTTGCGGTTGACGTAGGCGGGCGCGTCGCCCGAGAACGCCGACGCGATCACCAGATCGTCGAAGCGATTGAGCGCGTCGGCGCGCACCGCGGGATCGCCGAGCCACCAGGTCGCGATGTTCGGAAGCTTCAGCTCCTGGCCCAGCACCGCGGACGCGAGCGCCGGCAGGAAGCTCAGCATCGCGGGCGCCTCGACCACGCCGGAGCCGAGCGCGTTGGCAATGGCGATGGTGCCGTCGCGCACCGCCTGAACGAGACCGGGCACGCCGAGCCGCGAGCGCGCCGAGAGCTCCAGCGGATCGGCAAAGTCAGAGTCGAGACGGCGCAGCAGCACTTCGGCGCGCTTCAGCCCCGACACGGTGCGGATGAACACGCCGTCCTGCTGCACGGTGAGGTCCTCGCCCTCGACCAGGAGGAAGCCGAGATAGCGCGCGAGATAAGCGTGTTCGAAATAGGTCTCGTTCAGCGGACCGGGCGTCAGCACGCAGATCGGCGAATCGTCGCGATGGTTCTGCGCGGCAAGCGAGGCCTGGAACGCCTGGAAGAAGCCGGCGACGCGCTCGACATGCAGCGACGTGTAGATGTCCGGCATGGCGCGCGACAGCGCCAGGCGATTTTCCAGCGCAAAGCCTGCGCCCGACGGCGCCTGGGTGCGGTCGCCCAGCACCCACCAGCGCCCGTCCGGCGAGCGGCCGACATCGACGCCGTAGAAACGCAGGTAAGCGTCGCCGCGCGGCTTGACGCCGACCATCGGACGCAGGAATTCCGGATTGCCGGCGACGACCGCGGCGGGAATCCGGCCGTCGCGGACGAGATTTGCGGGGCCGTAGATGTCGGCGAGGATCGCTTCAAGGAGCTCGGCGCGCTGAATGAGGCCCGCCTGCAGCTCCTGCCATTCGGTCTGGTTGATGAGGAGCGGCACGTGGCTCAGCGGCCACGGCCGCACCGCGCCCTCGGGGTCCTCGTAGACACGATAGAACACGCCGGAGTCGCGGAGCTGCCGGTCGGCGGCAGAGAAGCGCCGGTTCACCTCGTCGGGCCCGAGCGCCATCAGCATGGACAGGAACGGCCGCCAGTGCTCGCGCACATGGCCGTCGTGGTCCATCATCTCGTCGAACACGCGCGGATAAAGGCAGTGGTAGCCCGCGAGCAACGGCCCCAAGTCAGCACTCAAGTCAGCGCTCGGGTCAGCAGCGCTGTCCTTAAGGGCGATGTCGGGCTGAGCCATGGGGCATCATCAAATCAGAGTCGGGCGGCGCAGGTCGAGCGTCATGGGGTATTCCAGCGAACGCTCTTCCGCAGGAATCGTGAACACGCCCGGGGTGTGCCCCTTGGTCTCGAACCGCGCAAGCCGCCGCGACTGCGCCTCGTAGGCGTTGACCGGGAAGGTCTCGTAGTTGCGGCCGCCCGGATGCGCCACGTGATAGACGCAGCCGCCGAGCGAGCGGCGGTTCCAGGTGTCGTAGATGTCGAAGGTGAGCGGCGAATGCACCTCGATATTCGGCTGCAGCGCCGCCGCAAGCTTCCACGCCTTGAAGCGCACGCCTGCGACATATTCGCCGGAGCGGCCGGTCGAGGCCATCGGCATGCGGCGGCCGTTGCAGGCGATGACGTGGCGCGCCGGATTGAAGCTGTCGGCGCGGATCTGCAGCCGCTCGACCGAGGAATCGACGAAGCGCGCGGTGCCGCCTCCCGCGGTCTCCTCGCCGAGCACGTGCCAGGGCTCGAGCGCGTGGCGCACCTCGAGATCGACGCCGCCGGCCTGGATCGCACCATAGAACGGGAAGCGGAACTCGCGCTGCGCCTCGAACCAGCCAGAGTCGAACGGATAGCCGGCGTGGCGCAGGTCGTCGAGCACGCCCTGGAAATCCTGCCAGACGAAATGGCCGAGCATGAAGCGGTCGTGCAGCGCGGTGCCCCAGCGCGGCAGCGCGCCGTGCTGCGGCTCGCGCCAGAACCAGGCGATCAGCGCGCGCAGCAGCACCTGCTGCGCGAGGCTCATGCGCGCGTCGGGCGGCATCTCGAAGGAGCGGAATTCGACGAGACCGAGCCGGCCGGTCGGGCCATCCGGCGAGAACAGCTTGTCGATGCAGATCTCGGTGCGATGCGTGTTGCCGGTGACGTCGACCAGGAGGTTGCGGAACAGCCGGTCCACCAGCCACGGCCGCGGCGCTTCGCCTTGTCCGGGCGCCGGCACCATCGAGAGCGCGATCTCGAGCTCGTAGAGCAGATCGGTGCGCGCCTCATCAATGCGCGGCGCCTGGCTGGTCGGGCCGATGAACAGGCCGGAGAAGAGATAAGACAGCGACGGATGGCGCAGGAAATAGATGATCAGACTCTTGAGCACGTCCGGCCGGCGCAGGAACGGGCTGTCGGCGGCGTTCTCGCCGCCGAGCACCACGTGGTTGCCGCCGCCGGTGCCGGTGTGGCGGCCGTCGATCATGAACTTGTCGGTGCCGAGCCGCGACAGCCGCGCCTCTTCGTAGAGGTTGCGGGTGATGTCGACGGCCTCGCGCCATGACGCGGCCGGATGCACGTTGACCTCGATGACGCCGGGATCGGGCGTGACCTTGATGACGCGCAGTCGTGGGTCGGGCGGCGGCAGATAGCCCTCGACATGCACCGGCAAGCCCAGCTCGGCGGCGGATGCCTCGACGGCTGCGAGCAGCTCCAGATAGTCCTCCAGCCGTTCGACCGGCGGCATGAACACGCAGAGCCTGCCGTCGCGCGGCTCGACTGCGATCGCGGTGCGCACCGGGCGCACATTCGTTGCAGAGCGCGCCATCGGCGCGATGTCGTAGCCCGACGGCACGCGCGGCGGCGAATAGCTGCCGCCATTGGTGGCATAGGCGCGCGCGAGCTGCTCGGGCTCGGGCAGCGTGTCGCGCTCCGCGAACGGATCGGCCGGCACGAGATGCGGCTCGTCGACCGGTGCGATGTAAGGCAGCGAACCGAGCGGCAGCCGGAAGCCGACCGGCGAGTCGCCCGGCAGCAGGAACAGCCGCTTCCTCCGAAGCTGCCAGACCTCGCTGATCCAGCCGCCGCCGGCCTGCGCGGTCCAGCGCTGCACCGGCAGCACATAGCCGGCCGGCACCGACAGATGCCGGTTGAACTCGCGCATGATGCGCGAGCGCTCCAGCGGATCGTCGATCTTGGGATCGCTCGGATCGATGTTGGCGGGCAGCGCGCCCTCCTTGATCATCCGCTCCGCCGGATCCTCGAAGGCCGGGATCACGTGCTTGGGCTCGATGCCGAGCCGGCCGGCGAGATTCTCGGTGAACCAGTGCGCGTCGTTGCCGGTCGCGGCCTTGACCGGCTTCTCGGTCGCGATCAGCGCCTCGTTCTGCCAGATCGGCTTGCCGTCGGCGCGCCAGATCAGCGAGAACGCCCAGCGCGGCAGCTCTTCGCCCGGATACCATTTGCCCTGGCCATAGTGGATCATGCCGCCCGGCCCGAAGCGGTCGCGCAATCTCCGGATCAGCTGATCCGCCAGCATACGCTTGGTGGGCCCGAGCGCCGCGGTGTTCCATTCCGCGGTCTGGTAATCGTCGATCGATACGAAGGTCGGCTCGCCGCCCATGGTGAGGCGCACGTCCTGCGCGGTGAGATCGGCCTCGACGGTCTCGCCCAACTTATCGAGCGCGTGCCAGGCCTCATCGGAAAACGGAAAGGTCACCCGCGGCTTCTCGTTCACGCGGGTCAGCTTCATCTCGAACGCGAAATCCACCGCGGCGGAGTCGACGCCGCCTGTGATCGGCGCCGCCGCGCCATAATGCGGCGTGGCAGCGAGCGGCAGGTGGCCTTCGCCGGTGAGCAAACCCGAGGTCGGATCGAGGCCGACCCAGCCGGCGCCCGGCAGATACACCTCGGTCCAGGCGTGCAGGTCGGTGAAGTCGGCGGTCGAACCGGCCGGACCGTCGAGCGCTTTCAGGTCCGGCACGAGCTGGATGAGATAGCCGGACACGAAGCGCGCCGCGAGGCCGAGATGGCGGAGGATCTGCACCAAGAGCCACGCGCTGTCGCGGCACGAGCCTGATGCGAGCTTCAGCGTGTCCTCCGGCGTCTGCACGCCGGGATCGAGGCGCACCAGATATTTGATGTCGCGCTGGAGCTGCTGGTTGAGCGCGACGAGGAAGTCGACAGTGTTGGTCGGCTTCCGCGGGATCGACTCCAGATAGGCCGCCAGCAGCGGACCCGGTGTCTCCTTGGAGAGATAAGGCGCGAGCTCCTCGTCGAACTCGCTCGGATAGGTGAACGGAAACGTTGTCGCGACCGGCTCGATGAAGAAGTCGAACGGATTGATCACCGACATGTCGGCGTGCAGATCGACCGTGATCGAGAACTCTTTGGTCTTCTCTGGGAAGACGTAGCGGGCGAGCCAGTTGCCGTTCGGGTCCTGCTGCCAGTTCACGAAATGCTCGGCCGGCTCGACCTTCAGCGAATAGGCGAGAACCGCGGTCCGGCAATGCGGCGCCGGACGGAGCCGGATGATCTGAGGGCCGAGACTGACCGGCCGGTCGTACCGATACCGGGTGACATGCTGCAACGCGACTTGAACCGACATGCCTTCCGGCCCGCCTTTGACCCTGACTGACTGCCCAATTGCGATGCAATTTCCAGGCCGTACCGCGGATCGGCAGCGGTTCCGGCAGGGATCAGCCCGGCCCCATTCGGGCAGGAATCTCAGGCCCCGGCAACCTGTTAAACGCGGCATGCCGAATCCGGGGTATCCACCCACCCAAGCCGTTTAAAGGCCCCGGGCTGTCATGTAATTTGGTAGGGTTTTCAGGCCTTAAGCCGGGTATCCGGCAGGGACCAGCTCAAGTCGCTGCCGGCTGCCTCCAAAGGACGGGATGACCACGAACGACGTCGCCAGCGCCGGGACACCGAAGGACGCAGGCGTCCTTGCGGGGGCACGCCCGGCCCCGGCCGGCGGCATCGGCAGCCATTTCGGCAGCCGGCTGTTCCGGAAATATGTGGCGCTGTTCGTCGCGGTGGTGTCGTTCGCGCTGCTCACCAACGGCATGTTCGAGATCTGGTTCTCGTATCAGGAGAACAAGCAGGCGCTGACCCGCATCCAGCGCGAGCAGGCGATCGCGGCCGCCGGCAAGATCAGCCAGTACATCAAGGACATCGAGGGCCAGATCGGCTGGACCACGCAGCTGCCCTGGACCAAGGATTCGCTGGAGCAGCGCCGCTTCGACGCGCTGCGGCTGCTTCGCCAGGTGCCGGCGATCACGGAGCTCACCCAGCTCGACGCAAGCGGCAAGGAGCAGCTTCGCGTCTCGCGGCTCGCCATGGACCGGGTCGGCGCCGGCACCGACTTTTCCCAAGACCCGCAGTTCACCGAAGCGGTGGCCAAGAAAATCTACTACGGCCCGGTCTACTTCCGCCGCGAGTCCGAGCCCTACATGACGCTGGCCATGGCCGGCGCACGCCGCGACGCCGGCGTCAGCGTTGCCGAGGTCAATCTCAAATTCATCTGGGAGGTGGTGAACCAGATCAAGGTCGGCAAGAAGGGCCAGGCCTTTGCGATCGACGGCCGCGGCCGGCTGATCGCGCATCCCGACATCAGCCTCGTGCTGCGCAACACCGACATGTTCAAGCTCGACTATATCAAGGCCGCAAGCGAAGCCGCCGAAGGTCCGCTGCACGAAGGCGTCGAGATCGTGCGCGACATCCAGGGTCGCGAGGTGCTGACCGCGCATGCGCCGATCCTGCCGCTGCACTGGCTGATGTTCGTCGAGTTGCCGATCGACGAGGCCTATGCGCCGCTCTACGTGTCGATCCAGCGCTCGGCCTGGCTGCTCGCCGGCGGCCTGACGCTGGCGCTGTTCGCCGCCATGTTCCTGGCGCGCAAGATGATCATCCCGATCCAGCAATTGCGCGAAGGCGCGGCGCAGATCGGCAGCGGCAATCTCGAGCAGCGCATCGCGATCAAGACCGGCGACGAGCTGGAAACGCTCGCCGACCAGTTCAACGACATGGCCGGTCGGCTCGAAGAGTCCTATGCAGACCTGGAGCAGAAGGTCGAGCAGCGCACCGAGGAGCTGGGACGCTCGGTCAGCGAGTTGCAGGCGCTGGGCGAGGTGTCGCAGGCGGTCAATTCGACACTCGATCTCGAGACCGTTCTGACCACTATCGTGCAGCGCGCGGTGCAGCTGTCACGCACCGACGCCGGCGCGATCTACGTGTTCGACCAGGGCCGGCAGCAGTTCAAGCTACGCGCCACCTACGGCATGAGCGACGAGATGATCGTCGCCATCAGCGATCGCCGCATCGGCACCGGCGACGCCCATATCGGTCCTGCGGCGACGCAGCGAAAGCCGATCCAGGTGCCGGACATCGAGAAGGAGCCGCACTCGCCGGTCAACGAGATCAACCTCAAGGCGGGCTATCGCGCGGTGCTGATCATCCCGTTGCTGCGGCCCGACCACATCGTCGGCGCGCTGGTGGTGCGGCGCAGAGAGCCCGGCGAATTCCCGCAGGAGGCGATCGATCTGCTCGAGACCTTCGCCGACCAGTCGGTGGTGGCGATCCAGAACGCCAACCTGTTCCACGAAATCGAAGAGAAGGGCAAGCAGCTCGCGATCGCGAGCCAGCACAAGTCGCAGTTCCTCGCCAACATGAGTCACGAGCTGCGCACGCCGCTGAACGCGATCCTCGGCTATACCGAGCTGATCCTCGACGGCATCTACGGCGAGACGCCGGAAAAGGCGCAGACCGTGCTCAAGCGCGTCGAAAGCAACGGCCGGCATCTCTTGGGCCTGATCAACGACGTGCTCGACTTGTCCAAGATCGAGGCCGGCCAGCTGACGCTGTCGCTCACCGATTATTCGATGAAGGACGTGCTCTACAGCGTCTATAGCGCGGTCGAGCCGCTTGCCAACGAGAAGAGCCTCAGTTTCAAGATCGACGCGCCGGGCGAACTGCCGAAGGGCCATGGCGACGAGCGCAGGCTCACGCAGGTGATCCTCAACCTCGTCGGCAATGCCATCAAGTTCACCGACCAGGGCGACGTCATCATCAAGGCGAGCGCCAGCAACGGCACCTTCACGGTGGCGGTGAAGGACACCGGGCCCGGCATCTCCAAGGCCGACCAGGGCAAGATCTTCGAGGAATTCCAGCAGGCCGACAATTCCGCCACCAAGAAGAAGGGCGGCACGGGCCTCGGGCTCTCGATCTCGCGCCGGATCGTGGAGATGCATGGCGGCCGGCTCTGGGTGGAGTCGGAGGTCGGTCAGGGCTCGGTGTTCCAGTTCACGCTGCCGGTCGAGGTCCCGGCGCAGGCTCAAGCAAAGGCGTCGTGATACCGCGGGGGGTGAGGGTCGTGAAAGGCCGCAAGGGCAAGGCACGAACGAGCGCAAGGAAGCCGGCACGCAAGCCGGCGGCCCGGCCGCGTTCGCGCGCCGCGCGGCCCGCCGAGACCACGGCATCGCTCAAGCGCGCGCTTGCTGAGACGCTGGAGCAACAGACAGCTACCACTGAGGTTCTGAACGTCATCAGTTCCTCGCCGGGTGATTTGAAGAACGTGTTTGCGATCGTCCTTAAGAATGCGACCCGCCTCTGTGCAGCGACGTTTGGCGTGCTGCACCTCTGCGAAGGCGAGATATTTCGAACCGTCGCGTTGCACAATGCGCCCAAGGACTACGCAGCGGCGAAAGCACGCGACCCGCTGATCCGCGACGTTGAGAAGGGTAACGCCCTCGACCGTGTCCGGCAGACACACAAGCCTGTCCAGGTGGCCGACGTCCTGAAGCAGCACGCCTATACCAGCACCGCGGCGCGAGCGCGAACCGCATTCGTGCAAACCAGCGGTGTCCGCAGCCTCCTGGCCGTGCCAATGGTCAAGGACAAGGAACTGGTCGGCGTCATCATCATCTATCGTCAGGAAGTTCGGCCGTTCACCGAAGAGCAGGTTGCGCTGGTCTCACGCTTCGCCGCCCAGGCCGTCATCGCCATCGAGAACACGCGGCTGTTCACAGAGCTGCGCCAGCGCACCGAAGATCTCACGGAGTCGCTGGAGCGGCAGACCGCGACGTCGCAAGTGCTTGACGTCATCAGCCGCACGCCGGGCGAGCTTGAGCCGGTGTTCGCCGCCATGCTGGAGAACGCCACGCGCATCTGCCAGGCGAAGTACGGAATGCTGTGGCTCACGGAGGGTGACGGGTTCCGCGCCGCGGCGTCGCATGCCCTGCCCGCAGCCCATGCCGAAGAACGCCAGCGCGAGCCGGTCATCTACCCGACAGGCGATGTCCCGCTGGCACGGCTTCGCCGCACCAAGAAGCTGATCCACATCCCCGATATCCGGACCGACGTCGCCTACACCACCGGCTATGGGCCGTTCGTGGCGCTGGCCGACAAAGGCGGTGCCCGGACGTTCGTGCTCGTACCGATGCTGAAAGACGACAACCTCATCGGCTCCATTGCGATCTTCCGGCAGGAGGTGCGGCCCTTCACCGACAAGCAGATCGAGCTGGTCTCGAACTTCGCCGCGCAGGCGGTGATCGCCATCGAGAACACGCGGCTGCTCAACGAGCTGCGCCAGCGCACCGACGATCTCAGCGAATCCCTGCAGCAGCAGACCGCCACCTCCGACGTCCTCAAGGTCATCAGCCGCTCGACATTCGACCTGCAGACGGTGCTCAACACCCTGGTCCAATCGGCCGGTCGGCTCTGTGCGGCCGAAAAGGGGGTCATCTTTCTGCGTGAGGGCGATCTCTACCGGGTCCGCGCCAATTTCGGGTTTTCGCGCGAAGCGGAGGAGTTCGCTCTGCACAATCCGCTGCGGCCAGGCCGAGGCAGCACAACCGGCCGCGTTGCACTCGAAGGCCGCACGATCCATGTTCCCGATGTTCTGGCCGATCCCGAATACGACGCGACCGGCTACCAAAGCACCTTTGGCTACCGGACCAATCTCGGCGTGCCGCTGCTGCGCGAGGGCGTGTGCATCGGCGTGTTCGTGCTGACCCGCGACACCGTCAATCCTTTCACGGACAAGCAGATCGAGCTGGTCTCGACCTTCGCCGACCAGGGCGTGATCGCGATCGAGAACGTCCGGCTGTTCGACGAGATCCAGGAGAAGAGCCGGCAGCTCGAAGAGGCGAGCGCGCACAAGTCACGCTTCCTCGCCAACATGAGCCACGAGCTGCGCACGCCGCTCAATGCCATCCTCGGCTACACCGAGCTGATTCAGGACGGTATCTATGGCCCGCCAGCCGAGAAGATGACCGCCGTGCTGGAGCGCATCTCGCGCAACGGCAAGCACCTGCTCGGCCTGATCAACGACGTACTCGACCTTTCCAAGATCGAGGCCGGACAGCTCGTGCTGAGCCTCGACAGCTATTCGATCAGGGACGTGGTGCACGGCGTCTACAGCGCGGTCGAGCCGCTGGCCGCGAGCAAAAACCTCGCCTTCACGGTCGAGATGCCGAAGGAGCTGCCGCCCGGCCGCGGCGACGAGCGCCGCCTCACGCAGGTGCTGCTCAACCTGGTCGGCAACGCCATCAAGTTCACCGACAAGGGCGAGGTCTCGATCAGGGCTTCGGCCAGCGACGGCGCCTACAACCTCGCGGTCCACGACACCGGGCCGGGCATCTCGGAGGCCGACCAGCAGAAGCTGTTCCAGGAATTCCAGCAGGCCGACAACTCACTCACCAAGGCCAAGGGCGGCACTGGCCTCGGCCTCGCGATCTCCAAGCGCATCGTCGAGATGCACGGCGGCCGCATCTGGGTCGAATCCCGGCTCGGCCATGGCTCCACGTTTTCACTCACGCTTCCGATCAAAGTCGAACAGGCAACGAGACAGCCATGACCAAGATTCTTGTGGTCGAGGACCAGGAGGACAACCGGCAGATCCTGCGCGATCTGCTGGCGAGCGTCGACTACGAAATGGTCGAGGCTGAGAACGGTCTAGAGGCGCTCACGGCCGTGGCCGAGCACAAGCCGGACTTGATCCTGATGGATATCCAGCTGCCGATCATGGACGGCTACGAGGCGACGCGGCGGATCAAGGCGGATCCGGCGACGCGGAACATTCCGATCATCGTGGTGACGTCCTATGCGCTGTCCGGCGACGAGGGCAAGGCGCGCGAGGCCGGCTGCGACGCCTATGTGACGAAGCCCTACAGCCCGCGCCAATTGCTCGCGAAGATCCGCGAGTATCTGCCGAAGTGAGATGACGTGATGGTTCAACGACAAGAAACTTCAGTCGGGCATTATCGATGGGCGTCCCATGCATAATCCGCCGCGTATTCTGATCGTCGACGACAACGAGACCAACCGCGACATCCTGATGGCGCGGCTCGGCCCGCAGGGCTACGACCTCAAGCAGGCCGCCGATGGCGAGGAGGCGCTCGCCGCCGCCAGGGAGCATCTGCCCGATCTCATTCTGCTGGACGTGATGATGCCCAAGCTCGACGGCATCGAGGTCTGCAAGCGGCTCAAGAACGACGCCACGATGCCGTTCACGCCGATCATCATGTGCACCGCCAAGGCCGACAGCAAGGACGTGGTCGCGGGGCTGGAAGCGGGCGCCGACGAATATCTCACCAAGCCGATCGACCAGACTGCGCTCTTGGCGCGGGTGAAATCGGTGCTGCGGCTGAAGCAACTGCACGACCAGATCACGGAAATGAACCGGAACCTGGAGCAGCGCGTCGCCGATCAGCTCGGCGAGATCGAGCGCATGTCGGGATTGAAGCGTTTCCTCGCCCCGCAGATCGCCGAGCTGGTCCTAAGCTCGGGCGGCGAGAAGCTGCTCGACAGCCATCGCCGCGACGTCACCATCGTGTTCTGCGACCTGCGCGGCTTCACGGCCTTCGCCGAGACCGCCGAGCCCGAGGAGGTGATGGCGGTGCTGCGCGAATATCACGGCAGTCTGGCCGGCCTGATCAACAGCTTCGAGGGCACGCTGGAGCGCTTCGCCGGCGACGGGCTGATGATCCTGTTCAACGACCCGATCCCCTGCCCCGACCCCTGCGAACGCGCCGTGAAGATGGCGGTCGAGATGCGCAACCGCGTGATGGTGCTGGCGAGCAAATGGAAGAAGCACGGCCACGATCTCGGCTTCGGCATGGGCATCGCGCATGGCTATGCCACGCTGGGCCGCATCAGCTCGGAAGGCCGGTTCGACTACACCGCCATCGGCCGCGTGGTGAATCTCGCAGCTCGGCTCTGCGGCGAGGCCAAGAGTGGCCAGATCCTGGTCGACGGCAAGGTGCACACCGCGGTCGAGACGCTGACCGAGTTCGAACCGGTCGGCGAGCTGGAGCTGAAGGGGTTCCACCGGCCGGTCGCGGCCTTCGACATCCGGTCGCTGCGCGGGTAGACTCGTCTCGAACTAGATTTGCGGTGCGGCAGCACGGTCGTCCCTGCCCGCCAGGGGAGGGTGGACTCGCAAGGCGATAGCCGAGCGAGGCCGGGTGGGGAGATGCCTGCGATCGTCGCAAGCCTGTACGTGCGACGGCATCTCCCCACCCGACCGCTTCGCGGCCCCCCTCCCCTGGCGGGGAGGGATGGCACCACCGATGTCGCAAGATACGAAGGAGAGCGTGATGCAAAACGTCGAAACGCTCTGGACCGATTTCTCACGCCCGATCGCCAACGCCGACGACTACATCGCTTCGCTGCGCGGCCGGCCGATGAACGTCTATTTCATGGGCGAGCGGGTGCCCGAGCCCGCCGATCATCCGGTGATCCGGCCGTCGATCAACGCCATGGCCGAGACCTATCGGCTCGCCTCGGAGCGGCCCGAGCTTGCCAGCGTGCGGACCGAGATCGGCGGCTGCCAGACCAACCGCTTCCTGCACGTGCCGACCGGGTCCGACGAGTTGGTCGCCAAGCACGAGATGCAGCGCGAGCTCGGCCGCCGCACCGGCACCTGCTTCCAACGCTGCGTCGGGCTCGACGCGATCGGCGCCTGCCATTCGGTGACCTTCGACATCGATGCCGAGCGCGGCACCGACTATCACAAACGCTTCCTCGCCTTCCTCAAGCGCGCGCAGAACGCCAACATCGTGATCGGCGGAGCGATGACCGATCCCAAGGGCGACCGTTCGAAGGCGCCGCATCAGCAATCGGACCTGGACCTGTTCCTTCGTGTGGTGCGTCGCGACGACAAGGGCATCACTGTGTCAGGCGCGAAGCTGCATCAGACCGGCGCGGTCAACTCGCACTGGCTGATCTTCATGCCGACCATGCGCATGACCGAAGCCGACCGCGACTGGTCCGTGGTGGGCGCGGTGCGGGTCGACGCGCCGGGGCTCACTTACGTGGTCGGCCGGCAGACCAACGACACCCGCATCATGGACGGCGGGGCGCTCGACGCCGGCAATGCGCAATTTGCCGGCCAGGAGGCGCTGATCGTGTTCGACAACGTGTTCGTGCCGCACGAGCACGTGTTCATGGATGGCGAATGGCAATATGCGGCGACGCTGGTGGAGCGCTTCACCACCTATCACCGCTCATCCTACGTGTGCAAAACCGGGCTCGGCGACGTGCTGATCGGCGCCGCGGCCGAGGCCGCCTCGCATAACGGCGTCGAGGGCGTGTCGCACATCAAGGACAAGCTCGTCGAGATGACGCATCTCAACGAGACGATCTATTCGAGCTGCATGGCCGCGGCCTATCGATCGAAGCCGATGGCCTCCGGCGCCTATCTCAACGACGAGATGCTGTCGAACGTCGCCAAGCACAATGTCACGCGGTTTCCGTTCGAGATCGCGCGGCTGGCGCAAGACATCGCCGGCGGGCTGGTCGTCACCATGCCGTCCGAGAAAGACCTGCAGAACAACGAGATCGGGCCTTTGGTGCGGAAGTTCCTGCAGGGCCGCGACGGCGTCGATACGGTCGACCGGCTGCGCGTGTTGCGGCTGATCGAGAACATGACGATCGGAAGGAACGCGGTGGGCTATCTGACCGAGAGCCTGCACGGCGCGGGCTCGCCGCAGGCGCAGCGCATCCAGATCGCCCGCGGCATGAAGATCGAGGACAAGAAGGCGCGGGCCCGGGCGCTGGCGGGATCGAGCGCGCCGAAGAAGTAAGCGCTAGCCGATGAGAGCGTGCTTCGCGCCCGCCAGCCACGACAGGGCCAAGGTCGCGAAACTGTCCTGGGACAGCGAGCCCACCGGATCGCTGACATAGTAGCGCTCGTTCTGCTGCGATCGCGCGACAAATTGCATGTCGCTTGCATCCCAGACCAGCCGGTACACCTGAACGTAACGCAGCACCGTTTCCAGGCTGCCGTCGAACCAGCCGAGCTTGGCGCCGACGAGCTTCATCGCGGCCATCGCAACGACGGACGCGCTCGCTGCCAGCAGCGCAAAAGAAACGGAGGCTGTTCCGGACTCCTTGCTCAGGAGCCCGGCCGGACGCTTGATCATCTTCGAAACGGATCGGTTGTGGCGGCTCGTGGCCGGTTGATTAACGCGTCGCCCGCGCGGCCGACAGCGCATTCGTCGCACGCGATGCGGTCACCTCGGGTTCGTCCGCGAGCACGCGAGAGAAGCACACGCCGCCCGCCGCGATGATGTAGCTGCGGCATTTCTCGAAGGTGGCGAAATAGCAACTCGGCTTGGCATCGGAACCGACCTGCGCGCACCAGCGATAAGCCGGCGCGGTCTTGGCCGGAGCAGCAACGAAGCTGCCGCAAATGAGAGGGAGGATGAAAATCAACTTACGCATGATGAGTGGTCCGCTTGATATTCGACGTTGCATTATGAGGCGTGCTTATTGTGCAGCGCGGCAAAGCCGTCAATCGAAGTCGGGCGTCAACATTAAGCGGTATGATTACCAGCCTTGGTGAATCTTAACGCGCGTCGGCGCGCCCGTTCAGCTCGGCCAGCAGATAGCTCTGCAGCGCCACCGCGCGGGCGCCGCTGTCGATCAGGCGGTCGACGATGCCGGTGAGCAGCGCGAACTCCTCGTGGCTGAGGCAGCCGAACTCCACGTCGTTGACCTGGCGCTGGACCGGCGCGAGCCGCTCCAGCGCGGCCCTGCCCTTGTTCGAGACGCTGAGCGTCACGCGGCGCCGGTCACCGGTGTCGATGCGCTTGTGGATCATGCCGAGCTTGAGCAGCCGTTGCGTGACCGCAGTGATGAAGGCGCCCGAGAGATAAAGGTGGTCGGCCACGGTCTTGACGTTGACGTCGCCCTCGACCGCAAGATGCGCGATCGAGATCAGCACCGTGTATTCGATGCCGGCGAGCCCGATCGCCTTGCCGTGGCCGGAGCGGATACGCTCGTGATGGGCGGCGAAGCCGAACAGCGCATGGACGAGGTGCCGGAATTGCCGGTCGCGGCCCTGCTCCAGCAGCTCCGGCCGCGACGTGGTCAGCGGCATGTCCGCACGGGAGGCCCGCGCGGCTTTGCCGTTCGGCCCAGCCCGCAGCTTCGCGCTTTCGACGGACGAACGCTGGCCCGCACGCGTTTTGGCAGCCCGGCTCATCGGGCGGGTGTAGCACGGAAATCACCTTCTTGAAAAGCTTTGTCAGTTAGGTAATTCTAGAAGCAATCGCGATGGCTGCGTGCCGATGCGGCCGTGGCGCGGATGCAAGGGGTGCAACATGCAGATCAAGCGCACGCTGACCTTCGTCGATGAAACCGCACAGGAGGCGGGCCAGCGCATCGAGCCGGTGCTGCGCAAGGTCGCGGTGGTCGCGGTGCTCGACAATCCGTTCGCCGGGCGCTTCGAGCGGGACTTGAGCCCCCTCACCGAAGCCAGCGCCGCGATCGGCAAGCACATCAGCGGCCTCGCGATGGCGCTGCTCGCGCCGCACAAGCCCGCGAGCTACGGCAAGGCCGCGCTGATCGGCATGAACGGCGAGCAGGAGCACGGCGTCGCCATGCTGACCACCGTGTTCGGCAATGTGATGCGCGAAGCGGCCGGCGGCGGCACGGCCTGGATCTCCTCCTTCACCAAGCGCGCCGCGCCGGGCGCGACCATCGACATTCCGCTGGCCCACAAAGACGCGCTCTATGTGCGCTCGCATTACGACGGCATCACCATCACGCTGCCGGACGCGCCGCGGCCCGACGAGCTTGCGATCATCGTGGCCTTCGCCAATCGCGGCCGGCCCAATCACCGCGTCGGCGGGCTTGCGGCGGCGGACATCAAAGGCGTCGACGGGCTGGTGTGACCGCGGCAGAATTGCAGATCAACGGAGCCGACCATGACGGCGTGCAAGACCGGCGCAGAGCACATCCAATCGCTGAAAGACGGCCGCACCGTCTATATCGACGGCAAACTCGTGCCGGACGTCACCGAGCATCCGGCGTTCAGGAACTCGGTGCGCTCGGCCGCCTCGCTCTACGATTTCCAGGCGCGCCCCGAGAACGTCGAGTTCATGACCTTCAAGCCGGAGGGCGCCAACCGCCGCATCAACCGCGCCTGGCAGATGCCGAAGAACCACACCGAGATGGTGCAGCGGCGCAAGGCCATGCAGGCCTGGGCCGAATTGTCCGGCGGCTTCATGGGCCGCTCGCCGGATCATCTCGCCTCCGCGCTGGTCGGCCAGCGCATGGGCATCGAGGTGTTCCAGAAGCACGGCGAGGACCGCGCCAAGGCGCTCGTGAACTACTTCGAGGAGGCAAGCCGCAACGACTACTTCCTCACCTATGTGATCATCAATCCTCAGGCGGAGCGCGGCAAGGACTGGGGCGACCAGGCGCCCGACCTGGTCGCGAGCATCGTCGACGAGGATGCGAGCGGCGTCACCATCCGCGGCGCCAAGATGCTCGGCACCAGCTCGATCATGGCCAACGAGGTGTTCGTCGCGAACCTCCAGCCGCTGAAGCCCGGCGAGGAGCGGCTCGCCTTCTCCTGCGCGCTGCCGATGAACACCAAGGGGCTGCGCGTTCTGTCGCGCAAGTCCTACGAGGCGTCGGCGGTCTCGGTGTTCGACAACCCGATCTCGTCGCGCTTCGACGAGAACGACGCGCTGATGTATTTCGACGACGTGAAGGTGCCGTGGGAGCGCGTGTTCGTCTACAAGGACACGGACATGTGCCGGGCCCAGTTCCACGACACGCCGGGCCACGCCTATCAGAACTACCAGGCGCAGATCCGGCTGTCGGTGAAGATCAAGTTCCTGATTGGGCTCGCCTACCGGCTCACCGAGGCGATCGGCACCAATGCGATGCCGCCGATCCGCGAGCAGCTCGGCTTCCTCGCCGCCAATGTCAGCATGGTGCAGTCGATGATGGCGGGCATGGAGATCGAGGGCCAGATGCGCGGCGAGTACTGGGTGCCGAACCGGCATTTCATGTATTCGGCGCAGGTGCTGACCCAGGACCTCTATCCGCGTGTGGTCAACACGCTGCGCGAACTGTCCGGCGGCGCCTTGATCATGCTGCCGTCATCGGTGCTGGATTTCGCCGATCCGTCGCTGCGCAAGATCATCGGGCTTACGCAGCAATCGGCCAAGATGACGCCGGAGGACAAGGTCAAGTTCCTCAAGCTCGCCTGGGACGCGATCGGCTCGGAGTTCGGCTCGCGCCACACCCAATATGAGATGTTCTATGCGGGCGCGCGCTTCGTCACCTGCGGCCACAGCTTCCGCACCTTCGACTGGGCCGGCGCGACCAAGCTGGTCGACAACATGATGGCGGGTTACGCATTGCCCGCCCACTAGAGGGCTCGCACCGCCCAAGGAACCGAGATGAAAACCGCGATCATCAACCTGGGTCAGATCGTTTCCGGCGACTGGAAGAGCCCCCTCGCCGCGGGCGACACCATCCTCACCGACGGCGAGCGCATCGTCTCGGTCGGCACCGCGCCGGCGCAGGCGGTCGAAGCCGCCGACGTGGTGATCGACGCCGGCGGCATGACCGCGATCCCGGGGCTGATCGATTCCCACGTGCACATCACCTTCGGCGACTTCACGCCGCGGCAGAACACCGTGGGCTATCTCGAGAGCTACGTGCACGGCGGCACCACCACCTGCATCTCGGCCTCCGAGGTCCACGTGCCGGGACGGCCGAGCGATCCGGAAGGCGTCAAGGCGCTGGCGCTCGCGGCGCAGCGCTGCTTTGCGACCTACCGGCCGGGCGGCATGCGGGTCATCGCCGGCTCGGTGATCCTCGAGCCGGGGCTCACCCGCGCCGACTTCGACGAGCTCAAGCGCAAGGGCGTCACGCTCGCCAAGGCCGGTTTCGGCGCGGTGAAGACTTCATATGACTACGTGCCGCTGGTGGCCGACGCCAAGGCGGCGGGGCTTCTCACCACCTGCCACACCGGCGGCTCCTCCATTCCGGGCTCCGGCGCGATCACCGGCGATCATCTGCTCAAGATGCATCCGCATGTCTCGTTCCACATCAACGGCGGACCGACCGCAATGCCCGACGCCGACTTCGAGCGCGTCATCCTGGAATCGCAGATCGCGCTGCAGGTGTGCACCGCAGGCAATCTGCGCACCACGCTTCTCTGCGCGCGGCTCGCCGAGCGCCACGGCGCCTTCGACCGCTTCATCATCGCGACCGACACGCCGACCGGCAGCGGCATCATGCCGCTGGGCATGCTCTACACCATCGCGCATTGTGCGAGCCTGACCGACATGGCGCCGGAGCGCTTCGTCTGCGCGGCTTCGGGCAGCAACGCCAAGGTCTACGGCCTCGATGCAGGCTTCCTTGCGCCCGGCAAGACCGCCGACATCGTGCTGCTGGACGCGCCCGACGGCGGCACGCAGTCGACCGCGCTCGCCGCGATCAAGCACGGCGATATCGCAGCCGTCGGCATGGTGATGACCGCGGGCGCGCCGCGCTTCGTCGGGAGGAGCCGCAACACGCCGGGCACGACGCGCAAGGCGCGCGTCGCGTCATCGCGGGTGACGCGGGATTTCTCGGCGGCGGGCCACTAGCCGCGGCATCACGGCTGCTGCGCCGGCGCCTCCTGGCCTTTGCGCTTGTCGCCGTCATCCGGTCCGGTGTTGCCGTTGTTTGCTCCCGGCCCGGAGGCTGCCGGCGCCGAGATGCGGGAGCCGCTTCCGGGGCCGCCGCTCGCCGGGCCGGCGCTGTCGCCGGCTGGGGCTGCCGGTGCCGGATCGGTGCTGCCGGTCGGGCCGCCGCCGTAGCCGAGCACTTCGACCACGACGATCGAAGATTTCGCCGGAGCGGTCGATTGCGTGGTCGTCGACGCTGCCGCGGCCTGTTTGGTCCCCGACTGGTCGGTCGGCGGAGCTGCCACTGTCGCACTCACGGCCGGAGTTGCCACCGGCACGCCCTGCGTGATGCCCGAGGCGAGGAAGTTGTAGGCGTTGAAGATCTGCGGCGCGTCGACAGTGATGTCGTTGCCGCGGAAGCCGGCCGGGCCCGCATCGATGAAGCCGCGTGGCGCATACGCGTGCACGTCGCTGTTCTTGGGATCCTGGCCGGGCAGCGTGATGAGTGCGCCGATGCCGGCGCCGCTGACGAGCCCCGAAGGATTGATGCCGCAGACGCCGTTCTGATCGCAGATCAGCGAGACCGGCGGATTGGAGACATAGGTCTTCGGTCCCTCGCCTGCGCTGATGCCGCCATTGCCGCTGAACAGCTCCACGTTGCCGCCCTGGACCGTGAGCATACGGCTCTGGTTGAGCAGGATCGATTGGTCGGCGAAGGCGCGGATCGTGCCGCCGGCCAGCGTCAGGATTCCCTGTTGCAGCGGCTTCAACGTGTCGCGCGACGCACTGCCAACCGTGATGCCGCCGCCCGGCCCTATGATGTTGATGTCGCCGCCCATCTGCGTGGCGACCAGAGATTGCGAGACGTTGAGGTTGCCCGTCGAAACCATCCTGGACGACGGCGTGGTGGACGAGAAAGGAGACTGATCGGTGTAGTCGCCCTGGCCCGGCGGAAACAGCGTGGTCATGGCCGCATAAGCGCGGTCGTAGCCGCCGTAATACGGGCTTGCAGTGTCCCTCTTGTCTTTGCCGACCTGAGTGAGGAATTCGAGGAACGCCCGATTGACCAACAGGTGCTGGCGGTCGGTCGAGAGCGTCTTGAATTCGGTCCAGGCATCGGCGCGCGACTTGTCGAGCACCTTCGCGATGTAGGTCAGGAAGTCGATGCCGTCCTCGCCGGCATTGGCGGGATCAACGTACTGCGCGATGGCGCCCTGGTAGTTCACGCCGGACTTCACGCCGAACAGCAGATAGAGGTCGGCGCCCTTCGCCGGCAGGTAGGGTACGACTCCCAGACTCGCATTGCCGGAGGCACTGCCGAACGGGCTGCCGAGATTGGAGCCGTTACCGATGGTCATGATGCCGTTCGTAAGGCCGGAACTGGCTTCGGATTGACGGAACGGCCCAAGATCGTGGCCGGCCTGAAGCAGGAAGCTGCCTGGCCCATAGAGCGCATAAGTGCCGCCGATCAGATCATGGCCGGCGATGATACTGGTGACGTCGTCGGCGTCGTTGTTCTGACCGACAAAATTCAACGTCGGCTTCAAGCCGGCGCCGCCGACCGTATTCAGCGGCGCGAGCACGATATCGTTGCCGGCTTCGATCCTGGCTGGCTTGATGAGCTTGAGCGGCCTTTGGGAGGTGTTGTTGTATACGATGTCCTGTCCGGCCGCGATGATCACCGGATTCGGATCGTTGGCGTGTAAGGCCTGGGTCAGCGTGGCGAGAGGAATACCCAACGGACTGATATAGTTGGTCTGATCGGTTGCAAGTGCGGCACCGGTCGTGCTTCCCACAAACTGTGTCGTCTTGGTCAAAAGATCCGGCATCGAGATGCCGGCGCCGAGATTGACCGTGCCCGAGGCAACGATCGAAAGGTTTCCGATCGCGTCGCCAGTCAGCGTCGGATTGGGCAGCAGATTCGCGGCTTTGGTATCCGCTGGATTGAGCGTGACGTCGCCATTCAGAGCGGTCAGGCTCAATGTGGCGGGCAGCAGCAGTCCCAGATTGTTCGTTTTGAGGCCAACCGAGTTGCTTTCGGTGCCGCGAGCAAACAACGTGCCGACTTTGTCGGGGTCGCTGGAGATGGTCAGTGCGGTGATATCCCCGGAGGTGCTGTTGATCGAGACACCGCTCTGCGGCCCATACGTGGTGAACAGGTTACTCCAATATTGGTTGACCTGGGCGATGCCGTTGATGCTGTTGCCGCCGTTGCCGCCGGGCAGGAGCCCGTAAACGGTCAGCGCGTTAAGCCCGGACGGCAGCGAAGCCGGATCATAGATATTGCCGAGCGTCACCGAACCACGTGCATTGATGCCGATAAAACCGTCCTGCACCGCAAGCATCAGCGGCAAAACGCCGCCGCCGCCGGTGGTTCCGGGGTTGTACTGGATGTTGCCTCCGACATCGATGGTGCCGCTGCCGCGCCCGACGAAGAAGGTGCTGGCGTTGAGGTTACGACCGGCTTTCACATAAAGATTGCCGCCACCGAAATAGTTGGCAACCGCCGGGTGCTTCGTGATCGTGCCATCGGGATTTTTGGTGTCGGGGAGTCCGCCTGAGACCGCCAGAGTCTCCGGCAAGGACGCGCTGATGGCCTTGATGTCCTGCCCCGCTGTCAGCGTGACGTTGCCGCCGCCCAGCGCGCCGATACCCTGGAAGAAGGTGTTGTAGTTGATCCAGGACGCAGTCTGACAGCCCGTGCATCCGGCGAACGGCATATTGGTTCCGTTCGATGCACCGGAATGCGCATACCAGTCGGCCCAGATCTGGCTTTGGCTGCCGCCGTTGATCGATTGGCCTGCCGTGATCGTTACCGAGCCGCCATTGGCCGCCCAGGTCGGGGTGGCCACAACGCCGGTCGGTGTCACGTTTGCATAGTTGGTCGGGACAGCCGGCGCCGTGAAGCCTGCCGGGAGAGCGGTGGCGGCGCCGGCGGTGTAGACGACGCCAATCGCTGTCGGGTCGGTCGATGAGACCAATGAGAAATTGCCCGCCGCTGCGATCCGAATCGAGCCGGTGCCAGTCCGCACCATCGCCGGCACGTTGATGATCGCCCCGTTGTTGCTGAGCTGGTTGGTGATCCTGTAACTGGTGCGGCCGCTGACCTCCACGTTTCCGGTCAAATTCTGGTCGAGCGACGAAGTCGCGACGACCGCATCCGGATTGACGGCCTTTGTGAAATTTGCGCCGGCCACGAAGTCGTAGGAGAACGATCCGTTGTTGCCCGGCGTGATTCCCATCAGGCTCGCCGCCGACGTCGTATTGAGGTCGGCTCGAGTGCCCGCCAGTTGGGGGTTGTTGTCGATCAGATTGGCAACGGTCACCGATCCACCAAAGGCATCGGACGCTTCGTAAAAGCCGTCGGTGATCGTCGCATTGACCTTGATGTTGTTGACCGCGCGCAGCGTCAGCGTGCCGGCGTTGCCATCCGATGTGCGATAGGACGGCGCGAATGGCTTGTTGATGTCGGCTCGGGTTGTGCCACCGAGATTCCAATTGCTGAGGACGGAGATGTTGCCGCCATTTTTTGCCGTATCGGGGTTGGTCAGGCTGATTTCCGGCCGCATGGAGCCGGCCAGCGCGCTTCCCGTGTCCCCGAATTTTGCGCCGGTGAAGTTGGCGGACAGATTGGCTTGCTTGTCGGCCACGTTGAAGAGGGCCGAGTTGAAGTCCTGGACGAAGCTCACCAGGGTCTTCTGGTAGAAATCGACATGGTTCTGGTAGGCGTTCGTTGGCGTGAACAGCCCGTCGGTGGGGCCGGTGTTAGTGCGGGTGACGCAACCGTTGTTGCAGGTGGTCCCGTTTTGAGGTGCCGTTACGCCGCTGGTCGTATTCTGGTAGGTCGTAAACTTGCCGTCGACCCGGGTGCCGGTGTTGTCGTACCATCCGGCCGGATCGATGATCCCGTCGAAATGCTGTCCGCCGGTTGACGAGTCCGTCGTGCTCCAGGTGGCATAGGCGTTCACCACCACGACATTACCCCGGTCCTTCTCCGGCGCATTGGTGAGAACCGTGCCGCCAAACTTAACGTCGACTTTCCTGTCAGTAAGGACTCCGTTTTTGTCTACGACGTTGACGATCGGAGCGCGGAGGATGATCGAACCGCTATTGTTGGAGATCCCATCGCCGCCCGGACCGCCGCTCACGTTGAAAGTTGCGCCCTCAGCCACAGTGATGCTGCCGGAGCTCGAGACCTGCTGGTAGCCATACTTCGCGTCGACCTTGGCGGCGCCAGTGCTGTCGACATCAGGCGTGCCCGTCGTACCGAGCGTGATAGTCCCGCCGTTCTGCACCAGGTTGATCGTGGCGTCGCCCGCGTCTCCGCCGGTGGACTTGGTCTGGTGCGCGGCCGGATTTTCCGCGTCGAGCTTGCGGAAATTGGCCAGCAGTTGCGCACCGGCGCCGACCTTCACTTCAGTCGCGCCGAACAGGGAGATGAAATTGCCGCTCGGGCCGCTGGCATCGATTGTGCCGTTCACGGTCACGGTTCCGGTGTTGGCCGTGAGCGTGACCTTGCCCGAGGTCAACGTCTGGTCAATTGTGATGTTACCCGTGTCCAGCGTGACCGCGAAGCTGCGCGTGAACGAGCTCAGCGGCAGCGAGCCGACCAGGCTGCCGGCCTGCAGGCTGAAGTCGCCGCCGAGCTCGCGCGCGTCGTGAATACTTCCGTCGCTTGTCTTATAGACCCCGCCCCGGCCGAGCAGCGTTCCGTTCAGCGTCGTCGCGTTCTTGCTCCGGATCGTCAGCGAACCGGCGTAGCCCTGCCGCAGCCCTGTCGTGTCGTCGGTTGCGGCCGACACGTCGACCGTGGTGCCGGTACCGAGCGTCACCGCGCCATTGTTCGCCACGAGCTGCACCGCGCCGCCCGGCGCATACTGCGTCTGATCGAGCACTTTCACCACAGATCCGGTGGCGATGATCCGGGCGCCGTCGCCGAGATTGATGTCGCCGGCGGTCGCCGTCAGCGTCAGGCTGCCCGAGGAGGCAACCACAGTTCCGCTGCCGCTGATGCTCGCCGCCGTGAGGTTGAGCACGCCGCCGGGCGTGGTCGCGACCGATTCCGTCGACCTTGTCGGCAGCGACAGCGCGCCGGTGGTCAGCACCGTCTGCGTGCTGCCGGCAGTTGCGACGATGGCTGAAGCCGCCAGTGCAACGTTCGCTTTGCCGGCGTTGAGAACACCGGCGTTGGTCGTCGTCGACTGGACACTGGTGCCCGTGCTGGTCGTTGCGGTGGTGGTATTGGACGTGCCGGCGCCCACGAATGCGATGCGGTTGCCGGCAGTGAAATTCACATTTTGGAACCAGCCGGAATTGGCGACGGGGGTGCCCGTACCCGTGCCGGTGCCATCGCCGCCCAGAAACATCGTCATTGTCGACGTGCTGTTCGCCGTGGTCCCGACGTTGACCGAAATGGTGTCGGTTGCGTTGACAGTCAGCGCGCCCCGCACCCCGGTCAATCCGTTGGTCGTGTTTGGGGTGAGCTTTGAATCGGCCAGCACCACGTTTTTGGCATTGATGGTCGTGTTGCCGTCGTTCTGGTGGTAGAGGGCGCTGCCGCTGAGCGTCAGCGTGCCGATCTGTTTCGAAGCATCGCCAAGGACGATGCCCTGCTGGTCGTACAGATTGAAGAACGAACCGCTGCGCAGCGTGACGGTGTCGGCGCCGGCAAAGCTGTTGATCAGTCCGGCGGAGAGCGTCAGGCCGGGTGCAGTTCCCGGCACGTTGCCGAGATTGATAACGCTCGCGGACAGGTCGTAGTTTTTCGCGCTGAGCGTGACACCGCGCTTCTGCGCGGAATCGGCGGCAAAGACGTTGGTGCCGCCGCTGTCGACCGAGATCGACTTGCCGCTGATGCGGACGTCGGCGCCCGCCACCAGCGTGGCGGTGCCGGCCGTGGTGCCGATCGCGATCTTGCCCGTTGCGGTCGTCGTATTCCGCGTGATGTTGACCGGCGCACCATTGGAGACACGAAGCAGCGCGCCGTCGCTGTTGATCGTGATGTCGCGGCCCGACTGGGTTTCCGGCCCGGTGGCGTTGATCACGCTGCCGGCCGCAACCGTCAGGCCGTTGGTCCCGCCGTTTTTGGTGGCCAGGATGAGATCGGCGCCCTGCAACGGATTCACCGCGTCGGTGCGCACTTCAAGATCGGTCGCATTGGCCGTGATGGTATAGGCACTGCCGCTGAAAGCGGCAGTGCCGCCGATCAGCACGCTCGCGACGCCCAACTCGCCGAGGTCGCCGGTTTTCAGGACCAGCGTGCCCGCCGGCGCAGCAAATCCCGGCGCGGCAGCTTGATCGTCAGCGACCACCAAAATTTTAGCGGCGGTGACCTGGAGCTGGCCGGCCAGGCCGCCATCGGCCGCGGCGAAACTGGCGCTGCCGTTGAGATTCAGCGTCGTGGTCGCACCAAGAACCAGCGTGCCACCGTCGATCGGCAGCGGCGGCACTGCCGTGTTCGACGCTTGAGCCTGGTTGCGGAAGAAGCTGTTGCCCGAGGCAGTGTGGATGTTCGACGAACGCTGCCACACGTCGGCGGACTGGATCAGGAATGTGCTGGCCAACGCCGAACGCGATCCGGTCAACGCATTGCCCATGTAGCCGGTAACGTAAGTCGAGCCATCCTGGGTGGAGTGGCCCTGCGTCGCCGGGCTTTGGCCGCTGGCAACCTGTACCACCCGATAGGCGCCGGGCATGGTCGCGTACATGCCGGGCATCAGAGTATAGGTGCCAGCCGGGACGCCGTTGCCGCCGAGAATTGTGATCGACATGCCCGGCGTGATCGCGTTGCCGAACGCCGTCCCGCTCGAGGTCGGGATCGTGAAGCCGGACAGATTGCTGCCGGCCGGAGCGGACACGCCGGAGAAATACGGATAGTTGGCGAAGGTCGGGTCGTAGGCCGAAACCTTGCTGCCGGAGGTCGGCACCAGCGCATAGACTTGACGGCCGTCGGAGTATTGCGATGTGTAGGTCGGAACGGTGACGCCGGCGGCGGAAAGACTGAGCTGATAGGTGGTGAGCACGTTGCGCGAGCCGCCGGTGCCGGACACGAATTCTGTCGCGTAGATGTCGCCGCCGCCACTGAGGTCGACCGTCGAGCCGGCGCGCTGGTCCACGGTCGCGCCAAACAGGCTGACGCGCTTCTCCGGCGGCAGGGCAAGGATGGCCGCCAAGGGCGAGGTCGGTATGCCGGGAGCGCCTTGATACCAGGTCGCGTCATCGACGGTGTAGCCGTACGGCAGCGTCAGTCCCTTGGCCGAAACAGAGGTCAGGCTGCCATCGACCAACGTCACCGATGTGGTGGCGACGGCGGTGCCCGGCAGCAGGTTGGTCAAATCGGTCGGCAGCGAAGACGTCGAGGTCTTGCCGAGAATGATCTGACCAAGCGGCGCCCAGAGCGTGCCGTCCTGCACGATGGTCTGCGCGTCGATCGCGAGCGTACCGCCGGCCGACAGCGGCGCATGGGCAGTGCCGTTCTGCAGAATCGTGATGGTGTCGTTGCGGTTGACTCCGGATGCATTGGTGCCGAACGACATCAGCAAGAATTGGGTGTCGGTCGCCGGATAGACCACCGCCGCCTTGATCGTCAGGTTGCCCGGCACGAATAGCGCGCCGGAGTAACTGCTTCGCGCGGCGGCTTCGACAACGATCTTCCCGTAATTGTCGGGCAGCAAGCGGACGGCATCGGCGCTGGTCAGGTTGACATTGCGCGCATTGCCAATTGCGATGGACCGCTGCAAATCGATCCACTGCGCGGTGACGTTGAACGTTCCATTGGCATCGCTCGGTTTGCCGGATTTGCCGGTGACGGGATCGATGCCGACAAGGCGGACATAGCCCGCCTTGATATCGACGACTGCGTTGCCGATGTCGGCCACCGCATATTGCGAAGGTTTGCCGCTGGTGAAGTTGTCCGGCATCAGGCAGGTGCCTGCATTCAGACAGGTGCCTGCCTTCATCAAGACGATTTGAATGGTGCCGGCGGTGCCGGCGGTGCTGCCCTTGCTGGTGTCCAGCGTGATCGAGCCGGGTACAGACAGGCCGACCGATCCCGCGAAGGCGATCGTGCCTGCGCTCAAATTGACGGAATCGAAGCCGCTGTTGTTGATCAAGCCGCTCGGGCCGGTGCCGTCGAGAGAGCCGGCTTCGATAAAGGCGAGACTCGCGGGTGACGAGGTTGTCGACGGCTGTCCCTGAACGGTGGCCACGGCGGACAGCAGAGCGCCCTGCGTCGCTGGCAGTGATCCCAGCCCGACCTTCTGCAAGCTTGCCGCCACCTTGCCGGCCTGCTCGACGACGATCGCCTCCAGGTTCGTGACCAGCGGCGACGCTGTTGATGTGGCATTATAGGGCGCCAAACCAGCCGGGGTGGTGATTTGACCGACCGTGAGCGTGCCGCCGGCCGCGAGCGGCGCGCCGCCGCGCGCGCTGACCGATCCGGCAAAGAAGATGTGCGAGCCGCCGAGCTGCAGTATGCCGCCGTTGCTCCAGATGTCCTGCGAAAGCAGGCGCTCGCGCGCGTCAGGTGAGTTCGCGACATCAATGGTCGCTTTGGTGCCGTTCAACAGGAAGCGCGCTCCGGGGCGCGCCGCGGAATTTTGCGGATCGGCCCCTTCTGCGATCACTGTCGGACCAGCCAAGGTGATCGTGCCGCCATCAAGCACGGTGCCGGAGACCGACGTCGAGACGCGCGGGTCACGCACGAACACGCCGCTGACGTCAAGCAGTGCGGTGTCGCCGACCCAAACGACGTTGGGCGGCGCCGACGTGCCGTTGTTGGTCTTACTTTCAACGGAAGTCAGCTGCGGATCGCTCAGCAGATTGATCGCCCCGCCGGGGGCCACGATGCTGCCGAACACCTTCACCGGCCCGCCAGCCGCCATGGTGACCGAAGCGCCGGCTTCGCCCACGATACTCGCGCCAACATCCAGCAGAATGCCGGCGCTGGCCATCGGATCGGTCTGAGCGGCTGCCGTAAAAGCGTATTGCGCCAACGTCAGATTGACCGGCCTGCGAAGGCCGTCGGGCGCGAAGGCAACCGGTATGAAATCGCGAACATTCGCACCGCTGTTCGGCATCGCCCCGAAGTAGCCGGCCGGCGAGAAGCCGGTCTGGCGCAGCACCACCTGGGTTCCTGCGGTGACCGTGGTGCTGCCATAGCGGCTGGTCAGCACGTAGTTCGAGAAGCCGTTGCTGGAAAAGAACGATGACGGAAGCACCAGCTCGCCGGCCGTGGCATGCGCGCCGCCCGTCGCGGCCGTGAACCAGCCACGCACGGTTTGCTGGCTCACGCCGAGCGCGCTCGAAAGCTGTTTGACAAGACCATCGTCGCCGACGCGGCCGTCGATCTTGGCCTGCGATAGATAGGACCTCACGCCGGCGCCCTGGTCGATGGTCACGGTCGACGCTTGCAGCGTCAGTGTCCCGCCGCCGTCGAAGCCGCCCGAATAGATCGTGCCGCCAAGCACCACATTGGCCTGGTTCGGAGCGTTGGTCCCGGTGGGGTAAAAGTTCGGCTTCGGATCGCCGTCGATCGGATTGGTCCAGGTGCCGTTGTAGGTGAGCAATGAGAGGCTACCGCCTTTGCCCACCGGCAGTCCGTCCGAGGCCAGTTTCTGCGTGCCATTGCTGCCGACATAGCCACCGCTGGAAACGTCAATGACGCTTCCGGGCGCCAGCACGATGCTCTGCGTCACGTCCACAAAATCACTGCCGACCTGCACGCTGGCAGGTTGCGTGCTGATCTTGACAGAGCCGCCATCGATAAAGGCGGAGCCTTGCAGATCGTTGTATCCCAAACGGGCGTCATTGACCCAGAGACCGCGAACGTTGAGGACCGCGTGAGGCCCGATGACGAGCGCATCGACCGGCGGTTTTTGGGACGTGGAGTTCTGAACATAAGTGAACCCCGACAGATCGATGCTGCCGCCGGGCGCGTTGAGTATTCCATCGATCACCGACACGCCGTCCATTGCGATCCGGCCGCCGGGCCGGACCGTCAGGCTCGTGCCCGACGTCATGGAGAGCTGGCGCCCGCCATTGATCGTGATCGAGCCGAACAGGCTCGCAGTCAGGTTCTCGGTGAAAAGCGGGAACAGATTGTCGGTCAGCGTCGGCGTCCAATTGGTCGAACCGAGACTGAAGTTCGCCAGGCCGTAGGGATCGCTGCTGGCATTGCCCGTCCGCGATTGCAGAACGACATTGTACGGGTTGGGCGTTGAGCCGCCGAAGAACGTCAGCGTGAGCGCGGCTCCCGCCGGCATCGCATCGAGGCCGGCGCGCTGGCGTTCGCCCACCAGCGTGTCGCCGTAAATGGCGCCCTGAAGAACCGGAGCGACGGCCGAGATCGAGACCGAGCCGGCATTGCCGCCCGCGAGATATCCGGGCTGATTGAAATTGGCGAGGGACCGCGGATTCTGCGGAACGATCGTATAGGAGAAATTCGGATCGGCCTTGCCGATATCGACGATCCGGCCGGTTGAGCTGAGGAGCTGCGTGGTTTTGATCTGACCGGCGGCGTACGCGACAAAGCCGCCCGAAACGTTGATCGAGGCCGCGGATTTTCCGGCTGTCGCGCTCCCGGCGGCACCCCCCGGCTGTTGAATGAAGTTTTTCACCCCCGAGACCTTGAAGCTGCCGCCGGCCGTTAGCGTCTGCTCGAGCGTCTGCGGAAGGGTGTTGACGAATCCCGCAGCATTCAGGATCGGCGAGCCGACCCATTTAAAGCCGTCGGCGCGCGTACCGCTCTGCCGCGCGTCGATCGTCACCGTCTGCCCGATCAGGGTCCGTGCCAGCGGTGTATCGGCGACCTCGTTGGCGGTGACCAGAATGTTGATAGCGTAGGACGAAACCGGCACCGAGACATTGGTCAGACCGCCCAGCTCGATCCGGCTGCCGGCTTCGAGCAACGCCGTCGTTCCGTCCAGGCCGGAGCCTTTGATCTCCATGGCGGCGCTCGGCGCGACGACCAGAGCGTCGGCGATATCAACGTTGCGCTGCGCGCTGATCGTGATTTTCGGTTGAATGTTGGTCTGGAAATAGTTTCCCGTAAGCTCGCTGGTCGGGATGCTGCCTCCCGTCGCATCGAACCCGGCGGGAATGAACGATCCATAAGACGCCGCAAAGGTGGGCTCCTCAAAGGTCTTCAGCAACGTATCGGGAATGATCGCCGTCACACTCTTGCTGTCGATGATGACGTCGGTGGCATTGGCCGAATCGTTGGTCTGCATCGTGATCGAGCCGGGCCGCGTGATGCTGGTGGACGCCACCACGCCGCCCTTCTGCCGCACGACGTCGCCGACCAGCGTCACGGCACTGTCGATGCCGAACAGCAACCCAGCCGTGTCGTTGACGGCGAGCGCCGCGCCTTTGAGGTTGAGGCTTTCGAAATTCTTCGTCCAATCCAGCAGATAGGTGAAGCTGCCAACGGTCCGCGCGGTATTGCCCTGAAGGCTGATGATCGTCAGCGCGGTGTTGACGCCGCTATCCGTGCTCAAGGGCTCCTGGAGAATGATGTTGCTGCCGGCGGCCAGAATAATCTGGCCGTTCTGCGCGACGATGCTGCCCTGATTCCTGACCGTGGGCGCGAGCAGCGCGACGTAGCCGCCCGCGCCATTTTCGCCCGGCAGCGTGCGGATCATCGCGCCGGCATCCACCTGGATCATCGCGTTCTTGCCGCCGCCGGGCGCATTGCCCAGCGAGAACATGCCCGAATAGCCGCCCGTGCCGGTACTCGTCGCATTCGGCAGGATGCCGCTCTCGGCGAACGCCTTGTTCGCAGACGCTTCGCCCAGCGGAACGACGAAGTCATACTTGCCGGCGGGGGTGCCGTTCGGATTGTTCGGCTTGTCCGGCTGGTTGTAGTCGGGGAAGAATCCGGTGATGGTCTTGGTGATGTCGTTGGGGTCCTGCTTGGTGCCGAAGAACACCGACGCGGCCTGGTTGCTGTTGATGTCGAGACCTGCCGCAACGATCAGGCTTTTGGCTTCGAGCGTGCTGCTCCCCGCAAGCCTGAAGCCGACCGGATTGATCAATGTGAGCTGGCAGGTGCACTTGATGTGCCCCAGGATTTGGCTGCGGCTCGCGGTGCCATCGACCCGAACCAGCACGCTGCCGCCTGTGACGCCCTTGTCGAAATCAAGCAGCGTGTCGGCGCTGATGTTGAAATATTGCCAGGTCGTGACCGTGCGGCTTCCGGTCCGGTTCACGCCCACCGCGGTGATGCCTTCGATGATATCCTGACTGAGCTTCGTATCGGCGCCGGTCCAGAGATTCTGGACGCCGGCCGCCACGCGGGGGTCTTGCACCAGCCCCGGGAGTATCCCTGCGGCCGCATCACCCGCACCGGTTCCGCGCGCAATGTTGGCTGTCGCCGCCGTGGCCTGCGCGGTCGCGCGGGCCGCACCCTGCGCCGTCCACATGCCCTTCACCGAGTTCGCGGCGTCCTGCAGCGCCTGCTGCGAGCGCTGCGCAATCGCCGCTGCGGTCGCGGACTGCTGGCCCGCGGCGGCTGACGTCGCCCGCGCCGCGGCGGCCGCTGCGCCCTGAGCGGTCCATTTCTGGGCGTTTGCTTCCGTTGCGACCAGCAGCGCCAGCGCGCTGCAGCTCATCATCAGCGCGGCGGCACGCGCGCGGCGGAGATTGACGGCGGGCGGCGTCGAGCGTTCGAGAGACATTGCAATATTCCAATTCCGCGGCGTGCGCCGCCTCGCAGCTTCTCGTCCTATTCATCCAAGACATGCCGCGGCCTGGCGAAACCGCCTGGGCCGCGACGCCGAGTTGTCACACGCGCGTCAGCGCGCGATGCGGATCGCGCGTGCGTTCGCGGCATCGGCGAACACACGCAATTGCCGGTTCAGCGAATCCAGGTTCAAGCTCCGCCCGCCGCCCAAAGCCACGCGGCCGGCCCGCCGGCCGCCCGACGTCGCCATGGCCAGACTGCCGCGCGCGCCGAATGTCGGCGTCGGCACCGTGCCGCTTACCGGATAGCCGCGCGCCGCAAGCTTGGCGCGAACCTTGATACAGTAGTCGACGGACAGATAGGAAAACCGCGTCTCGCCATGGCCGGCGCGGTACTTCATCGTCGCGGTGCAGATGTCCTGACCCGCCAGACGCCACGCCTGCGCCAGATAGGTCACGCCGTAGCGGACATTGACCTCGGGCGTGGCAAGCTCGGCATTGCTGCCCGTGAAGCCGAGCATGCGCGCGGTCGCGGGCATCACCTGCATCAGCCCGACCTCGCCCGCGCCGCCGACGACGCCGGGATGGTAGCCGCTCTCCACCTCAGCCACGGCGTCTGCGAGATCCGGCGGCATTCCAGCCCGCGCCGCCTCCTGGCGGACCAGCCCACGGTAGGAGTTCGGCGTGCCCGACGTCGCGACGCCCGGTGTGTCCGCAGGCCTGGCAGCCGGAGGCTGCATCGCCGACGCCTTCTGCGAACCAACGGCGGCCAGAACCAAGCGCGGGGGATCGTCCGAGCCGGCCGAAGCGCCGCCGGCAATGGCGGCGAAGGCGATTGCGGTCAAGCCGATCCATCCGCGGCGCGCGCCGGACGCCGGCGCTCGCTTCGCAAGATGCGCAGATCGCGGCATGCCGCCAATCCCAATCATTTGCCGGGCTTCTCCAGGATCCGCGACAGCGCGAGCTCGTTGATGGCGGTTGGATTCTTTTCGATCAGCTTGGTGAGATAGGCGCGGCGGTTGGTGGCTGCCTGCTCGTCGCGCATCTGTTCCACGAGCTGCGCACGCACCTCGCTCACCGGCCGCGTATAAGACGCCTTGGTGTCGAGCAGCTTGATGATGTGCCAGCCGTCTTCGAGCTTGATCGGATCGCCGACCGTCCCCTTCTCGAGGCCGATGACCTGGGCGCGAATCTCAGGACGCAATTGCGGGTCAGAAAGCCAGCCGAGTTCCCCGCCCTTGTCGACGGTATTGCGATCATCCGACTCCGCGGTGACGATGGCCGCGAAGTTGGCACCGGGCTGTTTCAATTTGGCTTGCACGGCATTGAGCTTCCGACGGGCTTTCTCCTCCGCGTCCTTATCGCCCGACGGCGACAGCGAGATGAAAATCTGCGCGATCTGAAATTGCCTGGGTACAACCATGGCCGACAGGTTGGCTTCGTATACGGCCTGGAGCTGCGCATCGGTCGGAAAGGTATCGGGAACCGCCGCCATCGCCTGGAGAAAACTCTCGACGATCGCCGCCTCCTTCGCCTTTTCCAGGCGTGCCGCGATCCCCGGCTGCCGCTCCCAGTCCTTCGCCTGGGCTTCCCGCAGAACCAGGCGATTGGTCAGCAATAACCTTACCGTGCGGCTGAGCGCCGCGGGATCGCGCGCGACCGCAGCCTGATCGCGGGGACTCAAGCCCGCGATATCGGCGCGAACGTCATCGGCGTAGATTTCCACATCGCCGAGCCGGGCAACGATCTCGCCCTTGGCCTGCGGCTGCGATGGCGACGATGGCCGCGTCGCCGGTGCCGCAGGTTGCGGCCGTTGCGTGGGCGTCTGTGCGCCGACGCCGGTCAGGAGCCCGCCGGTCATCACGACCGACGCGAGCGCCACCCCAATGATGCGATGCTTCATCACGGCTTCTCGTTCCCATTCTCGTTGGTGGTTTCGTTTTTCTTCGTATCGTCTTGATTGGAGCCGTCTTTGGCCGGCTCGCCGGTCTCTTTTTTGGGCTCGTCTTTTTTCTTGTCGTCGGTTTTCCGATCGGCGCGGCGCGCGGGGGTCTTCTTGTCGGCCGGCTTCTGGTCCTTGGAGCCCTGCGCAGGCTTCTGCTCCTTGGAGGCCGGTTCCTCGGTGATCGGCATCTTGGCGTCGTTGTCGAGAATCCGGTCGCGGAAATCCTGCGTGCGATTCTGATGATCGACGCGTGCGATCCCGATCATCGGATCCTTGATGGCAAGCACATCGCCGAGCGTGAGATCGCGATAGCCGGCGAGCATCTCCTGGCTCACCTTGAGGAGCTGCTTGTTGCGCGCTTCGCAGCTCGTGGTCCGCGCCTTGAAGGTGGTCGCGTCGGCCAGGTTCTTGACGCGCTCCGCCTCCTTGGTGCGGGCGACATCGGCTGCCTCCTCATAGGCGCTCCGCCACTTGGCCAGGGTCTCGTCGCGCTCGGCCAGGCGCTGATTGCATTCCTCGACGGTTTTCTGCTGGGTGTCCTGGGCGTCCTTCAGCTCGGCCCTGAGCGCATTGACCTGCACGTTCAGCCGCTCTTTTTCCCGCTCGGCCTGGGTGGCTTGGGCTTGCAGCGCGACCCGTTGATCCTCCGCGGCGCGCAGCTGGGTGGTGACCTGGCGCAACGCACGCCGCAGCCGCTCCAATTCGGATTGCGCTTGCGCATGCGCGGTCGCCGTCGGCAGCAGCACGCCCGCCAGAATTGCCGCGACGACGAGGACGCGCATAGTCAGAACCTCGCGTTGAGGTCAAGCTGGAACACGTCCACGGCGAACCGCGGACCGGCGATGGAATTGGCGCTCATCCATTTGACCGAGCTCCAGACGTACTTGTTGATGCCGAGATTGGCGCCAACGATATAGCCGCGCAGGTTGGTGCCGCCGAGCCCGAAGTCCGGATCGGTAAAGGCGTCGACCGTGGCGTCGGACTCCAGATATTTGTAAGCCACGTAGGCGTTCCAGTCCCACGCCTGCTGAAGCTTCGGATGGCCGACCAGCACGCGACCCATAGCGCCCGTGTCGCCGCCATTGAAGACCAACGTGCCGGCCTGCGTGGTGATGTTGTTGTTGAACGACACCGCGTTGATGGATTTCCAGTCGAACGCGATGTTCTTGACATAGGTCCCATCGACCAGAATGTGCACGGGATGGAAGTAGCCGAGGTCGAGACGCCCGGTGAGTTCGACAACACGGAATGGCGAGGCGAGGCCGAAGTACTGCGCCTGATAGGCATTGCCGAAAATAATGTTACGCAACGGCATGTAGGTGTTGCCGAACTGCGCGAAGGACGGACGCGTGCCGTCCGTGTCGCAGACGTCGAAACCTGCCGCGGAATCAGGAGCGCAGAGACTGGAGAGCCGTCCCTCCACATTGTGGAAATCGTAATATGCGGCGCCGACCTTCAGCCGCACGTCTTCGTTCATTTTCCAGTCAAAGCCGATCTGTCCGCCGAACAGGTATCTGTCGGTGCTCGGAAGATTCGTGCCCGCCAGAGCCTCGCCTTGGTCCGGTCTGCCCCTATCTGGGAAATTGAAGAGCGTGTTGTAGAGCGGGAAGGCGCCGGCCACGGCAAAGGGAACGAAGCCCGGCGCAGCCTCGTATTTCACCTGCGCAGCGACGCCGTCGAAGCCGAGTTCGTCGTACCAAACCAGATCGGTCGGGGCGAAGAACGGATTGTTGAATCGACCGAGACTGACGGTGAAATGCTCATTGATGGTCTGATAGCGGATATAGGCCCGGTCGAGCCAGATCGGATACTTGCTGAAGTTGCCGCCGCCACCGCCAAGAGTCGTGTTGGTCGAGACGGGGCTGCTGCTGTCGCCCACGCCCATCCGCAGACCAGCGCTCCATCCATCCGTAAGGTCGATTTCCGCGCCGAGGCGCGCCTTCAGCCGGAAGCGGTTTCGGTTTTCATCCGCGTTGCGAAGCGGTTGCGGTGTTCCAAAAACAAACGGAGAGCCGTTGTTGATAGAGTTGAAGTTGTAGAACACGGCGGTGTTTTCGTTGCCCGGCGGGAAGCGATCGTTCTCATAGCGCACGCGCACGTCGCCATAGAAGCGGATGCGGTTGACCCATTCGGGAACGATGTCGGGATTGGCCCAGCCTTCTTTCTTGGCCTTGCCCATCACCTCCTGCTTGAGCTCCTCGCGGAGCTGCCGCTTGACGATCTCCGGCACATAGGTGACGCGCTTGGTGCCGGGCGGCGAGACCAGACGAGAGGCGTCAGCTGCGGTCTTTTCGGCGACGGTGGCCTTGTCGGCCGCGCCCTTGACCGCCTCGCGCGCCACGAAGGCCTCGTTCTCGGCCTGCTTGATCAGCTCGGCGGCCTGCTGTTCGGTGAGCACGCCCTGTTTGACCAGAAGATTGACGAGGTTGATCGTCGCATTGGGAGAGGCCGGCTTGTTGCGCGACAGCGTCGGCTTGCTCTGCGGCGCAGACAAATCCACGGGCGGCTGCGCAAGTGCGAGCCTGCCGGGCACGAGCACGCCGAACGATACTGCCATCGCCGCCAATCCTTTGACGACTTTTGAACCTTGCAACTGACGCAACACTGAACGACCCCGTTACCCCTGTTCACTCAACGACTAAAACTTGCAGCGTTTCTTCTTGGATGCTTCGTAAGTCTCAGCTCGCACGCCGCTCGCTGATCCGGATGTTGATCGGCATCGGCATGTCCTTCGGCGGCGGCTCGCGCAGCACCAGATTGCCGAGCACCTCGCGCAGCGCAGCGTCGAGCTCGGGGTCGCCGGTGGACGACGCGAGTTGCACACGGCTGATCCGGCCGCTCGGATCGGACCACAGCCGCGCAATCGGCACGTGCAGCGTGGCGTTCTTGGTCTTGGGATGCGCGCGCAGCGCCGCCTCGATCTGTACCTGCACCATGCTGGCGTAATAGCCGTACTTGCTGCCGCCACCTCCGCCGAACAGCCCGCGGCCGCCCGGCTTGCCGCCAAGATTGAAGAGGTCGCCGGGCCCCTCGCCTTTGGCGTCGAGGCTCAATGGTCCGGGCGGCGGCTCGTCCTTCTTCGCCTCCTCCTTCATCATTTCCTTCGGCTTCTCCTCCTGCACCGGAGTCTGCTCGACCATCTTCGGCTGCTCGGGAGGAGGAGGTGGTGGTGGTGGCGGCGGCATGATCGCGACGATCTTGATCTCGGGCGGCTTGCGCGGCGTGCCCTTGTCGGAGAGCACCATCGAGACGACCACGTAGATCAGCCCACAGAACACCAGCACGCCCGCGATCGCGGCGACGCGCTGCCCAAAACGACCGTTGGGATTGCTCTTGCGATGGCCTGGTCCGCTCATGGTTCGCGTCCCTCGCCTATTTCACCAGGGCTTTGGTCGGCAGGCCGACCTGGGTGATGCCGATGCGGCCGAGCATGTCGAGCACATCGATGATGTTCTGATACGGCGTCTGGCTGTCGCCGCGCACCACCACCGGGAACTCCGGATTGGTGGCCTTCAACGAGAGCAGCCGCTGCTCGAGCTCGGCAATCGTCACCGGAATGGTGTCGAGGAAGATGCGGCCGTCATTGGTGACCGTGATCGCCTTGGTCTGCGGCTTGGCGAGGCTCGGCGCCGCGCTCGCCTTGGGCAGATTGACCTTGAGGCCCTGCACCGTGGCGGTGGTCATGATGATGAAGATGACGAGCAGGACGTAAGCCAGGTCCAGCATCGGCGTGATGTTGATGTCGTCATAAGGCTTGCTGTCGGATTGCACCTGCATGACGGGCTACTCCGCGGCCATCCGCACCGGATGTTCCGGATGCGGCTGATAAGCCTCGCCGGTGCGAGCGATAAACTCGTCGACGAAGACCTGGATCTCGCTGGTGAGATTTTTGATGCTGGTGAGCAGGTAGTTGTAGCCGAACAGTGCCGGGATCGCGACGCCGAGACCCGCCACCGTCGCGACCAGCGCCGCCGCGATGCCGGGCGCGATCGCATTGATGTTGACGTCACCGGTCGCAGCGATCGCCGCAAAGGTGATCATGACGCCGACCACGGTGCCGAGGAGGCCGAGGAATGGGCCGCCCGAAATGGCGATGGTCAGAACCACCATCAGATTGTTGAGCTGCTTGGTTTCCCGCACGAAGCACGCATCGAGCACGGCGCGGATGGTGATGAGCTGTTGATCCGAAATGATGCCGCCGCGGCTTCTGGCGAGACGCTTTTTGATTTCGGCAACGCCCACCCGATAGGTTCGATAGAGCGAAGAGTCCTCGGTGATCATCGCGTCGACGTCGGCGGGTTCGGCCGCCTGCGCCTCGCCACGGCCGGTGACCTTCATGACGAGGCCGGCGCAGAGGCGCACCGGCGCGCCGGCCATCGCCTTCAGCGCCTCAGGATTGAGGGCATCGCGGATGGCGCCCATCATGCCTTTGACGTTCATGCTGCTGTTGCCGCCCGGGGCCGCCGCCTCCGCGGGATCGCCGAAATCGAGCACCAGCAGGTCGTCGGCCAGCGCGCGGAAGCGCTGCATGAATTCGGCATTGGCCTTGGTCTGCCGGTTAAGGAAGGACGCCTTGCGGACCATCACGACCCAACTGATCGCCGCCATGATCATCAGCACGACGATGACGACCCAGCCGTCGACCGTGACCGATTGCAGGATGACACCGAAGTAGCCGCCACCGCCGAACCACGACGATGTCGCTTCGTCCGTGCCGTAGGAGATGAACTTCGCCGGATCCGGGCCCTGGCCGATGGCGGCGGCTTTGATGTAGCCCGCGGGCCGCGCGACCTTGGCGATTTTCAGTTCGTCGATGTCGCCGGCGAAACCGCCGGAGCCATCGCCCGCCGCGTCGGCCGCCGGCGCCGCGCCTTCCGCCGGAACGCCGCCGAGCAGCGCCGCTCCGTTGAAGGTCAGAAGGCTCGCCGCGAACGTGCCATAGGGCGCGCCGTCGAGGTAAAGCGTGATCTGTCCGCCGTCGGCAACGACCGCGAAGTGGTGCCAGGTGCCCGGCGCGACGGCCGTGCCGGGTTCGCTGCGCGCGGTGCCCGCCGCACCGGTGACCTCGACGAACGGCACGCCGTTGTCGAGACCGATGATCAAGCTGTTCGCGCCCTCGCGCCGGCCGTAGATCGCGGCCCGGGGCTGCGCCGCCTCCATGTTGAACCAGGCCGACCACGTCAGCGCGCCATTCTCGGCGAAGGCAAGCGACGGCGACGCCGGCAGAGCGAGCGGCGTCTTGCCGTCCAGATGCAGGCCTGGCCCGATCATCGAGCTCGCGGCCGGCTGGCCCGCGGCCTGGGCATGGTTGGCCCAGGTCGATGAGTCCGCGGGCGGCGAGCCGCGCTCGGCGAAGTGGTAGACCAGCACGTGATCGGCGTCGAAGGTGCCCTTGGGATCGGCGCCGGGCGATTTCGAGTTGCCGTAATAGAGCCAGATCTCGGTCTTGGCGCCGGGCTTGAGGTCCGGCACGTTCACCCAGAAGAACGCCTCGCCGAGCAGCGAATCGAACTTCTCGATCTGGAACTTGAGCGGCGTCTTGTCGTCAGCCGCGACGAAGCGGATGTCGGTGCCGTCTTCCTTGGCGCCCTCGAACTGGAAATTACCGGCGTGCAGCCGCACCAGCACCGGGATCGTGCCGATCGGATTCTCGATCGCGGAGCCCGCCGTGGTGGTGTCGATGGTGATCTTCTTGCGGCCGGACCAGTCGTCGTTCCACCACGCCTGCGCCTGCGTCGGCAACAGGACGGCGAACAGGATGGCAGCGATCATCAATGCGGCGCCAAGGCCGCTGCTTCGATAACACCCGGCACGGCGGGCGATGTCAGGGCACACGCTGTTCCACCTTGAATGCATTGCTCAGAACTCGCCCCAGACACGGAACAGCACATGGGGGTCGTTGGCTTGGGTAAATTGCTGATCGGTCGTCGGTATGGCGAACGCGACCATTCCGTTCATGTAGTCGAGAAACTTGATGCGCGTTCCGACGCCGTAGCTGCCGAGCCAGAAGGTTCTCGGTTGATCGGGCAGCGCGTGCAGGACTCGCGTCTTGGCAAGGTCGGTGAAGAAAAAGAAGCGCCAGTCGTTGATCACGGCCTTGGCCGGCTGACCTTTTTCGTCCTTGGGCAGGACGATCTGACCTGCGATGTCGGGCGTGCGGAGCTCGATGGTGCCGACAATGCCGCTGTCGCCCAGGACTTCGGATTCAAGATAGCCGCGGACGAAATCCGCGCCGGCCGCGGTGAACTGCTCGCTGCTGACCAGCGGCTGATCGGAGAGTTGGGCCTGTACCTTGGTGTAGAACTGCCACTTCTCCGGCAGATCGTGCGTGTGGCTCACATCGCCGCGCAGATAGATGAAGCTGCCGTCGGCGCCGGCGCGCTTGAGATTGAACTGGTTCGGATCGCTGCCCAGGCCGCGAACGCCCGCCGTCAAGCCGACGTTGATGGCCGTGACCGCACCCTCCGTGTTCAGCGTGCCCGAATATTGCCCGGTCACCGGATAGTAGGTGATCGGGATCGACGATGTGCCGAACGCCTCCGACGTGATCTCCTGATCGAAGCGCTTGTAATCCCAGCCGAACGACAGCGTGTGGAAATAGTTCTCCCGCATCGGCAGCGTCGCCACCGCGCGCGCGCCGACGATCGTGCCCGGACCGACGATGTTCTGCGCGCCGACCGTCGAGACGTTGCTGTTCGACTTCACCGCATAGAACAGGAAGTTCAACCAGTCGAGGTCGGTGCGCGCCAGATAGGAGCCGGAGAACACCTCGGCGTCCTCCTTGCGCTGCGGGGCGACCTGGTACGTGAAGCTGAACGAGTCGCCGCGCTGCCAGAGATTGTCGTAGTGCGCCGTCGCGGTGATCCGGGTCGGCGTGGTGTTCGGGCTCTGACGGTTGTTGACCTCGACGCTGGCGTGAAACGGCAGCTTGTCCTCGACGTTGAGATCGACGTCGACGGTTCCAGGCGTGACTCCCGCGCGCAGCGCCGGCGTGACCTTGCGGTCGGGCCACTGGTTGAGCGCGACGATATCCTTGGTGACCTCGTTGAAGTTCGGCAGCTTGCCCTCGCGGACGGACGGCGCCTTCTCCTTCACCTTCTCGAGATCGAAATAGCGGGAATTCTTGACGCGGAGCCGGCCGATCTTCGCCTCGACGACCTTGAAGATCACGATGCCGGTGCGCGCGTCCTGCGGCGGGATGGTCACCGCGACGGTCTGATAGCCCTTGCCTTGATAGGCCTTTTCCAGCGCGGCCCGCGCCTTTTCGACGTCGTCGGCGGTGCGGCCGGGTCCGAGATACGGATAGACCGCCTCCTCGACTTCGATCTGCGGCAGCGCGTCGGCGCCCTCCACCCGATACTCATCGATGTCGAAGCGCTGCGGCGGCTGCTTCGGAGCCGGTTGCGCCGTGGTGGTCGCCGGCGGCGCCGCCTGCCCGGTCGCCTGCGCGAGCGCCCGCATTTTTCCGCTGTCGCCGGACTTGCTGGGCGCTGCATCGGCGCGCTCGACCGCGACGATCGACAAGCCGGCAAACGCCGCAAAGGCAATGATGCTGCAAGAGCGCAGCCAATACGTTCTATGGACGCGCCGATGGCCGCCGGCGGCGGATCGCTTCACGACGCTGAAGACATGGCTTTGCTGTGGACCTTTTGCGATGTCCAGAACGGCCGCGTTGATCGAATGACAACTGGTCACACGTGGCCCCAATCACCCCGGACAAACTGACCAACACCAAGCCGCGCCGTCCCTCCTCCGGGACCATGCTCTCAAGGACGAGGAGAGGCAGGTCCGCTCCCTCCCACTCCGCCGTTGCGGTTCGATCCCCGCCGCGCGTCAAAGGAAATCTCTGCCCCCGAGAGACGCTGTCGCGCGGAAGGCTGCAATAACGTGTTAATATTACGTGTCTGTGACGCGACGCTCTCAGCGTCGGATGAACGGCCCGGAAACGGGCGGGCGTGGCGGCACGATCGAGTGACCGAAGCTGCTGCCGAACTGTTGTCGAGTCGCTGCTTCGTTGGCGATGCCGATCCGCACATCCGGTGATTTTGCGTCGAACGGCGGCGAGTTGAGCGACGGCTGAATTGTATCGACCTGACGCTTGAGCTTTCGATTGAGACAACCCAGCGAAGGCGCCTTGTCGCCGCCGATTTCAACGTCGACGCAATTCTCGTTCGCGAGCGCCGACGGTTCTTTCTTTGATTCCAGCAGGATCGGCGGCTTGGTGGCGGACTGATCCTGGGCGAAGCAGCACGTGGAAGCGCCAACGGCAATCGCGGTCGCAGCGAAGAGAAGCTTCATCGGCATTTCCTTTCAAAATGATCGGCGCCAGCGCGACTCAAAAGTGTCCGCAATCCAAGACTGCCAGTGACCACGAGAGACAGATAGATAGAGGCGATCCCGCCTCAAGAATGTTGACGGCCGCCACGATCCGCCGTCACATATCCGTCATCCGGCAGGCCGTAGAATCCCACTCCCAGGGTCGGTTTAGGCTGTGCTATGGGATGGCAACCGTGTCCGCCCTTCATGGTTCGGGCAGAAAGTTCGAGAGTGATCAATGACTCGGTTCTCGTCCCTGGTGCTTGCCATGCTGCTTGCGGCTCTGCCGCTCCGGGCCGCCCACAGCGCCGAGTTCGTGCTGGTGAACAAATCCGGCAGGTCCATCGACGCATTCTATATGGCGCCCTGCTGGGCCAGGAACTGGGGCAATAACCAGGTCGCCTGGACGCCGGTCTGGACCTCCAAGACCTTCACGATCAAGGACATCGAGCCGGGCTGCTACAACTTGATGATCGTGCTGCCGTTCGGCAACAAATGCGTGATTTCCGGCGAGCTGGTCGAGGGAGTCAAAGCCTGGACGATCACGCCCTGGACGCTGGTCCGCGCCGCCACCGACGACTGCTCCCACATCGCGCACCCGGTGAGCGCCGGCGAGCGCTCCCACGACCGGCGCGACTTCATCCCGATGCCGGCTCTTCAGTAACGACCGGCAGAGACGCCCGCGGACGCCCGCTGATCACGGCGCCCATCGAACGCAATTCGTCGATGCTGAGCCAGACGATCTCGTCGGGACCAGTGACGATCAGCTTCTCGACGATGCCGGGCGGCACGCCGAACTCGCGGACCATCCGGGCCATGGACACTGTCGCAGCCGCGGCGCGCGGTGTGATCCGGCCGTATTTGTCGGAGGCGCCGTGCACGCCGATGGCGGCGCCGTAAGCCACGAACTTTTCCGTGCCGGCGGCAAAGATCAGAAAGCAGGCCGAGGCACAGTGTGCCCGCGCGCCGACCACCACCGCGATCTTGGTGCGCTGCACGAGCTCGGCGATCTTGACCGACTCGGCGAGACTGCCGCCCAGCGAGTCGAGCCGCAGCGCTGCGACCAGCTTGCCGCGGTCGTTGGTCTCTTTCATCAAAGCCTCGACCGCGTCGCCGTCGCCGTCCGCGATGTCGCCATCGAGCACGATCGCGATATCGCCGCTCTTCAGCGCCGCAGTGCTGAGGCTCGCCGCCGACGCGCAGAGGCCGGTCGCGGCAAGGATCGCCAGCGCTGCCGGCAACACGGCGAGGCGCATCAGCCGCCGCGCGGTGTCAGTTGAGAACAAGCCGCCTTGTTTCATCTCGAAGCGCGCCCGGCGGGCGCCCTCTCAAGGTTCGTCTCTCCTACTCGACCAACGCGTAGAGAAAGAATGTAAGCCAAAGCGAAGGACACAAGAAGGCGCCAAACGGAATTCTGGTGGCCCGATCGAGGCTTTCACCGCGAAGGCGCGCCAGCAGCACGGCGACGAAGGCGCCTCCAGTCGCCAATAGGAAGCAGAGCGGAATCGCCTCGGCCGGCAGCCACGCCCCGATCGCCGCGGCAAGCTTGACGTCGCCCAGGCCGATGCCTTCACGACCCCGCCTCCAAGCATAGCCCCACCGCACCAGCATGAGCACCAGCGCGGTCGCGGCACCACGCATCAGCGCCAGGCCCGCGGCCTGCAGCGGACTGAACGGATCGAGCGCGAGCTGCGCGATCACCCCGCAGGCCAGCGCCCCGAGCGTCACCAGGTCCGGCAGCAGATAGGTCCGGGCATCCACATCGGCGCCCGCGATCATCAGCGCGCCGAGCACGGTGGAGGCCAGCGCCTGCGGCATCGGCAGCGTCGCCGCCGAAACCAGCGCGACAAGCGCCGAGCCCGCGATCACGACCCGCAGGTCGGGCCGGATGTCGATCGCAGGCCATGCGGTCTCGCTGTTGCCGGTCTCGGTCAGCACACCACCTCTCGCTCAGTCCACATTACCTGGTTTTGGGCGGCAGCGTCGTAGCGGTCCCGCCGACGATCGCCCGCGTGCTGCGCATGGATTCCAACCGGTCGCGGAACTCCTCGGCCACGCTCTCCGCGTCGACAGAATTCTGGATCAGCCGCGGCCGAACGAAGATGATGATCTCCTGGCGCTGCTTGTCCTTGGAGGTATTGCCCATCAGATCACCGAGATATTTGATCTCGCGAAGTCCGGGCAGGCCGAGCCGGCTGTCGTTCGATTGCTCGGAGATCAGGCCGCCCAGCAGCACGGTCTGGCCGCTCTGGATCGCCACCGTCGAACGGACGCGACGCTGGGTCAGCGTCGGCGTAAGACTCGTGTCGTTGGGGTTGGCGACGTTGGAGATTTCCTGCTCGATCTCGAGCTGGATCGCGCCGTTGGCGCGCACCCGCGGCCACACCTTGAGGATGACGCCGATGTTGCGCCGTTCGATGGTGTTGACGATGGTGTTGGAGCCGGTGAGCACGGTAGCCGAGCCGGTCGACAGCGGGATCTCATTGCCGACCTGCAGCAGCGCCGGCTGGTTGTCCATGACCACCAGCGATGGCGCCGACAGCACCTTCACATCCGTCAGCTTCGACAGCGCGTTCAGGATGATGGTGGGCTGCGCTTCCTTGCCAAGCAGCAGGTTGTAGCCCGGCAGCACGCGCTGCAGGAACGCCTGCTGCACCACCGTCTGGAGGCCCGTGGTCGGGTCGGTCTGGGTGGTGCTGCCCCCTGACGTGTTGGGGGTATAGAGGCTCGATCCCTTGTCGGTGCCCAGGCCGACATTCTTGCTGGTGAGGAAGCTCTGGATGCCGAACTGGAACTGGTCGGTCAGCGTCACCTCGGCGATCGTCGCATCGATCGACACCTGCATCTGGGGACGATCGAGCTCGCGGATCGAACGCTCGATGACGCGATAGTCCTCCTGCGTCGAATAGATCACCAGCGAGTTGTCGGCGAGATTGGCCGTGATCCGCACATTGGTGAACACACCGCGCGGCAGCGCACCACCGCCGCCTGCACCGCCGCTGTCCTGGCCGGTGCCCTCCTTGTCGCCGCCGAAGGAGTCGAAATCGCCGGCCTGGGTCGGACGGCTCAAGCCGCCGCCGCCGCTGCTCGAGCTCGTGCTGGTCGTCGTCGTGCTGCTGCTGCCGCTCCCGCCGCTGCCCTGGTTCTGGAAGCTACTGCCGGCGCTGAGCGAGTCGAGACGCGACTGGCTGGCGTTTTGGCCGGGCGCGATCTGGCTCGTCGCCGAGTCGCCGCTTCCGCCTGCGCCGCCGCGACCGACGAAGATGTCGTTCAGCACTCTCACGAGCCGCTGCGCGTTGGCGTACTTGAGATGATAGACCCGCACCGTGGTGCCGCTCGTGTCGGACCGGTCGAGCCGTTGCACCCACTGGGTGACCTTGTCGATCGTCTTGGGACTGCGCGCCACTGCCAGGACCGCGTTCATGCGGGAGATCGGCTGGAACCTGATGGCACCCTGCCCTAGTCCATTCTCTCCGGTATCGAACACCTTCTCGAGCTCGCGGATCAGCGTCTCGGCCGACGTCGACTTGAGCGGATAGATGCCGACCGACTGGTCGCGCAACCACTCGACGTCGAAAGTCGCGATCATGTCGAGCGCGGCCTGACGCTCCGAGGAGGTGCCCTGCACCAGGATCATGTTGCGGGCTTGATCGACGCGGATCGCGCCCGGGCGTGCCATGAAGTTCTCGGCCGTCTTCGAGACGGTCGAGGCTGCCACGAAACGCAGTGGCACGATGGTCACGCCGAAGCCCGGCTCGCCGGAACCCAGCACCGTCACCCGGCCGGAGCCGGCGGTCTCGGGCAGCGGCACGATGCGGATCAGGTTCCGGTCGCGCACCATGCCGGCATTGGACATGCGCAGCACACTTTCGAACACGGCGAGCAGATCTTTGCGCGGTATCGGCGCGGCCGACACCAGCGTCACCGAGCCCTGCACGCGCGTGTCCACCGCGAAATTCATTCCCAGCGTGTCGGCGATCAGCGTCTTCGCCACAGTCTGGATGTTGGCACCTTCGAAATTGATTTCGATCCCCGCGGCGGTGCTGGTCACGCCCGGAGTTGGCGCGCCGGGTGCGCCGCCCTGGACGGCGGCGGCGCCGGCTGCCGGATCGACCGCGGCGGTCTGCGCGCCGGGCGCCTGCGCGGCAGACGGCTCTGAATCCCCCGGGTAGATCAGCGGCCGGATGTATTTCTGAACGACGCTGTCAAACCGCGAGTCGGTGCGCTGCGGCGCCCGGGCGCGAAGGTCCGTGTCGCGGATCGGATCGGTCACGCCGTCGCGCTTCGGCAGATCGGCGACGTTGTCCAAGCTCGAGCAGCTCACAAGCACGCCGTGAAACGCCACGATCAGCGCGAGCGAGGCCGCACGCCGTAAGCCGCGCGCTTGCCGCTGCGGCCGGCGGCCCCGAAGCTCGTGTGGCGTGTCCATTCGATACTCTCCCAACCAGCCCGACGCTACCGCATCGACTCGCCCGCGAGCTCTTCGACATCGTCGATCAGCCCGCCAGCCCGTGCCCAAAGAACTTCGGCATTCTGCGCGTTCAGCGGACGGCCGGTAAACACCGGCCCCGCAAGTTGCAGCTTGATGTCGCGCGCCAAGGCGTCGCGGAATTCAGTGATGCGCTCGATCTTCGCAACATAGTCGGCGTAGCTCGTATCGCCGCCCTTGATCGCCCGAGTCGCCAGGGCCAGGGTGTTGCGGCTGAGCTGACCGGCCGGCGCGTTGAGCTGCTTGTAGGCCTGCGCCAGCCTGACAAAGGATTGACGCGACGCACCGAGCCCCGCCACACGATCGTCGAGGAATTCGGCCAGCACGCGGCCGTCATGGGTGTAGCTGTCCTTCAGGCCCAACAGCGCCATGGTGGTGGGGCGGATGTCGGCATGATCCGAGAACACATCGTGCGTCACGCCGAGCTTGCGCACGCCCGGGCCGGCCATTCCGAGCCACGAAGCGACAACCGACGGCTGGATGCCGCCGTGATTCCAGGCAAATTGCGAATTCTGCTGCACGCAGGCCGGCTGCCGCGCGCAGTCGGTCGTGCGTCCGGAGTTCCGCAAGTAATAGTCCGCGTCGCCGAACAGAACGAAGCTCGGCGTGCGGGCCGGGCTCGCCGTGACCATGTGCAGGAGCTTCAGCTCGGGACGGTCGGCGAAGAACGCCGCAAGCGTGTCGGTCTTGCCGGTGATCGGATTGGTCGCGGTGAGCTTGCCGACGTCTTGCGCGAGCGTGCGCGTCACCGGATCGGTGGGCCCCGGATTGCCGTGGATATAGAAGGCCGGCGCGGCGTCGGACTGGATGTCGAAGCTCGTGACGTTGCGGCGCTGCGACGCGAGCAGCCGATCGAGCGCAACCTCGATTTCGCCGACCTTGGCGTAGCTGCACGGCACGCCGACGCCGTCGCAGCTCGAAGGCTCGGGCCGGCTGCCCACAAAATGGCTGCTGTTGACCGAGGTCACCATAAATAAGGTGTTGGTCGGATCGATGCCGCGGCCGGCAAGCCTGCGAAAGAACGCCGCGAACGCCGCGTCATAGGCCGCAAGCTGCGCCACAGTGCCGGCTTCGCCCGGCCCCATGGCGCGCGAGCCGCTGCGGCGCTGCTCATGCGGGTCGGCAATCGCGACCGAAACCACCGGCACGCCGGCTTCCAGCATCGCGGCCGCATAACCGAGCGATCGCGCCGCGCTCGGGTTGAGGATTTCGGATGTGCTGCTGCCGTCGCCAAAACGAATGGCATTGCCGTTCAGGTCGGGGATCGGCCGGCCGGCCGCAATCGCGCGCTGAACTGCAAGATTGCCGAACAAGGCCTCGAACGCCGGATAGCTGCCGGGCTCGTCCGGCAGCAGATCCGCAACCGCGTCGGGGCTCGCGCAGGTCGCGCTGCCGCGTGCGCAATGGATCGCGATGCCGAGAAGGTCGGCCTTGGCCTCCCTGGGATTGGCGCTCGCTGCCGCGGCCTGCTTCGATCCCGGGCCGAACACCTTGGCAACATCGGCGCCGACATTTTCGAGACCGAGATTGGGCACCGCGAACGAGCCGACGTCGCAGCCGGCGCGCGTCAGCGGCGCCCACGGCGCGGGAAACGTCTTGCCGTTCTCGGCCAGCATCTGCGGCAGACCGTCGCCGCCCGCGCTGGTCCAATAGGCGAACGCGCTTGCAGTCCCGACGCTGCCGTCGCTTTTAAAATACTTGTAGCTGTTCGATATCGGCACACCCATTCGGTCGCCATAGACGCCGGTCAGGATCGTGAGAGAGTTGGTCGCGGTTCGCGCGGCGGGCATGGCCCGATGATTGGTGCCGAGCGTGCCGTTGTCCGTCAAGAAGCCGAGCAGATGCGGCATCTGCTCGAGGTCGGACGGCACATTGGGATTGTCCCGCTGGAACTGCACGCTCTCGAGCTGGATGTGGACCACATGGCGGATCGCGCCGCCTTGCCCCAATTGACAGGCCGCAAATGCGTGTTGCGCGGACAGCAGCGCCGCGACAAAGACGAGCGAACCTATTACGCGGGGAATGGCGCGCGTCAGGTACATTCCATCGGCCTGCAAACTCTACGCGAAATCAATCGAGTGAGTAGACTTCGCTCCCCCAAAAGTCATCACGCAGACCCTATTGCTCGCAGATGACGGTTAAATGTACGCGGCCCGCTTGTCCGATGGCCCTGGAGATTTTTGGGTCAATTCGGCAACACTCCGCCATAAATCAAAAATCCATGTACGATCTGGGGTCTAAGCCGGTAGTCCAATATGTCGGCTTGACGCGAAAACCGATCAAAACGCACATTCAAAAGACTGACGCAAAACTGCCGTATGACCTTGCCGCGAAACCCGACAGTGTCAGATGTTGCATAGCGAGTTCATCGATCATCTCGCTCGACAGGGCGTGCTGCGTGAGCCGCAGGCGCTCGGCGGCGGTAGCAATTCACGCCGCTTCGATGCGCAAAGCGATATCGATTGGGTCGGCCTGACCAAGCTCACGCAATCGGCCTTCGCCGATGAGCTCGCTTCGTTCTACCGCTGCAAGCGCGTCAACCGCGGGGAGCTGGTCGGCGGCCGCTTCGCCGGAAGCAAGCTGTCAGCGCGGTTCCTCAGGGAGGGACGGCTGTTCCCCTATGAGGACGCGGCCGGGACGCTCGCGCTCGCGGTCGCCACGCCTGTGGATAGTGAGACCGTCCGCGCCGCCGAGCTCGCGCTGCAACAGCCGGTGGCGCTCGCGGTGGCGACCGCGGAAGACATCGATGCGGCGCTCGCGACCTCGCTCGGCGCCGAGCAGGCCACAGCTCCCGCGGAGGCCAATACGCCCCGGGGCGACGACGACATCGACGACCTGCGCGATCTTGCGCGCGGCGCGCCGGTGGTGCGCGCGCTCGACGACCTCCTCCGATTGGCGGTCGACCAGCGCGGCACCGACCTGCACATCGAGCCGTTCGGCAACACGCTGCAGATCCGCATCCGCGTCGACGGCATGCTCAAGGCCGTCCCCTCCCCGCCGATCACCATGGCCAAGGGCATCCTGTCGCGCCTGAAGATCATGGCGGGCCTGAACATCACCGAGCGGCGCATGCCGCAGGACGGCCGCGCCAAGATCGTGGTCAGCGGCGCCGAGATCGACCTGCGCGTCGCCACCATGCCGACCATGGGCGGCGAGAGCGCCGTGGTGCGGCTTTTGCGCAAGGGTTCGGGCTTCGTCGCCATCAACCAGGTCGGCCTGTCGGCGGGTGACGAGACCAAGCTCCGCCACACGCTCGATGCGCCGTTCGGCATGCTGATCGTCACCGGTCCCACGGGTTCCGGCAAGACCACGACGCTCGCGGCCTCGCTTGCGGTGATCAACCAGAGCAGCCGCAAGATCCTCACCATCGAGGACCCGGTCGAGTATCAAATTCCCGGCATCAACCAGACCCAGGTGCATCCCGGCATCGGGCTCACCTTTGCGTCGGCCCTGCGCTCGTTCCTGCGCCAGGACCCGGACGTGATCATGGTCGGCGAGATGCGCGACGGCGAGACCGCGCATATCGGCGTGCACGCCGCGCTGACGGGCCACCTGGTGCTGACCACGCTGCATACGAATACCGCGGCCGGCGCGATCCCGCGCATGATCGACATGGGGCTCGAAAGCTTCCTGCTCGCCTCATCGGTGCGCGCGATCATCGGCCAGCGCCTGGTGCGCGTGCTGTGCGAGCATTGCCGGCAGAAGCACGAGCTCACCGCCAAGGAGATTGCAGCCGACTATCGCTACGAAACGCTGGGCTTCCAGGCCGGCGAGACCGTCTACCAGCCCAAGGGCTGCGACTATTGCGGAGGTATCGGCTTCCGCGGACGTAAAGGTGTGTTCGAGGTTCTCGAGGTCGGCCCCGAGGTGCGCCGGGCGATCGGCCCGAAAATCGACGCCGCCGACCTCGAAGCCGTCGCCCGCCGCGCGGGCATGACCACGATGACGGAAGACGGCGTCGCCAAGTGCCGCGCGGGCATCACGACGCTCGACGAAGTGTTCCGCGTCACCATGAGCCTGTAGCGATGCCGCATTTCCGCTACCGCGCACTGACGAGGGCCGGCGAGATCGTCATCGGCGAGGTCGAAGCGCCGTCGCGCGAGGAAGTGCTGCGCCGGATCGAGTATCTCGGCCACCTGCCGATCGAGACCGAGGCGGCCGGCAAAGGCCTGCTTGGCTCCAGCGGCATCCACGGCAAGGCGCCGGCGGCGCGCGATATTACCATCTTCCTCCGCCAGCTTGCCCTGCTGGTCGGGTCCGGCCTGACGCTGGAAGCGGCGCTGCAGACGCTGGCCGACGACAACGGCAACAAGACCGTGTCGAAATTCTCCGGCGGTCTGCGCTCATCCATCGCGGCCGGCGACGGTTTTGCCGAGGCGCTGGAGCGTCATCCGACCATCATCGAACCCATCTACGTTGCGATGGTGAGGGCGGGTGAAGCATCCGGGAAGCTCGACGCCGTGCTGCAAGCCATTGTTGCCGATCGGACACGCAAGGAACTCCTTGGCGATCGCATCAACTCGGCGATCCGCTATCCGCTGTTCCTTGTCGGCTCGGCGGTGCTGATCCTGTTCTTCTTTCTGCTCTACGTGGTGCCGCAGTTCGAACCGGTGTTCCGCGACCTCGGCGGCAAGCTCAATGCCGGCGCGGCCTTCGTGCTGACCGCCTCGACCTGGCTCACCACCAATCTCAACTTTTTCCTCGGCAGCATTCTGGTTGTGGTGCTCGTCACGTGGCTTTTCCTCAGCCGGCGCGAGAACCGAGGCCGCCTGGTCGCGATGATATCGCGGCTTCCCGGTATCTCCGGCCCGATGCGCGACCGCCGCACCGCGCGCATCATCGGCACGCTCGGCCTGCTGGTCGAGAACGGTGTCTCGCTGCCGAGTGCGCTGAAGATGCTGCGCGACGTCGTCACCGAGCCGCGCTACGTGGCCGAGGTCGACCGGGTGCATGATCAAGTGCGTAACGGCCGCCGCTTCGCCGATGCGCTGTCGGAGAGCGATCTCCTGCCGCCGCTCGCCGCCCGCATGCTGCGGGTCGGCGACGAGACCGGCGATCTGCCGGCGATCACGCGGCACGCCGCACAGTTCTACGAACACCGGCTGAGCCTCGGTCTCGACCGGCTGATGGGCGCCATCGGCCCCGCCACCATCATTTTTGTCAGCGTCGTCATCGGCGCGCTCATCGTGTCGATCATGAGCGCCCTTCTGAGCATCACGGAGCTTGCCCTATGAACAGCCAGCGTCAGCACAATCTCGCGAAGCGCCGCCGTTTCCTTTCCGCCGCGAGCGCCGGTTATACCCTCGTCGAAATGCTCGTCGTGCTCACGATCATCAGCCTGATCCTGGGCCTGGTCGGACCGCGCGTGCTCGCCTATCTCGGCGACTCCCGCGTCAAGACCGCGAGACTCCAGATCGAGAGCTTCGGCTCGGCGCTCGACCTGTTCTACATCGACGCCGGCCGCTATCCCTCCGCCTCCGAAGGGCTCGAAGCGCTCGCGACGCGGCCGACCGGCGTCGAGGTGTGGAATGGGCCTTATGTGAAGGGCGGCCGCGTGCCGAACGATCCGTGGGGCCACGCCTATCAGTATCGCGTGACCGGCGAGCAGACGCCGCCTTACGAGATCATTTCGCTGGGCTCCGACGGCCGCGAAGGCGGCAACGGGAACGCAGCGGACATTTCGAACCAGAGCCAAAACCTAAGTCAGAATGTCGCGCGCTGAGCAGCAGGCCGGCTTTACGCTCATCGAAGTCATGGCGGTGATGCTGATCATCGCCCTGGTCTCGGCGCTTGCCGTCACCACGATGCGCGGCACCGGCCGCGCCGAGCTCTATGCGGTGTCGCTGCAGACCGCGGCGCTGATGCGCCGCGAGCGGCTTGGCGCGATCCTCACCGCGAGCCCGCGGCAGGTGTCGCTCGACGGCCGCGATCGCGTGTTGTGGGGCGACGGCGGCACGCAGGTCCGCATACCGACTGACGTCGTGGTCGACATCCTCGGCAGCGATACGGTCCGCTCTGGGCGGCTAGCAGTGGTGCGGTTTCAGCCCGACGGCGCATCGACCGGAGCCGTGCTCCGGTTGTCGCGCGAGCAGGCCACTTATGAAGTGAACGTCAACTGGTACACCGGCAGTGTCGTTATTCGCCAACCATAGGGCGCGCGACGCGCGCCTGGGCGTCGGAGCGCGCGACGCGCGCTCGGGCTTCACGCTGATCGAGGCGCTGGTGGCGCTCGCGCTGCTGCTCGCCTTTGCGTCGGTCGCGGTGCCGATGATGTTCCAGTCGCGGCGCATTCTCGACAATCCGCGCGGCCGCATCGCTGCACAGGTGCTGCTGCGTGCGCTGCTCGACGAGCAGCCGGACCGCGCCCGCATGCTGACCTTCCGCGACGGCGAGACCGATGGCCTGCGCTGGAGCGTCGAGGCGCGCCCCCTGGACCTCGGCGCCGTGACGGTGATCGACTCGGCGCCCAAAACAATGACAGGCGCAGCCGCAGGGATGGTTTCGGCCCGCGGCGACAGCGAGGAGCCCGGCGCGCAGCGCGCGCAATGGGTGCCGTTCCGCATCGCCGCCAGCGTGTCGTGGGCGCCCGGACAAATCGTCAAAGCCGAAACCGTACGGCTGTTGAAGCGACAGCAATGACCAGGCGCGATCAGACCAGAAGTTTGCGGGAGCGTTGCGGCGGCTTCACGCTGATCGAAACGCTTGCGGCACTCGCGATCACCGCCGTGATCCTGGTCGCGGCGGCAGGTCTGGTCCACGACATCGTGATGGGCTTCGACCGCGGCACACGCACCATCACCACGGCCGACCGCCTGGTGCTCGCCGTCCAGCGGCTCGCCGGCGATTTTGCCGCTGCGCGCTTCGTGCAGAAGGCCGTCGATGCCGGCAGCGGCGTGGCGTTCATGGCTGGCGAAGAGAGCGCTGGCCGGCTGACCTTTGTCAGCGGAGCCAACATCGCGGCGGGCCCGCGCGGCGAGGAGATCGTCAGCCTGTCGATCGAGCCGGCCGGCGATCTCACGCGGCTGGTCCGGCGGCGCGCGCCATGGCGCGGACCGAGCGGCCGCTTCGGCGAGGTCACGCCGCAGGATCCTGTCGTCCTGATCGAGGGCAACTACGATATGTCCTTCTCGTTCGGCAAAGCGGGCCCGGAGGGGCGGATGACCTGGACGTCGAACTGGTCCGACGCCAAGAACATCCCGCAATCCGTCCGCCTCGTGATCCGCGATCGCACCAACGGCATCGACATTCTGCCGCGCGCCGAATTCCGGCTGCGCTCGGACATGATGATCAGTTGCGGGTTCGGCGGCGCAGGCTGCGAAAGCGAGCGTCCGAAGCAGCCGGTCAGCAAGCCGGGCGCGCCGGGGGCCAAGCCGCCGGCGAAGCCCCAGGACGAGGCCGACTGATGCGGACCGATCCTCGCCGAGGCGTCATCCTGGTGGCCGTGCTGTGGACGGTGGCGCTGCTGTCGGCGCTGGCCATGGCGACGTCGGTGACGTTCCGGGAGTTCGCCGGCATCATCACCATCGACCGCGACCGCTTGCGCACCGAAGCGCTGCTCACCGCAGGCCTCGAAACCGCGGCCGGCATCATGGCGCGCTGGCCCGAAGACCGGCCGCTCTACGAAAGCGAGATGGCGTTCCGGCTGTCGAGCGGCCAAATCCGCGTGCGGGTGACCGACGAGGCCGGCCGGATCGACATCGGCAAGGCGCCGGTCGAGGTGCTGACGTCGCTCCTTCGCAACATCAATGCCGAGAACCCCGACGGCCTCGCCCGCGAGATCGTCAGTTGGCGGGTCACGACCGGAGGTGCGAAGCCGGCTGCGCCGAAAGGACCCGCACAGGCCGCGCAGAATGCCGGCAATGCGGGCAATGCCACGGCGACCACCGGTCAGAACCAGCAGCAGGCGGCCGGCCAGCCGCAGAGCGGAACCAATCAACCCAATCAGCCGAAGCCGGGGGAACAAGGAACGGCGGAAGCGGGCGTCATGCCCTTCACGGACATCCGCCAGTTGCTCAACGTGCCCGGCGTGACGCAGAATCTGGTCGCAGCCGCGACGCCCTTCATCACCGTGTTCGGCGGCGAGAAGGTCAACGCCTTGACGGCGTCGCCGCAGGTGCTTGCTGCCCTTCCGGGCATGAATCCCGACCGGGTCGCGAGCTTCGTTGAAGCGCGCCGCAACTTCACCAAAAGCGTCCAAGACTCGCCGCAGCTCACCCAGATGCTCGGCAGCGCTCAGCCCTACGTCATCGCCGGCGGCAAGAAGATCGCGTCGGTGGTGATCCAGGCCAAGGTCACCGACGGCTATTCGGCTGCGGCGCAAGCTGTCATCATCATGTCGCCCCAGGACGCGCAGCCGTACCACGTGCTGGTATGGAATCCCTGGCCCGCCGCGTTGGCCAAATGGTAGCTCAAGACGTGGTGGTTCATGACGAGGAGTAACGTCGGCCCATGAATGTCGTAGCTCTCTTGACGCGATGGCTGGATGTGCTGGCCGCCCTGCTGTCGCAGTGGTGGTCCAGATGGCGCGCACGGCAATCGATCGTGGTCGCGCGCGACGCAGGCCGGCTCATGCTGCGGCAGCGCTATCGCGACGGCAAGCTCGGCGCCACCGCGCCGGTCGGCTCGGGCCTCACCGGGGAGCTCGCGAAAGCCGTGAAACAAGCCTTCGTCGTGTTCGAGATGCCGGAGCGCGAGGTCGTCATCCGCACCATCAAGGTGCCGGCGCAGGCGCGGGAGTTCCTTTCGGGCATCGTCCGCAACCAGATCGACCGCCTGTCGCCGTGGCCGTTGCAGGACGCGATCTACGGCTTCGAGGCTCATCCGATCGCCAACGAACCCGTCTCGCTCGAGGTCCAGATCTCGATCGCCTCGCGCAGCGCGGTCGACAGCACCCGCGAGGAGCTTCGCGCGGCCGGCCTCTCGCTCGACCAGATCACCGTGCGCAAGGAAAACGCGCCGGAGCAGCCGCCGATCCCGCTGTGGTCGCGCGACGCCAACGAGGCCGTCCAGCAGATTCGCACCGCACGTTTCGCGGTCGGCGGCGCACTCGCCGCGACCGTGGTGCTGAGCGTCCTCATCAGCAGCTGGGCGCTGTGGAGCGCGGCGTCCATCGCCGGCGATCTCGACGAGACTTCGAGCCGCTCGAAGACGTTGCAGCGGCTCTTGCAGGTCGGACGCTCACCGCAGGCGCTGGCGGCGCTGCCGCTGCCGGAGCGCGCCTGGGCCTTCAAGGAGACGTCGTATTCGGCAGTGTTCGCGCTCGAGGCGCTGTCGCGCGCGCTGCCGGACAGCGCCTATCTCACCGACTTCCGCCTCGAGAAGGGAACCTTGCGCATCACCGGCCTCACCAGCGACGCGCCGACGCTGATTGCTCCATTGGAGCAATCGGGCCACTTCACCAATGTGCGGTTCTCGGCTGCCACCACGCGCTCGGCCGAGTCCGGCCTGTTCACGTTCAACATCGAAGCCAACCAGGAGCGGCGGCTCAATTTCGCCGGGAAGTGACATGCCGCTCAAACTCGATCTCAGGAAATTCGAGCTCGGCAAGCTCAGCCCCGGCGTCAACCGCGAGCAGTTCATCGCGCTCGCGGTGGCGGCGCTGATCCTCGTGCTCTGCGTCACCGCCGTGACGCTGTCGCTGCAGGTGCGCTCGGAGGCCTATGCCGAGCTCGGCGAGAAGATGGATGCGCTCGCGCTGCTCGAATCGAGAGTCGGCGGCGGCGCCAAGGCACGCGGCCCGGTGCGCAATCCGGCGGCGCCGGCCACAGCGTTCCTGACGACGGCCACCCAGGGCCTCGCCGGCGCCGAGTTGCAGGCCTATCTCGGCCAACTCGCCGCGGCCCAGAACGCCGAGGTGGTGTCGTCGGGCGTGCAACCCACCGGGCGCGACGACGCGCCCGAAACCATCCGCCTGCAGGCGACGCTCACCGCCACGATCGGCTCGCTGCAGACGCTGCTCTATCAGCTCGAAACCGGCACGCCTTATGTGTTCATCGAGTCGGTCGCGGTGCAATTGCCGAACGCCGGGATGGCCGGCACCCAGAATCCCGTGCTGCGCGTGACGCTCGGCATTCGCGCGCTGTGGCGAAAGGGAACGGTATGAGCACGTTCCGGATCGCCGCCGCGCTGCTTGGAGCCTTGTTGCCGCTCGCCATGGGCGGCAGCGCCGCAGCCCAGCAGGCGCAGACCGCAGCCACCGCCAATCCGCTCGCGGCACAATCGCTCGAGGGCCTCGCCGCCACGCGCGAGCGCCCGCTGTTCTCGGCCCAGCGCAGGCCGCCCGCTGCGCCGCGCTTCGTTGCGGCGCCGCCGCCCCCACCGGCGCCCCCGCCGCAGCCGCCTCAGGTGGCGGTCTACGGCATCGTCGCCGAACCCAATGGCGCGCGTGCGATGATCCGCGCCAATGGCGACAAGATCATCGGCGTGCGGGTCGGCGACGAAATCGCCGGCTGGAAGGTGACCAAGATCGAGCGGCGGCAGATTCAGCTGTCGCTCGCCGACCGCGCCGTCAGCTTTGCGATGTTCAGCGCCAACTCGGCCGCCGCGAACGCGACGGCCACCGACGACGACATCGAGGAGGACGATCCGGAGGCCGACACCTCGCGGCCGAAGCGCCGGAGCGCGCGCGACTGACGACACTTCGAGTGACCAAGGCTGTGGCCCAGGCTGCATAAAATGACTCGCGGGGTGAGCCGTACCCTCAGCGTCAGGCGGCCACTTTGCGGCGGCCCTCGCACCAGCCGGCCCACAGCCGCATCAGCTCGCGCGACATGTTGTCGGCAAAGCGCGGCGCGTCGCAGAGCGGCGACTTGGCGACGCGCTCGCGCAGCGTCCGCCTGATCTCCGCAAGCTCGTCGCGACGGCTTGCCCACGACACCGCAAGTTCGACATAGCCGTCGATGTCTTCGGCACAGAACTCCTGCCGCAGACCCGCCGCGGTCAGATGCGCCGACGCATGCCGCCCGGCGAATGTATCGCCTCTGTAGGTCACGGACGGCACGCCCATCCACATCCCTTCAAGCGTGGTGACGCCTCCCGAATAGGGAAACGGGTCCAGCGCCAGATCCACTTCGCCGTAACGAACCAGCAGCTCCTCCTGCTTGCTGTCGCCGATCAGATCGATGCGGTTGGTCGGAAACCCGCCGCGGGACAGCACACCGAGCAGCTCGTCCTGCGTGCTCTTCTCGTTGAGCCCGCCATACACCATGCGGATGCGCGAGCCCGGCACCCCGCGCAGGATGCGCGCCCAGGCGGCCCCGACCGCCTCGTTCACCTTGGCGGGACGATTGAAACATCCGAATGTGAAATGCTCGGCGGCTGCGCTTGGCAGCGGCGCCACATCGGGGGCGTTGTCGGGCGGCAGATAGCAGGCGTAGCAATCCGGCATCCGGAACACCGGCTCGACGTAATACTTTTCATCCTCGGGCGGGATTTCCACCGGACCTGAGACGACGCCGTCGCAGGTGTCTAGACCGATCGTCCCGACATAACCGGCCCAGGTGAGCTGGATCGGCGCGGCGCGGATCGCGAACACCCCGAGGCGATTACCCGCGGTGTGTCCGGAGAGATCGATCAGCACGTCGATGCCGTCCTGCTCGATCTGCGCCGCGAAGCCCGCGTCGTCGAGGTCCGAGACGTCGCGCCATGATTTTGCGGCGAGCTTGTAGCGTTCGCTGTAGCCGTCGTCCTCGCGCTTGCGCTCGGTCTTGTAGCAGTAGAGCTCGTGGCCCAGCACCGTCAGATACTCGAAGGCGCGAAGCGTCAGGAAGGTCGCGGCGTGGCCGTGCAGGTCGGCCGAGACCACGCCGATGCGCAGCCGCCGTTGCGGATCGGGATCGTTGCGGAACGCGAAGCGGTCGCGAGGCCGCCCCGGCCGGTACAGTGCCGCCCAGCGGCTGTGCTCGTGCAGCAGCTCGGCCTTGGTCACGCCGGGCTTGTGCTGAAGTGCAAACAGCAGGGCGCCCGCGACGGCCGCGTTGTCCGGCGCGAGCTCGCCGCCCTTGCGGTAGCTTGCCACGGCGTCCTGGATGCGGCCCTGCCCCATCAGGCCGAAGCCGCGTGCCACATGATGCTCGGCCTTGAGCGGATCGAGCTTGATGGCGCGGGCGACGTAGTCCAGCCCCTTCTCGTAGAACCGGTGATTGATCAGGAACTGGCCGTAGACATATTGCGGAAGCGCCACGTGCGGCGCGGCCTTGGCCGCCACCTCGAACAGCCGCGCCGCCTGCTTCTCGCGTGCGGCTTTGCCGAAGTCCGCGCCGAGCTGAAGGATGGCGCCGTAATCCTTGGTGTCGAGCGCGATCAGCGCCCGCAGGTCGGCCGCCGCACGATCGTATTCACCGCCCATCGCAAAGGCGAGACCGCGCGTGCGATAGGCATCGGCAAAACCCGCATCGAGCGCGATGGAGTTGTCCAGCGCGCGAACGGCTTCCTCGCGGTGGCCGTCGGTCAGAAGCGCAAGGCCGAGGCTGTAGTGCGCCGGCGCCAGCTGCGGATTGATGGTGAGTCCGTCCACCAGATAGGTAATGCCCTCGCTTCTGCGGCCGGTGCGCGCCAGGCACGTGCCGATTTCCGTCATCGCCAGCGCGTGGTTCGGCACGACCTTCAGCTCGGCGCGAAACGCCTCGATCGCCTCGTCGAAGCGGTCGAGCCGGCACAGCGCGACGCCTTTGACATAGTTGAAGTTCGGCCGGTCGGGCGCGAGTTCGGCCGCATCGCAGAAATGCTGCACGGCGAGCTTCCAGCGGTCGGACCTCGCGGCCGCCACACCCTGCTCGTAAGCTTTTTCTGCGCGTCGAATTTGATTTGCGGGCTGCATTGCGACGTTTGCTTGAATGCGACGGCTACGTGATTGTCATCATCGCGCTGAAGCAATTGAAGAGAGCCGCGCGACGATCTCGCTGCGCTCTTGAGACTTCGAGCACGATCAGCATTTTCGGCAATGAACACTGCAGATTTATGAAATCTTCTGCGCATTGCGATGACAGATTTTTTTCGATGCGACGAATGAGCGCAAAACAAAACCGCTCTGTCTTAGCGTTGTAAAGCATCGTTCATGTGGCTGACGTGGAGAGCGCCTACGAAGCTGCGCGTCGGGGGCAGCTCAAGTCTCTCGTATTCCTTCCGTGTGTATCGCGCGCGGGCCGTTTCGGCCCTCACTCGCGAATTCAGCTGCCGCTCCGACATTTTTTCTCATGCGACAACAGGGAGTTTTCTGATGAAGAGGCAAACCTTCTCCCGGGCGCTGCTCGGCACCACTTCGGTGCTGGCGCTCTCGGCGGTTGCGATCGTTTCAGGCGCTGCGCCGGCTCAGGCGCAGATCGTCAAGGGCGTCTATGGCGGCGGCAGCTCGCTCGCCTCGCTCTCCATGCGGCAGCTGTTCGACTGCTACATGGGCAAGACCGTCGGCGGCGACGGCTACTCGTTCTCCACCAGCTTCGATCAGAACGCCCCGACCCCGGGGTTGCTGCCCAACACCTGCCGCGCCGGCAGCCACAGGGTCTCCGTGGAAGGCATGTATGCGTCGATCGGCAGCGGCAACGGCCGCCGCGGCTTCATCTCCAACAACGCCCTCAACCTGCTCGCGGGCTCCGGCGCCGTGACCAGCACGCCGGCGGTGATCCCGCCGTTCTTTGACAACACCAACGCGAACTTCGGCACCTATCCGTATCCACGCATCGACTTCGCGGCGAGCGACGCTCCGCTGGCCAACCCCGGCGCGGGCGCCAACGGCCTGACCACGGTGTCGTTCAACAACTTCGTGCCGGCCAACAACTGGCAGACCACGCAGACCGTGACCCACGGCACCTTCGGCACCGTGACCTACAGCACCGCGACCTACGGCCAGCCGATCCAGGTGCCGCTGTTCGAGGTGCCGGTCGCGATCGGCGTCAACACCGTCAACCCGACCACGACCTCGGCGGTGTGGGACATCAACTCGAACAACACGACCGATCCGATCAGCGCGGGCGCCGCGATCCAGCTCTCGACCGCCCAGGTCTGCGCGATCTTCTCCGGCCTGGTGAAGGATTGGAGCTCGACCGCCGACATCGCGTTCCTCGACAAGAACGGCACCGTCCAGTCGCAGAAGTTCTACGCCGACAACACCGGCAACGGCCAGACCGCCGCGCCGTACGCCAGCGCCTCGCTGCCGATCCACGTGGTGTTCCGCTCGGACGGCTCCGGCACGACCTTCATCTTCACCCAGTACCTGAAGTCGGTCTGCCCGCAGCTCGACGACGGCGTGAACAACTATGCGTCGATCTTCAACGCCGTCTCCGGCACCACGCCGATCCTGCCGACCGACACGTTCACCAACTTCCGGACCGTGGTCAGCAACGTGCGCGGCGCCCCCGCGGTCGCCGACTGGATCGGCGCTGACGGCACCGGCAGCGTTGCGATCAACATCGGTCGCGATTCGGCCAACGCCGGCAACATCGGCTACATCAGCAACGACTTCGCCTCGCCGTATGCGACGACGGTGACCGGCATTCTGGCCGGCACGTCTTCTCCGACCACGGCCGCCTCGCCGCTGTCGGCGAGCGTTCAGGACGAAGACCTGCGTGTTCGCGGGATCTATCACCCGACGGCCACAGTCTCGTTCGTCGCGCCGACCCCGTCCGGTGCCGACAAGGCCTGGCAGTCGGTCGACACCCCGGCAGCCGGCGGCACCTACCAGGACTGGAACGTGTATAACCAGAAGTACACCTCCGGTGACACCAGCGGCGGCGTGAACCTGAACGGCATTGCCAAGCTCGGCCTGCCGACCGCCCGCAGCGCCTATCCGATCGTCGGCACCGCGTTCCTGCTGACCTACAGCTGCTACGCTGACGTCGATCAGGACGGCGACCTCACGCCGGACCGCGTGTCCTCCATCAAGAACTGGATGGCCTGGCACTTCGGTGGCTCGGACAACACGCTCCCGGCCTACACCAGCGCGAACAGCTTCACCAATCCGGGCTATGACATCAACGTGTTCAAGACGGTCCGGAACAACGGCTTCCACGAGCTCCGCAAGGAGATGGGCCAGCGCATCATGAACGAGTTCGTCAAGAACGGTTCGGGTCGCGCGATTGCGGCGGTCGGCGGCGGCGAAGGCTGCACCGGCGTCGCCGGCGGCGCCGCGAACTAAGCGACGCTCCGACGCTCGTCTAAAAAAAATACGGCCGGGCGCCTCACCGCGCCCGGCCGAAGCTTTTTTTGTCACCGGCTCGAGCCCGCAGGGCGCCCTCGATTGAGCAAACGGCCAAACGTAGAAATAAAAACGTCACATACACGTCATCGACACAGGCCGTCGCGACCATCGATTGTCATCCGCCCAACACATATCAGCAGCCGCCGGCAAATCGCCGTCCTACGACCGCTTTTCTCATTCGATCCAACGATCGCGTTTGCCGTTTCGGCACGGATGCAAGCGCCAACGGCGGGCTATGGAAAATTAGCGCGCGTTATTCCCAGGGCACGATCAGAATTCACACGACCGACATTTGGGCACAGTAGACCAGGGATATCTTCGCCCCACTCGTCACTTTATTTCCCGCTCATTCCGCCGGATTTGCACGCGGTGGATCATCTTGAGGAGATCGCCAATGGTCACCAAAACCTACAACAAGAATTCCGGTACTACCAACACCACCAACACCAACTGGGATACCGCAGCCAATTGGACCTCGGCGGGCGAGCCCGGCGCAGGCGATGACGTCGTCATCAGCAACCTCGGCACCGGCGCCAGCCCCGGTGCGGCTTATTCGGTTTTTGTGACCACGAGCGGCAACGCGGCGAATTCGCTGACGCTGGGCAACGCAAGCGGCACTGCGATCACCCTCGTCGTCACCTCGAGCGGCACGACCGTGGGCTCGACCAGCGGCGGCCTGACGATCAGCAACAACTTCAATATCCTGAGCGGCGCCACGCTGAACATCACCGGCGGCACCGCGACGATTCCGGCCGGCTCGCTGACCGCGGGCTCGCTGACCTTCCATGCCAATTCCGGCAACACCAACTCGATCGGCATCACGGGCGCCGGCGCCCAGATGGAGATCAAGACCAGCCTGAGCGTGCTGAACGCCGCCGGCTCCGGCGCGGGCAATCTCTTGCTGACTGGCTCCGGCGCCACGCTGTCGCTCGACGACACCCAGACGCTGAACACCATCAACATCAGCATCGGCAGCGCCCTGCTGACGAGCACCCTGCAGCAGAAGGACAGCGCCGGGACCAACGGCACGCTGACGCTCGGCTCGGGCACGACCATCACGCATACCCAGACCAATGCGGCGATTGCCGGCGCCAATGTGGTCAATCAGGGCATCATCAACGCCAGCAGGAGCGGCGGCGACCTCCAGATTTCGGCCACGCATTTCTCCAACTCGGGCACCATCTCCTCCAGCAACAATGACGGCGTGACGATCGGCGGTGCCGGAACCACGTTCAGCAACACCGGCACGATCAACATCCTGACCGCCGCCGACCTCACGGTCTCGGCCGAGACGTTCACCAACCAGGCCGGCGGCCTGATCAACATCAACGGCAGCGGCAGCCAGGGCTTCCTGGGTCTTTCGGGGCACTCCTGGACCAACCTCGGCACGATCCAGGTGGCCAGCAGCGGCGAGTTGCATCTCGACGGCATCTTCAACATGACGAGCCTCGGGACCGTGACCAACACCGGCGGCACCGTGTTCATCGCCGGCGACTTCGACAACACCGGCCATACGCTCAACGCCAGCGACTTCTTCGGCGCAGCGAAGCTCGATGGCGGCACCGTGCATAACGGCACCGTCGTATCCACCGGTGTCCCGGCGACGACCGGCCTTGCCTTCACCGCCAATGGCGGCACCCTCGATGGCGTGACCTGGCGCGGCGTGTTCAATCTCACCGGCTCCAATGCCACCGTGGCCATCGAGAACGGGCTGACCATCACGGATCAGGCGGGCACCGGTCCGGGCACCATCAACCTCACGGGCGCCGGCGCCGAACTCGACTTCAACGGCAACCAGACGCTCAACAACGTCACCATCAACATCGGCAACAACAGCGGCAGCTCCCCGAGCACGCTCGGCGCTCAGGCGCTGGTCGCGGGCGACACCCTGACGCTGGGCACCGGTGTGCTGATCCAGCAGACTTCCGCGCAAGGCCTCAACGCTCAGATCATCGGCGACAACATCCTCAACAAGGGTACGATCACCTCGTCGAAGAGCGGCGGTGACTTCCAGATCGATCTGTCCGGCACCTTCACCAATCAGGGCACCATCAATGCCGCCGCCGCAGGCGGCGCGGGCATGGGCATCACGGCGGACAGCTTCGTCAACCAGGGCCTGGTCGACGTGTCGAACACCGACACGCTGACCATGTCGGTCAACAGCTTCACGAACGCCGTGGGCGCGACGATCCGGATCGAGACCGGATCGACCGCATTTGTCGGCTCGACCGGCTCCTGGTCCAACGCCGGAACGATCGAGCTGCAAAGCGGCGGCACGCTGCACCTGAAAGGCAGCTTCTCGCTGGCCTCGCTCGGCAATGCGACCAACGCGGGCGGCACCGTCGCCATTGACGGGACCTTGGACAACACCGGCCACACGCTCGACGGCACGGGCTTCTTCGGTCAGGCGCAGCTCATCGGCGGCACGATCCACTCCGGCATCGTGAAGCCGGCCGGGCTCTTGATCCAGAACGGCACGCTCGATGGCGTCATCTACCAGGGCGATCTCAACCTGACGGCGAGCGGCCAGAAGGCGACGATCATCAACGGACTCACGGCGCAGAATGCGGCCGGCAACGGTCCCGGCACCATCAACGTCACGGCGCAAAGCTCGAGCATCACGTTCGACGACACCGAGACGTTCAACAACGCCACCATCAATCTCGGCACCGCGACCGGCGCAGCCCGCGTGCTCGCCGGCGCGAGCGGCAACAGCTCCGCAGTCGTGACGCTCGGACCGGACGTCACGATCCATCATGCGGGCCTCAATGCCAGCCTGAGCGGCGACGGCACCCTGATCAATCAGGGCACCATCGACGCGAGCTTCTCGGGCGGCAATTTCGCGATCAACATGGGCATCGTGTTCCAGGGATCGTTCACCAACGAGGGTCTGATCCACGTGTCGAACGGCGACACCGTGAGCATCAGCACGGCGACCAACTTCACCAACCTGTCGGGCACGACGCTGACCGGCGGCCACTATGAGGTCGACGCCAACTCGAAGCTCCAGCTCGCCAACGACACGCAGATCCAGACGCTCAACGCCGATCTCACCCTCAGCGGGACGGGCTCGGTGGTTCAGGGCCTCGACACCGGCACCAGCACCCAGGTCACGCTGGAGAACTCGCTGGTGTCAATTGGCCTGGACGGTGAGCTGCACCTGCTCAACGGCCGCAGCTTCACCGCAACCCACGCGGTCACCGACAGCGGTCTGATCGAGCTCGCCGGAACCACCTTCAACGCGCTGTCGCTCTCGATCGACGCCAACGGCACCTTGATGGGCTTCGGCGCGGTCGCAACTGCACTGGCCAACGCCGGCTCAGTCGACGCGACCGGCCTGCTGACGCTGGCTGCGGTCAACAACACCGGCAACATGCAGATCGACACCGGCGCCAACCTGGTGCTCGCCGGCGCGGTCACCGGCGCGGGCCTGATTACCTTCGGATCGGGCGCGCAGATCCTGAGCGTCGCGAATGCGGCGTTCCAGAGCAACAACCTGTCGAACGTCATCAATAACTTCGACACGGTCGACAAGATCGACCTGACCGGCATCAGCGACGCGACCCATGCCGACTTCGACTACGGCACCAACACGCTGACGGTCTCCGGCGGCGCCGGCGGTCCGTTCACCTTCCACTTCGACCCGAGCGAAGACTTCTCCGGTCACTTCTTCCATCTCGGCAGCGACGGCAACGGCGGCCTCTTCATCACCGAGGACAGCAACCCCTGCTACTGCCCCGGCACGATGATCCTGACCGACCGCGGCGAGCGGTCGGTCGAGGACCTCGAGATCGGCGATTGCCTGGTCACCGGCGCGGGTCTGGTGCGTCCGATCAAGTGGATCGGCCGCCGCAGCTACACGGGCCGCTTCATCCTCGGCCGCAAGGACCTGCTGCCGATCTGCTTCAAGGCCGGTTCGCTCGGCAAAAACCTGCCGCAGCGCGACCTGTGGATCTCGCCGCACCACGCCATGTATCTCGAAGGCGTGCTGATCGAGGCCCGCAACCTGGTCAACGGCGTGTCGATCGTGCAGGCCGCCAAGGTCGACGAGCTCGAATACTTCCACATCGAGCTCGACAGCCACGACATCATCGTGGCCGAGGGCGCGCTGTCGGAGAGCTTCATCGACGACGACAGCCGCAAGATGTTCCACAACGCCCATGAGTACGCGGTGCTCTACCCGAACGAGCTGACGGCCCGTCCGGTCTATTGCGCGCCGCGCCGCGACGACGGCGACGAGGTCGAGACCGCCCGCCGGCGGATCGACGCCCTCGCCGGCCTGATCACGCGCGAAGGCGCGCCTGCGGCGGCCGCCGTGCGCGGCTTCGTCGACGAGGTCGGCCCGGACGTCGTCGCCGGCTGGGTGTCGCTCGCCAACCGTCCGGACCAGGCGGTTGCGGTCGACGTGTTCGCGGCCGGCCGCTTCATCGGCACCGCGATGGCGAACCTCTATCGCCAGGACCTCGAGGATGCGGGCATCGGCAACGGCCGCCACGGCTTCGTGCTGCCGCTGCCGGCCACGATCGACCCGGCGGCCGTCACGGTCCGCTGCACCATTGCCGACGCCGAGCTGCCGCTGTCGCAGGACGGTCTCGCTTCGCTCACGGCCGCGCAGCTTCGGCTCGCGGCGTAACGGCAGGACTTGAGAGAAGGCCGCCGGGCGGGCCTCCCGCCCGGCGGATTGCTGAACGACAATGCTCAAAGGCCACCTCGACCAGACGTCGCATCACAAGGTCGCGGGGTGGGCGTTCGACGAGACCAGTCCGTCGCGGCCGGTCCGTCTGGTCATCACCGTCAACGGCGCCGTCGCCGGCCGCATCCTCGCCAACCAGTATCGCGCCGACCTGAAGGCTGCGGGCCTGGGCGACGGCCGCTGCGCGTTCGAATTCCTGTTTCCGGCGGAGCTTCCGGCCTTCGAGACCGTCGATGTCGGCGTGGTGAACGAGCACGACGGCGCGCATCTGCCGGCCTCTCCGGTCACGCTGCCGCCGCTGCAGGAGTTCGACGCCAGCTCCCGCGACGCGCTCAAGCGCTTTCTGGCCGCCGAAAGCTCCGCCGAGGTGGTCACCGCCAAGATCGACTTCCTCGCCGGAGAGCTCGATGCGCTGCTGCAGCGCCGCGCCGACTTCGATTCCGACCGCCACGCCCGCGAGCGCTACCGCCATCTGCAGCGCCGCTTCGGCACCACGAGCCCGGACGTCGACGGCCCGCTCGCGGCGCTTGCGGCGCCGCAGCCGCGCGCGCTGATCATCGACGACCACCTGCCCCGCCTCGACCGCGACGCCGGATCGAACGCCATCGTCAGCCACACCCGCTCGCTGCAGCGGCTGGGCTTCGCGGTGACCTTCGTCGCCGCGCAAGACTTCCGCAGTCCCTACCGCAGCTCCAGCGTGCTCACCGGCCTCGACGTCGGGATGTGCCTGCCGCCCTACTACGCTTCCGTCGAAGAGGTGCTGCGCCGCCAGGAGTTCCAGTTCGACCTGATTTACCTCCACCGCGTCACCAACGCGGCGAAATACGGCGCGCTGGCGCGCGAGTATCACCCGCGCGCCCGGATCGTGTTCAGCGTCGCCGACCTGCATCACCTGCGCATCGCCCGCCAGGCCGAGGCCGAGCAGCGCCACGAGCTGCAGCCGCTGGCGCGCCGCCTGTTCCTCGCCGAGATGAACGCGGCGGCGACGTCGGACGCGGTGATCACCCATTCGACCTTCGAAGCCGAGGTGCTACGCAAGGCGCTGCCCCATGCCAATGTCGTCATCGTGCCGTGGATGGTGACGGCGCGGCCGGTGGAAACGCCGTTCGAGCAGCGTCAGGGCATGGCCTTCGTCGGCGGCTTCGGCCACGACCCCAACCGCGACGCCGCGCGCTGGCTGATCAACGAGATCCTGCCGCTGATCCGCAAGACCGCGCCGATCGAATGCTTCCTGGTCGGCAGCGACTTGCCCGACGATATCCTGCAGCTTTGCGGCGACGGCGTCACCGCGTTCGGCCAGGTGCCGGACCTGCACGAGGTGTTCGAGCGCGTGCGCATCACCATCGCGCCGCTCGCCTACGGCGCGGGCGTCAAAGGCAAGGTGCTGGAGAGCCTTGCGGCGGGCGTGCCCTGCGTTTGCACGCCGGTGGCGGCCGAGGGCATCCCGCTGCCGGAGGTCTTGCGCGGCTCCGTTACCGAAGGTGCGGCGGGCCTCGCCGAGCTGGCGATCCGGCTTCACAGCGACGGCGCGGCCAACCAGGCGATGGCCCGGGCCGGCATCGAGCTGGTGAGCACGCTCTGCTCGCCCGACAGCGTCGACGCTTCGATGCGGCAGGTGCTGGAGCTGAGCCCGCTGCGGACGTGACACAGTGGCGCTTGGCCGCCGTAGCCGACACCTCACCCCCAATGTTGACAGAGCTTGCAAACAGCAAGGGTAAACTTGACGCCCGCCCCGCCTCGCATATCGTCGCGGCTGCCTTGCTCAACTGAGGGCGTCTCCGGAGGCTGTCCGCTGGCGGAGCAGGGTGTGGCGCCCGGTTTCCTGTGTCCAAGCAACACGGGGCTCCGGGTCGTCTCGGATACCGCCCGCGCCCGTCGCAAGACGGGGGCTGCCTTCAGTGGCTGGACGCGGACGGGCTGAAGGGCGGCGCCAATGCCGCCTGGATCAGGCGAGGTCAGCTCGCTGGCCCGAGCCCGGAAGAGCGGCCCGAGACGAGAGACGCCACGGTGTGGGCGCCGGGAGGCGCTTTTGTTCTTGCGCCTTTCGGCGCCCCGCCCCCTCAGGGGGCACGACGAGCCCGAGGGCACCTCGGGACCAGGACCGGATGGAGCTGGCAACGCGCGCATCTGCGCCGCGAGCGAGAGCGCATGCCCTGAAGCCAAAATGGAGAGACGACCATGTTCAACCGAGACGCAGCACCGAAGCTGAAGACGCCGCGCGAGCTTCTTGCCATGAGCGAGGCTGAGATTCAGGCGCTCAGCGACGCGGAGATCGAGGCGCTGAGCGAGCACTTCCGGCGCGACCATGTCGTGCGGACGGAGAGGCTTTACCACGGCTGTATCGACGGCAGATGCCGCCGGGCGCGGACCTGCACGTCCGGCGCCCGGAGTTGCCTGTGCGCGAACGTGCCGCCGATGAGCAAGCGCGACCTCGAGCGCGCCACGGGCTCCAGGCGGAGGAAGCCGCCGCGGATGCGGTTCTGATGCCGCCCTCACTCCGTCGCGCGGATCAGCGCGATGTCGCGCGCCGCGGCCCAGGCCGCGATGTCGTCGCGGCGCAGCGCCGCCGCCATCAGGTCCGGGAACATGTCGGGCGTGCAGGCGAACACCGGGCAGCCGAGCGCCGCGAGCTTGCCCGCATGATTGGCGTCATAGCCGGGCCGGCCGCTGTCCGACAAGGCGAGCAGCACGATCAGGTTGACGCCGCTCGCGACCAGCGCCTCGGCGCGCGCCAGCATCTCGGCGGCGTTGCCGCCTTCGTAGAGGTCGCTGATCAGCACCAGATGCGTCTTGGCCGGCCGCTCGATCTTCGTCTCGCAATAGGCCAGCGCCGCGTTGATGTCGGTGCCGCCGCCGAGCTGCACGCCGAACAGCACCTCGACCGGATCGGCGAGCTCGTCGGTGAGGTCCAGGATCGTGGTGTCGAAGCAGACGAGCTGGGTCGCAATCACCGGCAGCGACGCCATCACGGCGGCGAAGATCGAGGAATAGACCACCGACGCCGCCATCGAGCCGGACTGGTCGACGCACAGGATGACGCTGTCGATGTCGACGCGCGACCGGGAATGGCGGCGGTAGCCGATCAGCCGCTCCGGAATGACGGTGCGAAGCTCCGGCTGGTACTTGTCGAGATTGGCGCGGATGGTGCGCGGCCAGTCGATGTCGGCGGGCCGCGGCCGCGAGGTGCGGCGCGCGCGGTCGACCGCACCGCGGATCGTCTCGGCGGTCTTCTGCGCGAGCTTATTCATCAGCTCATCGACCACCTTCTTCACCACGATCCGTGCGGTGTCCTTCGCCTTGGCCGGCATCGCGGCGCGCAGCGAGATCAGGTCGGCAACAAGGTGCACGTCGGCTTCGAGCGTCGCCAGGAACTCGGGCTCCATCAGCATCGCGCGAAGCCCGAGCCGGTCGAAGGCGTCGCGCTGGATCACCTGCACCACCGGCGCCGGGAAGAACTCGCGGATGTCGCCGAGCCAGCGCGACACCCGCGGCGCCGACGCGCCGAGCCCGCCGCGGCGGTTCTTGCTCGACTTGCCGCTCCCCTCCTCGCCGCGCTCGTACAAAGCGGCGAGCGCCTGATCCATGCGCAGATCGCGTTCCGACAGCGCCTCGTTGTCCTCGCCGCCGAGCGCGAGCCGCCAGCGGCGGCGCCGTTCGTCATGAGGCTTATCTTGGGGCTTCGTCATCACCGATCCCCAGAATACGTTTCAGGAGCGGCAGCGCGGCCGCGAAGGCGTCCTCATCGATGGCGGTCGCGCCGACCGGCGCAGCGGATTGATCGCGGCCGACCTGATCGAGCAGGCGGCGGCGCTCGGCCGCGCCGAAGCTCGAGAACGCGCGGCGCACCATCGGCAGGATCTCGACAAAGTCGGTTTCCTCAGGCGAGGCCAGCCATTCATCGACGATGGCAAACAGCGCCCGGTCCTGCAGGATCACCTCGGCGCTCTGGCCGAAGAAGCCATCGAGGAATTGCGCCGCGGCCTTCGGCGGATTGGCAGGCGACAGCGCGCGCGACAGGGTCGCTGCGGTCGCCTCGGGCGTCGCAGCCTGGCGCTCGTACAGGCGTCGCGCGGCGAGCCCCGCGACTGCCGGCGCCGCCCCGGCATCGGAGGCAAGCGCTGTGAGCGTCCGACACCAATTCTCGATGAGCGCCTGGTCGCCGAACAGATCGAGCGCGGCGTCAAAGCCCGCCACCGCAGACCGCCATCGCGCTGCGGCCTCGTCGTCGAGATTGCGACTCGCTTGGGCTGCGCCCGCGATCACCTCGACGGCGAGCGTGCGGGTCAATTGGGTGAGCGCCTCCTCGGGAATCTTGCGCGCGGTGCCGTATCGCAGCACCGAGACCAGCGGCGGCACGGCTTCGGCCAGGCCCGTGAGGTCGGCCGCATTGACCGCCATCGCCTGCAGCCGCTCGATGCAGGCCGTCGCAGCCTCGGCCAGATCAGCGAGCAGGCATTGCCGCACCAGCCTGGTCAAGTCGGCGATGGCTGCGGACTTCTCGGCCTGCGCGACTGCCGCATTGCCGGCCGCAAGCTCGATGGTCGGCCCGTGTACCAGCGCCTCGGCGAGCCGCACCGACAGTTCCGGCGCCCAGGCGATCCTCCAGATTTCGCGGAACGTGCCGCGGCCGGCCTGTGCATCGAGGAGCCGGCCCCAAGGCACCGCGATCAGGTCGAGCCGGTGCAGCAGGATCGACTTCAGCAACCCCGCTTCGCTGCGCAAGTCGAGTGCGATTTCCTGCTCCAGCGCCTCGGGCTTCAGCCGCGTGCGCCGTTGCCAGCGCGCCAGATCGGCGGCGAGCGGCATCTGCGGCACGCCCTCGTCGATCTGGCCGATGCGGTCGCCGATCACCAGTCGCGTCTCGATGATGCGGAACGGCGCCTCGTCGCCGTGGCACAGCGCCGCGAGCGTCGCGTCGCGCATCTCTGCAAGCCCCGGCATGGCGTGGCCGCGCAGGCCGGCGAGCGCGATCGAAAGTCGCACCGCTTCGATCACCGACGCGGTGCTGGCCTGCTGGCCCTCGCCGCGCATCAGCGTCGCCACTTTCGAAAGCCACGACGCCGAAAGATCGCGCGCGTTCGGCCAGCCGCCCGCTTCATCGGTCTGCGACCACAGATGGCCGTACCATCCGGGCGAGAGAACGCCGGCGCCGTATCCGCTCGCGGCAGCGAGCCGCGATTCGGTCCAAGGCACCCAGGTCGCGACTGTCTTGAGCTTCGGCAGGCCGCGCAGCAGCGCACGGTCCTGCGCGGCGCTGTGCTCGGCGCGAAGCGCAGGCGTATGCCACGCGCCGGTGACGACGGCGATCGCGCCGTCGGTGTCATCGAGCGCCTCGCGGATCTGCAGCCGCATGAACGCCTCACGGCGCTCGTCGTCCTCCGCGCGGCGGTCGACCGCGACAGCGCCGTTCGATTGCGCGCTGCGCAACTCGGTCATCACCTGCTCGATCACCGGAAACACATCGGGGCTGCCGCCGACGCTCTCCACCAGCGCATTCCAGAACGCCTCGCCGTCGGAATGGCCGGAGACCTGCGCGATTGCGTCGAGCGGATCGCCCCGTGGCACCCGTTGCGGCTCTTCTGGGTTTTCAGCCTCGGACGCCGCCGGCGGCGGAGCCGCAGCGCGCTCCTTGCGCACGGCCAAAGAATTTGCGGCCGGCCAGTCGATGAAGCGCACCGGGCGCTGGCGCTTGAGCGCCCAGAGCAGCGCCCGCCATTCCGGCGAGAACGACGCGAACGGATCGAAGCTCGCGAGCGCAGGTTCATCGGCCGCGTGCAGCAGGATCGCGACCGGCGGCGTCATGCCGGGCAACGCCGCGAACTGGATGAGGTCGTTGGCGTCGGACGGCCCCTCGATCAGCACCACCGCGGGGTCCAGCCGGTCGAGCGCGGCCACGAGGCTCGCGGCGGAGCCGGGCCCATGATGCCGAATGCCGAACAGGTGGACGCGCTCGTCCATGGAGGCTCACATCACGTCGCGGATGGCGCGATAGAGATCGGACCAGCCGTCGCGCGAGCGCACGACGTTCTCGAGATATTCCTGCAGCGCGAGCGTGTCCTGCACCGGGTCCTTGACGATGGCGCCGACCAGATTCGCGGCGAGGCTCTGCGCGTCGAGCTTGCCGCCGCCGAAGTGGCCGGCCTCGGCCCAGGCGCCGATGCCGACCGAGATCGCTTCGGCCGTCGACAGCGTGCCGGACGGCGATTTCAATTTGAGCTTGCCGTTGGCGGTCTGGCCGTCGCGCAGCTCGCGGAAGATGGTGACCACGCGCGCCAATTCCTTCTCCGGCGACTGGATGTCGGGCAGCGCCAGCCCGGTGCCGATCGACTTGACGCGCGACGAGACGATCGAGGTCTCCTCTTCGGCCGTGGCCGGCAGCGGCAGCACCACCACGTTGAAGCGGCGCTTCAGCGCCGACGACAGCTCGTTGACGCCCTTGTCACGGCTGTTCGCCGTGGCGATGACGTTGAAGCCGCGCACCGCGTCAACCGCAGAGTTGAGCTCGGGGATCGGCAGGGTCTTTTCGGACAGCACGGTGATCAAGGTGTCCTGCACGTCCGAGCCCATGCGGGTGAGCTCTTCGAGGCGCACGATGGTGCCCTCCTCCATGGCGCGCATCAGCGGCGTCGCCACCAGCGCATCGCGCGACGGTCCCTTGGCGAGCAATTGCGCGTAGTTCCAGCCATAGCGGATCTGGTTCTCGTCGGTGCCGGCGGTGCATTGGATCAGCCGTGTCGAGGAGCCGGACACCGCGGCTGCGAGATGCTCCGACACCCAGGACTTCGCCGTGCCGGGCACGCCGAGCAGCAGCAGCGCGCGGTCGGTGGCGAGCGTCGCCACCGCGGTCTCGATCAGCCGGCGGTTGCCGACATATTTGGCGGTGATCGCGGTGCCGTCGGCGGCCTTGCCGCCCAGGAGATACGTCACCACCGCCTGCGGCGACAGCTTCCAGTTCGGCGGACGCGGCTTGTCGTCGCGGCGCGCGAGCGCCGCAAGCTCGTCGGCGTGAAGCTGTTCGGCGGAGAGCCGGAGGGTCGCAGTGGTCATCGGCAGGGCCTCAGCGTGAGGATTGAGGTGGATCGAGCAATGTCAGGCAGTCGAGCAGAAGGTTTGCGCGCGATGTTTCGTCGGGCGGCAGATGCGAAAATGCGGTCTGCAACTCGGATCGCAAGACAGGCGGCATCAGCGCCGCGATCACGAGACACGACCAGCCCAGAAAGGCCGTCGGATACGATGCATCGCGCAACGACGCGAATGCCTTCGACTTCAGCAGTTCGCGCGCCTGCGGCTCCGGCAGCGGCCGGCGCAGGAAGCGATAAAGCCCTTCCAGCACCATTGGATACGGCAACAACGGCCAGAGCTGCGGCGCAAGCGCTGCCGCGCACCACGCATCGATCGTGGCATCGTCCCGAAATTCAGCGACCTCGCCGGTGCCGATGGCGTCGATCCATGCATCGGCAGCATGATCGCGCACGATCTCCACAAGCACATCGAAGCGGCGCTCGATCGAGGCCTGCCGGGCAAACAGGGCGAGCAGCGCGGAGTCTTTGGCAGCGGCCGCGATCATGTCGGCCACCGGAAGACCGAATGCCGCAGCCATCGCATCGAGACCGATGCCGGCATATTCGTCGGCGGCCCAGCGGCGTGCCGGATCCACTGCGCCAGGGTGCATCGCGCGCTGCAGATTGGCGGGAAGCTCCAGCGTCAAAGCCTTGCGCCGCCGCAGCAGCCCCGCATTCGAAGATTTGGTCCGCTCGATGAGATCGCGCAGCCTGCCTTCCGCCGCGGCGCCACCGGGAATGAACTTGAGCAGGCGCTGCGCTTCTTCTCGCACGCTCGGCGCGCGATCTTTCGCCAGGCTTTCGAGAAACGGAGCGTCGGCTTGAGACAGACCGGCCGCCAGAGCACTGAGCATCCGAACGCGCACCGGCGCGGCGTCGTTCGCGAAGCTCGCCTCGACGAGCTCGCGGGCACGGTCCGGCTCGCGCGTGCGCAACGCCGCGATGAACTCGGCGCGGGCGGCCGGCCGCGCCGAAGTCCAGTTGGTGGCATCCAGCGCATCGCTGTCGAAATAGCCGGTTGCCCGCTCGTCGCGTTCCTGACCTCGCTCCGCCCAGGCGGCGGCGTAGGCGCCGAGCAGGTCGCCGTGCGCTTTGACGAAAGCCGCAAGCCGCGGCACATCGAACGGATGCGGGCGCAGGCGGCAGCGATGCAGCACATCAGCCAGCGCCAGAGCCGCGATGTCCGAGGCCGGCGTGTCTTTGCCGCTGAGCAGCCGGCGCATCCGCTGCCGGACCGCATCCGGCACGATGGTGCGCGCATCCTCGACCACGTCGACCGCACTGCCCGCCGGCGGCGGGCCATGCTTGCGGAAGCGCATCCGCTGGCCGAGCAAGGCGAGCGCCGTCAGCTCGGACAGGGAATCAGACGCCGTAGCCATATCCTTGAAGGCCGTTCCGAGCGGCGCAGGGTTGCGCGCAGTCCCGAGCAGAAAGCTGCGCGCCAGCGAATCCATGGCAGCGTCATCGATCGCGCTCATGGTGCGGTCCACCGGCCGAGCGGCGTCTCGCACAGACCGAGCGAGAGCACATGACCGTCCCAGCGGCCGAACACATCGATGCCGTCGAGACCGACCAGCGGCAGCACCGCGTCGTCCTCATCGACACGCACCGGCAGGCTGATCGAGCCCGCCGCATCGGTGAGCCACACCGACGGGCCCGATGCGACGACGCGCGCGCCGCGGGCGGCGAACGGCATGTCGCCCGCCCACGGCCGCGACGCCAGAATCTCTCGGAGGCGGCCGATGGCAGCCGCCACATCGTCAGGCGGCTGCGGCCAAGCCCCGCCGGACTTGGTGGGGCCGGTCTGCTCGGCGATGACGGCGCGCAGCGGCGCGGGCGAGCGAAAGAAGACCAGTTCGGCTTCGAACACCTCGCCCGTGGTGTAAGTCACTCCGCTCTTGCCGAGCGAGACCGGCACGAAATCGATCAGCACGGCGAAGCGCGGCGCCGCGCCCTCGCCCAATCGCGACAGCCAGGTCTCGATCCGGCGCAGCTTGTCGGCCTGCACCTCGACCACGGTGCTCACCACCATCCAGCGGTCGCGGACCCGCAGCGCTTCGGTATCGGCGAGCAAGCCTTCGCGGGTCACCGGCCAGCCGATCACCTGACGGATGTCAGCTTTCACCGCGTCCGGCAAACGATCCTGGTTGCGATAGGCGCTCGCCACCAGATGCAATGTCGCGAGACGCTCGATCAGCCGGTCGGTGCGCGATGCTTCCGGCGCGGAGAACACGTCGGCCGGCAAGCGCTCGACCAGGCCCGCGAGTCCTGGCGCCTTGGCATCGACCAGACGCTGCACGATCTTGCGGCATCGCTCGGCGGCGGCCGGCATGAACGAGGCAAGGCCAGCCTGCAACGCGTCCGAAATCCAGGTGTCGAGCTCGTCGAGGCCGGCGAGGATCGAGGCCTCGCGCTCCGCGCGGTTGCGCTCGCGTTGCGCAGCGGCGCGCGCCGCGGCCTTGGGGTCCTCGCGCTCGGGCTGCTCTACGATCTCGGCCTGTGCGGCGCTGGCCTTCGGCTTGTCGGCTGGTGCGGCCTGCTTTGCGCCCGACGCGCCGGGCTTTCGCCGTGCCAGCCAGTCGTTGACCCAATCGGGCGCTGTGCCTTGCGTGAACGGGATCGCGCCGTCCGCGCGCATCCACATCAGCGCGAGCGAATGCTTGCAGGGAAATTTACGGCTGGGACACGTGCATTTGTAGCCGTAGTCCGCTTCCGAGCACATGACCCGGTAGGGCGACGATCCGGAGCCCTGGCATTCGCCCCAGATCAAGCCGGCCGAGTCGCATCCGAGCAGCGACCACGGCCCGGGCTTCTTCAGCTTCGCGGCGGCGGCGAGCGAGCCCTGATCGGGCGCCAGCTCTTCGATCTTGGAAAGCTCGATCGGCATGTCTCGGTGATGAATCCGGTCGGCGCGCGGCGGCGCCTTCGCGCCGCGCCGGACTATGGCATTCCGGCTTCGGCCATCGCAAGTTGTACGCCCCCTCGATCAATCATCGAGGTGGATGACATTTCAATGACTTCCGTCGAATGGTGGCAAGTCATCCGGGAGCACCATCCAAGCCGTCGGTACCCCATGGGAACTTTCCCTCGGACTTCCTATTTAACCAAAACTGCCCCGGCTCGGGCGCGCTTGGCCTGCGGGGCGGTTGGAAGCGGTTCAAGACGAGGCCCGAATGGAAGCCCTGTTCATCGGTCAGACCTATATCGACGTCACCTTCGTCACCGATCACATTCCGCAGGGCGACGAGAAGTCGGTGGCCTCGGACTATGCGGTGTCGTTCGGCGGCAATGCCGTGACCGCGGCCTTCGCCTGCGCCAAGCTCGGGGTGAAGCCCGATCTCATCGCCACCAATGCCGACGACTGGCTCGGCAACATGTTTCTCGACATGGCGGCGAAATACGACGTGCATCTGCACGTGCGCCACGTCGGGCGGTCGTCGTTGTCCTTCGTCATGCCGAAGGGCGGCAAGCGCGCCATCGTGCGCTGCCGCGACGACCACTATCTCGAGCCCTATCCCACGCTCGATCTGCAAGGCTGCCGTGCGCTGCACATCGACGGGCACCAGGGCGACGCCGCGCTGTTCTACGCGAAAGCCTGCCGCAAGGCCGGCATTCTCACCTCGCTCGACGGCGGCGGCTTGCGCTCCAACACCCACGAGCTGCTGGCGTTCATCGATGTCGCCGTCGTTGCCGAACGCTTCTGCGAGCAGATGGACATGGCGCCCGAGGAGATGCTCGACTATCTGAAAGGTCGTGGCTGCAAGATCGGCGGCGTGACGCTCGGCGAGCTGGGCCTGCTCTGGTACGACGAGACCGGCACGGTGCAGCGGCTTCCCGCGCTGCCGGTGCCGCATGCGCGCGTGCGCGACACCAGCGGCGCGGGCGACGTCTTCCACGGCGCCTATGTCTATTCGTATCTCAAGAACAAGAACCAGCGCTGGGAGGAGCACTTCCGCTTCGCGGCGGCCGCCTCCGCGTTCAAGATCCAGCATCTCGGCAACGAGGCCGGGCTGCCGGCGCTCGGCGATATCCAGCGGGTCATCGAGGAGTTTCAGCACCGCGTGCAGCCTGCGGCGGAGCGCCCGGCGCGCGCCGGCGCGATGCGGTAGAGCCGCTCGACACCTTATATACGGCCACACCTTATATACGGTGTCGCCCGACCCACGGATTTGCTGCCTGTTTTCCGGGCGCCGGGGCATTGGCCCGCGCCCGGCCCTCCCGAAATTGTTATCTGAAATCAATGCTATGCTCGAAAGCCGATTGGCATAAACTTTGCGGAACTCCCCTCGCCATTTTGACCCCATCACGGAGCAGCGCCGATGACGCGACGTCCGCAAAAACCCAGACCGCGGAGCCTGCCGTCGCGCAAAACCCGCAAGCCTGCCAAGGCGGTCAAGCGCGCCAAGCCAGCACAGCGGATCAAGCCGGGGCGTCGCGCCAAAGCCGCGGCAGCGCCGCTCGACGATTTCATCGTCGCGGGCGCAAGCACGCTCGGGCTGACGATCGACAAGGCCTGGATGCCGGCGGTGCAGAGCCATCTCGAGGTGACGCTGCGCCATGGCGCGTCGGTCATGGCCTTCGCTCTGCCCGACGAGGCCGAGCCCGCGCCGGTGTTCAAAGCGTAAAGGCCGACATCATGGAATGGACCAGCGCCTCGGAGATCGGGCGCCTCGTGCGGAACGGTGAGCGCAGCGCGCTCTCCATCGTCGAGGCCGCGCTCACGCGCATCAAGAGCGTCGACAAGACGCTCAACGCTTTTACGGATGTCGTTGCCGAACGCGCGCGGGCGACGGCCTCCGCTGTCGATCGCGCGCGCAACGAAGGCCTGATTCTCGGGCCGCTCGCCGGCGTGCCGTTTGCGGTGAAGAACCTGTTCGACGTCGAAGGGCTGCCGACGCGCGCAGGCTCGAAAATCAACCGCAAGCATGCGCCCGCAAAACGCGACGCGACCTTGGTCGAGCGCCTTGAAGCCGCCGGCGCGGTGCTGATCGGCGCGCTCAACATGGGCGAATACGCCTACGACTTCACCGGCGAGAACGTGCATGACGGCAACGCGCACAATCCGCACGATCCGTCGCACATGACCGGCGGCTCATCGAGCGGCTCGGGTGGCGCGGTCGCGGGCGGGCTCGTGCCGCTCGCGCTCGGCTCCGACACGAATGGCTCGATCCGGGTGCCGTCGTCGTTCTGCGGCATCTTCGGGCTGAAGCCCACTTACGGCCGGCTGTCGCGGGCGCGGAGCTTTCCGTTCGTCGCAAGCTTCGATCATCTCGGGCCGTTCGCGCGGACCACCAAGGACCTCGCGCTCGCTTATGACGTCATGCAGGGCCCCGACACAGACGACGCGGCCTGCGCCGACCGTCCGGCCGAGGCGACGCTGCCGTCGCTCAGTCACGGCGTCGAGGGGCTGCGCATCGCGGTCGCGGGCGGCTATTTCCGCAAAGGCGCCTCTGCCGAGACCCGCGAGGCGATGGAGGTTGTGACGAAGGCGCTGGGCATCACCCGCGAGATCGAGATTCCCGAAGCCGAGCGTGCACGCTCGGCCGCCTATGTGATCACCGCGACCGAAGGCGCGGCGCTGCACCTCGAGCGGCTGCGCAAGCAAGCGCGCGATTTCGATCCTGCGGTGCGCGACCGGCTGCTCGCCGGCGCCATCGTGCCGGCCGCTATCGTGAACCGGGCCCAGAAATTCCGGCGCTGGTACCGTGAGCAGGTGCTGAAGCTGTTCGGCGAGGTCGACATCATCATCGCGCCGGCGACGTCCTGCACCGCGCCGAAAATCGGCCAGCAGACTTTCGTTCTCGATGGGGTCGAGATGGCGCTCCGTCCAAACATCGGCGTCTACACGCAGCCGATCTCGTTCATCGGCTTGCCGGTGGTCGCAGCGCCCATTCCGCTTTCGCCGCTGCCGATCGCCGTGCAGATCATCGCCGCGCCATGGCGCGAGGACCTGGCGCTGCGCGTGGCCGAAACACTGGAGCAGGCCGGCGTGGCGGTTGCGCCGAGACCCAAGATCTAGGAGCGGACGGTGGCGGCTTGCGACAGATACGCCCGCCAGCCACCGAAATCCGAAATATCGCGCGCGCCCGTCACGGCTTCGGCCTCGACCAGGAAACCCTTCACCGTCGAACCGTCGGCAAGCTTCAATGTGCCGATGGAGAGCGGCGGCGGCACGTTGGCGACGAACCGGCCGAAGGCCTCGGCGCTCAACGCCCAGGTTTCCACTGCGATCGCACTACCCTTGCCGGCTGCGACGCGCAGCATGCCCGGACGCCGCGGCTCGCCGCCGGCCAGCGCAAACAGCCTGTATTCCGGCGCCGTGGACGTGACCTGCAGCAGCCGCGCGCCGAGATTGCGGAGTTCGTGGTTCAGCGGCAGTCCGGACAGATGCGCGCCGACCACCGCGAGGGCGATTTCGTCCGGCGCGGGCGCGGCTGCCAACGCGGGAAGCGGCGGCTGGTCGAGCTTGAGTGCGCCGAGCGGCAGCGCGGTGTCGGCATGAAACACGCGGCCGATCGAAGCGAGAAACGCATCCTGTCCGCCGGGCGCCAGCAATGTGATGCCGGACGGCACGCCGTCGCCGCGCATCGCGGCGGGCAAAGCGAGGCCGCAGAGATCGAGCAGGTTGACGAAGTTGGTGTAGGTGCCGAGCCGGCTGTTGAGCCGGATCGGATCGGCCAGCACCTGCTGCACCGTGTAGACGGTCGGCGCGGTCGGCAGCAGCAGCGCATCGATGCCGCCGAAAATCACGTCGCTGACCCGGCGCAGCTCCTCGAGCTCGTAATAGGCCGCAAACGTGTCGGCCGCGGTCGGCCGCGCGCCGTCGAGGATGATCTTGCGCGTCACCGGATGGATGGCATCCGGCGAAGACGCGAGCAGCGAGCGGATCGCGAGATAGCGCTCGGCGACCCACGGGCCTTCGTAGAGAAGCCGCGCGGTTTCGTACAACGGCTCGATGTCGGTCTCGATGATCGTGGCGCCCAATGCTGCGAAACGCTCGATGGCCTTCGCATAAACTTCAGCGGCGGCTTGATCGCCGAAGAACAGCCGCTGCGCGGCGACCGGCACGCCGAGCCGAATGCTCTGTCCCATCGCGCCGGGGCGGCCGAGACGACGCGGCCGCGAATAGGGATCGGCCTTGTCGGGCCCGGCCATGGCGGCGAGCGCGGTCCAGGCATCGTCGGTGGTCAGCGCGAACACCGACACGCAGTCGAGCGTGCGGCAGGCCGGCACGACTCCCGCGGTCGAGACGAGACCCAAGCTCGGCTTGAGGCCTACGATATTGTTCAGACCGGCCGGCACGCGGCCGGAGCCTGCGGTGTCGGTGCCGAGCGCGAGCGGCACGATGCCGGCCGCGACCGCAACGGCGGAGCCCGAGCTCGAGCCGCCCGGGATCACGGCTGGATCGAACGGGTTGCGCGGCACGCCATAGGGCGAGCGCACGCCGACGAGACCGGTGGCGAACTGGTCGAGATTGGTCTTGCCGATGACGATGGCGCCGGCCGCGCGCAGCCGCGCCACCGCGGTCGAATCGTGCGCAGGCTTGTGGGAGAACGCCGGGCAGGCCACGGTGGTCGGCAGGCCGGCGGCATCGATGTTGTCCTTGATCGCGACCGGCACGCCGAACAGCGGACAATCGGCATGCGTCTTCGCAATCGCGTCGGCCTCGGCCAGCGCCTCGGCCTCGTCGCGAACAGTGATGAAGAGTGCGGGATCGTTGTACTGGCGCAGCCGCGCATAGCTGCGCGCCACGGTTTCGCGTGGCGTCAGCTTGCCGGAGCGGTGCGCCGCGACGATCGCCTCGATAGTCTCAGCCAAAGAACGCCCCTACTCCCTCACGCGCGATCAGCCCTCCGCGAGGGCGCTCTGCCGCAGTTCCGCCTTGGCGATCTTCCCGGTCGGTGTCATCGGAAAGGCCGCCACGCTTTTGATCGTAAGCGGCGCCAGATCATAAGTCACGAGCGGCACGATCGCGTTCTTCAATGCCGCGAGATCGACGGCGCCGTTGGTGGTCGTCACATAGGCAACCGGCCGCTGGCCGAGCTTGCTGTCGGGCAACGCCACGACCGCAGCTTCCTTGACGCCATCCTGCGTGCACAGCGCCTCCTCGACGTCGCGCGGAAACCAGGTCCGGCCGTCGACCTTGATCAGCTCGGCGAAACGGCCGCGCATGGTGATGTAGCCGTCGCGATCCATGGAGCCGGCGTCGCCGGAATGCAGCCAGCCGCCGCGCAGCGCCTCCGCGGTCTTGTCGGGCTTGCCCCAATAGCCCTTCATGAAGCCGCCGCGCAGGCAGACTTCGCCGACCTCGCCGGTTGGGCATTCGGCGCCGTCAGCGTCGAGGATGCGGACCTCCTTGTCGGGCAAAGGCTTCCCGGCCGCGCCGAACTTCTCGTCGGACACGACGAACGGGTCGCCCAGCGCCATGAAGCCGCCGAGCTCGCTCTGGCCGTAGCTCTCGGCGAGCGGCAGCGTCCATTCATCGCGCAGCGCGCGCTTGAGCGTCGGCGGCACCGGCGCGCCGCCGGATACGGTGAGCCGCAGCTTGGACGGAATGCGGCCGCGATTGCGCGACTCGAGCAGCAGCTCGGTGAGCAGTGTCGGATTGGCCACGAGGATCGTCGACGCGGTCTTGTCGAGCGCGTCCCAGCCGGTCTGTTGCGTCCAGCGGCCCATGACGTTGACGGTCGCGCCGCGACGAAGCGGCGGCAGGAGATTGCCGACGAGCTGATAGGAGCTCGACAGCGCGGTCGGGCCGAACGACATGTCGTCGCCGGTGATGCGGAGCCGCTCGGCGATGCAGTTCGCGGCCCGCATGGTCGGCTCGTGCGCCAGGCAGGCGCCTTTGGGTTTGCCGGTGGTGCCGGACGTATAAGAGAGATGCGCGATGGCGTCCTCGTCGGCGGGATCTGGCGGCGGTGGAAGCTTCGCGTCGAGCAAGTCCGGCAGGCTTTCGGCACCGGGCTGCGGACCGTCCATGCAGACCAGCGCGCGGATGGTCTTCACGCCGGCCGCGGCGCGCTTCACCGGCTCGGCCATGTCGTGGGTGTAGATCACGACGCTCGGGGTGTGATCGGCGAAGTAATAGTCGAGCTCGTCGGCAAAGCGAATGTTCACCAGCGCCGCAATCGCGCCGATGCGCCAGCAGGCGAACAGCCCAAGCAGATAGTCCATGCCGTTGTGGGCGAAGATGGTGACGCGGTCGCCCTTGCGCACGCCGAGCTGATGCAGCGCGCCGGCGAAGTGCTCCATCTCCACGGTGGCCTGCGTGAATGTCAGCGTGCGGTCGCGGTCGACCCAGCGAAACGCGATCTTATCCGGGTGCCGCGCCACGCCGTCATAGAGAAGCTGATGCATCAACATGGAGATTCTCCTAGCCGGGCGCGCCGGATACGAGTGTGTTGTCCCAAAGCTCGGAATAGTCCGGCACGCGGGCCTTGATCCTGCGGCCGTCGATCACGACGCGGTCGGCCTGATGGCGCGACACGACCTCGTTGAGCGTGCGGGCGTTGAACGCGATCAGCCGCGCCGGATCGCCGACCGCGATGCGGCCTTGCTCGGCGAGCCTGGTGATGCGGGCCGGTTCGGGGCCGACCAGCATCGGCGCTTCGGCCAGCGGGTGATCGAGATGGAGAATCCGCACCGCCTGCCGGAAGGTGTCGATCATGTCGTGGTCGCCATAGGCGTAGAAGCAGTCGCGGCAATTGTCGCCGGCCGCTGCCACCGCGATGCCGCGCTTTCGCATCTCGTGCACCAAGGTGACGCCGCGCCAGCGCGGCGTGCGCCCGCTGCCGCGGTCCTGCAGATAGAGATTGACGGTCGGCAGCGTGATCACATTCACGCCCGCTTCCGCGAGCAGGTCGAGCGTCCGGTCCGCCTCGTCGTCGGGCTGCACCGCGAGGCTGCAGCAATGGCCGCAGGTCACGCGGTCCTTGTAATTGTGGCGCAGCGCCGCGCGCGCCACGTAGGGCAGCGCCGCCGAGCGCGGATCGTTGGTCTCGTCGACATGCAGATCGATGTCGAGATCATGCGTCGCCGCGAGCCCGAACAGCCGGTCGAGCAGCGCGTCGAGATCGTCGAGCGGCGCGCCGTGACCGCTGGCCGTGGCGGCGCGGGTCACGGCGCCGAGGACGCCGCCGGATTCAGAAACGAGCTTGGCAAGCTCGTCGCCCCATTCGCCGCGAAAGAAGTCGATCGGCAGGAGCGAGACGGCCTGCAAGGCGACGCGGCCCTTCCAAGTCTCGCGCATCTCGCGGAACGCCGGCCAGCTGCGCTTGGCCTGCTCGGGCACCGAATCCAGGTGTGTCCGGATCGCCGCGACGCCGTGCGCATAGGCGCAGCGAACGCCGAAGTCCATGCGTGCGAGCAGGTCTTCGTGTGTCCATTTCGGCCGGTCGGCGGCGGTGGCGAGCAGCGCGTCCTTGAAGGTGCCGCTGGCATTCGGCGAGCGCACCACGGTGTGGCCGCGGTCGAGATGGGTGTGGGCGTCGATCAGCATCGGCCACACCTGGCGGCCGTTCAGATCGACGGACGGTCGCTGATCCGTGGAGGGCGCGCCGGCGAGCGCCAGCCGTTCGATCCGGCTATTTCCGATCAGGACGTCGATCAGCGCCGTGCCGTCCTCGCGATCTTGCGCATTATTTTGCGGCTCAAAGCCGTGCGGACCGGCCACAAAGCAAAGCGGCACGCGCGCATTTGCGATGCGGTAGGTCGCGTCGTCAGGCCAGACGAGATCGGAGAACTGCGGCGGCATCGATGGCTCTCTCACTGCTGTTATTTCAGGCAAGCGCCATGCCAATCATGCGGCAACCGGATCGAGCCGCGGCATCGCCTTGCGCAGCTCCTCAACCACAAGGCTCGGGAACGTATCGAGGCCGCCGCGCGCGCGAACCAAAAGCTTGAGCGCGATCGGATGGCCGGCCATCTCCTGCAGCGGAATATGGCGAAGCTCTCCGGCCTCGACGTCCTCCACGACATCGATCGGATTGAGGAACGTGATGGCCTGCCCGCTGCGCGCGATCTTCTTCATGAACTCGATCGAATTGGTCTCGATGGTGGGATGCAGCGGAATGTTGGCGTGGGTGAAGGCGAGATCGACCGCAGGCCGGATGGTCATGGAATGGTCGGAGATCGCCATGGCGAACTCGGCGCAATCGGCGAGCCGCGCCGAGCGCCGCTTGGCGAGCGGATGCTTCACCGACACCACCGCGCCGAGATGCAGGTCGTGGCTCGCGACGATGCGGATGCCGGCGCTCGAGATCGGATTGTAGGTCAGCGCCAGATCGGCTTCGCCGGTCAGCACCGCGTTGGTCATCTGGTCGAGCGGCAGCACACGCAGCCGGATGTGGACGCGCGGATGCGCGTCGAGAATGCCGCTGAGGAAGCGCGGCAAGGGCCCCGCGGCCAAGCCGTTCATGGTGGCGATGGTGACCTCGCCGCGCGTCAAACCCTTCAGCGCCTCGATGTGCGACTCGACCCGGGCGTGGCCCTTGAGGGTCTCCCGCACATGGGCGATCAGCACCTCGCCGGTCGCGGTGAGCCGCAGACGGCGCGGCATCCGCTCGAAAATCGGAGTTCCCAGCTCGTTTTCCAGAGCCAGGATCTGCCGGTTGATCGCCGAAGAGGCAACGTTGAGCTGGGCCGAGGCCTTGCGGATGGAGCCCAGGCGGGCGACCTCGTCGAGGTATTTCAGCAGGCGGGAGTGCAACATGGCTCGGTCTCCAGGGCTGCGCCGCAAACCTTGCGAAAACGCAGCCTGCCCGTGCTTTCATCGGGCTGCATAACGCTTCGCCACCGCTGCCTCAAAGGCATCACTCGGGGCGAAAATTGATGCTTTTTACAAACATTCAAATTGCCCATCCTGAAGTCAAGAGCGGACTCGGGGGCGAGTCCCACGCCGCGCCCAGGCCAGGCCAGATCGCGCGGCGCCATCGCAACGCTTTTCCAGAGGACACACCATGTCGCGCTTTCGGTTCGCTTGCCTTGCCACGGCCGCGGCTCTGTCGCTCATCACCGGCGCCGCGAACGCCGCCGACAAGGTCACGTTTCTCACGAGCTGGTACGCGCAGGCCGAGCACGGCGGCTTCTATCAGGCGAAGGCCGCAGGGATCTACGAGAAGGCCGGCCTCGACGTCACCATCAAGATGGGCGGCCCGCAGGTGAACGGGCTGCAGCTCCTGCTCGCCGGCGAAGCCGACGTGATGATGGGCTACGACTTCCAGGTGCTGAACTCGATCGCCAAGGGCCTGCCGGTCGTCACCATCGCGGCGTCGTTCCAGAAGGACCTCCAGGGCATCATGACCCACGACCACGTGAAGGGCCTCGACGATCTCAAGGACAAAACCATCCTGGTCGCGACGCCCGGCCGCACATCGTGGTGGCCGTGGCTGCGCCGCAAGTTCGGCTACACCGATGCGCAGACCCAGGCCTACACCTTCAACCTGCAGCCGTTCTTCAACGACAAGAACGTCGTGCAGCAGTCCTACCCGTCGTCGGAGCCGTTCCAGGCGATGCAGAAGGGCACGCCGGTGAAGTTCTTCCTGATGGCCGACAACGGCTATCCGCCCTACGGCACCACGATGGTGACCACGACCAAGTTCACCGCCGAGCGCCCCGATGTCGCGCGCCGTTTCGTGCGCGCCTCGATCGAAGGCTGGAAGAGCTATCTCAAGGGCGATCCCACGCCTGCCAATGCGCTGATCGTGGCCGACAATCCGAAGATGAGCGCCGAGCAGATCGCGTTCGGCATCAAGCGGCTCAATGAGCTGGAGGTCGCCGACGGCGGCGACGCCAAGACCATGGGCATCGGCATCATCACCGAGGCGCGCTGGAAGGCGACCTACGACCTGATGGTGCAGGAAGGGCTGCTGGCCGCCGACACCGACTGGAAGAAGGGCTTCACGACCGAGTTCGTGAAGGACCTCAAGATCACGTCGCGCTGACGGGATGGCGCGTCTCTCTCCGCGGTCATTCCGGGGCGCTCGCGTCAGCGAGCGAACCCGGAATCCAGACGAGCAAAGACTGCCGATGTAACTGGATTCCGGGTTCGCGCCTTCGGCGCGCCCCGGAATGACGGCAGCGAAAGCGGAAACACCGAGCACGAACATGGCAAGCGGTACAACAACGAGCCGGAAGAAGATCGGCGACATCCTGCCGCCGCTTGTCGTCGGCGTGCTGGTGATCGTCGGATGGGAAGCGGCCTGCCGCGTGTTCGCGATCCCGTCCTATCTGTTTCCGGCGCCGAGCCAGATCACCCAGGTGTTCGCGGCAGAGGCCCCCTCGCTGATGAGAGCCCTGTGGGTGACGCTGCGCGTCACCCTGATCGCGCTCGGCCTCGCCGTGGTGATCGGCTCGGCGGTGGCGTTCCTGTTCGTGCAGAGCCCGGTCATCGAGCGGAGCCTGTTTCCCTACGCCATCATCATGCAGGTGACGCCGATCGTCGCGATCGCGCCGCTGATCATCATCCTGGTCAAGGACACCCAGCTGGCGCTGGTCATCTGCGCCACCATCATCGCGATCTTTCCGATCATCTCGAACACCACGGTGGGGCTGCGCAGCGTCGACCAGGGCCACCAGAACCTGTTCGCCGTCAACCGCGCGTCGCGGCTGCAGAAGCTGATTTATCTGCGCATCCCGAGTGCGTTGCCCTTCTTCTTCGCAGGGCTCCGCGTCTCCAGCGGTCTCGCGCTGATCGGCGCCGTGGTGGCCGAGTTCGTGGCCGGCACCGGCGGGCGCAACACGGGCCTGGCCTACGAAATTCTGCAGTCGGGCTTCCAGCTCGAAATCCCGCGCATGTTCGCGGCGCTGTTCCTGATCACTGTCGCCGGCATCACGCTGTTCCTTGCCATGGTGATGCTGTCGCGGCTCGCGCTCGGCACCTGGCACGACAGCGTGGCCGAGAGCGAAGCCTAGCAACCAGAAACGCCGGAGGACCTTAAGCCATGCTGACCACCAAACAGGACGTGCTGCGCCGATTCTGGTACGCGGTGATGCCGCTGGAAGACCTGAAGGACGGACCGAAGCCGTTCCGGCTGCTCGGCGAGGATATCGTCCTGTTCCTCGACAAGGACGGCAAGCCGGCCGCGCTGAAAGACCGCTGCTGCCACCGCACCTCCAAGCTCTCCAAGGGCTGGATCAACGACGGCCAGATCGTCTGCGGCTATCACGGCTGGGTCTATGACCGCACCGGCCAGCTCACCCACGTGCCGCAGTTTCCGGTGCAGCAGGAGGTGCCGAACCTCTCGACGCCGGCCTATCACTGCGAAAGCCGCTACGGCTACGCCTGGGTGGCGCTCGAGGAGCCGCTGGCGCCGATCCTCGATGCCGACGAGGAGCACGATCCCAAGTACCGCCGCATCCCGCAGTTCTACGAGGTGTGGAACACCTCGGCGTTCCGGCTGATGGAGAACTCCTTCGACAACGCGCACTTCGCCTTCGTGCACAAAGGTACGTTCGGTCAACTCAACCAGCCGCTGCCGGAAAAGTACGAGATCGTCGAGACCGACTACGGCTTCGAGGCCGAGACCTTGATCACGGTCGCCAATCCGCCGGTGCAGCATCGTATCTCGGGCACAACCGCGGCGACCACCAAGCGCCACATGCGCAACAAGTGGTACATGCCGTTCTGCCGCAAGCTCGACATCGAATATCCGAGTGGGCTCCGCCACATCATCTTCAACTCGGCAACGCCGATCGACGACAGCCACATCATGGTGGTGCAGTGGCTCTACCGGAACGACACCGAGGCCGATTGCTCCGCGAAAGAGCTGATCGACTGGGACTTCCAGATCACCCGCGAGGACAAGGACATCATCGAGTCGACCGACTACGACGTGCCGATGGACATGGGCCGGCGCGTCGAGGCGCATATGGTGTCCGACCGCCCCGGCATGATCATGCGCAAGCGCCTGATGAAGCTGTTCGAGGACCACGGCGAGGCCGAGGTCTATGCGCCGCGCAATGCCGGCGCGGTCCCGACCGCCGTGGCCGCGGAATAAGGAGAGCAGCATGGCGCAGTCCGCCGCCCTCGCCCAAGACAAGGGACAAGACAACGAAGCAGCCCGCTATCCGATCGGCCGCCTCCTCGGCGAGATTTCGGGCATCGACTTCACCACCGATCTCACCGACCTGAAGCGCCGCTCGCGCGACTACTTCTGGTACAGCCCGATCCTCAACGAGCAGCTCAAGGACAAGCTCGCCGACATCGTCATCACGCCGAAGGACGAGAGCGAGGTCATCCGCGTCGCCGCAGCCTGCGCGAAGCTCCGCATTCCGCTCACGGTGCGCGGCGGCGCCACCGGCAATTACGGCCAGTGCGTGCCGATGGAAGGCGGCGTCGTCCTCGACATGGCCGCCATGAACAAGATCGAGTGGCAGAAGCCCGGCCGGATCCGCGTCGAGGCCGGCGCCAAGCTGTTCGACATCGATGCCGCGACGAGGCCTGCCGGCTGGGAGCTGCGGATGCACCCCTCGACCAAGCGCTCGGCGCAGATCGGCGGCTTCGTCGCCGGCGGCTCGGGCGGCGCCGGCAGCGTCACCTACGGGGGCATGCGCGAGCCCGGCAATATCCTGGCGGCCCGCATCGTCACCCTTGAAGAAACGCCGCGGGTGATCGAGCTGCGCGGCGACGCGGCGCAGAAGATCAGCCGCGCCTACGGCACCACCGGGATCATCACGGTGCTGGAAATGCCGCTCGCCCCGGCGCAGCCCTGGATCGACGTCATCGTCGCGTTCGACGATTTCGTCGAGGCGGTGCGCTTCGGCCGCACCATCGCGATGGCCGACGGCATCGTGAAGAAGCTCGTCTCGCCGGTTCAGTGGCCGCTGCCGCAGAATTTCGCGGCCTATCGGTCGTTCTGTCCGGACGGCAAAAGCGTGCTGCTCGCCATGATCGGCGAGATGTCGCTGGAGAGCTTCGAGACGCTGCTGGAGCCGTTCAACGGCACGCTCACCTACAAGCAGCCGGCCGAGGACGTGCTGAACAAGGTGCCGCTCTACGAGCACACCTGGAACCACACCACCCTGCAGCAGCTCAAGGTCGATCGCGGGCTCACTTATCTGCAATGCCTCTATCCGCATGACCGGATGGCCGATGCGGTGGCGGAAGTCGGCAAGAAGTTCCAGGGCGAGGTGATGCAGCACCTCGAATTCCTGCGCATCAACGGCGTGATGACCGCGAGCGGCATCCCGGTGATCCGCTACACCACGCCGGAGCGCGTCTACGAGATCATCGCGGGCTATGAGGCCTGCGGCATCATGATCGCCAACCCGCATGTGGTCACGCTGGAGGACGGCAGCCGCTACAAGCGCGTCGACGCCGACCAGCTCGGCTTCAAGCACGAGGTCGATCCGATGGGCCTGCTCAATCCGGGCAAGATGCGGAGCTTTGTGCCGAACCCAGTGCCGAACCCATGACAGCCACCCCGCTCAAGCTCGTGTCCGACACTGCGGCCGACGATCCCACCAATCCGGCCGCGTCGGGGCGGCCGCTGCTGCGGCTCGCGGGCATCTCGAAATCGTTCAGCAACGGCGTGACGGCGCTGACCGGCATCGATCTCACGATCCGGCCAGGCGAGTTCGTCAGCCTGCTCGGCCCGTCGGGCTGCGGGAAATCGACGCTGCTCAAGCTGATCGCCAATCTGTCGCCGCCCTCCACCGGCACCATCGACTGGCCGCAATCGGCCTATGACGCCATGGGCACGGCGGAGCCGGCGCTGAGCTTCGTGTTCCAGGAGCCGACGCTGCTGCCGTGGCGCACGGTCACCGACAACGTGCACCTGCCGCTGCTGCTGTCGGGCGTCAGCAAGCGCGACGCCAAGGAGCGCATCGACGAGGTGCTGGCGATGGTCGGGCTGTCGGCCTTCGCCGACGCGCATCCGCGGCAGCTCTCCGGCGGCATGAAGATGCGCGTCTCCATCGCGCGTGCGCTGGTGACCAAGCCCAAGATCCTGCTGATGGACGAGCCGTTCGCGGCGCTCGACGAGATCACCCGCATCAAGCTCAACGACGACCTGCTGGAGCTGTTCGCCCGGCAGGGACTGACCGTAATTTTCGTGACGCACAGCGTCTACGAGTCGGTGTATCTCTCCAGCCGCATCGTCGTGATGAGCGCGCGGCCCGGCCGGATCAGCGCCGATATCCCGATCGAGGCGCACTATCCGCGCAACGAGGAATACCGCACCTCGACATTCTACAACGAGCGCTGCCGTTTTGTGTCGGCGGCATTGCGCAACGCGATGACGGCGCACGACGCGCTGTAGGGGCAATTCCCACCTGTATGGGAGCAAACTCATGCAACACGCACGCTGTCACCCCCGCGCTTGACGCGGGGGTCCATGACCCTGCTTCGACAACGGAAGTCTTACGTAAGACCGGTACTAGTCGCGCCCGCTCATGGATCGCCGGGTCAAGCCCGGCGATGACACCGCCGTTGTGGCTCGCGGAAGAGGGCAACGGGAAAGCCAGGCACGACTAAGAAAAGTCTAGGCACGACTACGAACCGGAATAGCGCGTTTTCGACGTGATGCCGTCGAGCGGAAAGCGCGCGACCTCGTCGATCAGTGCGATGAGCTGCTTTGCGGCGCGCTCGACCAGCTCGGCGCCGCGCTTGGCGTCGGCCGCCGACGCGTTGCCGCAGGCGCCGGACGGCTGCAAATCCTGGGTCTGCCAGCCGTAGCCGACTGCGCCCTCGGGCGTCAGGATCGCGTTGGTCTTCTCCATCTCGACCGACTTCGGCACGAAGTTCTCGGCGCGCGCCATCTCGACCAGGTCGCCGTGCAGATGCAGCATCACGCTGGTCTCGGTCTCGCCGCCGTGGATGCCGTGGCGCAGCTCGGCGGCGTCGAACAGGTCGCCCGCTTCGGTGACGCGGAACCAGGAGCACGCCACCGCGAACATGTCGAGCTTCACCCGCAGCTCGCGGCAGACGATGTCCATCACCTGGGTCTGGCCGCCGTGGGAGTTGAACAGGATCAGCTTGCGGCAGCCGGCGCGGTGCACGCTCTCGCCGATTTCGGCCCAGACCCGCGCCAGCGTCTCGTAGGACAAGGTCAGCGTGCCGGGATAGGCGGTGTGCTCGTCGGATTTGCCGACCGGCAGCGGCGGGAGAATCAACGCCGGCAGCGCCTCGGGCATCAGCTCGACGGCGCGGGCGACGATGCCGGCGTTGATCGCGGCATCGACCCGGACCGGCAGATGCGGCCCATGCTGCTCGACCGCGGCCACGGGCAGCACCGCGACGATCTTGCTCATGTCGAGCGCGGCGAAGTCGCGCGTCGAGAGGTCCCACCACCAGCGTGATTTCAGCATGAATGCGGCTCGGTTGTTTCGCGATCAGTCTACTGCGCGATCGACGATCAGCGCCACCGGGCCGCCGCCGTCCGGACCCTGGTGCTCGGCGCCGCCCGAGACGTAGATCTCGGCGTGACCGACCAGCCCCGCCAGCGCGCCGCAGACGAAGGCGCGGGCATGGCGCGTCGAGGAGATATCGGAATCGTCCAGCATGGTGTGGCGATGACCGCGCAGCTTGCCGTCGTGGCTGGCCTCGGCCTTGGCGAGCACGGCGGTCAGCTTGCGGCGCTGCGCTGAGTCGAGCTGGCCGCCCGAACTCAGGCCGAGGCGCTTAAGCGCCGCGCGGACAGGCTCGATGTCGATGGCGTCGGCCATGACGGCATGATCGATCGACAGCGATCCGCTCCAGACCGGCGACATGCCCATCACGACGACCTCGTGGCCGAGCAGCTCGACGCCGGCCGAGCAGCTCGCCCGGCCCGACCAGATGCTCCAGTCGTTGCCGACTTGGGCATCGGCGAGCTTGCCGCGATCGATCTCGCCCAGCGCCAGCGCTACGCCGAGCGCGCTTGCCGCACGCGACAGGTTCATCGACTTCAACGTGTCCTTCGTGGCGACAGTCGCGCCGCGCGCCTCGGCTTCGGCGACGCGGGCCACGGTGAGCAGCGGGCATTTCACCTGGACGAAATGCACCGCGGCGGGGTCGTCGATCCCGGCGTCGCGCATCGCGGCGCGCACCGCTTCGGCCACCATGTCGGCCTGCGGCAGGCGGCCGAGGTGCTCCGGCGGCAGCGCGGGCGTGTGGGCGCGGCCGAGCGCGAGCGCGGGGCCTTTGCTCCCCAAATCTTTGGTGCCCAAACCTTCGCGGCGCTCGAACACGGTCCAATGCGGCGACATGCCACCCTCGGTGCCGCCGGACATGACGAGGCAGATTTTCGCAGCTTCTGCCGCACCGAGATGGCGCTCGAACATCAGCTTCAGCGCAAAGGCCGCATAGCCGCGCGCGTAGTCGTTGACGAGGCCGTTGCCCTCGGTCTTGCCGAGCACCGCGACGACGCCTTTCGGATCGATGCGGCCCGCGGTGATTTCGGCCTCGATGCCGCTGACGTCATCGGGCGAAGCGGCAGGGATGCGATGGACTTTGGCGGCGGGCATGATGGCTCAGCAACAGGGCGGCTGGGACGTGTAGTGGGCGGCGATCGCGCGTTCGAGCTCGCCGATCGCGGAGGCAAGGCCGGCATTCTGGCTCATGTCGGCGCGCAGCCGCGCCAGCATCTCGTCGCGCATCACCGGATAGTCGACGTTGAGCACCGCACCGTCGCGCACCACCGGATGGCCGGCAACGATCAGCTCGTGGATGTGGCGCATGGTGCTGCGCGCGAACAGCATGTCCTGCGGATCGAGATCGGGCCGCACCCGCTCGTGGTCGACGGCGTCCCAATCGAGCACCAGGATGTCGGCAGGCTTCCCGGGCGCGAGCGCGCCGCCGTCGTCGGTGTTGGTCACCGACAGCCGGCCGTTCTGGAACGCCATGCGCAGCATCGCCGCGCGGCTGACGTCGGTGGTGAAGGCCCAGCCCTGGTGTAGGAAATGCGCGAGCCGCATCTCGCGGAGCGCGTCGTCGTCCTCGTCGAGGGTCGAGCCGTCGAGGCCGAGCGCCACGCGGCAGCCGCGCTTGACCATCTCCTTGACCGGCGCGATGCCGGAGCGCAGATGCAGGTTCGAGCTGGTGTTGGCCGAGATGGTCGCGCCGCGGGCGGCGATCAGCTCCAATTCTTCAGGTCGCGCCCAGGTGCAATGGGCGAGCGTCAGGCGCGGGCTCAGGAATCCGATGCCGTCGAGGAACTTCAGGATGCCGCCCGGATAGTTGGCGTCGAGCCAGGCGCGCTGGGTGGCGGTCTCCAGAAGATGCATGTGGATGCGGCGGCCGGTGCGCTTCGAGGCGTCGGCGATGGCTTCGAGCAGCTCATGCGTGCACCACTGCACCGCCTGCGGGCCGTATTGCACGTCGAACATCGGATTGGCCGCGGCCTTGGCCACCGCATCGACCAGCGCAAGCTGCTGCTCCACGGACAGCGGGGCCTTGAGGTAGCGCTTTTCCACCTCGGTGCGGGCTTGCGGCGACAGCGCCGCGAGCACCGGCTCCGACGGCCCATAGACCAGCGGATTGCGGTTTCGCATCGCGACCGCGAAGCCGACCCGCACGCCGACGTCGCGCGCGGCGCGCGCCACTTCGGCGACCTCGGTCGGCAGGTCCGTGAGGCCCTGGACACGGGTGTAATGCACCATGATCGCCGCGGCGCCGCCGAGCGCGCTGCGCGACAGCGACACGGCGGCGGCAAGATAGGGATCGATCGACGGCAGCAGCGCCAGATACGCGATCCAGCTTTCCAGCGGCTTGCCGGCGCCGCCGTAGGCGGTGGTCGAGGTGACGCGCGCGTGGTCGTGGGCGTTGGTCAGCGCCGGCATCGCGAGCAGGCGCCGCGCGGGCGGCTTCGCAGGCTCCACCGCGACAATGCGGTCGCCGTCGATCCGGATGACATGTGCGCCGGCCGCAGGCGTATCGGCGTTCGGCTGGATGTGGGTGCAGATCAATTCACGCATCGACACGGCCCGGCAGCCCGAGCCCGCAATCAGGTGACTGCGGGCTCCCCGAATTTCAGTTCGATAATACTGGCATCATCCGGTCGGCTTTGGGAGGCAGGAACGAACGGCCGAACACCTCGTCGAACTTGGGCGTGCGGGGCAACTCGAACGCCTCCTTGATCATCGCCGAGGATTCGTCGATGCGGGCATCGACCACATCGCCCATGCCGATCTGCCGCGCCTCCGGCGTGTCCATCAGCGTCTTGTAGACATAGATCAGCCGGCGCTTCTCGATGTCGCGCTTCACCAGCGGCTCCGTTTTGACCAGGATGTCGATCGCCGCGTCCGGATTGGCGATCACCTGCTTGATCGAGCGGTTGATGGCGCGCACCAGGCCCTTCACGGCCTCGGGCTTCTCCTTGGCGAGCTTCTGCGAGACGATGATGCAGTTGGAATAGAGGTCCGCGCCCGCATCGGCGTAGTAGATCCAGCGGAAGTCCTTGTCGGGATCGAGGTTGAGCGCGACGAGGTTCATGTAGCTCGTTGCCGTGAAGATCGCGATCGCCTCGACCTGGTCCTGCAGCAGCAGCTGCTCCTGGAGATTCGGCGCGACACTCAGAAGGCTGATCTTCGCGTAGTCGATGCCGTTCTTCTTCGCCATCAGCGGCAGCATCTTCACGGTGGCGCCGGCCGCGGGCGCGCCGAGCTTCTTGCCTTCGAGGTCCTTGATGGTCTTGATCGAGCTTCCGGCCTTGGTGAGCAGCGCGAACGGCGCGCGGCTGTACATCATGTAGACGATCAGCGGCGCCTCGCCGGGCTTCAGCGCGGCGTTCTGGATCACGGCATTCGCATCGCCGAAGGCTGCGTCATAGGCACCCGACATCACGCGCGTCACCGCGCCGGCCGAACCCTCGCCCTGGTCGATGGTGACGTCGAGCTTCTCGTCCTTGAAGTAGCCCTTCTCCTGCGCCCAGAGGAACCAAGCGTGGATGCCCTGCAGCTTCCAGTCCAGCGAGAACTTGATCTTGGTGACGTCCTGCGCGAATGCGGTCGTGGTCCAGAGCACCAGGCTCAGGGTCGCGGCGGCCCATCGGAATTTTGCAAACATATGACGCTCCTGTTGCGATCGGCTGCCAGCCAATCCATTCAACTTGTCGATCTAGCCCAAGGCGAATTCATCGTTGCGGCGCGCCCAGCCTGTCACCCGGTCCTCGATCAGCGAGAAGATGACGTAGAGGCCGACGCCCAGCGCGGCCAGGATGAGCAGTCCGGCGAACACCAGCGGCACGTCGAAACTTGAGCTTGCGATCATCATCAGGTTGCCGATGCCGCGATTGGACGCCACGGTTTCTGCAATAACCGTGCCGACAAAGGCCTGAGTCACCGCGACTTTCAGCGAGGCGAAGAAATACGGCATGGTCCGCGGCAGGCCGACATTGAACAGGATGTCGAGCTTGGTGGCCTTCATGGCCTTCATGACGTCTTCCAGCTCGGGCTCGGTGGTGGCGAGACCGGTCGCGACGTTCACGACAATGGGGAAGAACGCGAGCGTGACGGCCGTGAGGATCGCCGGCACCGTGCCGGCGCCGAACCACAGCACGAAGATCGGCACCACCGCGACCTTGGGAATGCTCGAAAAGCCGATCAGCAGCGGATAGGTCACGTCATAGGCGAGGCGCGACGAGCCGACCAGCACGCCGAGCGCCACTCCCAGCACGATGCCGAACGCGAAGGCGACGAGCGTTTCGTAAAGCGTCTGGACGGCGTGCGGCCAGATCGCGGGGAAGCGCGTGACGAGCGTGGTGATGATCTGGGTCGGGCGCGGCAGCACGATGTCCTTGATGCCGAAGCCGAGGCAGATCACCTCCCACAGCACGAAGACGCCGATGATCAGCGCGGCGGACGCGATCCGTCTCCTGAGCTGCGTGTTCATTGCGGTGCTCCGGCCGGAGCTATCATTGTGCTTACTTTGGGCGGCTGAGCATGGACGATGAACTCGCGCAACTTGTGCGTCATCAAGACGAAATCCGGCTCGTAGGTCATCGTCACCGTGCGCGGCCGAGCGAACGGCACCACGCTGTCGTCGATGATGCGGCCGGGCCGCGCGGCCATGACGCAGATGCGGTTGGCGAGGAAGCCGGCTTCTTTCAAATCGTGCGTGACGAGCAGAACCGTCGGCCGGTGTATCGTCCAAAGCTCCTGCATGATGCCCCACAGCTCCTCGCGGGTGAATTGGTCGAGCGCGCCGAACGGCTCGTCGAGCATCAGGAGCTGTGGCTCGTGGACCAGTGCACGGCAGAGCGAAGCGCGCTGCAGCATGCCGCCGGAGAGCTGCCAGGGATATTTGTTGCTGAAGCCTGCGAGCCCGACCTGCGCCAGCAGCGCTTCCACCTTGTCGCGGAACTCGGTCTTGCGCTTGCGCCGATACTCCTGCCGATAGGGCGGCACGATCTTGAGCGGCAGCATGACGTTGTCGAGCAGCGTGAGCCACGGCAGCAGGGTCGGATTCTGGAACGCCATGCCGACCCGCACCGGCTCGGCGCCGACCTCGCGGCCCGCGACATAGACATAGCCGGTCGAAGCATGGATCAGCCCGGTGACGAGCTTGAGGATGGTCGACTTGCCGCAGCCCGAGGGCCCGACCAGCGCGACGAAGTCGCCCTTCTCGATCCGCAGCGTGGTCTCGGTCAGCGCATGCACCTGCCGCTCGCCGCGGCCGTAAGTGTGCGTGACCTTCTCCAACTCGACGAAGGCGCTCGAATGCACGCTTTCCGGCGCGACGGGTTCGGGATTCATGGCCACCGCGGCGAGGCTCATGCGGCGTGCTCCCGGCTCGCTGTTCCAGCCTTGACGATGGCGCTCATGGTGTTGTCGGTGTTTTTCGGCACCGCGGGCGGCATCTGCTGGATGGTATGCACCGAGCGGCCCCAGCCGCGCGTGCCCGGAACCAGCGTGCGGTCCTTCATCACGAAACGGCCGCGCACCAGCGTGTGGATCGGCAGGCCGGTGACGCGGGACCCGTGGAACGGCGTGATCTTCGACAGCGATTGCAGCTTGGCGTCGTCGATGGTCCATTTGCGATCGAGATCGACCACCGCGATATCGGCGTCGGTGCCCGCCTGGATCACGCCCTTGCGCGGATAAAGCCCCCAGATCTTGGCGGGGTTCGCGGCGCTCCAGCGCACATAGTCGCTGATGCTGTAGCGGCCGGCGGCCACCTCGGTCAGCATCATCGGCATCTGGGTCTCGACGCCGGGGAAGCCGCAATCCACCGTCCAGATGTCGTTGCGCGTCTTCTCCTCGACCGAATGCGGCGCGTGGTCGGTCGCGATCATGTCGACGGTGCCGTCGGCCAGCGCTGCGAACAGCGGCTCCTGGTTCCGCTTCTCGCGGACCGGCGGATTGACGCGGATCACGCCGCCGAAGCGGGCGTAGTCGTCGGTCGAGAGAAACAGATATTGCGGACAGGTCTCGCCGGTGATGTCGACACCACGCGCCTTGGCCTCTGCCAGCGGGCGAAGCTCCTCAGCCGACGAGATGTGCAGGATGTGAACGCGCGCGCCGGTCCATTCGGACAGGATCGCGGCGCGGCTGACCGCCTCGATCGCCACCACGGCAGGTCGCGAAGCAATATGAGCAAGAGGATCGATCCGGCCGGCGGCGCGCATGCGAAGCTCGCGCCGCACCATGATGTCGTTGGTCTCGGCATGCAGCGAGATGCGCTTGCCGGTCGGCGCCACCACCTCGAAGGCTTCGAGCATCGCGCCCGTGTCGGGCGTCGGGATCGCGCCGAAGGTGTTGCCCATATAGAGCTTGAAGCCGATCGCGGTCTTGGCGAGTTCCGGCGCATGCTGGATGGTGTCCTCGCCGAGCAGCGCATAGAGCCCGAAATCGACGTGGGCCTTCTCGGCCGCCATCTTGTGCTTGGCGGCAAGGAGCTCCGGCGTGCCGACCGGCGGAATGGTGTTCGGCATGTCGAACACCGTGGTGACGCCGCCGAAGGCCGCCGCCGCGGTGCCGCTGGCGAAATCCTCCTTGTGCGGATAGCCGGGATCGCGGAAGTGCACATGCACGTCGATCGCGCCGGGCAGGACGTGCATGCCGCGGGCGTCGAGAGTCTCTTTTGCGGGCGGCATGGCCTCGTCAGCGCCCACCGCTAGGATTTTCCCGTCCTTGATGGCAACACTCGCCTCGACCACGCTGTCGGGCGAGACCACCCTGCCGCCGCGAATGACCAGATCGGCCTGTGTCATCGTCTCCCCCTCACAACATCGCCCAGCCGCCATCGACCGGCAGGTCGATGCCGGTGATCTGGCGCGAGGCATCACTTGCAAGAAACAGGCAAGCATTGGCCACGTCGGCATCAACCGTGACCCGCTTCAATGCATAGTCGGCGGCGTGGCGTTCCATGGCCTGCTCGAGCGTGATGCCGAGCTTTTCCGCCATGTCGGCGCAGACCTTGTCGCGGAAACGGGGTCCATCGACCATGCCGGGCGCGACGCAATTGACGTTGATGTTGTAGGGCCCGACTTCGAGCGCGAAGCTCTTGGTGATGCCGCGCAGGCCCCATTTCGACGCCGAATAAGCCATCCGGCCGGCGCGGCCGCGCATGCCGAAGGTGCCGCCGACATTGACGATCTTGCCGTAGCGCTGCGCCATCATGGCCGGCAGCGCCGCGCGCATGGTGTGGAAGCAGCCGTTCATGTTGAGGGTGACGATGTCGTCGAACTCGTCCGGCGTGGTCTCGACGCCGGTCTTGCCGATGGGACCTGAGCCGCCGGCGACATTCACCAGGATGTCGATGCGGCCGAATTTCTCCGTCGTCGCCGCCGCCGCCTTTTCGCACTGCCTGGCGTCGGTGAGATCGCAGGGGATCACGATGGCGTCGGCGCCGAGCGCCTTGGCTTCTTTCGCGACGGGCTCGATCGCCCCGACATCGCGGCCGACCAGCGCGAGCTTCACGCCTTCAGCCGCAAACGCCGTGGTGATCGCCGCGCCCATGCCCTTGGCCGGGCCGGTGATCATCGCGACGCGTCCGTTCAACTCAAGGTTCATGCTTGTCTCGTGATTGATCGTCGCCGTGCGGGAGTGGTGGTGCCCTCTCCTCCCCCAGAAGAGAGGGCACCGCGAGGGTCCCCAACCCGCTAGAACAGCTTCTTCGGCAGGTCCTTGGCGTCCGGCAGGAAGGCCGGCGTGAAGATCTCGGCGACGGTCGGCGTGCGCGGCAGACCGTTGGCGTCCACGAGAATGTCGATCGACTTCTTCAGCCGCTCCGGATCGACATTGCCGAGCCCGATCTTGGCGATCTCAGGATGGTTCATCTCGTCCTTGAGCGTCTGGATGAAGCGGTCCTTCTCGACCGGCACCTTGATCAGCGGCTCACGCTTGGCGACCGCGGCGACCGACGCATCGATGTCCTTCAGCGAGTCGATGAGCCCGCGGTTGATGGCGCGCACGAGGCCGGCCACCGCCTTCGGGTTCTCCTTCACGAGCTTCTTGGAGACGATGATGGCGTTGGAATAGAGGTCCATGCCGTAGTCGCCGTAGTTGATGTAGCGGATCTGGCTGTCTTCCACGCCCATCAGCTTCGCCGAGAAGCGGATGGTGTTGACGTAGCCGAACACGCCGTCGACCTGGCCGTTCATCAGCATCTGCTCGCGCAGATTGGGCTGCATGTTGGTGAGCTTGACCTTGTCGCAGTCGAACTTGGCGAGCTTGCAGAACGCCGGGAACAGCTTCAGCGCGCCGTCGTTGGCGGCGCCGCCCAAGGTCTTGCCTTCCAAATCCTTCGGCGTCTTGATCGGGCTGTCGGCCTTCACGGCCACCGTGAAGGGCGGCTGGTTGAACATCACATAGACGGCGACCGGCGCGTCCTCGGGCTTCTTCGCCGCAAGCTCGATCAGCGCGTTGATATCGCCGAAGCCCGCGTCGTAGGTGCCGTTCGCAACCAGCGGCACCGCTGCGCCCGAGCCGTTGCCCTGGTCGAGCGTGACCTCGAGGCCCTCCTCTTTGAAATAGCCCTTGTCGTCGGCGATGAAGAACATCCCCTGCGGGCCCTGGTATTTCCAGTTCAGGACGAGCTTGAGCTTGGTGGTTTGCGCCGTGGCCGGGACCGCGGCCGAGGCCGAAAACGTGAGCGCTGCTGTCAGCGCCAGCAGCGTGGATCGCAGGACCGAAGTCATGGTCACTCCTTCAGGGCATTCCCGGCGGAGGAAACGCTAGCCTGTCTGAGTGAGTACTTCTGCCGCTGATTTCTTGCTATAGTGGTGCCGAAAAGGCATCACTCGATTTTAGGCCGCGCCATGAAGCACTTACGCATCCTGAATTACGTCGACGAGGTCGCGCGCAGCGGCTCGATCCGCAAGGCCGCGGACCATCTCAACGTCACGGCGTCGGCGGTGAACCGCCGGATCGCCGATCTCGAAGAGGAGCTTGGCGCGCCGCTGTTCGAGCGAAGGCCGCGCGGCGTGCGGCTCACGTCCGCCGGCGAGGTCTTCGTCAACTACCTGCGCCAGCAGGACGGCGAAGTCGAACGCATGAAGTCGCAGATCGAGGACCTGAAGGGCATGCGCCGCGGCACGGTGCGCATCGCCTGCAGCCAGGCGCTGGCGCTGGAATTCCTGCCGCGGCAGATCGGCGAATTCCGCAAGCGCCATCCGCTGGTCTCGTTCGACGTCAAGGTGTTCGACCACGAGCAGGCCATGGTGGCGCTCTCCGGCTACGAGGTCGATCTGGCGCTGGTGTTCCGGCCGCCGTTTCTGGCCAATTTCCAGCCGCTGATGTCGCTGGAGCAGCGCGTCGTCGCCGTGATGTCGTCGGAGCATCCGCTGGCCGGCAAGCGCACCGTGCGGCTGCGCGATTGCGCGGCCTATCCGGTGGCGCTGCCGGAGCGCAGCATCGGCGGGCGGCAGTTGCTCGAAGAGGTGATGGCGCGGAGCCGCATCTCGTTCCAGCTTGCGGCTGAATCCAATTCCTTCGAGATGCTGCGCGGGCTCGTGCTCGAAGCTGGTCTCATTTCGTTTCAGATCCGCATCGGCACCATGCCGACCGGCAACAAGCTGGGATTGGTTGCGCGCGATATCGATGACCGCGACGTGCCGCGCGCCAACCTGGTGCTGGGCCAGTTGCGCAGCCGCAACCTGCCGATCCCCGCAGCGGTGTTCGCCGAGCGGCTCGCCCGCGCGCTGGAGGCGATGCGCGAGCGATAACCAGTCCACAGGCACCGCCCATTTCTTAGGCATTCCGCGACACAGAACCGTCAACGATCCCGCAAACCGCAGAACGCGCTGCGTTTTTTGCATGGCACGGCTCTTGCTGCCCGTCGTCACCAGCAAACTTGGCATGACCAGTAACGGGGGCACTCACCCATGCTTCGGATCACCAAAGCCGCTGGACTTCTGATTGCGGCGTTGACGATTACCACCGGCCAAACCTTTACGAGCAAGGCATTCGCGGCCGGCACGCTGCGCATCGGCATGACGGCGTCGGACATCCCGCTCACCACCGGTCAGACCGATCAGGGCGGCGAAGGTATGCGCTTCATGGGCTACACGGTCTATGACGGCCTGGTGAACTGGGACCTGTCGAGCTCCGACAAGCCATCCGACCTCACGCCGGGACTCGCTTCGAGCTACGGCGTCGATCCCGCCGACGCCAACAAGACGCGCTGGATCTTCAAGCTTCGCGAGGGCGTAAAATTCCATGACGGCTCGGAGTTCACCGCCGAAGCCGTGGTGTGGAATTTCGACAAGCTTCTCAAGAATGACGCGCCGCAATTCGACCAGCGCCAGTCGGCGCAGGGCCGCTCGCGCATTCCGGCGGTCGGCACGTATAAGGCGATCGACAAGTACACGCTGGAGATCGTCACCAAGACGCCGGACGCGACGCTGCCCTATCAGCTCGCCTGGATCATGATGTCGTCGCCGGCGCAGTGGGAGAAGCTCGGCAAGAACTGGGACGCCTTCGCCAAGGAGCCATCCGGCACCGGACCGTGGAAGCTCACGCTGTTCGTGCCGCGCGAGCGCGCCGAGATGGTGCCGAACCCGGACTACTGGGACAAGGCGCGCGTGCCGAAGCTCGACAAGCTCGTGCTGCTGCCGCTGCCGGAGGCGAACGCCCGGGTCGCGGCGCTGCGCGCCGGTCAGGTCGACTGGATCGAGGCGCCGGCCCCCGATGCGGTCGAGTCGCTGAAGAAGGCCAACTTCCAGCTCGTCGTGAACTCCTACCCGCACAACTGGACCTGGCACCTTTCGCGTGCACCCGGCTCGCCGTGGAATGACATCCGGGTTCGCAAGGCCGCGAATCTGGCGATCGACCGCGACGGCATGAAGGAGCTGCTGTCCGGACTCATGATCCCCGCAGAAGGCTTCTTCCCGCCGGGCCATCAGTGGTTCGGCAAGCCGACGTTCAAGCTGAAATACGATCCGGCGGAAGCCAAGAAGCTGCTCGCCGAAGCGGGCTATGGCCCGAACAAGCCGCTGGTGGTCAAGACGCTGATCTCGGCCTCGGGCTCCGGCCAGATGTCGCCGCTGCCGATGAACGAGTTCATCCAGCAGAACCTCGCCGAGGTCGGCATCAAGGTCGAGTTCGACGTGGTCGACTGGAACCAGATGATCAACATCTGGCGCGCCGGCGCGCTCGATCCGGCTTCGAAGGGCGATCACGCCATCAACTTCAGCTACTTCATCCAGGACCCGTTCACCGGCCTCGTCCGGCATCTGCAATGCGATCTCAAGGCGCCGAAGGGCACCAACTGGGGCCACTATTGCGATCCGGAGATGGACAAGCTGATCGACGAGGTGAAGAACACCTTCGATCCGAAAGAGCAGATCCTGGTGCTGCAGAAGGTCCACGAGAAATACGTCAACGACGCGCTGTTCCTGATGGTGACGCACGACACCAACGCGCGCGCGCTCAGCCCGAAGGTAAAGGGCTTCGTCCAGGCCAAGAACTGGTTCCAGGACTTCTCGCCGATCACGGTGGACAAATAGTCCGGTCTGAGCCGGCCGCCGCGAGGCGGCCGGCTGTTCAAAGGTGCGAGGAGGTTTGGGGATGCTCCTCTACATACTCAAGCGGATTGTCTACGTGACGCCGGTCGCGCTCGGCGTCAGCATTTTCTGCTTCCTGCTGGTGCATCTCGCGCCGGGCGATCCGCTCACCGCGATCATGCCGGTCGATGCCACGGCGGCGCAGCAGGCCGAGATGCGCGCGGCCTACGGCTTCGACAAGCCGCTGCCCATCCAATACGGCATCTGGCTCTGGAAGGTGTTCCACGGCGATCTCGGCAACTCGATCGCCACCGGCCGCCCGGTGCTGAGCGAGGTCAGCCGCGCGGTCGGCAACTCGTTCATCCTGGCCTCGGTCGCGACGCTGATCGGCTTCACGTTCGGCACCTTCTTCGGCTTCGTCGCGGGTTACTTCCGCGACAGCGTGCTGGACAAGATTGCGTCTGCGGTCGCCGTGCTGGGCGTCAGCGTGCCGCACTACTGGCTCGGCATCGTGATGGTGATCATCTTCTCGGCCACGTTGGGCTGGCTGCCGCCAACCGGCGCGGGGCCCGACGGCTCCGGCAACTGGCGGCCCGACCCCGAGCACCTGCGCTATATCATCCTGCCGGCCATCACCATGTCGGTGATCCCGATGGGCATCATCTCGCGCACTGTGCGGGCGCTGGTCGCCGACATCCTGGCGCAGGAGTTCGTGCAGGCGCTGCGCGCCAAGGGCCTGTCCGAGTGGGGCGTGTTCAAGCACGTCGTCACCAATGCGGCGCCGACCGCGCTCGCCGTGATGGGCCTGCAGCTCGGTTATCTGCTCGGCGGCTCGATCCTGATCGAGACGGTGTTCGCCTGGCCGGGCACCGGCTTCCTGCTCAACGCCGCGATCTTTCAGCGCGACCTGCCGCTGCTCCAGGGCACCATCCTGGTGCTGGCGATGTTCTTCGTGATGCTCAACCTCGTGGTCGACGTGCTGCAGACCACGCTCGATCCCAGAATCCAGCGGGGCTGATTGATGAGCGCCATCGTCGATGCACGGATTGCGCTGCCGAAGATCAAGGCCAGCCGCGGCTACTGGGCGAGCGTCGGCCACCGCCTGATGCGCGATCCGGTTGCGATGGTGGCGCTTGCGATCATCCTGCTGATCGTGCTCGCCGCGATCTTCGCACCCTTTGTCGCGCCGGCCGATCCGTTCCGCGGCTCGATGCTGCGGCGGCTCAAGCCGATCGGCTTCCCGGGCTATCCGCTCGGCGCCGACGAGCTCGGCCGCGACATGCTGACCCGGCTCATTTATGGGGGCCGGCTGTCGCTGTTCATCGGCGTCATGCCGGTGCTGCTGGCGTTCTGCATCGGCTCGGGCATCGGCGTGTTCGCGGGCTATGTCGGCGGCCGCATCAACACCGTGGTGATGCGGGTCATCGACGTGTTCTTCGCCTTCCCGTCGGTGCTGCTGGCCATCGCGCTGTCCGGCGCGCTGGGCGCCGGCATCCTCAACTCCATCGTGTCGCTGACCATCGTGTTCATCCCGCAGATCGCGCGGGTGTCCGAGGCGGTGACCACGCAGATCCGCACCCGCGACTATGTCGAGGCGGCGCGCGTCTCCGGCGCCAGTGCCTTCACCATCGTCCGGGTCCATGTGCTCGGCAACGTGCTCGGCCCGGTGTTCGTCTACGCGACGAGCCTGATCAGCGTCTCGATGATCCTGGCCTCGGGCCTCTCGTTCCTCGGGCTCGGCGTGAAACCGCCCGAGCCTGAATGGGGCCTGATGCTGAACACGCTGCGCACCGCGATCTACACCCAGCCGCTGGTCGCTGCTTTGCCGGGGGCGATGATCTTCATCACCTCGATCTCGTTCAACCTGTTCTCCGACGGGCTCCGCTCGGCCATGGAGGTCAAGCAATGAACGTCATTGTCGACACCATGAAGCCGGTCGACGACGTCGACCGCGGCGGTGAGGCGACGGCGCTCCTTTCGGTGCGCGGCCTGATCAAGCACTTCGGCAGCTCGAACGGGCTCCTGGCGCGGACCCGCACCGTGGTGCGCGCGGTCGACGGCGTCGACTTCGACGTGATGAAGGGCGAGACGCTCGGCATCGTCGGCGAATCCGGCTGCGGCAAGTCGACCACCGCCCGCCTGATCATGCAGATCATCAAGCCCGATTTGGGTGAGATCCTGTTCGACGGTGAGAAGGTCGGCTCGACGGCGCTGGGCCTGAACGACTTCCGCAAGCAGACCCAGATGGTGTTCCAGGACAGCTACGCGTCGCTCAATCCGCGGCTCACGGTCGAGGACACCATCGCGTTCGGCCCGCGCGTGCACGGCCTGCCCCGCAAGGCCGCGGTCGAACGCGCCCATGATCTCCTGCATCGCGTCGGTCTCGAACCATCGCGCTTCGCCGGCCGCTATCCGCACGAGATTTCCGGCGGCCAGCGCCAGCGCATCAACATCGCGCGCGGGCTCGCGCTCGAGCCGCGGCTCCTGATCCTGGACGAGGCCGTGTCGGCGCTCGACAAGTCGGTCGAGGCCCAGGTGCTGAACCTGCTGCTCGATCTCAAGGACGAGTTCGGCCTGACTTACATTTTCATCTCGCACGACCTCAACGTGGTCCGCTTCATGTCGGACCGCGTCATGGTGATGTATCTCGGCAAGGTCGCCGAGGTGGGCCCGTCGGAATCCATCTTCACCAAGCCGCGCCATCCCTACACCGAGGCGCTCTTGGCCTCGATGCCGTCGATGGACCCGGACCACCGCACCGAGGAGGCGCCGATCACGGGCGATCCGCCGAACCCGATCAATCCGCCGCCCGGCTGCCGCTTTCACACCCGCTGCAAGTTCACGGCCACGCTCTGCGCCAATGCCGAGCCCGCGTTGCACGATGTCGGCGGGGAGCATCTCGCCGCCTGCCATCTCGCCAATCCGGAATCCGGCCATCCCCGGCTCTCGCTCGCGTGAGGACATCACATGGCTGACAGCGATGCTCTGGTGGACGTGCGGCGGCTCACGGTGGACTTCGGGCCGAGGAAGAAGCAGGTCCGCGCGGTCGCGGGCGTCGACCTGACGCTGCAGAAGGGCGAGACCGTCGCGCTGCTTGGCGAATCCGGCTCGGGCAAAAGCGTGACGCTGCGCTCGCTGCTGCGGCTGCATCCGGGCTCGGCGCGGATCGGCGGCAGCATCACGGTCGACGGCCGCGACGTGCTGGCGATGCCGTCGCGCGAGCTTGCCGCTTTTCGCGGCCGCACCGTGTCGATGATCTTCCAGGACCCGGGCCTCGCCTTCGACCCGGTCTATAAGGTCGGCGACCAGATCGCCGAGGCGGTGAAGCGCCATGACGGCGTGTCGCTCGCCGAAGGAAGGAAGCGCGCGCTGGAGCTGTTCGAGCGCGTGCGCATCCCCTCGCCCGAACGCCGCCTCGACAACTATCCCCACGAGATGTCCGGCGGCATGCGCCAGCGCGCCATGATCGCGCTGGCGCTCGCCTGCCGCCCCAAGGTGCTGCTCGCCGACGAGCCGACCACGGCGCTCGACGCCACGGTGCAGATCCAGGTGCTGCTGCTGATCCGCGAGTTGCAGCGCGAGCTGGGCTTGGGCGTGATCTTCGTCACCCACGACATCGGCGTGGCCGTCGAGGTCGCGGACCGGATCGCGGTGATGTATGGCGGCCGGATCGTCGAGATGGGCTCCTGCGCCACGGTGATCCGCAATCCGGCGCATCCTTATACGCGCGGGCTGCTCACCTCGCGCGCCGGTCACGCCGCGCAAAAGGGCAGCCGCCTCGTCGCCATTCCGGGCGCACCGCCCGATCTCGCCAACCTGCCGCCCGGCTGCGCGTTCGCGCCGCGCTGCTCCGAGGCCATCGAGCAGTGCCGGCAGACGGTGCCTGAAGCCGTATCGCTCGACCGCGGCCACTTCGCCTGCTGCATCCGGACGGCGGACGCGCCGGCTGAACCGGCCCGCGCCATTGCGTAGTTCAAGGCCGCCCGAAATTAAATCGACCGAGCAACGGACACTGTCCACCTCTCCCATGGGGAGAGGTCGCCGCACGAAGTGCGGCGGGTGAGGGGTTACGGTGTATCGAGAGTGTGAACGCCCTCACCCCAACCCTCTCCCCACGGGAGAGGGAGCCCACCGCCGACGTTGCGGCAGATCAGATACTGTTTCAGCGCCTCGGCGCGCCAAAAAGCCTGCTCACAGCATCGCCGAAACCCGTGACCTCGCGCTCGGGCAGCACCGCATGGCTTCCCGCCGTCGCCTTGGGCCGGCCGAGCCGCACCAGCGCTTCGGCCAGCACGACACCTGCGGCGATGCCGTCGACCACCGGCACCGGAACGTCGGCCTGTACCTTATCGATGAGGCCCGCCAGCGCCGCGCCGGCGACCACGATGCTTTCGGCGTGGTCCTGCTCGATGAGCTCTCCGGCAAGCTTGGCCGTCGGCGCGACCAGATTGGCCGGATCGGCGAAATCCTGCGGCCGCATGTCGAGCGGCCGGTATCCCGCGATCCGCCCCGCCAACCCGGTGCGCTCGACCACGCCGCGATAGACATTGAGCACGCGCCGCACCGGGCCGATGAAGCCGATCGGCCCGCCAAGCAGCGCCGCGGCGTGCAGCGCAGCTTCGGTCATGCCGATCACCGGAAACGGTGCGGCCTCGCGCGCGCCATCGAGCGCGGTGTCGAACGAGATCGCGATCAGGGCTGCGTCGGCCGATCCGGCATGGGCCGCGAGCAGCTCGATCACCGCGGCGGACGCCAATGCGTTCTCGGCCCGGGTGCCGATGATCTTCGGCCCGCGGCTCGCGGTCAGCGGCACGATCTCGGTGTCCGGCCGCGCTGCCGCGCGGGCTGCGGCGGCACAGCGGTCGGTGATCGCCTGCGTGGTGTTGCCGTTGATCAGGAGGAGACGCATGCAGCCACCATCGCACCGAACCGCTCGGCCGTCGAGACGCTAGCGGCGCGCCCGGTCGATGCTGTCCAGCACGTGCTCCGGCGTGATCGGCTGCGACGACACCACGGCGCCGAGCGGCGACAGCGCGTCGTTCACCGCGGTCCAGATCGCGGCGCCCGCCGCGACCGTGCCGGCTTCGCCGACGCCGCGGGCGCCGAGCGTGGTCACCGGCGTCGGCGTCTCGACATGGGCGATGCGGATGTCCGGCATCTCGCCGGCCATGGGCACGAGATAATCCATCAGGCTGCCGTTCTCGAGCTGGCCTTCGCTCGAGTAGATGCACTGCTCGTACAGCGCCGAGCCGATGCCCTGCACCACGCCGCCGCGGATCTGCTCGTCGACGAGCAGCGGATTGACGACGCGGCCGCAGTCCTCGACCACCCAGTAGTCGAGGATGCGGATAGTGCCCAAGTCAACGTCGACCTCGACATGGGCCGCATGGATGCCGTTCGCCGCGATATAGGGCACGGTGCGCGGCACGAAACTCTCGGTGATCTCCAGCGGCGGCAGCTCGGCCAAGGGTACGAGTTGCGACCGGTAGAACGCGGCGGCTGCAACGTCAGCGACGCTCATTTGCGCAAGGCCTGCGGAATTGCGGATCGAGCCTCTCTCGAGCCGAAGCGTCGAGGCCTCGGCCTGTAGCATCGAAGCGGCGATGGTCAGAATGTTCTGCTTCAATGTGCGCGATGCGCGAAGCGCGGCTTCACCGCCGAGCGAAGTGCCACGCGACGCCCAGGCGCCGCCGCCCATCGGCGCCGTGGCAGTGTCGCCGCTGATCACCGCGATGGCGTCGGGCTCGACGCCAAGCTCTTCCGCGATGATCTGCGTCAGCGCAGTCCCCGTGCCCTGCCCCTGATCGGTGATGCTGGTCTCGCAGCGGATGCTGCCGTCCTGCTCGACCGACAGCCTGCAGGTTTCATTCGCAGAGACCCGGACCTGCAAGGGCCCATAGATGCCGGGCCCCACCGCGGTCTGCTCGATGTAGACCGACAGCCCGACGCCGCGATAGATGCCTATTCCTCGGAGCTCGGCCTGCTGCCGCCGCAGGCCGTCATAGTCCATCAAAGCCATCAGCTTCTCGTGGCAGCGATGGAGCGAAAGCTCGCCGAGCACGGTGTTGGCGATCGATTTGGCGTCCGGCTTGGTCGCATCCGCATAGTTCCGCCGCCGCAGCTCGGCGGGATCGACGCCGAGTTTGCGCGCCGCAAGATCAAGCAGTTGCTCGGTCACCGTGGTGGCGATCGGCTGGCCGACGCCGCGCAGCACGCCGGTCGGCGGCTTGTTCTGGAAATAGCCGCGCACCTCGCCGCGATAATTCGGCAGCCGGTAGGCCGCAGCCGACATGTGAACGGTCTGCAGCCCCTCGCCGACGCTGCCGCGCGGATAGTTGGTGTAGGCGCCCATGCCCGACAGCATCGACACGTCCATCGCCAGCAGACGGCCGTCCGCGTCGAGTGCGAGCCTGCCGCGGACCTTGGCCTCGCGGGCGTGGATGTCGCTGACGAAGGATTCGAGCCGGTCGGCCGTGAACTTCACCGGCCGCCGGAGCAGCACCGCAATGGCCGCCACCGCCATCTCGTCCGGATAGGCGGTGAGCTTCATGCCGAACGCACCGCCGACGTCGGGCGTGACGACGCGGACGTGCGACAGCGGCAGGCCGAGCTGCGCCGCGAACACGTCCCGCATCTGATGCGGCACCTGATGCGAATGGTGGATGGTGAGCTGCCGGACGCGCGGATCGAACTCGGCGACGATGGCGCGCGCCTCAAGCGTGACGCCGGTCTGGCGCTGGAAGACGAAGTCATGCTCGACGACGGCTGCGGCGCCGGCGAACGCTTTCTCAGGCTCACCCGCCGCGAAGGCGTAATCGAGGCCGATGTTGCTCTTCGCGCCATTCACCGTCGGAGCCTGATCGGCACGCGCCGCCTCAAGGCTCGGCACGGCGGGCAGCTCTTCCCAGTCGATCGTGATCGCCTCAAGCGCGTCTTCGGCCTGCGCCCGCGTGGCTGCGACGACCGCGATCACGGCTTCGCCCTGCCAGCAGGCTTCGCCGCGGGCCAGTGGATATTGCGGCGGCGAGCTGTGAACCGGAAACGGCACCAGCCGCGTCTGCCATGGCTTGCACACCGCCGCGAGATCGTCGCCGGTGATGACGGCGATCACGCCGGGCGACAACTTCGCGGCTTCGGTATCGATGGACAGGATGCGCGCATGCGCGTGAGGGCTGCGCAGAAACGCGACGTGACCGAGGCTCGCGGCGTCGAGGTCGTCGGTGTAGCGCCCCCGGCCCTCCGCGAGCCGTTTGGCGTCGCGGCGTGGTTCGCTGCGTCCGATGAAGCCGCTCGCTTCGCTCATGGCTTCGATCCCGCACGGGCCTGAGCCACGGCCTCGACCGCATCGACGATGGCCTGATACCCGGTGCAGCGGCAGTAATTGCCGGACAGCGCCTCGCGGATTTCCTGACGGCCGGGCCTGCCGCGCGCGAGCAATTCGGCGGCGGTGACCAGCATGCCGGGCGTACAGTAGCCGCATTGCAGCGCGTTGCGAGCAACGAACTCGTGCTGCAGGTCGGCGATGGCTCTGTTGGCCGTCAGCCCTTCGATGGTTTCGACGTGAGCGCCGTCGGCCTGCACCGCGAGTGTCAGACAGCTTCGCGCTGACCGTCCATCGATCAGAACATTGCAGGCGCCGCACACGCCGTGCTCGCAGCCGACATGGGTGCCGGTGAGGCCCAGCGTGTGGCGCAGGAAATCCGCCAGATTGAGCCGCGCGTCGACCGTGGCGCTGACCGGCTTGCCGTTGAGCGTGAAGCTGATGTCGTGAAGTTCAGACATGGGCCACCCGCACGATCATGTCCCGCAGCGTGCGCTTGAGCAGCACCGCCGCCTGCCGGCGCTTGGTCTCGCCGCGGCCCTGATGGCTGTCGATCGGGTTCATATCCTTCGTGATGCTGTTTGCGATCTCGGACAGAGAATCATCCGACAGGCTCGCATCGATGCTCAGCTTGCGCGCCGAAGGGCTGAGCAATGGCGTGGCTTCGGAGCCGAAGAACACCACATCGAGCTCGTTCAGACGGCCTGGCGCCTTGCGCGCCCGCACCGCGACGCCCACCGTTGCGAAATCGCCATGACGGCGGCTGAGCTCGGAAAAGCCGAACAGCTCGCCGGGCCGGGCCGCGGGCAGAATGACCTCGGCGATCATCTCATCGTCATCGCGGGCGGTCTGATAAAGCCCCTGGAAAAACTGGCGCGCGGGCACCGCGCGCTCCCCGCCGCGCTTGCGCAGCACGATATCCGCGCCGAGCGCCACGGCGATGGCCGGCATCTCGGCGGACGGATCGGCCAACGCAAGGCTGCCACACGTGGTGCCGCGGTTGCGCACCGCCACATGCGCGACGTGCGGAATAGCCATCGCTAGAAGCGGCACCCGCGCGGCGACCAGCTTCGATTCGAGCACCTCGGCGTGCCGGACCAGAGCGCCGATCCGGATTTTGTCGCCGCGCTCGTCGATGCCGCGCAGCGCCTCGATGCGGTTGATATCGACCAGCATCTCGGGCGACGACAGCCGCATGTTCAAGGTCGGCATCAGGCTCTGGCCGCCCGCCAGCACCTGCGCGCCGTCGGTATCGGCAAGGAGACTCAGCGCTTCATCCACGCTGCCGGGCCGCCGGTAGAGAAACGCACGGGCCTTCATGCCCCAAACCTCGTGCTTGCGCGATCAGCTCGGCACAAACGCCGTCACCATCGCGGGTATGACGAAGATCAGCGCCATCATCAACATGGTCAACCAGACATAAGGCAGCGCGGCGCGGTAGATCATCCCGATCGAGATGCCGGGCGGCGCCACGCCCTTGAGCACGAACAGCAGCAGTCCGAACGGCGGCGTCAGCAGGCCGATCTGCATGCAGAGCAGATAGAGAATGCCGAACCAGACCAGATCGACGCCCATGTTGCGCAGGAGCGGCATGTAGAACGGCAGGGTGATCATCATGATGCTGGTCTGATCGATGAAGAAACCCAGGATCAGGAGGATCGCCAGCATGCCGATCAGGATCGTGGTCTGGCTGAACTGCGAGCTCTCGATCACGGCGACGAGGCCTGCGGTCGCGCCGGAGAAGCTCAACAGCTGCGCGAAGGTGGTGGCGCCGACGATGATGAACAGCAGCGAGCCCGAGATCGACACCGTGCCCATCAGCGACTTCCACAGGCTCTGCGGGCTCAGGCAGCGGTAGCAGGCGGCGAGCAGCACGGTCGCGACCGCGCCGAGCGCGCTCGATTCGGTCGGCGTCGCATAGCCGCCGGTCATGCTGATGACGACGATCGAGAACACGCCGATCAGCGGCAGGATAGTGACGGCGAGGTTGAGCCACGGGTTGCCGACCTGCGGCTTGCCGTCGTCATATTCCGGCGCAAGCTTGGGGTTGAGCCAGCAACGAATCAGCACATAGCCGATGAACAGCGCGGAAAGAATGAGGCCCGGCACGATGCCGCCGACCAGCAGGCCGGAGATCGAAATGCCGGCGAGGCTGCCGAGCAGCACCGCAAGCCCGGACGGCGGGATCAGGATGTCGACGCCGCCGATCGCGAGGATGGGCCCCATCGCGGTCTTGGGCTCGTAGTTGCGCTGAAGCATCTGCGGCAACAGCAACGAGCCGAGCATCGCCGTGGTGGCGATGGTCGAGCCGGAAATTGCGGAAAACACGGTGCCGGCGACCAGCGTCACCACGGCGAGCCGGCCGGGCACGCGGCGGATCACCGCGTCGACTGCATCGATCGATTTCATCGCGAGGCCGGTGTGGAACAGCACCTCGCCCATCAGCACAAAGAATGGAATCGGCACCAGCGAGAACTGCGCGACCGAAAGCTGCTCGTTGCGCACCATCTGCTCCAGGCCCGGCACGCCACCGAAGATCAGATAGGAGCCGAAGATGTTGATGATGAAGAACACGAAGGCGACCGGCAGCGCGGTGAGCAGCAGCCCCACCTTGGACGTGAACATCACCGTCAGGACGGCGCCCCAGCTCACGGCAGCTCTCCCGGCTGGATGCCCGGAATATGCTCCGACGCCGCGTGGCTGGCCGGCGGAGCATTGATATTGGCGATCATCATCTCCAGCGCCTGCAGTGCCATCGCCAGCGAGGTGAGCGGAATGATCCAGTCCAGCCACCACTGCGGGATGACCAGGTCCTTGAAGATCAGCGTGCCGGCGCGGACGTTGGCATAGAGGATCATCGAACCGATCACACCGGTGACGACCGACACCGCAATGATCGTCGCGAGCACCAATGATTCGACGCGCCGCGCCGTGACCGGATCGACGCGCGACATCACGATATCGACGCGGATGTGCTCGTTGGTGCGAAGGAGATGCGGCGCGACGAAGAAGGTCGAGATGAACAGGCCGTATTCGGTCAGCTCGATGAGCCCCATGATCGAGGGGAACTTGAACATCCGCAGCACGACCTCGGCGCTCACGCCGAGAGCCATGACGGCCATCACACCGATTGCCAGCACGCACAGAATGCGCACCAGCCAGCCGTTGAGCCGGAAGATCAGGCGCATGCAGCAGGAGCTTCGATCGCCCGCACGGCGCGCCTCACTTGCCGGCCTTGTCGATGATGGCCTTGAGCTTGCCGACGGAGTCCGGGCTGAGCTTGATCAGGTCTTCCCATGACAGATCGACCGCGGTCTTCTGCCATTGCGGACCGAAGTCGACGACCTTGATGCCGGCCTTCTGCTGAGCGGCGAGCGTGTCCTTGGACTTCTGCTCGGTGTACCGCAGGTCGTCCTGCTCGAACCAGACCACCGCGTCGTCGAGCACTTTCTTCTGCGCGGCGGACAGCGATTCGTACCTGGGCTTGTTCATCAGGACGTTGACGGTGACGTTGTAGAAGCCGGGATCGATCCGGATCTTGGTGAGCTTGTCCCAGCCGAAATCCTCGATGCCCCAGAGCGGCCAGCCGTAGCCCTGCACGGTGCCGCGCTCGAGCGCGGTGTAGACCTCCGGCGGCGCGATATTCACACCGGCAATGCCGTAATGCCGGAACATGGCCGCGTAGTTCGGCTGACCGCGGAACCGCAGACCCTTGAGGTCTTCCGGCTTGGTGACCGGCATGTCCTTGGTCACATAGAAATGGAAATGAACGCCAATGCCGAAGCTGGTCAGATAATTGACATTCATCTTCTGGTTCGCGATCTGGTTCAGCGCCGCGAACAGACCGGACTTGCGCTGCTCGGCGAGCGACAATTCGTTGAGGGCTTGAGCGTCGGCCTCAACCATCAGGCTTTTGTAATAAGACGTCGGGATCGCCGAGATATCGAGCACGCCGTTCTTGACCGCCTGCGCCTGCGCGTCGGCCGGCACCGCTTCCGGCCCGCCAACGATTTGGATCTGCAGCACGCCCTTGCCGGTCTCGTTGACGCGATCGACGAAGCGCTTGAACGGAACGCCGTAGGTGGTCGAGGCCGGCACGAATACTGCCGACTTCAGCGTCAGCTCTTGGGCGCCGGCCGTGCCGGCAACGGCGCAGAAACTCAAGCCTGTTGCGATAACCTGAAGGCGATGGAGGACATTCCGGCAGCGCGAGGCGGACATCTGTAATCTCCTTCGGTTTTGCAGAATTACAGATTTCTACAATGTTGGTACGCGCGAATACGGTCAAGCCGCTTTCCGTGCAAGTCATGACATTTATTTGGGCGCGTTGCTTTGTGCGGTGCAACGCAAGGAGCGGGGCGAGCCGTCGCCCTTCCGCACTGGGGTCGGCCGGCGCGCGAACCTATCGTTGTCTATAAATACTTGATTTTACGTGGCTATACGACGACAGTCACCCGCGGCAACCTCTTCGTGCCTGCCGGGACGCGGCGCAGCGAGGATTTTCCGCCCATCATTTCATCTTCAAAACCGAAAAAGATTCTGTGACGCGAATACTGTATTTGCGCTCCGCCTGAGCTACACTGCATCATCGGATGTCCACCCGATCATTGAGCGGAGAGCATCATGGCCAAGCTTAGACACATCGCCATCCAAGTCCCCGACCTCGAAAAGGCCGCGGCCTTTTACGAGAACGTTTTCGAGCTCAAGCGCGTCAGCAAGGTCGAAGCGCCGATCGGCAATGCGATCTCGCTGTCGGACGGCATCATGAATCTCACGCTGCTGCAATTCCCCGAAGGCACCAAGGGCAGCAAGGGCGGTCCCGATTGGGCGGGCCTGCACCACTTCGGCTTCGTCGTCGACGACGAGAAGGCGACCGGCGAAAAGATCAAGAAGCAGGGCGGCGAGTTCTTCATGCAGTTGCCGCAGTATCCCGGCGTCGACGCCGAGATGAAGTACAAGGACATCAACGGCATCGTGTTCGACGTGTCCGAGCACGACTGGCGGCAAGCCAAAGAGAGCTGATGCGCATCACAGCCGTCCGGGAACGGACGATCGAGCTGTCATCGGCCACGCGCAACTCGAGCATCAGCTTTGACGCCATGACCGCAAGTGTCGTCGCGGTGCATACCGATGTGAGGAAGAACGGCAGGCCGCTCACAGGCCTGGCGTTCGACTCGATCGGCCGCTACGGCCACGGCGGGCTGCTGCGCGAGCGTTTCATCCCGCGGCTCATATCGGCCGATCCGGACGCCTATGCGGATGACGATGGCGGCATCGATCCGCACCGCGCCTGGGCCGTGATGATGAAGGACGAGAAGCCCGGCGGCCACGGCGAGCGAAGCGGCGCGGTCGGCATGCTCGACGCCGCGCTATGGGACCTCGCCGCCAAGGCGGCCGATCTGCCGCTGTGGGCGCTTCTGGCGAAGCGCCATGGCGCCGCAAGCTCGGATGCAAAGATCGCGCTCTATGCCAGCGGCGGGCACTATCGTTCTTCCGACGATATCGAAGGCCTGCGCGACGACATCCGCCGCGCCGGCGCTCACGGCCACCGGCGTTTCAAGATCAAGATCGGCGGCGCGAGCCTGGCCTCCGATATCAAGCGCATCGAGGCGGTGTTCGGCGTGCTCGAGCGCGGCATGTCTCTCGCGGTCGATGGCAACGGCACCTTCGATCGCGCCAAGACCATCGCTTACCTCGAAGCGCTGAAGCCCTACCCGCTCGCCTGGATCGAGGAGCCGGTGCATCCGCTCGATTTCGATCTGCACCGCGAGATCGCCGCGCACACCGCCATTCCGCTCGCGACCGGCGAGAACCTGTTCTCGCGCGACGACGCGCGCAATCTCATCCGCTACGCAGGCCTGCGCCGGGATCGCGACTGGCTCCAATTCGATATCTCGCTGAGCTACGGCATCGTCGAATATCTGGCGATTCTCGACGACCTCGACGCACAGGGCTGGCGGCGCCAGCGCTGCGCGCCGCACGCCGGGCATCTCCTGGCGCTGAACGCCGTCGCGGGTCTCGGCCTGGGCCTCGCCGAAGTGGCGATGGACACGTCCACGCTGTTCGGCAGGCTCACCGCGCATGTGCCGGTGAGCGACGGCGCAGCCACGCTTTCGAACGAGCCCGGCACGGGCTTCGAGCAGCTCCCGATGTTCTCCGAAATCTTCGACGGTCTTCTGAACTGACGATCACACGGACGATCCCATGGAACAGCCAGTCCCTCTTCCAACCCCCGACGACATCAAGAGCCTGGTGCGGCCCGACCACGTCCATCGCCGCGCCTATGCGGACCCAGCGGTGTTTGCGCTGGAGCAGGAGCGCATCTTCAGCAAGCTCTGGATCTACGTCGCGCATGAGAGCCAGCTGAAGAAGCCCGGCGACTTCGTGCGCACGCGGCTTGCCTCCTACGAGGTGCTGGTGACGCGGCATTCGGACGGCAACATCTACGTGCTGCAGAATCGCTGCCCGCATCGCGGCGCGCGCATCTGCATGGTCGACCGCGGCAACAGCAAGGTCTTCAGCTGCCCGTATCACGCCTGGTCGTTCCGGCCGGACGGCTCGCTCGCCTCGGTGCCGCACCGCAAGAGCTATCCGGAAAACTTCAGCTTCGACGATCCGAACAACCACATGCAGCGGGTCGGCCGCGTCGCGCTCTATCGCGGCTTCGTCTTCGCCACGCTGAACGACAGTCCCGAGCCGCTGCTCGATCATCTCGGCCCGATGACCGAGGTGATCGACAACCTGGTCGACCGCGCGCCGGACGGCGAGGTCGAGATCGCGGATTCGAGCTTCACGCTGGAATATCGCGGCAACTGGAAGCTCCACCTGGAGAACGCCGCCGATATCTTCCATCCGAGCTTCGTGCACAGCTCGTCGGTGGCGCCGGCGCGCCGCGCGCCGACCAACGCCTCGATCCTCGACCAGGACCAGACGCGCCTGATGCTCGCCGCCAACGGGCTCGGCTACGAGGAGTGGGAGGGCATCCAGCTCAACGGCTATGCCGGCGGCCATGTCTACATGAACAACATCTACAATCAGGGTGTGCTGGTCAGCCAGACCGCCGACCCGGTGGCGGAGCGCTACCGGGCCGCGCTCGCCGCGCGGCACGGCGCCGAGAAGACCGCGCAAATTCTCGGCATGAACCGCTTCAACAACATCATCTATCCGAACCTGGTCGTGAACGCGCAGTACCAGCAGATGCGCGTCACCATCCCGGTCTCGGTCGACCGCACCTTGGTGCGCATCAACTGCTTCCGGCTCAAGGGCGCGCCCGACGAGATGTTCCACCGCGCGGTGCGCTTCCTGAGCACGCTCGGCTCGCCGGCCTCGATGATCTTCTCCGACGACGTCGAGATGCTGGAGCGCTGCCAGCAGGGGCTCGCCCGCGACGTCGGACCCTGGATCGATTTCTCACGCGGCGTCGGCCAGGAGAGCCGCGGCGCCGACGGCCAGCTCTCGGGCGCCGCCAGCGAGATGCCGATGCGCGTGCAGTTTGCCGCCTGGGTCAACTATCTCACCGCCGAGGCCGCCTGATGCTCGACTACGCGACGCAGCGCCGGATCGAGCTGTTTCTGCTGGAGGAGGCGCGCCTGCTCGACAGCGGCGAGTTCGAGGAGTGGCTCAAGCTCTACGAGCCGCAGGGCATCTACTGGATGCCGAGCCAGCCCGGCCAGACCGATCCGCTCAACGTGGCCTCGATCATGTACGAGGACCACGCCATTCTTTCCATCCGCGTGCAGCGGCTGCTCGAAGCGCGTGCGCTGGTGCTCACCCCGATGCCGCGCACCACGCACCTCGTCAGCAACATCGAGGCGAAGGAAGCGGACGGCGGCGAATTCACCGCCGATGCCGCCTTCATCTGCGTCGAGCATCAGGGCGAACGCCAGCGGGTCTATTCCGGCCGCCACGCCTATCAGCTCACGCCGCACGACGACTCGTTCCGCATCAGGCTCAAGCGCGTGGCGCTGATGAACTGTGACGGCGTACATTCGCCGATGGCCATTCCGCTCTAGGCAGGTTGACGTGATGCAGGTCAAGAAAAAGCAGGTCCGCCAGGCGATCCTCGACAGCGCCTATGAACTGTTTTCCGAGCGTGGCTATCACAGCACCACGCTGCAGGAGGTCGCCGAGCTCGCCGGCATCGGCGTCAGCAGTCTCTATTCGTATTTTCCCTCCAAGCTCCACCTGCTCTATGCGGTGTTCGAGCCGTGGCACAAGGGCGAATACGAGCAGCTCGAAAAGCGCATCCTCAAGCTGAAGTCGCCGCGCGACCGGCTGTTCGCGCTCCTGCTCGGGCTGTGGCGCGACATCCCGATCACCAATATCGGGCTCACCAACAGCCTGATGGAGGCGCTGGCCTCGGCCGATCCGGATCAGAAGAAACCGGTGCCGCTGCTGAAATGGACCGAGGAGCGGCTGATGCGGATGCTCAAGGCCGCGTTGCCGGACGGCGGCGCAACGCGCGTCGATCACGACGCGCTGTCGACCTTGTTCATCATGGCCTATGACGGCTTCGTCATAAACCGGCGCCTCAACGATCTGCGCGACATCGAACGGCTGTCCAACGCCATGTGCGACATCCTGCTCGGGCCGGCCGAGAAGCACTGAGACAACCCGTCGCCGCGCGCGTTTGCATGACAGGCCGATGCGTCATGTTGGCATCAAACTTGCCCACCTGTCGGCCGTGACCCTAGACTGACGGCCCGCGCTCGCGACAGGATGCATGACTGTGACCACCAGCCGACGAACATTCCTCCAGGCCGCAGCGGCGCTCGGCCTCGCGCCATGGCCCGCGCAAGCCCAGGCTCTGTCCAAGATCAAGTACGTGCATTCGTCGCCGGTCGCGCGGCCGTACCATGCCTACAGCTTCTCCGGCAAAGGCGCCGGCCTCTACGACAAGATCGGCCTCGATCCGGAATTCCTTTTCATTTCCGGCTCGGCTGCGACCCTGCAGCTGCTGATCTCCGGTGACGCCCACATCGGCAACATCGGCATCCTCGAGTTCATCTCCTCGAAGAAGAAGCAGCCGACCTTGCCGCTGTCGGTGGTCTACTGCCACGACTACCGCGGCTCCTACGTGACGGTTGTCCCCGAGGACAGCCCGATCAAGAGCGTGGCCGATCTCAAGGGCAAGACCGTCGGCGTGCTGAGCCTCGCCGCCGGGACCGTTCCGACCTTGAAAGCCATGGCTCGCGAAGCCGGCATCGATCCGGGCTCGATCCAGTTCGTCGCGGTCGGCGCCGACTCCGCCGCGATGGTGTCGCTGAAATCCGGCCGCATCGACGCCTATTCGCATTTCATCGGCGCGATCGCCGGGCTGGAAAACCTGGGAATGAAGCTGCGCAGCTTCTCGCCCGATGTCGCGTCGGGCGTGTTCGTCACCAGCAATGCGCTGCTCGCCAACAACCGCGATCTGGTGGTCCGCGGCCTGCAGGGCATCGCGCTCAGCACGCGGTTTGCGCAGCTCAATCCCGCAGCGGCGGCGCGCAACTACTATGCGATGTTCCAGCCGCCGACCGGTGACGCAGCGCTGGCGCTGCGCAACGATGCCCACGCCATCGAGAAGACGCTGAGCATCTTCAAGCAGCCGAACGACGGCCACCGCTGGGGCGAGATGACCGAGGCCGATTGGAACAAGCTGATCGCGTTCTCGGGCCCGGAATTCGGCCTGAAGCCCGAGGACACCAGGTTCGCCGATTTCTTCAACGGCTCGCTGATCGCCGACGTCAACAAGGTCGACATCGCGCTCGCCGAGACCGCCGCCAAGGCACAGCCCGCGCAATGACAATGGCCGCGACCGCTGCTGTGCAATCGCCGGCGCTCGCCGTGTCGGGGGTCGGCCTGACCTACCACACGTCGTCCGGCCCGGTCGAAGCCCTGCGCGGCATCTCGTTCGACGTCCGCGACGCCGAGTTCGTCTCGGTGGTCGGTCCGAGCGGTTGCGGCAAGAGCAGTCTCTTGAAGCTGATCCTCGGGCTTGAACGCGCAACGCGCGGCAGCCTCGCCGCCTCCGGCCGCGAGATCACGGGCCCCTCGCGCGGCGTCGGCGCGGTGTTCCAGGCGCCGGTGCTGCTGCCCTGGCGCACCATCGAGGAGAACGTCCTGCTGCCGATGGACGTGATGAAGCTCGACCGCCGGGAGACCACCGAGCGGGCGCATGCGCTCCTGCGCATGGCCGGCCTCGGCGACTTCGGCCGGAAGTATCCCTACGAGCTTTCCGGCGGCATGCAGCATCGCGCCTCGATCGTGCGCGCGCTGGTGCACGATCCGAAGCTCCTGATCATGGACGAGCCCTTCGCGGCGCTCGACGCCATCACCCGCGAGCAGATGGCGGCCGAGCTGCAGCGCATCTGGATGGAGAGCGGCAAGACGGTCGTCTTCATCACCCATTCGATCAGCGAGGCCGTGTTCCTCTCCGACCGCATCGTCGTGATGTCGGCAAGGCCCGGCCGGATCATGGAGGTGTTCGACAATCCCGCGCCGCGGCCGCGGCGCTTCACCGACCTGTCGTCGCCTGCGCTGGCCGAGCTCACGACCGAGATTCGCCGCAGCCTCGATCTGGCGTCCGCCGCATAGGAACGCACGATGGCGGACATCACCACGACCAGCACCCAGCCCGCACAGCCCGTCGCGGTGAGCCGCTGGCGCAGCGGCGCGGGCCGCGTGCTGGAAGGGCTCATCTCGTTTGCGGTCCTGATGCTGCTCATTGAAGGCGGCATCCGCCTCTTCAACGTCGAGCCTTATATCTTTCCGGCGCCGTCGGCGATCGCGATGGCGCTCTACAGCGGCATCGCCAGCGGCCTTTATCTCAAGGCGCTCGCCGTCACCTTGACCGAGATTCTCGGCGGCTTCGCCATCGGCTCGGTCTGCGGCATCCTGCTCGGCATCGCCATGGTGCAGATTCCCGTGCTGGATCGCTTCGTCTATCCTTATGTGGTCGCGCTGCAGACCGTGCCGAAGGTCGCGATCGCGCCCTTGATGATCGTGTGGTTCGGCTTCGGCATCTCGTCGAAGATCATCATCGTGGCGCTGACGTGCCTGTTCCCGAGCCTCGTCAACACCATCGCAGGGCTTCGCGCCGTCGATTCCGACCGCATCGCGCTGATCAAGGCCATGTGCGGCAGCCGGGCGCAGCTCCTGCGCTACGTGCAGCTGCCGAACGCCCTGCCCTACATCATGGCGGGCCTCAACACCGGCATCGTTCTCGCCGTGATCGGCGCCATCGTCGGCGAGTTCGTCGGCGCCAAGACCGGGGTCGGCGTGCTGATCCTGCAGGCCAATTTCGGCCTCGACCTCGCCTCGATGTTCGCCGTGCTGGTGTTGCTCGGGATCACCGGCGTGATCCTGAGCTTCATCCTGCGGCAGGTCGAGATCAGGCTCTGCTTCTGGAGCGGCAAGGCGACGAAGTAGCGATAGAGCTTTTTCCAGTCGCCTTGCAGCGCCAACCACAGGCGGTGTCATTGCCGGGCCGGCGCGTAAGCGCCGTGACCCGGCAATCCATGAGCGGCTGCAGCGACGGAAGTCGTAAGAGCGTGCGTTGTTGCGCCACCGTATGGACCCGCGGGTCAAGCCCGCGGGTGACAGTGTGCGTGTGGCGCGGATGTGCTCCACAAGCGGGAAATGCTCTAGCAGGCTGCTGAAAAACGCGCATTTTCTTTTGCTCGGGCCTTTGGGCGTGATTTGGTCCGAGCGGGAGATTGTGAACTCGGGCGGCGCATGATCATGCAGCCGCTGCCAGAAGCTTGGGGATTCGAACGAGGTTGTAAGCCAGGACCGCGAAGGTAAACACGGCTTGCACTTTGGCGAGGCCGCGAACTTTGACCTGGG